>Ga0315279_10003461_pt1 | contig 21953 bp, 15 predicted proteins | sample YL17G06_20_MG_FD_203694 | JGI IMG/M metagenome (GOLD analysis project Ga0315279, IMG submission 203694) | Sediment microbial communities from Yellowstone Lake, YNP, Wyoming, USA - YL17G06_20 | ecosystem: Environmental > Aquatic > Freshwater > Lake > Sediment | place: USA: Wyoming | collected... | reverse complement strand
ACATTTACAATAATTAATAGCTGATGAATCTTGTAAAAACAATAATTCAAAACCATTTACCCATCCTACAATTGTGTCTAAATGGCATTTTTTAACGATTACTAAACTAATAAAAAATATTTTTTGATAAAATAATGTGAGGCTTGAAAAATCATTTTCGTTTACAGATTTTGATCGAAGTCACAATAAAGTCTATGATTAGAAGGGGGGGTTGCGTTTAGTTGGATTATACATACTAATGCAAAGGTTTAATTAGGGGGTTCTATCAAACGAGTTGCTCACGTTTTAATACGTGAAGCTCAAAGTGTAGCAAAGTTGGAGGGTCTTATGGGAGTAGGATTGTTACTTATAATAGTACTTGGTATAAGTATTATTGGTCTCCTTGCCGCATTTCTGTTAGCAAAATGGGTACTTAGAAGGGACACCGGCAGCGCAGCTATGCAGGCAATATCGAATGCCATAAAAGAAGGTGCAGAAGCCTTTTTAAGACGGCAATTCAGGACTATTATAATACTTGCGGCAATATTTGCCGTTGTCCTTTTCATCGGTTATGGATTACTCAGACAGTCACGAGATTTTGATCCTGTCAATTATTCGAACAGCGCCCATCCTGCTATCGGATTGGCGTTCTGGATCACCTTGTCATTTGTGCTTGGCGCTATATGCTCCCTGATTGCTGGATACATAGGAATGTGGGTTAGTATCCGAAGCAATATCAGGTCTGCGGCTGGTTCTATGAAAGGAGTCAACGATGGACTTCAAATCGCTCTTAGAGGCGGGGCTGTTTCAGGTTTGATGGTTGTTGCTATGAGTCTTCTTGGAGTAGGCGGGCTTTTCGCTCTTGTTAAATATACCACAAGCGTTGTGTCGACACAAATACCGTTTCTTATTGTAGGTTACGGATTTGGCGCATCATTTGTCGCCTTGTTTGCTCAACTTGGCGGCGGTATTTATACAAAAGCCGCTGACGTTGGAGCCGACCTTGTTGGAAAAGTCGAAGCTGGCATTCCAGAGGACGACCCAAGAAATCCTGCGGTTATTGCTGACCTCGTTGGAGATAACGTTGGCGACTGCGCAGGTCGTGGTGCTGACCTTTTTGAATCCACTGCCGCAGAAAACATAGGCGCAATGATATTGGGAGCATCAATGGCTACACTGATACCGAACGTAAATCCTTTGTGGGTTCTCGGCGTTATGATGTTCCCGTTGATTGCTCGTGCCTTTGGAATTATCGCTTCTATAATCGGAATAGTTTCGGTTAAAGTCAAAGGCGATGAAGACCCAATGAAATCACTCAACAGGGGATATTACGTAGCAGTCGTTTTTGCGATGATAACTTTTGGTTTTGCAAGCCGGTGGTTGCTTAACCCAACAGATGCTCCAAACGCATGGTGGCATTTCTTCCTTTGCGGGATCATTGGAGTTTTAACGTCTGTGGCATTTGTCTATATTACTCAGTATTATACAGAATATAAATATAGACCAACACTCTCTATTGCGAAGGCAAGTAAAACCGGTCCTGCTACGAATATTATCGCTGGATTATCCGTAGCTTTTGAGACCCCGGCTCTGCCAATAATCACAATCTCAATTGCGATACTTGCATCGTTCTTTTTAGGTAAATCTTCTGGTATGGGAGATATTCCCGGAATAACAGACCCTGAAAAAATGAAACATGCCGCAGGATTCTTTGGTACAGCAGTCGCCACTATGGGAATGTTAGCAACAGCCGCTTATATCCTTGCAATGGACACATTTGGTCCAATAGTGGATAACGCTGGTGGAATTATCGAAATGAGCCAGCAACCAGAGGAAGTCCGAACAAAAGCAGATAGACTCGATGCTGTTGGAAATACAACAAAGGCTTTAACAAAAGGTTATGCAATCGGTTCAGCCGCTCTTGCCGCGTTCCTTCTGTTTAATGCTTATCTTGATGAAGTCAGGAACTATGGAGCCAATCTGTTAGGTGTGGATATTAGCATTCCCGAAGTTTTTGTTGGTGCAATGCTCGGTGGAATGTTAGTTTTTCTATTCTCTGGTCTTGCTATTAAAGCTGTAGGTAATGCAGCGCAATACGTTATTTCTGATGTCCGAGCTCAATTCAAAGAGAAGCCGGGAATACTTCTGGGAACCGAAAAACCAGATTACGGTCGTACCGTTGACATCGTGACGAGAGGCGCACTGAAGCAAATGGTCCTACCCGGTCTGCTTGCAGTGCTTATGCCTGTTGCCGTCGGTATCATATTCAGGCTTATGGGAAAAGGTCCCGAAACCGTTGCTTCCTTTCTTATGATTGGAACAGCAGTTGGTATACTCGTCGCCATATTCCTTAACAACGGCGGTGGCGCATGGGATAACGCCAAGAAGTTCATCGAAACAGGTCAATTCGGTGGAAAGGGTTCTGATGCCCATAAAGCGGCAGTCGTTGGTGATACTGTTGGAGACCCATGCAAAGACACGGCAGGTCCATCGCTGCACGTTCTGATCAAATTGCTCTCGACAATTACACTGGTTCTTGCCCCATTGTTCATTGGCTAGAAACCAGCAAAGTTCTCTTATTGGGACGGTATTTTTACCGTCCCTTTTTTTGTTTATTCTATTGATTAGGCATAAATAATTTGTTAGAATGTAAATGTGTTTTATCGGGCGTTGATAATATCAATATACCTAAATTGTGATTTTGTAAAGATTGATGAAATTTGATTGGAGGAGTGGCATTATGAAATGGTTTCTAATTTTTCTGTCAATTCTTCTATTAAGCTGTTCCGCATTACGTGCTGAAATAGTCGGTATGTGGCTTTTTGATGAAGGGAAAGGTGATGTAGTAAAAGACATTTCAAAAAAAGGTCATGACGGCAAAATCAAAGATGGCTACAAATGGGTTGATGGTAAGTTTGGAAAGGCTGTTTATTTTGATGGAACTGGCTATGTTGAGATTCCCCATAATGATGATCTTAGTTTCGATAAAGCTTTTACCATAATGATATGGGCTAACATAGAAAAGATGGCTATTGATTATGTTGAAATTCCAAGAAAAGAAAACGAATATACTATTGCACCACATGCTATCGGTAAAGGCTCTGAAATAACAATCTGGGTAAATGTAGGCGGCGCATGGAAAGGACCAATTCCTGCTTTAGGATCCGCACCCGTAGCTGTTTTCGGTGAATGGCATCACTATGCGTCAACTTATGATGGGAAAATATGCAAAATGTTCCAAGATGGAAAAGAGGTAGGAACCCAAGATATAGGCGGACCCGTAAATAAGACAACTGCAGTAATAAGACTTTCAAATGGTATGGCCGGAAGGCTTATGACGGGAGCGATAGACGAGTATATAATGGCAAACAATGCTTTTACAGTGGATCAAATAAACGATTATATGAAAAGAGGCACGCAAATGGTTATGGCAGTTGATTCCAAAGACAAGCTTGCCACGAAATGGGGTGAGATAAAAATTAAGTAATAACATTTTGCCTAAAAATCGTCATATTAAATAGTCGTTTTATGAAGTGATATTACAATTGTTTAGATGGAGGGATAAGATATGAAAGCTTTATTGATTCCTGCTGTTCTTTTGCTTGTTATTGCATTTGTTGGATGCGCTTCATTGCCTATGGAATCAAATCTGCAAAAACCGGTGAGCATGAGCAAAGTTAAGGACGTACAGGGTAAGGACTTTATGGTCACCAAACAGGCTGTATGGCTTTTCTGGGGTGCGATGCCATTGTCTGTGTCGACAGTTGATGAAGTTGTTGGTCCACTGATTGCTGATCACGAAGGCGTACAGAACCTGAAAGTCACGACGGAGTATAATTTCATTAACTTCGTTCTTGCCGCCATAACGCAGGGGGTTGTTTACTCTCAGACGGTAACTATTCAGGGTAAAGTATTCGATTAAGAATAAGACTTTGTATTATCTATTAAAAGGCGGCAATTTTGTCGCCTTTTTTATTAGTTGAGGATATGGTAATGAATAATAATGATCATAGGTCAATGACAGTATGTGATACTCACTGTGATACTGTTGGACGGATGCTAGGTGAAGGATTTGATATTGCTGTAAGGTCAGAGCAAGGACACGTTGATATACCCCGACTTGTTGAAGGCGGTATTGACGTGCAGGTTTTTGCTTGCTGGGTCGGTAAGCCGGGAGAACCTGACGGGTATTATGCTGACGTTGCGAATAAAATGATTGATGCCCTTCATTCACAATTAAACAAGCATCCCGATAAAATAGAGTTAGCCTTGACTCTGAGCGATATTCGTAAAGCTAATGAAAACGGCAAGATCGCAGTAGTAATCGGCATAGAAGGCGGACAGGCTATCGAAGATGACTTAAAACTGATTGAAAAATATTATTCGCTAGGTGTAAGACTAATGACTATAACTTGGGGAAGCACTAACTGGGCGGATGCCTCTCGTGAACCAGAGAAACATAATGGTCTAACTGATTTCGGCAAAGACGTGATCAGAGAGATGAACCGTCTTGGAATGATAGTTGACGTATCACATTCTGCGGATAAAACGGTTTGGGACGTTCTGGAAATTACAAGTGACCCTATCATTGCGTCTCATTCTTGCGCAAAGGCGATATGCGATCACCCAAGAAATGTGAATGATGATCTTATAAAAGCTATATCCGCATCTGGCGGAGGTATATTTATCAATTTCTATTCCGAATTCCTTGATGAGAATTTCAAGACTCAATCACAGAAAGGCATGAATCCAGAACCCCCTGACATAAGCAAAGTTATAGAGCATATCGAGTACATCATAAAAGTAGGTGGAATTGATAGCGTCGGACTTGGATCAGATTTTGATGGGATCGGTTCTGCGCCCAGAGGTTTGGAAGACGTTTCAAAGATGCCTTTTATCACAAAATTGCTCATTGATAAAGGTTACAAGAAAGAGGAAATTTCAAAGATTATGGGAGATAATTTCCTCCGAGTGTTTGCGCAAGTGTGTAGATAAATTTAATCACGAATTTTTTTTGTGTCCTATGATACACTTTTGCTGTTTGCGTTGTCTTATTTATGCCATCTCTCACTTTTTTCTTTCTCTGGATAAAATCATTATGCTTGGTTTTTTTGTTGATTTTTTGACAATTTAGATTTACAATAGACTCATACGATAATCTATTGAAAATTATTGGGGGGTATACATTAGGATCCGTGATTAAATAATTTTCACATTTGCTAGGTACTGAAAATGAAAAGCTTTAGCTTGCGATTATCATGGACTATGTAACAGGCTAAAGCCATGCTATTCCGTCAAATAAGTAAGTTATTTAATTATAGATACATAGTTCGGCAATAGTATAAATTTATACAATTGCGGCTGTGACCCCTTTTGTGTTTATATCTTATACCGGGAATTTGTTCGCTGCAAAGGTTAATGATGCTGAGACGTTATTACGTTGTTGATGATGGACTCATTTACAACCATTTATTTATTCTTTCTTAGAGCATGTCGGGTGCATGTAAAAGTTGTAGGTAAAAACAAATCCTTTAAGGAGAGAGAAAAAGATGGTATCCTCTTCGGAGAAACAAAAGTTTGAAACATCAAACACCGAAGAGGAGGAACGGCAATGTTCAAAAGTGAATCATCTACCGAAAGAATTATGACAGAAATATCTCCTATGATCAAGGATTTTATGTCAGAAACAGTAAGTCATAGTAAAGAGATTCAACTTGAGAGTGAAGAAATAGGTCAGGAAATTCATCATCAGGTGGAAACGGAAGTAGAGTCATTCTGGTCTGGAGAAATGGAGATAAAACCGGAGTGAATTCCGGTTCGTTTATACATAACAGCAGACGGGACGACAGTGAGAACGGAAGAAGGACACAAAGAAACCAAGCTAGGTAGTGTAAATGAAACACCAGCAGCACAAGGGGCATTGGGGAATGATATACAATACATTGAATGCATTATGATGAATATAAAGCAAAGGGTTATCACATAGGTAGTGGGACTGCAGAAAGTGCATGTAGTAGGGCAGCGATTAAAGCAGTCAGGAATGACATGGTCATTGGCAGGAGCAGAAGCGATCCTTCAGTTACGGATACTTTGGAAAAACAACGAATGGGATAGATTTTGGCAGACCCGAAAAATAGCAGCATAATTTTACCTACAACTTTTACATGCACCCACGAGCGTGTAGAGTTTGGCTCTTAACTCATTGACTTTATTCACAGAATATGATAATCTATTTTTGTCCAATAGGTTTACTAATTCATAAACAACGAATGTATGAAGGAGGTAGCTTAATGAATTCGCTACTGTTGTTACTTTTATCCATTGTGGTCCTTGTTCTGGGTTACATAGTCTATTCAAAGAGGATTGATAAAAATGTTATCAAATCCGATCCGAACAAGGCGACACCGGCTAAAATGTATATGGATGGCGTGGATTTTACTCCTACTAGCAAAAATGTGCTTTTCGGCTATCAGTTCAAATCCATCGCCGCTTTAGGACCCATAGTTGGTGTTATTGTTGCATTGCAGTGGGGATGGTTGCCTGCGCTGTTGTGGCTTTTGTTTGGAGTTCTGTTTATCGGATGGGTTCAGGATTATACGAGTGCCATGATTTCTATCCGAAATGACGGTCAGACTTTCGGAGGATTGAGCTACACGCTTATCTCTCCCCGTGCCAGAACAATACTACTGGCGTTTATTTATTTCTATATATTATTAATACTCGGTGCATTTGGTAGCATAGTTACCAATGTGCTTTTGAACGTCAAGACTCCATTGGGTATAATAATGATGACATTGGCAGGAGTTCTGGCGGGTCAGATGATCTATAAGTGGCACGTAAACATCATAGCTACAACAGTCATAACAGTTGTGTTGAGCTTTTTGGGAATATGGCTTGGCACCTTGCCGGCGGTATCAGGAATCTTTGAGGCAATAAACGGCGGTGCTGATTTACCAAAGCTATTCGGAAGCGTTACGCAGGCTCATATAATCTGGACGCTGGTAGTTTTCTTCTTCTGTTATCTTGGGGCGGTTTTACCCATCTGGCGATGGGCGCAGCCGGTAAACTACGTTTCTTTCTGGATAGTTGGTCTGGGAATGCTTGGCGCCGTAATCGGGATAGTAATATTAAAACCTTCCCTTTCGGATTTTCCAGCAGTTACTACGAATAATGTCCCCGGACTTGGTCCTATCTGGCCAATACTATTTGTTACGATAGCTTGTGGTGCAGTATCGGGATGGCATAGCCTCGTATCTAGCTCTGGAACTGCCCGTCAGCTTGAAAAGGAATCCGAAGCCCTTTCAGTCACTGGCGGGGTTATGTTCGCTGAAACGTTACTAGCTGTCATTGCACTGATCGTCGGTGTCGTGGCATTCGGAGTTTTCGGCGGAATGGGTGGTTATACGGATGTACTCAGCGGAAAAAGTACCGTCGTAAATATAAAGGAGTTCGGAAATGGACCAATGGCTGTGTTCGCTGTCGGTATGAGTGAGCTTCTCAATAGCTTCGGTCTGGGCAAGGATTTTGGGCTGGCTTTTGGTGCGGTGTTTCTAATCATTATGGCGATAACGGTTATGCAGTTGTGCCTGCGGTTCATGAGGGTTGCAAGTGCTGAATTTCTGGGTGAAAAAATACCGATAATGAGAAATATTCATATAGGAAGCCTCGTTGGAGTGATACTGTCAGTATTCCTCGTCTGGACAGGGTACTGGCAGTTTATATGGGTGCTTTTCGGTGGAGCTAATCAATTGATGGCGTCACTTGCGCTGATGATTGTATCGTTATGGCTCATCAAGGCAGGTAAAGCGCATCAATGGGTATCATACCCGGCGATATTTATGTATATAACAACAATAGCCGCCCTTGGGTATACTTCATTCACAGCGTTTAGCAAGATAGCAAGCGGTCAGCTTCCATCTGATAGAATTATTGGTAGTGCTGTTGCTGGTGTAATATCCATTTTCTTGATCATAGCGGCTTTAATACTTGCTTATGATGGCATCTCTGCAATAATAAAAGTGAGGAGATCACGCTCTCAAGCGGTTGAAAGCCCGACAGAGTTATAAGCAAGTTTAAGAAAATACTATCAATTCTTTATGGCTCTTTGGGATATAACGGAGAATTTTCCGTAACACAATATTATCCCCGTAAATTACCAAAGAACCTTCTTTATTAGCCACAATGAAAATTGCAATAATATGGCGTAGCACAGCTTTAGCCTGCGTTTTGCATAAAATCTGTGTTTAACGCAGGCTTTAGATTTCTAAAAGACCAATTTTTTTACGATTATAAACAAAAGGATTGAGAGATGTTGAAGTTCTATATTATATTTACATTTATGTTATTACTCACTACCTACTCTTTTGCAAACTGGCCTGATCTTCGACAGCGGGATACTGCAAGGCAAGCGGAATTACGTCCTCGTTTAGAGAAGATTCAACAGGATCATCCTCGTATATTTTGCCGTACAGAAGATTTTGTGGAAATTCGCCAGCGTATTAAAGCAACACCAGAGATTAAAGAGGTATATGGTTGGTTACTAGAATGGGCAAAGAGCGATCAATTCTATCGCAACTTATGGGCGACTCCCAACCAGTTAATAGCTGTTTGTGTTGCCTATCGGATTTCTCAGGAAAAAATTGTCTTTAATCATGCCATTGCAATTGCAAATTATCTTGCGGAAGCTCAAGGGGATAGCTGGACATTGCCTCGTATTGCCAAAGGATTAGCGTTTGCATTCGACTGGCTTTATGATGATCTGACACCAGAACAGCGTCAAAGATATGGTAAGGCTTCTCTGAATTCCGCTAAGGAATGTTACAAAACATGGAGACATAGTGACTTCAACAATCATCAATATCTGGAATATGGACCTGTTCTCTATACAGGCATTGCTCTATGGCGAGAAGGAATAGATGATGCAACCTCAGAACAATTAGCTCTGGATGGTCTGAACTTGCTTTTAGATCATTTTATGACGGCACACGATATGGTCGGTCAGGGAGATGGCGGTTGGCACGAGAGTATGAGCTATCACGCTTTCTTTACTTATGAATTTGCTCATCTGATAGAATTATGGGCAAGTGCCAGCGGGGAAAACCTTTGGGTAGATTATTCAGGATTGGACGGTGATGCTAAATGGCATGTCTACTGTAACCGTCCATTTGATGAAGGACAAATGAGCGTAGCAGATATTGGAGAAAGGTATGCTTTTGGTTCAGCTAATGCACAATACCTTGTCCTACTTCAGCGAAAACGCCAAGACGGATTGGCTCGTTACTGGACAGATCGCATCAAGCAGGAAGCAATTCACCGTCATTCCGAAGGGGTAAATTATTCTCGTGATGGAAGCGACTGGTGGTCTTATATACTCTGGTATGATCCAACCATACCAAATATACAACGAGAGGAATTGCCAACGTCACATTACTTTCGAGGACTTGGTTGGGTATCTATGCGCAGCGACTGGACTCCCGATGCAACTTTTGCTTTGTTCGTCTGCGCCCCACTCTGGCTTGGGGGACATCAACACGCAGATAATAACAGCTTCATCATAGACAAAAAAGGTCTACTTGCTATTGATAGCGGTGTATACGAGGGAACTGATCATCGAGCCAATTATTATGCTCGAACCATTGCCCACAATACAGTAACCATACTTGATCCAAATGAGCAATTCAATGGTGGTACCTGGGGCGCAGGAGGATCTGGTGAAGGGAGTAATGACGGAGGACAGCTATTCAATTCGGGACCTGAGCGTGTCAGTGACATTAAACCCGGTGACGAATATCATCAGAGTCAGATAATTGCTTATGAAAGCAATGATGTCTATACCTATGTGGTTGGCGATGCTACCCGTTCATATTCTCCCGATAAAATACGAGAATTCACAAGGGCATTCCTATACATTCGTCCCAATACATTTATCATATTTGACCGTATCGAATCCACACAAGCTGATTTTATAAAGACTTGGCTTCTCCATTCTGCATACGAACCAGAACTGGATAAAGCAACTGTAAATATTTCTAACGACAAAGGGCAGTTGCGAATGTGGACAGTCTATCCAATTGATCCAGATATAAAGAAGATAGGTGGATCAGGACATGAGTTTGAGGTTAATGGACGCAACTATCCACCAACCGAAAAGACGGGCTACAATGCTGATGAAGCAGGTCGCTGGCGTATCGAAGTCAGATCAAAAGAACTGTCTGAACGTCAGTATTTCTTACACGTCCTGTCAACGACTGATGCCGAATTGCCATTAAATAATTCTGTCGAATTGCTTCAGGCTGATGGACAGCTTGGAGTTGTTATAAAGAATTCCGACAATAATATAAAGGTGCTCTTCACTACGAATGACGACCTGAAAATAACGATTGACCAAAAATAGTATAAACCACGAAGAGAAATGATTAAAGATTAGGAAATCTGATAGAATTTATCTGAAAGCCACTAATGAATGACAGAGCGATCCACGAATTTACGCTAATAGACACGAATAAATTAGTGTTATTAGCGGATAAAATTCCTATTGGTAATTTACCAATTATCTAGTTATCAGGAGGTTCTTTTGAAAAAAGAGACAAGGGATAAACTTTCTGATCCAGAGTTGTTGGAAATGCGAGAGTCTCATTTTTCAAGGCTTGAAGCTCTATATGCTAGAAAATCTCTTGATTATGCCTTTGTCCTAAACGGGATAGCAGGACATGCGCCTGTTGATCCCTATAAAGAAACGGAAAGATGGGTTGATGAGGCACTTGATAGTCTTGCAGATCAATCAGAAAGGACAATGGATCAGGTAGTTTTTCGACCTTTGGTTATAGAATTTGGTCATTATGGTGTTCATTTCATTGACCGCATATTTAATGCTCGTGTTTATCATCATGAAGGTCAATGGTGGGCTGATACTCTAAAATCTCCTGTCGGTAAGCTTGAGTATCCAGACCTTGATAATGATGATACATGGCAACTAGCAGAAAGGCTCGCAAAAGCTTTTATAAGCAGTGGTGTTACTATTCCAATTTTCGGTCTTCCGACTCTTTCAAGTGCCTTAAACATTGCTGTGAACCTTTATAATGAGAGATTTCTTCTCTCGATGCTCGAAGAACCAGAGTCAGCATATCATGATCTGAATGTTATTAATACGCTTCTCTGTGATTTACATTGTTGGTATCTGGATAATATACCTATTACGCAGTTACAGCCTGTTGTTGCCGTAGGAAGATGCCAACCGCATGGATATGGACAACTGTGTGGTTGCACAACTCATTTACTTTCTGCTAAAGCCTATTTTGAGTTAGTTGCACCTATGGATGATGCCCTGCTTTCTGTTTATCCTAATGGTGGAATGATCCATCTTTGCGGTGAACATATCCAGCATATACCTGCATGGCGAGAGATGAAATCTTTAAGAGCAATTCAAATTAATGATCGTGCTAGTGAAGACCTAGAGATTTATTTCAATGAATTGCGAGATGATCAGATAATATACCTGAATCCTACTGCCAATATGAATGTGGATCGTGCAATCCAGATTACAGGTGGACACCGCATTGTCATTGTTGCGGATATATTTGAACCATATCAATTACGTTGAGCATTTGTCTAGTATCTGCTGATTTTCTGTTTAAGTTTCCCTTATGCTTCCTATGGTGTATTATAGAGGAGTCTATATGAACGATTATATACTACATGGAACATGGTTAAAACAAGGCTTCAACGGGTCAGGGAAGTTTATCTTATGGGGAGAAGAAAGAATATACGAAACTCCAAAGATTAAGGGACGTCAAGCTAAAATACCCAAACATCCCTATTCTGCGGAATCAGATATATTAGAAAAAGCACTAAATGAACTTGCTTGGTCACTGTTTCTTGATGATTTTAAGCCGCAGGTACTTAAAGGTGAAGCAGTTTTGAAACTGCCGATCGCAGGAAAACTCCCTCTACCGTCTTATCAGACTAGCATTGATTTTGATGATGAGATAAGCATATCAGAATTTAAAGCGGATATTATTTGTCTTGATCTGTTGGATGCTATAAAAATCCTCTCCTCAATACCTATTCACGCTTACGATCTGCCTTATGAGATTGGGTCAGATATACGTTTTTGGAGTGTTTCTGCGAAGTTTATCCTTCACCTAATCTCACAACATAAGTTTATTCCAATGATCTATGAAGACGGAGATGATTTTGTATCTGTCTGGGAGCCTGTCTTAGATGATCGATCTGATGCTGAAAATGCCACAAGGCTTGCTAATTCAATGCCCGATGCCTGTCGTTCAACTAAATCCATTATTATCCCTTCGGGATCAAAAGCCAAAAATGAGTATGAACAACCAGAATCATATTCCAAAGAGCTATTTTTAGATTTCGTAAAAGCAGGGATTGACAAATGGGTTCGCAATAATGCAGGAAGCGTTTTGCCTTCAAAGGATATAAAAAAGATAAAGGACGCAGTTACTATTCAATGGCTCAATGGATTAGTTACCGAAAATGGAAAGTTTCAGGCTCCGAGACTGGCTTATGTAATGAAGGGATTCTGTAAGTCCTTAGCAGATTGGCGTAATGCTGGAATTGTTACTGGTGTAAAAGCTGAAAAGTTTCGTCCTTGCTTTAGACTAGAGCCGCCTGAAGATGACAAGTCGGCATGGATGTTGAGATATTTCCTTCAGGCTAATGATGATCTCAGCCTTCTAGTGCCTGCTGATCTAGTATGGAAAGAGAGAAAAGCTAAACTGAAATACCTTAACCGAGAGCTTGAATCCCCGCAGGAACAGATGCTCACAGGGCTTGGTGTGGCGTCTCGAATATTTTCACCAATTGAGCGCAGTCTGCGACAGAAAAGACCAGAAAATTGCGGTCTTGACGTTAATGAAGCATATCAGTTCCTCAGTGAATCGAGTTTGCTATTACAGCAAAGCGGATTCGGTGTCCTTGCCCCGCCATGGTGGACAGAGAAAAGGTCACAACTCAAAGCAAAAGTAAGTTTCACCAAAACTAAAACTGAAAGCACGGGCATATTATCGCTGGACAGTATCCTTTATTACGATTGGCAGATGGCTTTGGGTGATGATGTTATTACACCTGAAGAGCTTGAACGGTTGGCAAAGCTGAAAATACCTATTGTTCAGATGCGCGGTCAGTGGGTGCTACTCAGACCAGAAGATTTAAAATCCGCAATGGCGTTCATCAATAAACATGGGGAATCTGGAGAAATTTTGCTTAGAGATGCAGTTAAAATCTCCCTCAATGAATCACCTCAATTGGAGGGCATAAGAGTTGAGGGAATAGAGACTCCAAAATGGCTTGGGACATTTATTGACGAATTAAAGGGTGGCATAAAGCCCATTGATCAGCCAAAGGATTTCGTTGGACAACTTCGCCCATATCAGTTGACAGGTCTATCTTGGCTTACTTTCATGAGACAATACGGTCTTGGGGCTTGTCTTGCAGACGATATGGGATTGGGGAAAACGATAGAAGTTATTGCCTCTCTGCTGAATGATAAAAAGTTGAGGAAAAGCAAAAGCGTTCCAAATCTACTTGTCTGCCCCACATCAGTCGTCGGTAACTGGCAAAGGGAAATGTCGAAGTTTGCGCCAAAGCTCAAGGTTATGATACATCATGGCGGGGATAGACTATCAGGCAAGGAATTCACAGAATCCGTCATGAAGTATGACCTTACCATCACTTCTTATGGACTTGCTAGAAGGGATGCAGAGGATATTTCCACAGTCAATTGGAAAGGTGTGATACTTGATGAAGCTCAAAACATCAAAAATCCATCATCTAAGATAGCTCAAGTCACACGCAGTCTTAAATCAGAATACAGGTTTGCGCTTACTGGAACACCTGTTGAAAATAGGCTTATGGAGCTTTGGTCTATTATGGAATTTCTAAATCCGGGTTATCTTGGTTCACAGAATAAGTTTAATCAGTCTTATGTTCTTCCAATAGAACGCTATGGAGATGAGGATGCGACAAAAGAGCTACGGTCTGTTTCTGCACCGTTTATTATGCGCCGTCTCAAGACTGACCCAAAGATAATCAACGACTTGCCTGAAAAGATGGAGATGAAGGTATTCTGCAACCTTTCACGTGAACAAGTGACACTTTATGAGGCTGTGGTTAAAGATATGATGCAAAGCCTTGAAGATGATACGGATGAAGGCGATATGAAACGTCGTGGAATGATACTTTCTGGATTGATGAAGCTAAAACAACTTTGCAATCATCCTGCACTTTTCCTGCACGATAATTCTGAGCTTGATGGGCGATCAGGCAAGCTTCAAAGGCTTGTTGAAATGCTAGAAGAAGTGATCGCAGAAAAAGATAAAGCACTGATATTCACACAGTTTACCGAGATGGGTGAAGCATTACGGAGATACCTTTCAAATAAGCTGAGGTGCGATATTCTTTATCTTCACGGTGGAGTAGCTCAAAAGAATCGTGATAAGATGGTATCATTATTTCAAAGTAGCTCCGATGGTGCGCCAATCTTCATTATTTCAATCAAAGCTGGCGGAACAGGGCTAAACTTGACCAAAGCAAATCACGTCTTTCACTTCGATAGATGGTGGAATCCGGCTGTTGAGGATCAGGCGACTGACAGGGCGTTCAGGATAGGGCAAACACGCAACGTTCAGGTGCATAAATTCATTTGTTCAGGCACTCTTGAGGAACAGATAGACCAATTAATCGAAAAGAAAAAATCGCTTGCTCAGAACGTTATCGGGGCAGGCGAAAACTGGATCACTGAGTTTTCAAATGATGAATTGCAAAAAATGATAACACTAAGACGGGAAGATGCACTTTCTTCTGATGAGAGGTAATTGATATATGAGACGCTATTATCATGATGATGACGAAGATGATTATTATGGATACTATAAGCCTTCAAAGCCTATACACGTTGAGGATGGTATAAAGGCAAAGACCAAAAGAGGCAAGAGTTTCGGTAGTACGTGGTGGTCAAAGAAATGGATCGAGGTTTTGGAATCGTTTGGCTGGGAAAACAGGCTTCAAAGGGGGCGATCTTATGCTCGTAATGGTCAGGTAATTGATATTGATATTAAGAAGGGTAAAGTAGGCTCTCACGTTCAGGGATCGAGTTCTAGACCTTATAAGATTGGTATAGAGATGAATCAGATATTAGACAAAGACTGGAATAAGGCTCTGGATGCTATGTCAGAACAGGCGATCTTCGCCGCCAAACTGCTTGCTGGTGAGATGCCAAATGATATTGAGGATGCCTTTAATTCAGCAAAAATAAGCTTGTTCCCGATGAAGAAAGATATAAATACTACATGTTCATGTCCAGATTTTGCTAATCCTTGTAAACATATTGCGGCTGTTTATTATCTTCTTGGGGAAAGATTTGACGAAGACCCGTTTCTCATTTTCCTGCTTCGTGGTCGCTCAAAGGAAGAGATTATGGCGTTACTTCGTAGCCGAAGGTCTGCAATTGATCAGACTTCAGAAGAAAATGACGAAGATGAGATGGGTATGGCTTCCGCAGTTATTGTAGAATCCTTAGAATTAGCGAATAACCAGTCATTTTGGGAACTTAAAAGCCCGATAGACGATCTGCGAGTTAGCATTAATCCACCGAATGTTGAGATGGCGATTATCAAAAGGCTTGGAGAACTACCATTCTGGACTGCCCAGAAGCGATTCTCTGATTTTATCAAACCTATCTATTCTGCTGTTTTAGATTCAGTAAGCAAAAAACGAGTAATCTCTGATGATCTTGATAACATAGCTAGACAAAGCAGGTAATTTTCAAACGTAGCCCATGCTTTTAGCTTGGGCTACATCTGCATTTCACTACAAAGTTTAAGGTTCAACCTTCCACTCTTCAAGACCCAATGGTAACGGCGCAGGGCGCTCTATTTTTGTCTTCATCTCTACATGCTGACCCGATTTTGAGGACTTGTCAAAAGCAGTCATTATTTCGAGGACGTGATAAGCCAGATCGTCACTGACACGATGCGGACGTCCTGAACGAATGGCAGATACCATATCAATGACTCCGATCATTCGGGCATTATTCGGGAATGGCAATGGAACCTCAGTCCAATTATCTTTTGGTGTGGAAACCATTACAGGTCCACCGAATCCGTTTGGATCAGGCACTTTCATTGATCCCTCTGTGCCATAAAGCTCGATACACGGCAGGCTGTGTCTCCACATATCGAAGCTCATAATCATCGTGACAATGGCTCCGTTGACGAACTCTATGACACCGGTAAGATGAGTAGTTATCTTTACAGGTATGTGTAGACCCATAACTGCCTGACTCGTTGCTATTCTTTCCTCAAAAGCCTTCGTAGTGACGCCTGCGACACGCTTTGCCGGACCGAGGATGTTGACCAGAGCAGTGACGTAATAAGGTCCCATATCCAGCATAGGTCCTCCGCCTAGATCATAATAAAACGCAGGATTTGGATGCCAGCTTTCGTGTCCGTGACCACACATAAAGGCTGTTCCAGCTATGGGTCTGCCGACTGCGCCTTCGTCTAATGTTTTGCGAGCAGTTTGTCCACCTGCACCGAGGAACGTATCGGGTGCGCACCCTATACGAAGTCCTTTTTTCTTTGCAAGCTCTATTAATTTATATGCTTCTTCAGTACCTACACCCATTGGCTTTTCGCTGTAAGTATGCTTGCCAGCTTCCAATGCTCTGAGTCCAACCTCTACGTGTGCTTTAGGTATAGTAAGATTTACAATAAGCTCGATCTCCGGGTCTGCAAGCATTTCATCAACAGTAACAGCCTGACAGCCGTATCTTTCTGCGGCGCTTTTGGCGGCATCCATCCGAATGTCTGTGCAGGATTTTATCTCCAGAACGTCGGTTTTTTGCGCACCACCAAAATATGTGTGACTGATACTACCGCATCCTATGATCCCAATTTTCATTTTGCCTTTCACTTAATACCTCCAATAATTAATTATTTCAACTTCGCAAACTGAGACTTGTCATCACAATCTTTGATCTTAAATGTAAACTTAACGTCTTTAACCGATTTTCATAGAAATTATAATAGGTTTTTCTGCTATTTTCAAGATAGATTAGTATTAACTCGTTGGTTTTACGATTCGAGGATCATAAACTGTGCAACTGGATATCCAACGAATATGCTCATGGTGACGCACCTTTACTGTAACCTCTTTGAAAGATTCTTTATGGTGGTTAATTTTAGAATAAGAATATTCTGTGTCCACTTTTGCCAGCGATGAAGTCTATTATAAGCCATATCCCACCGGATAGGAACTCCCCAAGCACCATACCCAAAAAAAGTGACCGAAACCTTTGATAAACCTTGATTCCACCATAACGCAATATCATAAATTTGAGAATCCATCCGATAAATATGGAGAACCATAACTGTATCATTGGCCAACTGCAACCCATAGCGTAACCGATGGGATGAAACGGCCACCAGAAGAATCGTGCGCGCATAAGTGTGATAAATATCATAAAAACTGCGCCAATACCCATGAACGAAAGCCATACCCCGCTTGCGCTTTGCGGATGAAAAAGCATATCACTAAGCCTGACAAACGGTAACTGCGGACCACCAACGAAAAACCATTGACTCAGATTAGCACCACCGTATTTATAGCCGATCAAGATTGTGGATATGTAGGAAACTACCATAGAGAGAATCACAGATATTGTTACTGCCGATCCAAGCTTGAAGCGAGAAGAGAAAAATGAACGCTGAATAGAAATCGGTCTGTCAACCAGATTCTCCGAAAGTTTTAATGAATCCATGAAACTTGGCATATAGGATGATCTTACGTCAAACATAAAGATCATCTCCTGATAGGCGAGTATCGTCAGGTTTGAAGCACCAATAATCGAACTTCCCGTTGCAGGGATGATGAGATCAAGTGGACGAAAAGGCGTCTGGATAAATAACATTCCACCCTCAGAAACCATTCGGGTCATTGCTATCATGGTAATGTAAAATATCAGGATAACTGATAGCGATACAATAAGCGACATACCAGCGACAGCGCTCCACAAAACCATAATTGATGTTCCCAGAATCAGACCCAGCAAAGCAAATCTATACGACATGAATTCATCAGAATCATCAATCCCATGAGTTCTGTAAAATGCCGACCTGAAAATATCAATCAGAAGCGGTTTCATGCGCCAGATTGCCAATACAACGAGAGCTATAAGCGCACCTGCCATCTGGTATGCGGCAAAACCTTTTGTTGCATATCCTGTTGCATTCGTCACCTGAAGCCCCAATGCACGCCCAACGACAGATTGTGCGTGAAAGAAGAAATAGAAGAACCACAGACTGAATGATAACTGCACTGGTAATAGATATACGAAGCCGATGACACTAAAATGTATAATAGCCCATAACGGCTGAATTACGTCCCACGGTCTGCTGTTAAAGTAGATTCCAAGGTCATAAAACAGGTTGATCTGTGGAACGCTTGGAATGTGGAAATGCAGACCATTGACAGCGTGTATAATTGTGGGTATACCGAAGCCTATCAGCATAAGCTTATTCTTAAAAAATGGAGTCAATAATACATTCTTTTTATCATCTTTGAGTATTTCAAGGGGTAATTGCACGAGAGGAAAAATAAGCCTTTCACGATCCACCCATTGCCTGCGTAAAATAACGCAGAGGCAACTCATAGACAGATACATGGCAAGTGCAAATACAGACCACATCACTAAAGGTTTTACCCACAAACTGAATGGAACGTGAAACCCACCGGGCAAACCTTCGTAAAAGTAACGCACAAGCCTGTGATTTGTTGGAGAAAGCCAATCAGGGATATACTGGAAGAATAAAGTATCCCACTCATTTTCAACAGTGGTGTAATATGGCGGAGAGGCTAAAACAGGGATAAGATAAGCAGACAACCCCAAAGACGGTATCCCGGCAGGTATGAGCATTATGCAGTAAATGACGATAAGTTCCTGTTGAGTAAATGGGATACCGAGCTTTTTGAGTAAAACATTAAGTCCAAAAACCAAAACCACAAAGGTAAATACAACGCCTATTGGTAGATGACAACAAGCAATCCAAGTTCCCTGAATCAACAAATCGCTCACGGGAGTGGCAACAGCAAGAAAAGCAGTACAGATCAGACCTGTAACAATTGCTCTAAACGTTACTCCATGAAATGTCGCAGTTCTCTTAGAATTTTCCATCCTGAGTAATTCCCTGATTTTTCAACAACAATGGATTTTGATCCGCTATTTGTTTTATTCGTTTTTTTTCTGAGCAAATTATATCAGGTATTCTTTTTATAGTAAAGTAATCGTTAAAAAATAGGGTTTACCGTAGGATGGGTAAATGGTTTTTGCTTGTTATTTACATTTACTAATTAATAGCTGATGAATCTTGTAAAAACAATAAATCAAAACCATTTACCCATCCTACAATTGTGCCAAAATGGCATTTTGACACCGTAGGGGCAAAGCATTTTTTTTGATAAAACATCCTTGAAGTTTTCTTGAGTTGTTTGTATTATTCTATCAGGATTAACTTTATTCTTTTTCATGTCATATCTCCAATAGTTATTTATATTATCATAAATGTATAAGCTTAAAATTCTACCGATCTTTATTACAATGTTACTGATTTTTTCTTTTCTTACGTGCGCGGTTAAAGCCAACATATTTGGAGAATTTACTATGGAAAATACTTTTGAATGGAAAAAAGAAACACCAGAAAAGCATGGAATGTCTGAATCTAAACTAGACTTATTACGTGATATACTGGCAGATAGAGGAACAAAGACTTTTCTTGTTGTTCGTCATGATAAAATCATATATGAGTGGTATTCTCCGGATTTTAATTCCACAAAATTACATTATACCGCATCACTTGCAAAAGCGTTAGTCGGTGGCATGTCGCTTACAATAGCCTTGAATGATGGGCTTATTTCGATTGATGATCAAGCATGTAAATATATACCATCATGGATGGGTCATACAGAGAAATCTAAAATTACTATCCGTCATCTGACAACTCATTCATCAGGGATCGAAGATGCAGAGGAAGATAATCTATCACACGATCAATTGACAGGATGGAAAGGCGATTTCTGGAAACAGGAACCGGATCCATTTTCCATAGCAAAAGATCAAGCACCAATAATCTTTTCTCCGGGGACCAGATATGCTTATAGCAATCCGGGGATGGCAATGCTTGCTTATGCAGTAACAGCCAGTATAAAACAGGATATAAGATCACTGCTGAGAGATAGGATCATGAGACCGATTGGTGTATCAGACAGTGAATGGTCTGTCAGTTATGGTAAGATATACGAACTTGCTGGATTGAAACTTTGTGCAAACTGGGGTGGTGGCAATTATACTGCCCGTGCTGTTGCCAGTGTCGGAAGGCTTATGCTCAAAAAAGGTAACTGGGAAGGAAGGCAGTTAATTGCACCTGAATGGATAGAAAAAACTGTCGCTTATGCAGGTACGCCATTGCCTGACAGATCATCTGGAGAACCTGCGCCAGCATCAGGTTTGGGATGGTGGACGAACTTTGATGGTGTTTGGAAATCCTTACCAAGAGATGCCTTTGCCGGCGCAGGTGCAGGCAATCAAATTCTATTAGTAATTCCAAGTCTTGACATGATTGTCGTAAGAAACGGTTCAGGGCTAGGAAATACATCCAAAGGTGAAGGATTCTGGAGTGGATTAGATAAATACCTTTTCAATCCATTGATGGAAGCGTTAAATGAAAAGCCAACAGGAGTTAGCTCTTATCCTGCAAGCCCTGTGATCTCAGGTGTAAAGTGGTCAGATAACATAATACGTTTAGCAACTGGAAAGAATGGTGACGGAAGTGACAATTTCCCGGTTACGTGGACCGATGATGATAATCTCTATACTGCTTATGGTGATGGATATGGATTTGATCCTGTTGTTCCCAATAAGCTAGGGTTAGGATTTGGCAGAATCATTGGAGACCCGCCGGATATCGCTGGTGAGAACATTCGCTCAGATGCAGAGAATAATGGTATGGGTCGTTCTGGAAAGAAAGCCAGTGGATTGCTAATGGTGGATGGAATTCTGTATATGTGGGCAAGAAATGCAGATAATGACGGCAAATATTGTCAGCTTGCGTGGTCAGATGATCACGCAAAGACATGGACTTGGTGTGAATGGAAATTTGAGGAATTTGGTTATCTTACATTTGTAAACTTCGGCAAGAATTACACTGGTGTTTCCGAAAAGTATGGCAGTTATGTCTATATGGTGACTCACGATAACCCAAGTGCTTATGAGCCTGCGGATCATTTTGTACTGCTACGTGTGCCAAAGGACAAGATAACAGATCATGAAAGCTACGAATTTTTCAAAGGTCTTGACTCACAAAATGAACCAATATGGACGAGTGATATAACCAAACGAGGTGCTGTTTTCGAGAATTCAGGTAAGTGTCTGCGTTCAGGAATAAGCTACAACGCTGGTCTAAATCGTTTCCTTTGGTGGCAACAAATCCCTGACGAAGGTGTAGATACTCGTTTCAAGGGTGGATTTGGCATTTATGATGCACCAGACCTCTGGGGTACATGGACGACTGTTTATTATACTAAAAATTGGGATACAGGCCCCGGAGAAACAGCATCTTTCCCAACCAAATGGATGAGTTCTGACGGTAAGGTATGTCATCTCGTATTTTCTGGAAATGACAACTTTTCTGTCCGAAAAGTGACTTTTGATATAGCAAGATAGCATCTTTTATCTTTTTCATTGAGGTTTTGCCTTCTATATGATAGAATTCACTTGCCATAAATTGCTAATATTTAAATAGATTAAAAACTATATATCTTCATCTTTCGAGGATGTTAAAAAATGGGTTGATGGATGCAATAAGTCAACCGGTGGAACATAAGATAAAGGAAGAGAATTGACAGTTTGACATTTTCACATAAAAGCATCAATTTTTCATAGTCATTGGACATAGTGATTC
>Ga0315279_10003459_pt1 | contig 21956 bp, 18 predicted proteins | sample YL17G06_20_MG_FD_203694 | JGI IMG/M metagenome (GOLD analysis project Ga0315279, IMG submission 203694) | Sediment microbial communities from Yellowstone Lake, YNP, Wyoming, USA - YL17G06_20 | ecosystem: Environmental > Aquatic > Freshwater > Lake > Sediment | place: USA: Wyoming | collected... | reverse complement strand
CCGTCGGGGAGGCGGAGCGGCGTCATCGCCAACATGCTGCAGGAGTGGATCGATCGGCGGCGACGCGAGCAGCTTCGCCGAGAGGTGATCGAGGGCTGCCGCGATATGAGCGCGGTTTACCTGGACATTGAGCAGGCCTTCCACCCCCTGGAGGAGGAGCTAGAGCGTGGTCGTGTTCCAGAATCCGAGACGAGGCGAGGTCGTGCGCGTCTGCTACCACATCAACATCTTTTTCAGTGAGGAAGACGGCGGCTACATTGCGGATATCCCCGATCTTGCCCACTGCACAGCTTTTGGCGAGACGCCGGAGCAGGCTCTTGGCGAAGTTCTCAAGGCCAAAGCGGCTTGGATGGAGGCCGCCAGGGCGGAAGGCAAGCCAGTGCCCCCGCCTTCTTTTCGACCGGTCATTTATCAGGTAACTCCAGTTCCCGCCTGACCGCTCGCTGCACTGGACGCGTGACCAGGCTTCCGGGATCAGGGCCGCCTGGCGCGCTCCACCGCCCCCGCCGGGCGCCTAAGCACGAAGCTTGACACTCGCCCCGATGCGGAGTAGAAAGAAGAGTACCCAGAGGCTTCGGTTGCGGACCATTCAGTAGGGATTCCCCACGGCCGGTTGCTATCCCGGGCGGTTGTCTAGTCCAATCGCCCCGAGCTTGGGAGGTTCCCATGGGTCCGAAGCGGCTTTGGTTGCCGCGAGTCTTCGCCTTGGCGCTGCTTTGTGCCGCCGGGGATGCTCTCCTGCGGATCGAGCCCACCTTGGGTCACCAACCTCCACTGAGGCAGCCATCTGTTGGTCTGGGGTGGCAGCAGGCAGGGCCCCAGATTGTCGCCAATTACGGCAAGTTGCCGCTGAGCTTTGAGGCCAACCAGGGGCAGGTGGACAGCGAGGTGAAGTTCCTCTCGCGGGGTCGCGGCTACACGCTGTTCCTCACGGGCACGGAAGCAGTTCTTCAATTGCGGATTTCGGATTTCGGATTGCGGAATGCAAACTCTGCGAATCCGCAGCGCGAAGCTCGAAATCCGCGATCCGAAATCCGCAATCCGAAATTGTCTGCGCCCTCTGCGGTTCAACTTCGACTGCGGTTGTTGGGCGCGAATCCGCAGCCTGAGGTGCGCGGCCTCGATGAATTGCCCGGCAAGAGCAACTACTTCATCGGCAACGACCCGTCGAAATGGCGCACCAACGTTCCGACCTACGCCAGGGTCGAGTACCGGGACGTGTATCCGGGCGTCAGCCTGGTGCATTACGGCAATCAGCAGCAATTGGAATACGACTTTGTTGTGTCGCCCGGCGCCGACCCGGGCGCGATCGAGTTCGAGGCAGAGGGCGCCGAGCGCATCGAGATTGATGACGCGGGCGACCTGGTTATGCACGTGCCCGGCGGCGAAGTGCGCCAGCACAAGCCCATCGTGTACCAGCAGATCGCTGGCCACCGCCTCGACATCCCCGGCCGCTTTGTGCTCCGTGACCCCGCATTCCGCACTCCGCACTCGCACCGGGTTGGCTTCGAAGTAGGCGCGTACGACCCCAGCCGGCCGCTGGTCGTTGACCCGGTGCTCGTCTACTCCACCTACCTGGGTGGATCCGGCGATGAGACTGAAGACTTTCCTCGCCCGCGCGTTGCCGCGGATGCGTCTGGGGCGGTCTACATGACGGGCTGGACGACTTCAGCTAATTTCCCCACTGCCGCCGCCCTTCGCCCGGCTCTGGGCGGTGGCCGGGATGCTTTCGTGGCCAAGTTCAACCCGGCCGGATCGGCACTAGTTTACTCGACCTATCTCGGGGGGTCAGCGGACGACGAGGGACGCGGCATTGCCGTGGACGCCGCTGGCAACGCCTATGTCACGGGCAAGACGCTCTCCACCAACTTCCCCACGGCCGCTCCAATCCAGGCAAGCCTCGCCGGTCAGGCCGACATTTTCGTGGCCAAGTTAAACCCGGCCGGATCGGCACTGGTTTACTCGACCTATCTCGGGGGAGCAGGGAACGACTGGGGGGTCGGCATTGCAGTGGACGCTTCGGGCGGGGTCTACGTCACCGGCGAGACCGGCTCCACCACTTTCCTCACGGTCAGCCCAATGCAGGCAAGCAACGGCGGCGGCATTGACGCGTTTGTCGTGAAGCTGAACGCGGCTGGCTCGGCTCTGGTTTATTCGACCTATCTCGGCGGCAGCAACTACGACACCGGGGTTGGCATTGCCGTGGACGCCGACGGGGCAGCTTACGTGACCGGCCAGGCCGGAGCGGCGAACTTCCCCACGGCGAACCCCATCATGGCCTGCGGATCCAGCCGTGCCTTCGTGACCAAGCTGAGCGGCGTCGGTTCGCTGGTCTACTCCACGTGCCTCGGGGGTCCCGAGTGGAGCTATGGTATAGGCATCGCAGTTGATACCGCTGGCGCGGCCTACGTCTCTGGGTCGACCCAGGGCGGGAATATGGGCACTCCCGGTGCTGCCCAACCCAACTTCGGCGGCGGGCAGGATGACGCGTTCGCGTGCAAGTTGAACGCGGCCGGTTCGGCGCTGGTTTACTTCACGTATATCGGGGGAAACGCCAGAGAAGGGGGCCACGGCATTGCGGTGGATGCGAACGGGGCGGCCTACGTTGGGGGGTGGACCTCTTCCTCCAATTTCCCCGTCGTGAATCCGGTCCAATCCACCTACGGAGGCGGCGGGAGCGATGCCTTCGTGGCCAAGGTGGACCCGGCCGGCTCCAGGCTGCTTTACTCGACGTACCTCGGGGGAAGCGGTGGAGAGTACGGTAATGCCATTGCGCTGGATGGCGTCGGCGGCGCCTACGTGACTGGGTGGACTGACGACATCAGTTTCCCAACAGTCAATGCCCTCCAGCCGACGCGGCGTGGGAACTCGGACTATTTCTTGGCGAAGATCGCGGAGCCGGGCACCGGTTGCAGTTACTCCATCTCGCCCGCCAGCCAATCCCTGGCGGCGGCTGCTGCGAGCGGCAGCGTGGCGGTCACGGCAGCGAGCGGTTGCACGTGGGCGGCTACCAGCAACGCATCTTGGATCACGATCACTTCCGGCAGCAGTGGCAGCGGCAGCGGAACGGTAGAGTACTCGGTGGCGGCCAACAGCAGCGCGGGCAGCCGCGCGGGCACGGTGACGATTGCCGGGCAGACGTTCACCGTGAACCAGGCCGGCGCTACGGCGTGCAGCTATGCCATTGCTCCGACGAGCGCGTCAGTGCCGGCCGCCGGCGGGACGGCCAGCGTAACGGTCACAGCAGCGAGCGGCTGCACCTGGACGGCGGTGAGCACCGCAAGCTGGATCACGATTACCTCCGGGGCGAGCGGCAGCGGCAACGGCACTGTGAATTACACGGTCGGGGCCAACAGCAGCGCGGGCAGCCGCGCGGGCACGGTGACGATTGCCGGGCAGACGTTCACGGTGACACAAGCGGCGGCGGCCACGCTCAACGTCTCGCCCACCACCCTGAACTTCACCGCGCAGCGCGGCGGGGCCAGCCCGCCCGTGCAAGGCTTGCAGGTGACGGCCTCCGACGCTTCGTCGATCCCCTGGACGGCGACAAGTTCGGCTGCCTGGCTTTCGGTTTCACCCGCCTCGGGCAACACCCCCGCGAACGTATCCGTCTCGGTGAACATCGCCGGGCTGGCGGCCGGGAACCACTCGGGACAAGTGTCGTTTGTCTCCGGCAGCGGCACGCCGGTGGCCGTATCGGTCAGCGTCAACGTCAGTGAGACACCTGCGGTGATCGGCGTTTCTCCAGCCTCGTTGCAGTTTACGACCAGCGTGGGGGTGAACCCGTCGCCCCAGGCTCTCAGCGTTACCAACCCGGGTGGGGGAACGCTGAACTGGGGCGCGACAATCTTCTACAGTTCGAGCGCGGGCTGGTTGTCAGTAACCCCCGCTTTCGGAGTCGCGCCCACATCCGCGGCCGTTTCCGTTGACGTGAACGCGGCGGTGTTGCGGGCCGGGACCTATCAGGGGCAGATTTTGATTTCCGCGCTTGGGGGAGCCACCAACTCGCCGCTGAGCATGCCGGTCGCCCTGACGGTCACTTCGGCGGCGCAACTGGCCGTCTCGCCGCAGTTCCTCAGCTTCCAGGCCACCCAGGGCGGCAGCGCAGCCGTGTGGCAGGCACTCTCCATCACCAACGCGGGCAGCGGGGCGCTGAACTGGACCGCCAGCGCCACCACCAGCAACGGCGGCGACTGGCTGAAGCTTTCCGCCACGCAGGGCGCTGCCCCGGCTGCCGTAACCGTCAGCGCCAATCCGGCCGGGTTGCCCGCCGGCGTCTACCTGGGCTCGATCAGAATCGCCGACGTGGCCGGCGGCGGGAGCGTTACGGTTATCGTCGCGCTGACGATCAATCCGCCGGCCACTACCATTCTGCTGAGCCAGTCGGATTTCGTGTTCACCACGGTGGAGAGCAGCGCCAGCCCGCTGCGGCAATCCTTGCGCATTCTGAACATCGGCCAGGGCACGCTTGCCTGGCGCTTGCTGGCCACGATTCCCAGCGGCGGCAACTGGCTCTCGGTGGAGCAGGCCAGCGGCTCGAGCACCACCGATCCGGCCACAGCCGCGCCCATCGGCGTGCTGGTGAGCCCGGCCGGCTTGGCTGCCGGCAACTATTACGGGCTGCTGATTGTCTCGTCTTCGGGAGCGACCAATTCACCGCAGTTGGCGTCGGTACACCTGCGCGTGCTGCCCTCCACCTCGGCGCCGAAGCCGTCAGTGTTGCCAAGCGGCTTCATTTTTGCGGCCAGCGACGGAGGCGCCAGTCCCGCTCCTCAGGTTTTCTCGGTTCAGAACCTGGGCGGCGGCGCGCTTCCGTTTAAGGCTTCGGCATCCACCGCGGATGGCTTCCCATGGCTGTCGGTGTCGCCTTCGCAGACCAATGCCCCGGCCACCATGACGGTGCAGGCAAACAGCGCGAACCTGCGGGCCGGCGTCTACCGCGGGACCATCGCCCTGGATTTTCCCGCCGGCCTGACGCAGGAACTCTCGGTGGTGCTGGTGATCACGCCGCTTGTCGTTGCGCCGTCGGCGTTCAACGGCCCCGAGGAACGGGCGGCCGGATGTACGCCGACCGAACTGCAGGCCGTCAGCACGTACTTGCCCAACAATTTCCTCTCGCTGGTGGGCTGGCCGGTGCCCATCATGGTTCGCGTGGTGGATAACTGCAACAACGCCGTGACCGGGGCCACCGTGGTGGCCAGTTTTCTGGGCGCCGAGAGTGCGCCGCTGGTTTTGAAGGCCTTGCGGGACGGGCTGTACACGGGCACCTGGGTGCCGCTTTCCAATGCGCGCGTTCGCGTGAGCATCAAGGCGCTGAATCCGCCGCTGAAGGAGGCCAGCATCGAGATGCTGAGCCAGCCGGCGGATTTCACCGCCAACCTGCCGCTGATCAATCCCGACGGGGTGGTGAACGGGGCGAGTTTCGATGCCAGGACGCCGGTAGCGCCGGGCAGCATCATTTCGCTGTTCGGGCGCAATCTGGTTCCGCAGCCAATACCGGCCACAGGGCTCCCGCTGCCAACAAACCTGGCCGGTCTGGCAATGAAGATCGGCGATCGGGATGCTCCGCTGTTCTATGCCAATAACGGGCAGGTCAACGCCCAGGTTCCCGTCGAGTTGGCCAGCAACACAGCCACCTCGGTGGTGCTGACCATGAACGGCAAAGTGTCGCCGCCGGAGCCGCTGCTGCTTTCTCCGGTGCAGCCGGGCATCTTCACATACGATGACGGCGGGGTGCCGCATGCCGCGGCACTCGATGAGAAGAATGCGTTGGTGGGCAAGGCAAACCCCGCCGTGCGGGGCACGATCATTCAAGTGTATGCCACCGGGCTGGGGCCCACCGATCCGGCTGTCAAAACCGGAGAGCCCGGTCCGTCCAATCCCGCCGCCGTTCTGGTGGCCAGCACCCAGTTGACAGCGACCATGGGCGGGGTGCCCGCCGAAATTCAGTTTAAGGGTCTGGCGCCCGGCTACGTCGGGCTGTACCAGGTGAATCTCAGGGTTCCGTCGGGAGTGCCCTCCGGTGATCTTCCCTTGGTAATAACCGCCAACGGCCTGCCCAGCAAGGAAGCGATGCTGCCGGTGAAGTAGCAGCGTTTTGAACCGCAGAGACGCAGAGCACGCAGAGAAGAACGCGGAGATCCCCTCTGCGTGTCTCAGCGCTCTCGGCGTCTCTGCGGTGAACTACGGTCGCGGCTCGGTTTTGCGCCTGGCGCGGATCTCTTCCAGGCGGGCGCGGATGCGCGCTTCCAGGCCCTGGCCGGTAGGCAGGTAGTAACGCCGGCCGGCCAGCCGCTCGGGCAGGCATTCCATCTCCGGCGCCAGTTTCTCTTCCCGGTCGTGCGCGTACTGGTAGTCCTTGCCGTAGCCGAACTGCTTCATCAGCGAGGTGACCGGGTTGCGGAGGTGCAGGGGGACGGGCTCGGCGGCCGTCTTTTCGGCGTCACCCTGGGCCGCGCCGTAGCCGGTATAGAGGGCGTTAGATTTGGGGGCCATGGCCAGGTAGACGGCGGCTTCGGCCAGGGCCAAGTTGCCCTCCGGCATGCCCACGAAGTGTGCCGCCTGCATGGCTGCCACAGCCACTTCCAGGGCCCGCGGGTCGGCCAGGCCGATGTCCTCGCTGGCCATGCGGATCAGCCGGCGGGCGATGTACAGCGGGTCTTCGCCGGACTCCAGCATGCGGACCAGCCAGTACATGGCCGCATCCGGGTCGCTGTTGCGCACCGACTTGTGCAGCGCCGAGATCAGGTTGTAATGCTGCTCGCCGGCCTTGTCGTAGAGCAGCAGCCGGCGCTGGATGGCGTCTTCGACGATCTGCGGCGTGATCTGGATGCCGCCGTCGGGCTCCGGCCGCCCGGCCACGGCCGCCGCTTCCAGCGTGTTGTAGGCGGCGCGCGCATCGCCGGAGGAAAACACCGCGATCTGGCGCAGCAGCTCGTCGGGGATCTCGATCTTCTGGCCGCCCAGCCCGCGCCTGTGGTCGGCCAGCGCCCGGCGCAGCAGCGTCACGAGCTGCTCCTCGGTGAGCGGGTTCAGCGCGTAGACGCGGCTGCGCGACAACAGCGCCGAGATCACCTCGAACGACGGGTTTTCCGTCGTCGCGCCGATCAGGATGATGTCCCCCTTCTCGACATAGGGCAGGAAGGCGTCCTGTTGCGCCTTGTTGAAGCGATGGATTTCGTCGACCAGAAGGATGGTGCGATGGCCGAGGCGTCGGGCGCGCACGGCATCGGCCATCACCGCCTTGATTTCCTTGATGCCGGCCAGCACGGCGCTGAAGGGGACGAACTCGCTGCGCGTCAGCCGCGCGATGACGTGGGCCAGCGAGGTTTTGCCGGAGCCAGGCGGCCCCCACAGGATCAGCGACGAAAGCTGGTCTTTCTCGATCTGGGTGCGAAGCGGCTTGCCCGCCGCCAGGATGTGCTCCTGGCCCAGGAGCTCGTCCAGCGTCTCGGGCCGCATGCGATCGGCCAGCGGACGCGGCTTCTGCCGCGCGGCTTCCTCCTCGATTTGCTTGAATAGGCCCATCGTCGTAAAGGCGGCTGTGGGCTGTAGGCTGTGGGCTGTGGCCCACCTCCGGCAGCCTCCAGCCCACAGCCTACAGCCTACAGCCGCTTGCTTCGCGCTTTGGCCGCTTCATGCAGAAAGATGCCGGCGGCCACCGCCGCGTTCAGAGACTCGACCCGCCGCGCATGCCGGATGCTCACCCGCTCGGAGGCGGCCAAAATCGGATCGGGCACGCCGGCGCCCTCCGAACCAATGGCCAGCGCCAGGGGCTCGGTCAAGTCGATATCATCGAGGGTTAGCCGGGCGCGCGGCACCGCCGCATACAGCCGCGTGCGGTGCTGGCGAAGCGTTTCCAGAGCCTCGCCGTACTTGAGCCCGTAAACGTGGGGAAGCCGGAACACCGAACCCGCCGAAGCGCGCAACAGCTTCGAGTTCTCCGGGTGAACGGTGCCTTCCAGCAGCAAAGCGCCGGTGGCTCCAAAGGCCTCGCCGCTGCGCAGGATTGTGCCCGCATTGCCCGGGTCCTGGATGCCGGCCAGCAGCACCACCAGGGGCGGATGGGGGTGAAACAGGTCGGCGGCCGTCCAGGAGCGCAGCCGTACCAGCGCCGCCACTCCTTGCAGCGCGGGCGCCGGAGAAATACTCTCGAAGACCCGGGCTGCCAGGCGGACGACCTGCGGCGTGACGCGGTGGCGCTCGAGCAGACGCCGCAACTCCTCCTCCGCCTCCAGCGTGCAAAACACCTGGGGAACGGCCAGCCCGCTGGCCAGCGCCTCTTCCAGCAGGTGGAAGGTCTCTACAGCAAGCAGGCCCTCGGCTGTCCGCTGGCCGCGCGTGAGCGCCTGCCGCAGTTTCTTCACCTGCTCGTTGTGCCGGCTCTGGATGGCCTGCGTCTGGCCTCCCACAGGGATATTCTATTCGCTACCGGGCGTGAGGCGGAAGGCGGAAGGCGGAAGGCGGAAGGCAGTAGGCGGAAGGCGGAAGGCAGAAGGCGGAAGGCGACAGCCTACAGCCCACGGCCTACAGCCCACAGCCTACAGCCTCCAGCCTACAGCCTCCAGCCTGCGGTTGACTGGCGCATGGGCGCGTGTTAGTTTGGCACAATTCCCGGCGGCCGGGCCCGCGCCACAGAGGTGTCAACTTGGCGGAGATGATCAAGATTGCCCCCGATTCCCCGGATCCGGCTCGGATCGACTACATCGCCGGTTTGATCCGAAGCGGCCAGGTGATCGCACTGCCGACCGACACCTTCTATGGCCTAACCGCGGACCCTTTCAACCTTTACGCGGTGGAAGAGATTTTCCAAATCAAGGGCCGGCCGGCGTACAAGCCGCTGCTGCTGCTGGTCGGTTCTGTGGAGATGGCTGAAGAGCTGTCGTCGGGAGACCTGCCCGACCGCTTTTACTCGCTGGCGCGCCGTTTCTGGCCGGGCCCGCTGACCATGGTCATTCCCGCGTCGCGCCGGGTGCCGCTGAAGATCACCGGGAACACGGGCAAAGTGGCCCTGCGGTTGCCCGCCGCCAGGATCCCGGTTTCGCTGGTCCAGGCGCTGGAGATTCCTTTGACCGGGACCAGCGCCAACCTGGCGGGCATGAAAGAGTGCGCGTCGGCTCACGAGGTACAGCAGTGCCTCGGCGAGCGCCTGCGGCTGATCGTTGACGGCGGTGAGACGAACACGCCGGCGCCGTCCACCATCGTGGAGGTGACCCAGCAGGGCTGGCGCCTGATCCGCGAGGGCGCCATCCCGGGGGAGCAGATTGCCGAGCTGCTGGCTGCATGAACCGCTGGCATCGTTATCGCGCCTGGTTGCCCCTCGCCGCTCTGGCCGTATTTCTCGCCGACTTCGGCTATCTGGCGTCGCGGGTATGGATCGAAGCGGGGCGCGATGAATCCCGGCGGGCCGCCGTCATCGTGGTGTTCGGGGCCGCCGAGTACCGCGGGCGCCCCTCTCCGGTTTTGCGGGGCCGCCTGGACCGCGTCCTGGACCTGTACCGCCGCGGCTTGGCCGGCACCATCATCACCACCGGCGGCCCCGGCGGCGATCCCGATTTTACCGAGGCGGGCGTGGCCCGCAACTACCTGGTGGCCCACGGCGTCCCCCCCGAGAGCATTCTGGTCGAAGACCACAGCGCCCGCACCTCGGAAACCATCCTGGCTGTCGTCGAGATCATGTCGCGCCATGGCATGCGCACCTGCCTGGTGGTCAGCGACGGCTACCACCTGTTCCGCATCAAGCGGCAGATGCGCAGCAAAGGGATGGAGGCCTACGGCGTGCCGCGCGAGGCCCGTGCCGTCATGCCGCTGAGCGTCCGCATCTGGGTAACGGTCAAGCAGGTGCTCGGCTATATGCTCTGGCGGATCGGCGTTCTGCTGTGACCCGGGCGGGGCGCTTCCCGGAAATCTCCCTCTTGTGTGCGCCGCCCCGGTTTCCGCTATAATGTGGCTCTAAAGGCCGGGTGAGGATTGTATGGGCATAGCGTTGACAATGGGTTTGTCGAAGCTGGTGGAGGAAGCGGCCAAATCCAAAGAGTGGATGAGCAACAACGAGATCGTCGAGAAGCTGGTTGCCGAGCTGGCCAAGACCTTTCAGGTGAAACCGGACGAGGTGGCCATTCTCCATGTGACGCATGGCGGGTCCGTCCTTTCCTTCATCTATCCATTCAAGCTGCAGCAGGTGGGGAGCGTCCCCATGAGCAGCACCGCGTCGCTGGCCGTCCGGACGGTGCGCGAGAAGCGGCCGGAAATGGTCAACAACTTCCCGGCCCAAAAGCATGCCACGGTCTTCGAGGCGGTGAAACTGAGCGCGGACAGCAAGGGCGGCCCCATCCAGAAGATCATGAGCGCGCCGCTGATTTCCGAAGGGAAGGCGGTGGGCGTGATCCAGGTTTCGCGCAAGGGCAAGGATACCCCGTCCGCCGGCCCCGATTTCGCCATCAAGGACCTCACCACGCTCATGACCACGGCCGGAATCCTGGCCAGGCTGTTCAAAGCCGCTAAATAGCGTCGCACTGACAGGCCGTTCCTGTGTAGGGGCGCTGCTTGCTGCGCCCCTCGGTTGGCCGTCGGAAGACCGGGCGCAGCAGGCAGCGCCCCTACAGGGTCGCGTTGTGGTTCAATAGAGCCATGGGCCGGCTCCCGATGCACTTCCGCCGCGGCTTCCTTTTTTTCCTTCTGACCGGCCTGCCGGCGGTCCTGGCGATCGTGCCCGCCGGCACCGCCGAGCGGGTGACCATCGTGGTGCTGGCCACCACCGACCTGCACGGCGCCATCTACCCGCTCGATTACTACACCGGCCGGCCGGCGCCGCTGGGGCTGGCGCGCATCTCGACGCTGGTGGAGGAAGAACGCCGCCTCCACTCCGACGCCATGCTGATTGACTGCGGCGACACCATCCAGGGCTCGCCCCTCGAGTACCTTCACCAGCGGGCGGTCCGCGAAAAGGGCGGCACCGCCTCCCGCGACCCGATGATGCTGGTGATGAACTATCTGCGCTACGACGCGATGGCGGTCGGCAACCACGAATTCAACTTCGGGCTGCCGGTGCTGCTGAAGGCGCGCGGGGAGGCGGAGTTTCCCTGGATCTCGGCCAACGTCACGCCGGCGGCCACTGAAGAGGAGGCCATTGCGGTTTCCAAGCGGCAGTACGAGAAGGCGGCCGACCACATGGGCGATCGCACCTTCGAGCCCATGCTGCTGAAGCAGGTCAACGGCGTGCAGGTGGCGGTGATCGGACTGACCACGCCGGCCATCCCCAACTGGGAGCCGCCCGAGCACATTCAGGGCTATCGCTTCGAGCCGGCGCCGGAGGCCGCCCGCTTCTGGGTGCGCCATGCCCGCCAGGTGCGCGATGCCGACTTGGTGATCCTGGCGGCGCACACCGGCCTGGAGCGCGACCCGGAAAGCGGCGAGCCGGCGGGCGATCAGCTTCCCGGCGAAAACGCGGTCTACCAGTTGGCCGCCGGCACCTCCGGGGTGGACGCCATCGTGTTCGGGCACACACACCAGGAAGTGCCCGAGCGAGTCCTGAACAACGTGCTTCTGGTGCAGCCGAAAAACGGCGGGCGGTCGCTGGCCGAACTCACCTTCGTGCTGGAACGGCCGGACGGCAACGGGCGCTGGCGAGTCAGTGAAAAGCGCTCCCGGCTGATTCCCGTCACCAACGACACGCCGGCCGACCCCAAGGTGCTGGAGATCGCCAGGCCGTACCATGAGGCCGCCGAACGGTACCTGAAGACGCCGGTGGCGGAAGCCGCGCGCGATCTGGATGCCAGGCTGGGGCGCGTGGTGCCCGGCGGCGGCGCGCTGGAGGCCATCCACGAAGTGCAACTGGCCGCCGCCAAGGCCGATGTCTCCTTGGCGGCCCTGTTCAACACTTCGCTGCGCATTCCCAAGGGGCCGGTGACGGTGCGCCAGCTTGCTTCCCTGTACGTCTACGAAAACACCCTGGTGGCCATTGAAGCCAGCGGCCGGATGTTGAAAGACGCGCTGGAACACTCGGCCCGCTACTTCAATGAATACCGGGGCCCCGGCGGCGGGCCACTGATTAACCCCAAGGTGTTTGGGTTCAATTACGACACGGCGGCCGGCGTCACCTACCGCATCGACCTGTCGCAACCGGCCGGCCAGCGGATCGTGGACTTGCGATTCAAGGGGCAGCCGCTGGCCCCGGACCGTAAGTTGCGGCTGGCCATCAACAGCTATCGCAAATCGGGCGGCGGCGGCTACACCATGTTCCGCGACGCGCGGGTGCTCTGGCAGTCGAACCAGGACATCCGCCAGTTGATGATCGATTTCTACACCAACAAGAAAGTGATCGATGGCCGCGGCCAGCCTGCCTGGCAGATCGTGCCGGAAGCGGCGCGGCGCGCGCTGGTCGAGGAGGTCGAGGGCGCTGCGCAACCAGCCCATTGACCCTTCCGCCCTTGCGACGAGACGCCGGCGGTACAAGGCGCGCCTGATCTGCGTAGCAGTCGTACCACTTGTTGTTTTTTTAGCAGCGAAATGCAGGCCCGACCAGGGGCCGGCGGGACGCCAGCGCTCCATAAACGACCGCCTATGGAGCGCTGGCGTCTCGCCGGCCCCCCGTCTTGCACTCACGGCTGTGTTGGTTCCGGCCATGCTGGTCCGGGTTGATCTGCGTCCCGTTTCTCCCAGGCCGCTGCGGTTGCTTTGACTTGAGGGGCTGATCCGATATAATCAGTAATCTAGCCCGCCTGGAGGAATCCCCTCACGCCGTCCTGACGGGTCTTTGTGCCCATGTTTATTACCGTTGAGGAATTACAGGGACATCCGGTCAAGTTCCATGAAGCGTTTACCCAGGACCATATTGATTACCTGACGGAAGGACTGAAGCAGGTGGGGCCGCTGACGGTTGGCGGCTCGGCGCGGCTGGTGGTGGAGGAAATCGAGATTCGCGGGCGGGTGGTGGCCTCCATGGAGGTGATCTGCGCGCGGTGCCTGGAGCCGGTCGAGCACGCCGTCGATCTCAACTTCGACCTGGTGTACCGGCCCATCACCAGCATCACCCGCGGGGATGAATTCCAGGTGCCGCGCGGAGAAGAGGAGATCGGCTTTTACCGCGAGGGAAGGCTATTGCTGGAAGACGTGGTCAAGGAGCAGGTGCTGCTGTCGCTGCCCATGAAGAGCATCTGCCGGACCGACTGCCGGGGGCTGTGCCCGGCCTGCGGAACCAACCTCAACCGCGAGGCCTGCCGCTGCGCCGGGCCGATCGACCCGCGGTGGGAGAAGCTGAAACTCTAGGGACTAGGAGCTAGGGACTAGGGGCTAGAAAGGCGTCCCTAGTCCCTAGCCCCAAGTCCCTAGCCCCTAACAGGAGGTTTATGCCGAATCCGAAACGGCGCCACTCGAAGCGGCGCACCAGCAACCGGCGGGCGCACGACCACCTGGTGGCGCCCGCGCACATCAACTGCCCCAACTGCAAGGAGCCAAAATTGCCGCACCGAGCCTGCCCGCATTGCGGTTACTATAAGGGCCGCGAAGTCGTTGAGGTAGCTTCCGAGTAGCCGTGATAACGATTGCCGTAGACGCCATGGGCGGAGACCAGGCGCCGCGCGCCGAGGTGGAAGGGGCCATCCAGGCCGCCCGCGAGTGGGGCATCCGCGTTCTGCTGGTGGGGCGCGAGGAAGCGGTGCGCCGGGAACTGGCGAACCACCCGCACGCCGGCCTGCCCTTGGAGATTGTCCATGCCAGCGAGGTGATCAGCATGGACGAAAAAGCGGCCAAGTCGTTCCGCCAGAAGCGCGACAGCTCGATCCGCGTGGGGGCCCGGCTGGTGCGCGACGGGCGGGCCCAGGGCCTGGTCTCGGCGGGCAATACCGGGGCCGTCATGGCTACGGTGAAGATCGTGCTGGGCGCGCTGCCGGGCGTGGACCGGCCGGCGCTGGCCGGCGTCTTCCCCACCTCCAAGGGCACCGCCGCCATCATGGTCGATGTGGGCGCCAACGTCGATTGCCGGCCCCACAACCTGGAGCAGTTTGCCATCATGGGCGAGATCTATTCGCGCGCCATCTTCGGAATCGCCCGGCCCAGGGTCGGCCTGCTCTCGATCGGCGAGGAAGAGACCAAGGGCAACGAGCTGACGCGCGAAGCCTACCCGCTGCTGCAGCGCCTCTCGCTGGATTTCGCCGGCAACGTCGAGGGCCGCCACGTGTTCGACGGCACCCTGGACGTCATCGTGTGCGACGGCTTTATTGGCAATGTGGCGCTGAAGATCAGCGAAGGCCTGGTGGAGACCATCAAGCAGAGCCTGCGGCAGGCCCTTTCCAGCACCACGGCCGCCAAGGTCGGCTATGTGCTTTCGCGCCGGGCTTACGCGGATTTTAGGAAGCGTTTCGACTACTCCGAGTACGGCGGGGCGCCGCTGCTGGGCATCAAGGGCGTGTGCATCGTGTGCCACGGCCGCTCCAGCGCCAAAGCCATCAAGAACGCCGTGCGGGTCGCCGCCGAAGTCCACCGGCGGGAGATCAACCAACTGATCGAGGCCGATCTTGCCAGGCGGGCTTCTTGCCGGCAGGCTTCGGCCAGCGCCGATCCGTCCTGAGACCTCAGTCCTGAGACCTGAGACTTGAGACTTGAGACGTGCAGGTCTCAGGTCTAGCTATGACGAAACTGGCTTTTTTGTTTCCCGGGCAGGCGTCGCAGTACCCGGGCATGGGCCGCGAGCTGGCTGAGCGTTACCCGGAGGCGCGCGCCGTGTTCGAGGAGGCCGACCAGGCGCTCGGCTTCCCGATCTCCCGGCTGTGTTTCGAGGGGCCCGAGGAACAACTGAAACTGACCGAGAACACGCAGCCGGCGATCCTGACCGTGTCGGTGGCGGCCTGGCGGGTGCTGGAAAAGAGTGGTGTGGCCCCGGACTATGTGGCCGGGCACAGCCTGGGCGAGTACTCGGCGCTGGTGGCGGCCGGCGGCCTGGCGTTCTGCGATGCGGTGGTGGCGGTACGCAAGCGGGGCCGGTACATGCAGGAGGCGGTGCCGGTTGGGACGGGCGCCATGGCCGCCATCACCCGCTTCCCGCTCGCCCAGCTCGAAGAGGTCTGCCGGGAGGCGGCGCAGGGCGAGGTGGTTTCGCCCGCCAATATCAACTCGCCGGACCAGATCGTGATCTCCGGCCACGCCGCGGCTGTGGAGCGCGCCGTCGAGCTGGCGAAGCAGCGCGGCGCCAAGCGGGCGGTGCTGCTGCCGGTCAGTGCGCCGTTCCACTGCGCGCTGATGCGGCCGGCCCAGCAACGGCTGGCCGCTGACCTGGAGAAGCTGCCTTTCCGCGATCTTCGTTTCCCGCTGGTCAACAACCTGGCGGCCTGGCCGATCCGCGCCGCCGAAGAGGCGCGCGCCGGCCTGATCGGCCAGGTGTCGGCGCCCGTGTTGTGGGAGCAGTCCATGCGGAAGCTGATTGAGATGGGCGCGGCGACGTTCGTGGAAGTGGGTCCGGGCAAAGTGCTGTGCGGGCTGTTGCGGCAGATCGACTCCAGCGTGACCGGCCTGCACGTGCAGGACGAAGCAAGCCTGGAGACGGTCCAAGGTCTAAGGTCCAAGGTCCAAGGTCCAATCGACGCTTAGATCCTTGGACCCTTGGACCTTTGGACCCTTGGACCTTTGGACCGGGAGGAGCGCATGAAGGGACGAGTGGCATTCGTAACCGGGGCGGCCCAGGGCATCGGGCGCGCCTGCGCGCTGGCGATGGCCGAGGCCGGCGCCAGGCTGGTTCTGGCCGACGTGAACCAGGAGAAGCTGGATGGCGTGGCCAACGAGGTTGCCGGCAGCGGCGGCGAAGCGCTGGCCGTGCTGATGAACGTGGCCGACGCCGTCCAGGTGGAAGCAGCCTTCCGGAAAGCCCACGAACGGTTCGACAAAGTCGAGATCTTGGTAAACAACGCCGGCATTACGCGCGACCAGTTGCTGGTGCGCATGAAGCGCGAGGACTGGGATGCCGTGCTGGCCGTGAACCTGACCGGGGCCTACTTGTGCACGCAGCAGGCGCTGCCCGGCATGATGAAGCAGCGGTACGGGCGCATTGTCAACATCGCTTCCGTGGTGGCGCGGATGGGCAATGCCGGCCAGACCAACTACGTCGCCTCCAAGGCCGGCCTGATCGGGCTGACGAAGGCCGTGGCTCAGGAAGTGGCCTCGCGCAACATCACCGTCAACGCCGTGGCGCCCGGCTTCATCGCCACCGCCATGACCGAGAAGCTGAACGAGCAGGCCCGCGAGCGCCTGCTCCAGCGCGTGCCACTGGGCCGCATGGGAACGGATCGCGACGTGGCGGTCGCCGTGCGCTTCCTGGCCTCCGAGCAGGCCGGTTACATTACCGGCCACGTGCTGGACGTGAACGGCGGCATGTATATGTCTTAGGGGCTAGGGCCTAGGGGTTAGGGACTAGAGATTCTTGTTGAAGTCTTAGCCCCTGGCCCCTAGTCCCTAGCCCCTTGGTTGTGTTAAGAATGAGGGGTTTGCCGGTTTACTACAAAAGAGGAGGAGCAGCCTGATGGCAGAGGTTGGAGAACGGGTAAAGCAGATCATCGTGGAGCAACTGGGTGTGGATGAAGCCGAAGTGACGCCCACCGCTTCCTTCGTGGACGACCTGGGCGCGGACTCGCTGGATACCGTGGAGCTGGTGATGGCCTTCGAAGAAGCGTTCGAAATCGAGATTCCCGACGAGGACGCCGAGAAGATCAGCACGGTGAAGCAAGCGATCGATTACATCCAGTCGCACGTGAAAGCGTAGCCGGGGGTCTGGCCCGCCGGGCGGCGCCGCCTGGAGACGCAGCGGTGGCTTTGCGGGCCGCTGTCCGGCTGTGCCGCGATGCGAGAGGGAGTACATGGGACGAAGGGTAGTGATCACCGGGATCGGCCTGGTTTCCCCGCTGGGTCTGACCACCGAGGAGACGTGGCAGGCGCTGCTGGCGGGCACCAGCGGGGTGTCACAGATCACCCATTTTGACGCCTCGAATTTTGCCTGCCGGATTGCGGCCGAGGTGAAGGGCTTTGACCCGCTGAACTGGATCGAGAAAAAAGAAGTCAAGAAAATGGGCCGGTTCATCCAGTTGGCGATCGCGGCCTCGGACGCCGCCGTGCGCACTTCCGGCCTGGCCATCACCCCCGAGCTCTCCGAGCACGTGGGGGTCTACGTCGGCTCCGGGATCGGCGGCTTCGACGTGATTGAGCGCGAGCATTCGGCGCTGCTGGAGGGCGGGCCGCGCAAGATTTCGCCCTTCTTTATTCCGGGGACCATTATCAACCTGGCCTCGGGGCAGATCTCGATCCGCTTTAATGCCCGCGGCCCCAACTCGGCGACGGCCACGGCCTGCTCGGCCAGCGCGCACGCCATCGGCGACTCGTTCCGCCTGATTCGCGGCGGCGAAGCCGAGGTCATGATCTGCGGCGGGGCCGAGGCGGCCATCACGCCCATGGGCGTGGGCGGGTTCGCCTCCATGCGCGCCCTCTCGGTGCGCAATGACGAACCGCAGCGCGCCTCGCGTCCCTTCGACAAGGACCGCGACGGCTTCGTCATCGGCGAGGGCTCCGGCATCCTGATCCTGGAAGAGCTGGAGTTCGCGCAGCGGCGCGGCGCTTCCATCATCGCCGAGGTGGTCGGCTACGCGATGACCGCCGACGCCTTCCACATCACGGCGCCTTCCGAGGACGGCGACGGCGGGTTCCGGGTGATGCGCAACGCCATGGCCCGGGCCGGAATCGGGCCTGAGCGCGTCGGCTACATTAACGCCCACGGCACCTCCACGCCCTACAACGACAAGTTGGAGACCGTCGCCATCCACCGGGCCTTTGGCGAGCACGCTTGCAAGGTGGCGGTCAGCTCCACGAAGTCGATGACCGGGCACCTGCTGGGGGGCGCGGGCGGCCTGGAGGCCGCCATTGCCGCGCTGGCGCTCCGCGACCAGGTGCTGCCGCCGACCATTAATTACGAGACTCCGGACCCGGAATGCGACCTCGATTACGTCCCCAACCGGTCGCGCCCGGCGTCGTTCGAATACGCGCTCACTAATTCCTTCGGATTCGGCGGGACGAACGCCTGCATCGTGCTGAAGCGCTATGCACAGTGACGAGTGATGAGTGACAAGTGACAAGTAACCAGCGAGCGGGGAGACGGGGTTTGAGCCACTTGTCAGTCATCACTCGTCACTTGTCACTCGTCACTGGTCACTGGTCACTCGTCACTGGTCACTGGTCACTGGTCACTGGTCACTCGTCACTGGTCATTCGTCACTCTTCCTGGGTGTTCTATGAACATCGTTGTGTGCATCAAGCAGGTTGCGGCCAAGGATTCGACGCTGCGTCCCAGCCAGGACGGGACGTGGATCCGCGAGACCGATATCAGTTACGAGATCAACGAGCCGGACGCTTACGCGCTGGAAGCGGCGCTGCGGCTGAAGGAACAGCACGGGGGCAGCGTGGTGGTGCTGTCGGCCGGCCCGGCCCGGGCCCAGACGGTGATTCGGGAAGCGCTGGCCAAGGGCTCCGACCGCGCCATCCATTTGGACGACGAGGCTTTCGTTGGCCTGGACGCTTACAACACCGCCCGGCTGCTCTGGCTGGGGCTGAAGGGCGAGCAGTTCGATCTGCTGTTGACCGGGCTGCAGTCGGACGATCTGGGCCTGGCGCAAACCGGCGTGGCGCTCGCCGAGCTGCTCGGCCTTCCCCATGCCACCATCATCATGGACGTGCAGCCCGCCGGCGGCCGGGTGACGGTCAAGCGGGAGTTGGAAGCGGGCTGGTTCCAGATGGTGGAGATGCCCATGCCTGCCGTGCTCACCATCCAATCCGGCCTCGCCAAGCTCCGCTACGCGACCCTGATGGGCATTAAGAAGGCCAAGACCAAGGAAATCCGGCGCATCACCAAGGCCGACTTGAATTGGAACCACGCCGAGTGGACGAACCGCTGCGTGATCCGCCGTGTCTACGTGCCTCAAAAGACCAAGCAGACGCAGTTCCTGACCGGCACGCCCAAAGAAGTGGCCGCCAGACTGGTGGAGAAGCTGAAGTTCGAAGCCCGGGTGCTGTAAGCGACGGCAATGAAGGATTACAGAGCAGGCATCGCCGTAACCGACGTTATAACGCAGAGACGCAGAGCACGCAGAGAAAACGCAGAGAAGAACCGAAAACTCTGCGTGTCTCGGCGTCCTCTGCGTCTCTGCGTTGAGATTCACTCGAGTGAACAACCGTGCCAGACGCGATTCTGACCGTGATCGAGCAGCAAGCGGGGAAACTGAACCGCATGAGCCTGGAGACGCTGGCCGCGGCGCAGGCCATGGGCCATGACCTGGGCCGCGAGGTCGAGGCCGTCATTCCCGGCAGCGGCGTCAGCGAACTGGCCGGCCAGATCCCAGCCTCCAGAGTGCATTCACTCGAGCACCCCTTGTTGGAACCGTACACGCCCGATGGCTACAGTATCGCGCTGAAGCAGGCCATCGAGCAGTTGCGGCCCTGGCTGGTGCTCCTGCCGCATACCTACCAGGTCCGCGACTTTGCCTCCAAGCTGGCCGCGTCCCTCGAACGGGGCTTCGTGCCCGACTGCATTGGCTACAAGGTCGAGAACGGCGAACTGGTTCTTACCCGGCAGTTGTTTCAGGGGAAGATGAACGCCGACGTGGCCTTTGCCGGCCAGCCGCCATACTTCGCGTCGATCCAGGCCGGGGCGTACCGTGCCGACCAGCTCGCCACTGTTTCGCCGGCGGTTGAGCGGATCGACGTGCACCTGGAGCCCGCGCAGGTCCGCAGCCGGCCGGGCGAGCGGTTCCAGGAAGCCAAGCGAACCGTGGACCTGACCCAGGCGGAGGTGATCGTGGCCGTGGGGCGGGGAATCAAGGAGCAGGAGAACCTGTCGCTGGCGCAGGGTTTGTGCGCGGCGCTCCACGCGGAGATGGGGGCTTCGCGGCCCATCTGCGACAACGGCTGGCTCCCCATGGAGCGCCAGATCGGCAGCTCCGGCCAGACCGTGTCGCCCAAGCTTTACCTGGCGCTCGGCATCTCCGGCGCCATTCAGCACTTGGTGGGCATGAAGAACTCCCGCGTCATCGTGGCCATCAACAAGGACCAGAACGCGCCCATCTTCGAAGTGGCCGACTACGGCATTGTCGGCAACCTGTTCGACATAGTTCCGCCGCTGGTGGAAGAAATCAAGAGAGCCAAAGGGTGATTTGAACCGCAGAGACGCAGAGAACGCAGAGGGCAATCGCATGGAGATCAATGAAATTACCGAGGCCGTCATCGGCGCAGCGATTGAGGTGCATCGCGTGCTTGGTCCGGGGTTGCTCGAGTCGGCCTATGAAGAGTGCCTTTGCCGGGAACTCACTCTTCGTGGCATATCTTTCGAGCGTCAAGTGGAACTTCCGGTTTACTACAAAGGGGTCAGACTCGACTGCGGCTACCGGATTGATCTGCTGGTCGAGAAGCTGGTGGCGGTGGAGATCAAGGCAGTCGAGACCATTCTCCCCGTGCACGAAGCACAATTGATCAGCTACCTGCGTCTTGGTGGCTGGAAGGCGGGACTCTTGATCAACTTTCACGTGGCCGTCCTTGTCGAAGGCGGTATTCGAAGGCGCGTTCTCGGTTTGCGTGAAACGGTCTCTGCGCCCTCTGCGTCTCCGCGGTGAAATAATCTTTATTGAGTTCGCCCATGCCGGAACGGGAAGTAATGGAAGCGGATGTGCTCATCGTGGGCGCCGGGCCCGCCGGGCTGGCCTGCGCCCTGCGGCTGGCGCAGCGGGCCTCCGCGCAGCCGGGCGTGCTCGACCTGGAGAACGTCAGCGTGCTGGAGAAGGGCCGCGAGGTAGGCGCGCACCTGCTCTCCGGGGCGGTCATGGACCCCCGGGCACTGCGCGAGCTGCTCCCCGGCTTTGAAAAAGAAGCGCCGCTGGACAGCCCGGTCACCAGCGACGCCGTTTACTTCTTCACCCAGGGCGCGCAGGTCAAGTTCCCCGTTACCCCGCCTTTCTTTCACAATTCCGGCAACTACATCGTCTCGTTGAATCGCCTGGGTAAATGGCTGGGGAGGAAGGTGGAAGAGGCGGGCATCACCATCTTCACCGAGACGGCCGGCATGGAGGTGCTGTACGACGAGGGCGGCAACGTCCGCGGCGTGCGCAGCGACGACAAGGGCGTAGACCGCGACCGCCGTCCCAAGGAGAACTACCAGCCCGGCAGCGACCTGCACGCCAAGGTGACCGTGTTTGCCGAAGGCGCCCGCGGCTCACTGGCCAAGCAACTGTGCGCGGATAAGGGCCTGGCGCGGCAGAGCAATCCGATGACCTATGCGCTGGGCGTCAAAGAGCTGTGGGAGCTGCCCAAGGGGCGGCTGGAGGCCGGCAGCGTGGCGCACACCATGGGCTGGCCGCTGGCCGCCGAGCAATACGGCGGCGGCTGGGTCTACGGCCTGCGCGACAGCCTGGTGTCGCTGGGCCTGGTGGTCGGCCTCGATTACCGCAATCCGCTGTTCGATCCCCACGACGCCTTCCAGCGCTGGAAAACCCACCCGTTCTTGCGGCGCCTGCTGGAAGGCGGCCGCATGATCAAGTACGGGGCCAAGACCATTCCCGAGGGCGGCTACTTCTCGATGCCGGAGCTTTCCATCGGCGGCGCGCTGATCGTCGGCGACAGCGGCGGCTTCCTGAATTCGCAGCGGCTGAAGGGCATCCACCTGGCCATCAAGAGCGGCATGCTGGCGGCCGATACGGTCTTCGACGCGCTGGCTGCCGGCGACTGCTCGGCCCAGCGCCTGGCGGCCTGCCGCGCGAGCTTCGAGGCGAGCTGGGCGCATGAGGAATTGTGGAAGGTGCGCAACTTCCACCAGGCCTTTGAGCACGGCCTGGTGCGCGGCATTTTCCATGCCGGCCTGCAGATGGTCACGGGCGGGCGCGGCCTGTACGCCCGTTACAGCGCCGAGGCGGGCCACCGGCGCTGCGTCAAGCTGACCGAGC
>Ga0315279_10003458_pt1 | contig 21967 bp, 24 predicted proteins | sample YL17G06_20_MG_FD_203694 | JGI IMG/M metagenome (GOLD analysis project Ga0315279, IMG submission 203694) | Sediment microbial communities from Yellowstone Lake, YNP, Wyoming, USA - YL17G06_20 | ecosystem: Environmental > Aquatic > Freshwater > Lake > Sediment | place: USA: Wyoming | collected... | reverse complement strand
TATTCTTTTTTTGACCGTGGACTCATAATCGGCTCTCCTTTTGGGCCCCTTTATCGGGTAACATCCATTATGAGTCAACGATCCCTTTTTAGTCATGCATCGGGTAACATTTTTTATGAGGCAATTCTTTACGGTTGAGATGATTGTCAATCCGTCGTTTTTTTGATATAGTGGGCTGCGCTTACTCTTAGCAGTTAGCAATTTACGGATCGATATTTACGCTATGCCCTTTGCGCAATACTTTCTTACGGACACGCAACACGGGCGAGTGTCACGTCTGCCTGCCGCAGGCAGGGAGCGACGGGTGTTTGAAACAAATTTATGAAAAGACGAGATAAAACTAAAGAGGAGCTTCTCAGACAAGTCGAGGAGATGCGCGGGGCCATTGCGGAATTGCAGGCCTGTAAGGAAGATCAAGCATCGGTCGCAGAGGAATTGAAGGAATCGGAGGAGAAGTTTCGAAAACTCGCTGAAAAATCAGTGGTTGGGATCTATCTGATTCAGGATGACCTCCTCCGTTACATCAACCCGAAGTTCGCAGAAATATTTGGTTATGAGGTTGATGAAATGGTCAACCGGTTAGAAGCGACAGCGGTCGTCTTTCACGAAGATCGGCCCCTGATCGAAGAAAATATTCGGAAGCGGATAGCCGGGGAGGTGGAGTCCATTCACGCCCAATTCCGGGGGATCAGGAAAGATCAGGAGATCATTCATGTAGAGGTCTACGGTTCACGGATCGATCATCAGGGGCGCCCTGCTGTCTTAGGGACCATGATTGACATCACAGAGCGGATCCGCGCGCAGCGTGATCTTGAAAAGCAGTTAACGATCTTTCAGGGTCTCTATGACCTGGCCATGGCCATGATCGCCGAGCGAAGTATTGATGAGAATTTGACCCTGGTCGTAGAGAAAAGCAGACAGATCCTCGGCACGGACACCTCCTTCATTGCGCTCCATGACGAAAAGACAGATGAGCTTCGCTGGCATATCTCTTCAGGCCTCGTGACGGAGAGATTTAAGAGATTGCGTGTACGCATAGGGAAGGGACTGGCCGGGAAGGTCGCCCAGAGCGGCAAATGGATTGTTGTGGAGGACTATTTTAAAGAGATAGGGTCTGATTTCCAAGGCATCACACGCGAGGAAGGCCTGATCTCCGGCATCACCGTGCCGATCCAGATCGGCCAAACCAATTATGGGGTCCTCTTCGCTTTTAATAGGACCAAGACCCAATTCTCCAAAACGGATCTGGACACCTTGCTTCTATTCGGGAATTTTGCCGCTGTTGAAATTGCGCGTAAGCGTTCGCAAGAACGGCTTCAGGAGAGTGAGGAGAGATACAGAAAGCTCTATGAAGAATCCAAAAGGCGCGAAGATCTTTACCTCTCTTTCTTGAACTCCTCCGCGGATGCGATCATGGTTTACGACTTACAGGGAAAAGCACAATATGTGAGCCCGTCTTTTATTCGTTTATTCGGATGGACCGAGGAAGAGGTCAAGGGGGGAGAGATAACCTTTGTCCCGGAGTCTGAGCGAGATTCCGAAAGGGTCTTATTTGACCGAGTGGTTGGAGAAGGGAAGGCCCTCAGAGACTTTCAGACCAAACGAAATACGAAAGATGGGGGTATACTGGATGTAAGCGTCAGTGCATCCTGTTATCATGATTATGAGGGTAACCCCGCAGGAATGTCGGTCATCCTCCGGGACATCACCGCACTCAAATCCCTCGAACGTACCATGCGAAGGGCGGTGGATCACCTGTCTCATGAACTGCGGACACCTCTTGTCATTATTCAGGCGTCCTTGCAGCAGTTGAATCGGCAGGACCTGCCTGAGCCCCATAGGGAACAGATCACAGAGAGAATTCAAAGGCATCTGGATCGACTCGGAGATTTACAGGCGATCGTGGAGAGGATTATCGTCCCACGTAAATATCAACCCCAACCTCTCCGGGTGGATTCAGCCATTGAAGGGATCATCGATGATCTCCGGGAAAAAAGCGCTCACCGGCAAGTGAATCTTCTTACGAGGCTGGAAGCGATAGAAACGGATGTCATTGATCCCAACATGCTTGAACAGATCCTTCGAACCCTGGTCAAGAACGCGGTGGAAAACACCCCTGATGGGGGAGAGATTATCATTTCCTTAGCCCACCATCCGTCGGGCATACTGTTACAGGTTCAGGATAACGGAGTGGGAATTACAGTGAGCGATCGAGAGTTCATCTTTGATGCATTCTATCACACTCAGGAAACGGAGCTGTACTCCACACGAAAGCCCTTTGATTTTGACGCCGGCGGAAAGGGATTGGAACTGTTGTACTTGAAGATTCTTTCCGAGGAAGGGGCCTTCGATATTTCGTTTGAAAGCCGTCGATGCTACTACCTGAGTACCCGTCTGGATCAGTGTGGCGGTGAAATATCGTCATGTCCTTATATCAGCGACTTAGAGGGCTGTAAGAAGTCCGGAGGGACGACTTTTTCGGTTCTCTTTCACCGGCTCCGTCACCCCAGGAATGGAAAATAGACACGCATCCCATACTTATTAAGTGAATGGGTGAATGAGTGAAAGGGTAAATGAGTTACTGGGTCATGGGGTCATTAAAAATACATCAGGAGCACAAGGAGGTGAAGGGGAAATATCAGGCACAGATCAAGAGCAAGCCAATAGCGTTGAACAGCAGAAAATGCTAACTTTGAGGAAGAAGATTGCTAAAGCCTTAGAAGGGGAATGTCTTGATTTGCGAGAGATTTCAAAATTGTTCAGAATTAAAGAAAGAGAAGCCCTCGATCATCTCATGCATATTGCCAAGTCTGTACATCCTAAACGCCTGACTGCAGAACCGGCCTCTTGCAAACAATGTGGTTTCTCTTTCAAGAAACGGACTCGCCTGAACACTCCAGGTCGCTGTCCCGTCTGTAAAAGCGAACAGATTTACCCGCCCCGATTTAAAATCAACCAATCCTAATAAAAGAGAAGAGAGGAAGGAAACGCTAGCATCCAATGGTTCTTCAGGGCAAGAGGATCCCGATCAACGTCGCGATCACCCACCCGATGAGTCTGATGAGTGGGTCCAAAATGCCCAGATAAAGGAAACCGATGATGATAAAGAACCCGTAAGGCTCCAGGCGGGCGAGGAGATACGGGGTTCTTTGCCATACGATTCCCATCAGTATCTTTGAGCCGTCCAGGGGTGGAATAGGAATTAAATTAAGAGCGGCCAGCGTGATGTTGATATGGGCCACAATATTACACACATTATAGACGAGGATGTAAGCCATCCCTGAGGAGGGTGTTGAGAACAGTCGGATAAATAACAGAGCGAAGAAGGCGAAGAGGATATTCGCAATAATCCCAGCCGAAGAGACGAAGATGAGTCCCTTCCGCCTGTCCGAGATGTTGTTGAAGTTGACCGGAACCGGTCTCGCCCATCCGAAACCTGCAAGAAAGAGCATGAGGGTCCCGATGGGATCGAGGTGTTTGAGCGGGTTGAGGGTCAACCGACCCGACCATTTGGCGGTCGGGTCGCCCATCCTGTAAGCGACCCAGCCGTGTGCCACCTCGTGGATGATGATCGAAAAAAGAAGGGGAATAACAACCAGAGCAAAAGCCAATGGATCTGTGGTCAACAGTTTCAGAAGTCCCATTTAGGTTACCTTGTCATTTGATGTTTCGGTTCTCATCCTCTCCATCAAACATTCTTCATTCAACCCGTTGAGGAATAGGGTGTTTTGTCCAATCCTATTTTAATTTTACAATAGATGAGGCATAAATAAAATGGTTATATCATTTTTTTTAAGAATTTTAGTTTATGGCAGATAGCGGATGGAAGAGGGAAGTACGGCTGCTGTGGAAGGGTCGAGCAGGACATTCACTGCTCCTGGCATCACAGCAAAACGGAGTTCCTGTCCCAAGGCTTCTTCGCCGTCAAAATCAAGCTTTAAAGGTCCGTCTTCCGAGCCTACCCGCACCGAGGCTGCGCGCGTGTATTTGACATCCTCTCGCTCAAGGTGGGTTCCGCTATAAACCGATTTGAGGGCGAGGAGAATGCGAAGGCGAGACATCCCCTCGACCACAATCACGTCAAACATTCCGTCATTGATGAAAGCCCTGGGGGCAATCCACATCCCGCGCCCGAAATATTGTCCGTTGGCTATAGCCACCAGATAACACCTTCCAGAATGAAATTCCTTCCCATCGCAGAGCACGCTGACCCGCTGCGGTCTATACTTCATGAGCGTGGCAATCGTGGCCCGGAGAAAGGTCAGAGAAGAACGACGGTGTGCCCGGTTCACCCGGTGATCCACCTCACCGCTGACACCGGCGCTGGCGATGTTGAGAAATATGCGCGATGAAGTTTTGCCGCCCGTTTGCATATTCAGATATTCAACCGTTCCAAGATCGCAAGGAACCGGACGGGCATGAGCCAGCCAGTCGACGGCCTCCTGGGGGTCTTCAGGCACACCCAATGACCGCGACCAATCGTGGCCGGTTCCTAAAGGGATGCTGCCAAAAGCGACCTTCAGGTCAGGCCGCTCCGCCAAAGCGTTGAGCACCACATGATTGGTTCCGTCGCCGCCTAGGGTAATCAGGCGGCTGACGTCGGCTTTCACAGCCGCATCGAGATGTTCAGCGACTTCCTGTGGCCTTTGGGTGACAGCAATTAAAAGCTCCTCAAAGGCATCGAACAATCTCCCTTCGATCTTTTTAAATATCCTTTGAGCGCGGCCACCGGCTGAATGCGGGTTGACGATGATCAGTGTCCTCATTCTTTCTCCCTGACCCTTGGGTCGCTCCTCAAATCATTCTTCCAACCTGGAGATATCCTCTGGGCAAATTATCAGATTTGCCAAAACTTTTCAACTTCATCGCTCCTCTTGCTTTCTCTGAGATTGAAAAAAATATTACCATTTATCTTTCTTTTAAAGCCGAATATAATCATCCAAGAGGTTTTCATATCGAACGATTCAATCAAAGGGGGAACGCCAATGGATATTCACAAGGTTGCCTGTGTGGGAGCAGGTCTCATCGGCCAAGGTTGGGCGACTCTATTTTCCTCGGCAGGTCTTGAAGTGATTCTTCAAGATGTGACGGAAACTGTGTTGGAAAAGGCGATGAAAGGTGTAAAGTCAAACCTTATGTTTCTGGAGGTGAACAACCTTCTCAAGCCAGGTGAAGCGGACGCCGCTCTGAAGAGGATAGAGATGAGTACGCTCATTGGTGAAGCGGTACGAAATGCGGACTATGTTCAAGAATCCGTTCCTGATGATTATGATTTTAAGAAACAAGTCTTCAGAGAAATGGATATCGCAGCTCCTGAGCACGCCATTTTGGCAAGTAGCTCATCGGGATTACTGATGACAAAAATCCAAAAGGCGACGACGAGGCCTCAGCGTTGTGTGTTAGTCCACCCCGTTCTTCCGGTTTACCTTATCCCTCTTGTGGAGATCGCCGGAGGTGACCAAACCTCTCGTGAGACATTGAGCGGTGCCTATGATTTCATGAAAAGACTTGGGAAAATTCCTGTCTTGCTTAAGAGGGAAGTCCCCGGTTACATTGTGAACAGATTTCAGGCAGCGTTATTGCGTGAAGCCATTGATCTCGTTGACAAGGATGTCGCGAGTGCCGAAGATGTGGATAAGGCCTTTTGTATGGGGATAGGACTTCGCGATCCCATCATTGGTCCATTCTTGCGGATCCATTTAGCCGGAGGTGGCGTCGAACGATTTATCGAAAATTTTTCTCAATCCTACCGTCATCGATGGGAGACGATGGAAACCTGGACCTCTATCCCTCCTTCAGCGGAGAAGAAGATGGTAAGAGCCGTCAGAGAGATGGAAGTGATTCGTACAAAAACTTTAGAAGAAATTAATCACTGGAGAGACGAAATGCTGGTCAAACTCCTTAACATCATCCGTGAAGGGTAGGGGTGGGTATGCTTAAAGGGTCCGATCATTTCGAAAAACAAGTGGTCATGGGAAACCTTTATCGACATGTGGAGTATCTCTCTGTGAAGATCGGGGATCGACATCTGTGGAAGGATGATTCCCTCAACAAGGCTGCAGATTATATTGAATCAGCCTTTGCCGGTTATGGGTATGCTGTGGGGCGCCAGACCTATTCATGCTATGGCAAAACCGTCTCAAATCTTATCGCCGAAAAAACTGGAGAGAACAAAGAGGTTGTGATCATTGGTGCTCATTATGATACGGTTCCCGGAACACCCGGAGCAGATGACAATGCTTCGGCTGTCGCTGGTCTAATGGAACTGGGGAGATTGCTCAAAGAAAGCTCGAACAAAAAGACCCTTGTCTTTGTCGCCTTTGTCAATGAAGAGCCTCCTTGCTTTGGATCAACGAATATGGGAAGTATGGTCTACGCGAAGCACCTGAAAGACCGGAAGATTTCAATCGAAGTGATGGTTTCTCTGGAGATGATTGGTTTTTTCAGCGGAGAAAGAATCCAGGGGTATCCGCTCCCTGGAATGGGGTTGTTTTATCCTAAAACAGGAAATTATATCGGGGTGGTAGGAAATTTTCATTCATCCCGATACGTCTCTTTTTTCAAGAAAGGGATAAGAAAACACTCGAATATCAACGTAAAGTCTTTAACGGCACCGGAATTTTTCGGGGGTATTAACCTCTCTGACCATTACTCGTTCTGGCATCACGGGTACAGAGCGGTCATGATCACGGATACATCCTTCTTCAGAAACAGGAATTATCATCAGGAGACCGATACCATTGACACTCTCGATTTTGAGAGGATGGCAGAATTGGTGAAGGGGTTAACCCATACGTTGCTGGAATGGTAGAAGAGAAAAACTTCACCCCGGGTTGCCTTTGAGTCCGATAGCTTCAGCAACCTCCTGCATTCCCTTGATGGTATCCTCAATCAGTTGCTCCAATCCAACCCCCAGCATCTCCGCTCCTTTTTCGATAATCGACCGATCGACTCCGGCGGCAAACCTCTTGTCCTTCCATTTGTTCTTCACCGACTTTACCTGAACATCCAGGACACTTTTTGAGGGGCGGACTAAAGCAGTGGTCACAACAAGTCCTGTCAGTTCATCGATGGCGTACAGGGCCTTTTCCAAGGCTGTCTGGGGCATGACATCCGAGCATATCCCCCATCCGTGAGAGACAGCCCCTCGGATATATTCCTCTGGCCACCCCTGCTCCCGGAGGATCTCTCCTGTCTTGGAGCAGTGTTGATCGGGGAACTTTTCATAATCGAGGTCATGGATCAGACCGACGATCCCCCACTTCTCCTCGTCCTCACCCCGCTTCCTGGCGATATAACGCATGACCCCTTCGACCGCATAGGCATGCTTGCGCAAGCTATCGCCTTCGTTATATTGATGTAAAAGTTCTAAGGCTTCCTGGCGCGTTGGTATTTTTTCACCCATCGTCACCCTCCTTTCTTAGACTCCCTTCTTTTTATATTTGATGAAGGTTCCATTTTGGTATTCTTCAAAAGCGATTTTCAATTCCTCCTGGGTGTTCATCACAATGGGCCCATACCAGGCCACGGGTTCTCCGATGGGTTTTCCTGATATGAGAAGAAATCTTACCGCTTTCTCCTCAGTGGAAATAGCCACTTCATCCCCCTCATCGAATAGGATGAGCGTTTCAGGACTTATCAAACAATCTCTCTTAAAGTCGAAGTAATTCGCCCCCTCCACCTCATAAGCGTATGAGTCCCGTTCGGTATCGAAGTAACCTTTTCCCTCTATCACATAGGCAAAGACCGTATGTCCCTTTTTGACAGGATGAGTGAAATTCGTTTTTGATGGGACAGTCATATCCAAATATTCAGGATCGATGACAATGTCCTGGACCGGACCCTTCACACCATTCACTTCCCCACAAATAATTTTCACCTTTACTCCATGATCCAATGTCACTTCCGGAATTTGTTTGCTTTTGACATCCCGATAACGGGGATCCATCATTTTATGGGAGGCCGGGAGATTTGCCCAGAGTTGGAAACCCCACATCAACCCATCTTTCTGTCCTTTGGGCATTTCCTGGTGAATAATCCCACTGCCAGCGGTCATCCATTGGACATCTCCAGAAGAAATGGTCCCCTTGTTTCCCATACTGTCCCCATGTTCTACCTTGCCATGAAGCATGGTGGTAATCGTTTCGATCCCTCGATGGGGGTGCCAAGGAAATCCTCTGATGTAGTCATCGGGATGGTCCGAATGAAAATCGTCGAGAAGGAGAAAAGGATCGAGTAAAGGAACCTGGACATATCCAAAAGCCCTCTTCAGGTGGACCCCCGCTCCTTCAATGGTCGGTTTACTTTTTAATATTTTTTTGATTTTTCTGATCTTTCTCATGAGGACCCTCCTTTTAATATATAAGATGAACCATTCCCATTCGATTTGCAATCCTATATTTTTTTAGCTTCGGTGGCGAGTCTGAAGCAATAACCGTCATTGCCGGAGGTCACCCAGAGGGGGAGCGCCACTGACAAGGCGGCACTCGCCCTCTCTCCTCTATGAAGTCAAATAATATCTGATCGACCTGTTCTTATTTAGCAGTGGACAAAGGTGGGACGGGCAGGAAAGGGTGAAGTCAGTTTATATATTCCATTGGATGCTATCTCTTGATTCCGATTTTTCTTCCATGTTCGACACACCTATTTCGGCCATATGATCAGCCATACGAAAAATCACAAGAATCATTTCCAGAAGGACCCTGCTGTAAATCACTGTTAAAAGGAATATCAGAGGGGCCCCGATGAAAAGCGAGAAAATTCCAAACCCCATGGAGACGTTAAACCCCATGATAATAAAAAAGAGGGCGATCAGACCAGCGGATAGGATCGATAAGCCATAGAGAAACTTCATTATCTTTGGACTCACCCACTGATTAAATGAAAAATTGAAAAGGGCCCGCAGCAAATCAACTTTCTTAAGGATTGAAACATCCCTGAATCCTTTTGCGCGTGAAAGACTTTCCCCTATTTGAACCTCACTCAGCGATTCAGCACAATGGATACAGGATGTTGCATCGTCCTTATTGGAAGCACCACAATTTGTGCAAAACATATTTGCCTCCCCTAATCTTTTAGAATCCTAACTTGCGGTTTTGATCTCTCTGATCTTCCAACTTCCGTCTTCTTTCTTTAAGGTGACGTCCTGAAGGGTCCTTTTGTCCTCCCGCTTGCCACCCATTTTTTTTGAAACTTGGATCATCCACTCCAGTTTGACATTGGCGGTATCACCGGATATCGTCTGTCCCTTCAAATCATAGGAGAGATCATGGTAGTTGTAAAATCCCCAGGTTTCGAGTGCATCAAGGCGCTTTCCTTCCCTATCGTTAAAATCCCGAGAGTAACAGGACATAAAGAGGTTAATATTCTTCTTAAGGTTTGCTTGTTTAATATTTTCAAAAAGGGATTTTATCTTTTCGACTTCTTGATCTTCCGTAACAGCAGGCGGACTTTGTGGAGAGGGTGGAAGGGAAGGGGATGTGACGGCTGCTTTTAAAGTCAGTCCGCTGGAAGAAGAAGGTTTTTGCCAGAGAAAGTACCCCCCTGCTATGATCAGAAGTATGATGGCACTCGCTGTCAGCAAGGTGAAGGGCCTGAGATGAATCCCTGATGATCCAGGGGAATCGAGATTCCCTCCCGTCTTACCGGGCAAGAGAGAGAGGATCTGCTGATATTTTTTTAAACTTCTCTCTATCGATTTTATTTCCTTTTTCAATTCTTTCTTCTCTCTGACAAAATCGGCCTGGGTGATTGCACCGAGCTTATAAAGAGATTGAAATTCCTCCAGCCTTTTTTGAATGGGTTTCAACTCTTTTTCCAGGAAATCGATTTCTTCTGATGCTCTTTTTCGAACCGATTCAAGCTCCGTTTCGATTTCTTGATGCAGGGGTGACAAAGACTCCAACCGATCCTTATAACGAATGAATATAGGATGGAGGGTATCACTGGAGACCCTCTCACGCTGTGATTCCAAATTGCTCATACAGGATTCCAATTCTTTTTCCTCTCTCAATAGCCTCAGCCATTCTTTTGAGCATCTTTTAACCGATTTTTTATTCAATGATTGGACATTCATGACGTGAGGGGGTAACCCCTCCATCAATAGAGAACCGCATTTTCTGCAATAGTTTCCTTTTTTATAAAGGACTTGGCACCTGGGACAAATGAGTTTCACTTTTGTTTTTTCCCCTTCAGGAGTGGGCTTTTCTACATCTAAAAGGAATTTTCCACATTTTCTACAAAATTCTTCCCCTGGCTCGTGTTCGATACTGCATTGGGGGCAAATGACCATTTAGACCTCCGGGATTTACGGTTTCCTTAACTATTACATAGAGTTCTAATGCATTTTATGTGCCACGAAACAAATAAATTTTTATCTTCAGATTTCGAGGCCTTTTCTTATTGTTCAAAAGAAAAGAAGTGAACAATTTTCAGAATATGGACAAAAATTGACCACTCCACTTAGTTCTTCCCAAGTTTCCCGACTTCATATAAAATTTAAGCTAAGAGGCCCTTAGCATGGAAAACCGATTTACCATTCCATCCATTGAAAGAATTTTCAAACACAAATTCTCTTTTGCCACCCATGTTCAGTTATTATGGAAGGAGAGAGATTCCTTCCAAACCCTCTTTGATGCTATCAACAGCGCAGAAAAACTGATCTGTCTCCAATTTTATATATTCAAAAATGACGAAACCGGGATCGTAATATCCGAGCTGCTAAAAAAGAAGAGCCGTGAAGGAGTGAAGGTCTATGTTTTATATGACCACTTTGGATCCATTGGAACTCCAAGAAGTTTTTGGAAAGAGTTGAGGTTGGCGGGTATTCAGATCAGAGCCTCCTATCCCTTTAAATGGACAGCACCCTTTACTTATGTCCATCGAGATCACAGGAAGCTCATCGTGATCGATTTAAGAAAGGCCTTCACCGGTGGGCTCAACATCGCTAATGAATATAGTGGTTTTCATCTTCGGAGGCGAAGCAGGGGTTGGCGCGATACAGGAATTCTGGTGGAAGGCCCTATCGTCAATGAACTTTACGATACCTTCAAAAAAAGCTGGACGACCTGGGGCGGGAAAAAGATTGTTATTCAAGGGACCCATGAAGAGGCAAGGGGCACAATACCGGAAAACTCCATTCCTGCACTCCCTATATTCGTTTATTCCAGAAAGGGCAGAGAAAGAATGAGGAACCTTCTTCGCCACAGCATTGACCATGCACAAACCAGTATTCTGCTGACCACCGCTTATTTCATCCCGAGCCGCAGGCTGATCGAAAGGCTTGAGGAAGCGGTCAAGCGTGGGGTGAGGGTGAGACTCCTCGTCCCAGGCAAAAGCGATATTCCCGCGGCCTCCTACGCAGGAAGATCTTTTTTTACAAGGCTTTTAAAGGCGGGGATTGAAATCCACACTTACCGGGGAGACATGCTTCATGCAAAAACCTATCTGTTTGACCAATGCTGGGGCATCGTCGGTTCCACCAACCTCGACTACCAGTCCCTTGTGTATAACGATGAGGGGAATATCGGGATCATGGATGTTTCTTTTGGCTCAAAGTTGGCGGAGATCTTTGAAGAGGACCTGAAAAACTCAGTCAAAATAGATGAAGAGACCTGGCGCAAAAGGCCTTTTTTAGAAAAAATCATAGAACACTTTTTTGCCCTTTTCAGAAAAAGGCTTTAGAAATTTTCGCTTTCAGATTGTCTCTTGCTAATTTTGAGATTGTTTTAGGAATCCATTCTGCTCTGGACGGATGGTTCCTCAGAACGATCTGAAAAAGCAAAGAAATGTCTCAGACTTACGAATTGGCGGAATCAGAAATTGGTATAAGGGAAAGGAAATCTCAATCAACAAGTCTGATCTCAAGCCTCAATCCACTTTCATTTACTTCTGTACTGCTGCCTGCCATCGTTCGCGGAGCGCAGCAACAATATATTCTGCTAGGGCAGAGCCCTCCATGCCTTGTTTAAGGCCGGTGAGCAACCGGATACAACCGATTTTGGCCTCCTCATGAGGCCCCGGGAGTGCAACCAGCAAGGCCAGACCAACTTTTCCAACGGCAATCCTGACCCCCTCTTTATAGTGGCGGTGATTATCCGGAGTAAATTTCAAAATATAAGGGGTGTGTGCTCTGGGATCCAGACGACGGATAGCCTCTACAGTAAAATCTTTGTTTTCGGCTCCCACCCCACCCGTACTGATGATTAATCCAAAACCTCGCTCCACCGCCTCCTCCAGGCTGGCTGCAGTTGCCACCTCGTCATCATCCAGTACGCCACCAAATTGAGCTACGTATCCAGCCTCCTTCAAAGCAGCCATAATAAACGGGGAGTTAGTATCTTTTATTTTCCCCTCTTTTACTTCACTGCCGGAAGAAAAAACAACGGCTCGTCGAGAAACCGCTGTCGCGATTTGCTCCGCCATCATGCTTGACTTGGCTAAAACCTCTTCACCTCTTTCAGGGGACAGTGCAATTAATCCCAATACTCCTTCTGAGTGCACACCGGCATTTTCGCCCACCCATACGTTAGTCACCCGGCTCAAGCAGTCGAGAATTTCCTTCTCCTTGCCGACCACTGAAGCAGCCTCGACCTTTCGTCGCAATATGTCAAAGGCCACCATACCCGGACGTACATCTATCACCATGACTTCCTTTGTTTGAAGACAAAGGGCTTTGGCGGCGGCCTCTGCCACTTGATCCAGGTCGGCTCCCTTCAGGTTAACATCGTTAACCCAAAAGGTCGTCTTTTCTAATAGATCCCATTCCATCAACTCTAACCTATCCGAATCTGACGTTCAGGCGAAAATCCAGCAGGGGGGCATCGATAATGGAGCGGCCAACATCTACGATATCGGCTCCGGTATTTATTAAGCTCGGAAGTTCATTGACCGTAACCCCGCCGGCAAAGGCAATCTTAATCCTCGAACGCCAGCCGCCTGCCTCGCAAGCTGAAACAACAGCCCGGAGATCCTCAATATGACCAGTATCGACCATCAGCACCTCGGCCCCGGCAATAACAGCCTGTCGAGCCTCCTCTGCTAAAGTTCCATACTCGCCGCGTAGCTGGACAACTACGGCCCTTTCTCGAAATTCTGTGGCCCTTTTGACAGCAGGGCCTATTCCACCCAACATGCGAACATAATTTTTATCCAGGTAAACGAAAGGCTCTTCTATAATACGAAGGCCAACCCCCCCAATGGCAATTGCCCGCCGGAGGTCGTTCTTATTCTCCGGTGCTACCTTTTTCCATGCACCGCAAACAATTCTAATTTGGTCTCCGACTTTCATTGCAAAGCGGTGGGCTGCTGTAGCCACGCCTGACGGCTTTCCGATTAGTCCTAAAAGTATATCCTCGGAGGCAGCCACCTGTGCGGGGCTACCCACTCCTTTAAAAACCACTGTTCCTTCGTTTAGACAGCCACCGTGTGGCATCACCCAGACTATCTGAATTCCAAGTTGACCGGCTGTACGGGTCAGCCTTTCTGAACCGACAAAAATCCCTTCTTCATCAGCAACTATTTCAAAGGAGAATGGTTTTTTGCTGATCCCCTTGAATAGAAATTCCCTTACGTCCAATTGCAAGCGACCCCTAATAAAAAGATTACCAAAGATATTTTCCTTTTTCTAAAGCAACTTTCAATGATTTTGTTCATGATGAGAGAGGAGGTATCCTTTTTCACTCTGTGGTTATATCTTTCATCACCTCTCTGGTCGATCGATTAACGATGGGCGGTTGAGCTGTTTCCAAAAACTATCTTTAGATGAAAAAGCTGGAAGTTCGGTACTTCCCAATAACTCCCGTACTAAGATATTGAATGAAAGCTTTGTTTCTCTTCTTCAGTGCTTACCCCTCTTCAATGCATCCCGCGTTGCCTTAGCCACTTGGGCATCAATCGGTCGTCTACCTTCCTCGCCACGTCCGGAGCCAGTTTATGCATCCGTTCTGCTAGGGCGTCGCTAACATTAAGCCCTCCCGCAGCACCGTCGAAAGCCAAAATGTGGTCAGTTTTTGCAAAACGCCGAGTAAAATCAACCGCCTTTCTTAAATCTTCAACCGGTATGGCATAATCCATAAAGTTAGTATTTTGCACACAACCCCGAAATAAGTCCGCTTGCGCTCCCACGACCCATGTCGGTAATTGTTGGGCGAAGAAAGTGCCTGGATAACCCGTCAGGCAATAATTGATGATGAGCGACTTAATCGCTGGGTTAGGAGGTGGTAATAAAATTCCCTGGTATAAAGGAGTCGTGACTGGATATAACATGTCAGTATAGCGGTTGAAGGCGGTGAAGGGGATGTCTAAATCAAATTCATCCACATTCGCATTAAGAAAATTACAGAATAATATTCCACCGGCGGTGGTATAAGGAATAGAATTAGGATAATCAATAATCAAAATGACTTCCTCGATGCAACCTAACAAGGTGACCATTTTCCCGTACAAGGATAAATTTAAGCGGGTAAAAAGTTTATCCTGTTCGACGAGGTCGTTATGGGCATCAACGCCTATGATTCCGGTTGGCGCTACCTGGAGGATTACTGAGCAGACAAATTTTTCTTGAACGATAGGCGACTGATAAATCATTCGAGGTATGAGATTTGCAGACCGGGGTCCCATACTTTGGTGATAAGTTGATCGAGTCTCGATCGTTGCATAAGACATGGCAAAGGGTTTGAAGAGCCTGCCCATCTGCCTATGATAATGTAGTTCCCGCACGTCACTGTTGTGGGCATGAATTATCCAACGCGCCGAAAAGGCGCGTCGGACGACATAAAAAGTTCCAATCTCAGTTTCCACAGGTAAACCCTGGTCCACTGGCGCCGTACCAAAAGTTTTTCCATGAAAATATTTATCCAATTCATATTTTTGGATGTATTCTTCTGGTTCTCGAAAGCGCATTCCTGCTCCGACACATAGATGGATATTGCTTGTGTGGCAACGACGTTCGACTTCGTCCCTAATTGTCCTGAGCATCTCCGCATAGGCTTCCCCACCATAAAGGCTAAACCCATGGTGTGATGCCAAAATATTAACGGAGTCCTGCGGTTGAATTTTACTTAAATCTACCTTGGCCAATGTATTTGAGGCAATTTCTCGGATTTGTCTACGAATCATCTCCGGAGATTCGAGAGAAATAGGTCTCGGAATATCAGGGAAGAGATCACTAATTTTGACGCCAGTCATGCCAGGCAAGTTTGCTGCCCTTTCGCCTAAAAGACCGGGCTTAATCGCGTATGGCGAGAGTCGCGGGGGGGCAGGCGTTAGAGTAGTCTTTGCTTTCATTGATGTCCACCCCCGGGGAAAATTTCATCTAAGTCCTTCCGATCCCTAAGGAGATAGTATTCCTTGTCATATTTTTGCACGACTTCGTCTGGCAAATCCCAGATCGAAACTGTGGTTCCGTACCATTGATAGCCCGGTGCTCGCTCGATTTTCAGGCCAGCAGCCCGCAATAAGCGGACCACACCGGTTATGCATAGTACGCCGCAACCGGTTCGCGCTCCGGTCATCCTGGAAACCTCCTCGGGCGTTTTTGCCCCTGATAAAATCGCCCCAGCTATCTCTTTGGCTTGTATTCGGTGACAGTAACAGACAATTTGGTCGGGATACATATGAGCTTTGTGGCAGATCGTCGCCACCTCTTCGGATGATGCTTGGCTAACCTCCATACCGATTTTCAGAGGTGAGTTCCTTGAATTTATTGTAATAGCGATTTCCGGACAGCGGGTCACGCAGAGCGTACACGCTTGACAATATTGTTCGTCGATCACGGCCTTTGGCTTTCGCTCCTCCTCCTGTAGCTTAATGGCAGTGACCGGACAAATCTGGACGCATGTTTTACAGCCGGTGCACTTTTGCCGGTCTACTATAGCTAATTGAGTGATGATTCTCGCCATGGCCTCTCCTTTAGCACTTAGAATTAATCTTACGCATGCATACCATCTTAATCCATTCCAATGATCTGACGGGTTTCCTTAGGGGTTGCCACCTCCATTTGCAGCATTTTGATCAGGCTCACGGTCCTGGACACAAACTCAACATTGCTCTTGGCCAAAACGCCCCTTTCCAGGTATAGATTGTCTTCCATGCCAACCCTGATATGCCCTCCAAGAAGGCAGCCGAGAGTCGTGAGGTGTAATTGAGGTCTCCCGATCACTGTTACACAAAAGTTGCTTTCAGGTCCCACACCATTACGATAATAATCATACATCGAAAGGATATTCTGAATATTCGCTGGGATGGCCCCTTGATTACTGCTACCTATTACAATATTAATATAATAAGGCTTCTGGATCAGTTCTTTCTCAATCAGATTCTGCACCTCCACAAACATCGGTTGGCTAAACACTTCTAATTCCGGCTTGATTTCTTTATCCAGCATCACCTGGGCAATGGTCTCGATTTGAGATTGAGTATTAAGAAATATGGAGCCAGGATCAAATTTTGTTCTCACCATTGACCCCATGTTAAATGAAGCCATATCCGGCTGGGCGTCCAACACCTTCAATCTTTCTTCCGCCGAATGGCCAGGACCCACCCCCGTTGAATTGTTGATCACAACATCACATTGATCGCGAATGAGATCATTAATCTTCTTATAGATGTTGGGATCCGCCGTCACCCTTCCTTGCGCATCCCGGGCATGGATGTGCACAATGGCGGCTCCAGCTCGACAACATCCAATGGCTTCTTTTACGATCTCCTCAGGCTGTTCGGGTAAATAGGGATTACTTTTTTTATTATGTAAGCCACCTGATAAAGCAGCTGTAATAATCACTTTGCGCATTTTGTCATCAGCCTCCTCAAAATACTATTTTAAAATGTTGTCTTTAATGCTTTAGCGCGACGGGGTGAAACATGAAACGTACTTTGTTTCATCGACGCCTTAAAAAACCCTGTAAAAATTTAATCCAAGAGGAGCCCGATGTCCTTGATGACCTTTGTCCATTTGGCTCTTTCCGATCTCTCATATCTGGCGAATTCTTCAAGACTGTTGCCAATCGCTTCAGCATACAGATCTTTGCATCGGTTCTTCACTTCCGGCGAATGCAATGCTTTTGCAATTTCACTGTTGAGACGGGTAAGAATCTCCTTCTTCATCCCAGCTGGACCCCATACAGCGAACCATGAGGCTGCTTCAAAACCTGGCAGGGTTTCGCTGAAGGTGGGTACGTCCGGGAAGATATCTGTCCGTTTCGGAGAGGTCACCGCCAAAATTTTCAATTTACCTGCTTTGATGTGGGGCACCATAAGACCAATGGTATTGAACATGAGAGGGACATGTCCGCCCAATAGAGCATTCAACGCCGGCGCGGCTCCTTTGTAAGAGATCAGTTCCAATTTAATTCCTGCCATGGAATTAAACAATTCTAACGACAGATGATTCGAGCTACCGTACGTACTGATGGCACAATTTATTTGCCCGGGTTTTGCCTTGGCCATAGCGATCAGCTCTTTAACCGTGTTTGCTGGAAAGGACGGGTGGGCCGCAAGGATATTAGGGGATGTAACGGCCAGGGTAATGGGCACAAAATCCTTCTCGACGTCAAAAGGAAGAGTCTTATATAAACTGGGAGTAGCGATAGGCCCCATAGAATTAAACAGCACGGTATAACCATCTGGGGGAGCTTTTGCCACCATTTCAGTCCCAATAATCGCGTTGCCTCCTCCACGATTGTCAACGATGACTTGTTGTCCCAAGTTCTCCGAGAGTTTTTGAGCAACAAGGCGTGCAAAGACATCCGTCGGACCGCCGGCTACAAAAGGCACGATGATACGAATCTGTTTTGTTGGAAAGCCCTGAGCAAAAACACTCCCCGCAGCAACACTGACAATCATCATGGTAAAAAGTGCTAACAAGGTAAGATGCGATATCTTTCTCATAATAATAATCCTCCTTTGTTTTGGTTTCGTTGCAAACTGGTGTCACTGTAAATAAACAGTTGCAAATCTATTCCTTAAAAACTTCTTGCCTCTTACGACTCACGGCTGGGATAATGGTGAAAAATAACAGCAATGCGGCTGCCATCAGCAGCACCAAGCTAATAGGTCGAGTGAAGAACACACTTGGATTACCATGGGAATACAGCATGGCGCGTCGTAAATGTTCTTCCAGCATTGGACCAAGAATAAACGCAAGCAACAATGGTGCAGGTTCACAATCGAGCTTGGTAAAAAAATAGCCCACTAGGCCGAAACAGGCAGTCAGTATAACATCGAACGAAGAATTGTTAATACTGTACACGCCAATGCAGCAAAACACAAGAATTGCTGGATAAAGCAATCGATAGGGTACGGTCAATAAGCGGACCCAAATCCCGATCAGCGGGAGATTAAGCACAACCAACATAAGATTTCCTATCCACATGCTAGCGATCAGGCCCCAAAATAGCTCGGGACGCTCGGTCATCACCTGCGGACCCGGTACAATGCCTTGAATAATCATAGCCCCGACCATTAATGCCATCACGGCATTCGGCGGTATGCCCAGCGTGAGTAGAGGGATGAACGATGTCTGGGCGCCAGCGTTGTTTGCTGACTCCGGACCAGCCACCCCTTCTATCGCGCCTTTTCCAAAACGTGAAGGATCCTTGGCCAGACGCTTTTCAAGGGTGTAAGAAGCAAAGGAACTTAAGATCGCCCCCCCGCCTGGCAAGATACCAAGGAATGACCCGAGTGCAGTACCCCGTAAGACAGGCCTCCAGGAGGCCTTGAGATCAGACCTGCTTGGCATCAAATTATGGACATGAGACGTGAGGACTTCCTGCTTCGTTTTGAGTTCAAGATTTCTTATGATCTCGGCAAAGCCAAACATTCCCATGGCTACTGTGACAAACTCAATTCCATCGGAAAGAGCCCATATAGAAAAAGTAAATCGCTTTATTCCAGAAGTCACATCAGTGCCTACGATTCCTAATAACAGCCCAAGGAAGACCATGGCAAATGCTTTGAGCAGCGAACCACTGGCCATCACAATGGCAGCTACCAAGCCAAGTACAATTAACGAAAAATAATCGGCCGAACTGAATTTAAAGGCTATTTCGGCAAGCGGCGGCGCGAAAAAGGCGATCAGCAGTGTCGCAACAGTACCTGCAAAGAATGAACCAATCGCCGCTATACTCAAGGCGGGACCTGCCCGGCCCTGCTGGGCCATTTTGTAGCCATCAAGGCAGGTGACGACAGAGGAGGCCTCCCCTGGCAGATTGATTAGGATAGAGGTTGTAGAACCGCCATATTGAGCCCCGTAATAAATCCCGGCGAGCATAATGAGCGCCGCTATCGGGGGGAGTTTAAAGGTAATCGGCAGCAGCATAGCGATGGTGGCAACGGGTCCAATACCCGGTAGTACCCCTATCAGGGTTCCAAGGACACAGCCGAAAAAGCAATAAAGCACGTTCAGAGGGGATATTGCAACACCTAATCCGAAGATGATATTATCAAAGATATTCATGGTCCCCCGCTATTTCACGCAGTACCCGACACCACAATCCCATGACATCATTAGTCTCTGTCCCAACTGAAATGGTTCTGCTTCTCTCATGGTGATCCGTATCAGCCTCCTTCGTGTCTTGATCACGAATTCTCAAACAAATTAGCGACCAGCGCTATCCATCAGGTCGGCCAAAGGGAAAACTGTAAACCCAGGCCATAGACGAAAAAAATTACGGCTATTAGAGCTAATACTATATAGAGTATCGCGACTTCAAGCAGGCGAAAATGAGAGCCTCCCAAACAGCTGATCAAAATCAGCACAAACAATGCTAAGACAAGGCCCAAGGGTCCAAGCAGCAGAGCAAAGCCCACTACTCCAGCAATAATCATAATGAGTGGGCGCAGGGTCGGCAAACGAACAGGTTCACTAAGCCTCCAAAGAGATCGGCCTGATATGGCAAGTCCAAACATAGCCAATGCTCCACCGATGATAGTCGGGAAATAGGCCGGTCCCATGCGCCGTGCACTTCCCATGGGATAATCTCGGGCTAACCAGATAGCAGCGATGCCGAAAAAGATAAATATCAGGCCTGCGATTAAATCTTTACTGTTACATTTTATCTTCATAAATCCCACTGCAGTCTTTGTTGCGATGGAAATTTTATTTTCTAGGGAATGGCTGGGAGATTAATACATTTATACCGTTTTTATTTATTCCAATGATGTGATGGATTTTTGAGGGGTTGACACCTTTATTTGCGGCATTTTCGTCGAACTCTAACAGGGTGACCTTTTTTCGATAAAAAGAAAGGGCCTTCGTATCCATAACACCTATTGTCAGGATTTATTATTCAAGAAAAAATATGAAAGGTCAAGACGTTTTGCCATTTGGTCCAGCACTGTGGGCGGCCAGAATTCTCCTGATATGCGAGGTCTTTGAGAGAATAGGGCATTCTTACGAACTCGTCTGGAGTATCATATTGATAAGGAATTGGTACAAACCTCATCTGAGAAAATTCGGGATTAAAAGGAGATGGAAATGAAAAGGGTTTGTCGCTTTTAGACGGGTTTCTTTAAGTAGTGGATATAGTTGGTGGCGGTGCAGGGATTGGTTTCAAACCTCTTAAGTTTAGGCTTGGAAACATAAAGTCTCATAACTCGAAGGTCGGTAGTTCAAATCTACCCCCCGCTACCAAATCAATTCGAGGTGTTACAAATTCTGTAATCCCTTTTCTTTTGGTTTGGTGTCCAAAAAGTGTCATCCCAGACCGAAAGAAAAGCCGAATTATCTCTTCTCGTCACATTGGGAGTGAATTTGTTATACCGTTTGAAAAACATCTCCACCGATGCATGGACCATCATCTGAGCTACCCAATTCGGATTTTCATTCGAAAAAGCATGAGTGTTGCAAAGGTGTGATGGGTCTGGTACATCGTCATGTCTCTCAAGCCTGCCTTTAGAATTATTCTTGAAAATGTGATTTATGGATTTTTACTCAAGATAGAAGATTTCATCTGGAAGTCAATGAAAAATGGAAAACTTTTTTCACATTTTTTGATAAGCAATTCGGGACTTTTGTGAAAATTATTTCCTATTTTAATAGGGTTGGTTTTCCAAAACGTACGTTTGAAAATCAGTAATTTATTGATATGGTTACTAGGTTCTGACCTTCTATTAAAAAAGAGGTTTACTGGCATAAAATTTGCTGGATCATTTATAGTTATATATGTACCCATCTAAAAATCTTAAACCATGCTCCTCATGGGCTCAGGCCTACTCGACTTGTTGGGACTCAGGAGGAAGTTAAAAAAATGAAGAGAGGATTACAACATGCTAGCTTATGAATTCTACTTGAGTGATGAAACAAAAGGAATCCATTTTATTGGTATACTTCCAGAGAGAAGGAAAAAACCGGAAAGAATAACTCAGGAGTCCATCCTGAATTGGGTGAAGAAAGTTATAGGCGATAATTCAGATGTCAATGATATCTATTTCGTTAAGGTAGAATTTTAACGACTAAAAAGTAAATCTATGCCTAATTGTCATAGCCAAGGCAAAGTCGAAAATGTCTCTGCCTTTTTTATTCAAATTTCAACCAATAATCCTTACCTTTTAGAGCTAACTTGGAGTGAACATTAGATATAATCAACAATGGTCTAAATGGTTTGAGGGACGATACGTTAAGATCCGATATGTGCATTTGACTAACAAGCCTGGAGCTTCCTACACCGAATTTGGTGCCTTCGCTTAAGGTATTCTTCTTCTAATCTGTGTTGATAATTTTGGGGAATTGCCCTCTTTTACTTCAATGTAGGAATTCTTCTAAAGATAAGGCGGAGAACCCATTTCCATAGAAATTTAGATAATATTCAAAACCCTTTGACATTTGGTCCAGATTCCTGTAATTTTTTCAGTGTTAGCTAAAATTTAAAAGTGCACACTTTAAAGTTTAAAAGTGCACACCCTTTAAGTCAGAATTTTTGATTTTTTGGATATCGATTAATTTGTCTTCACACCAGAACCTGATTTCAGA
>Ga0315279_10003457_pt1 | contig 21973 bp, 19 predicted proteins | sample YL17G06_20_MG_FD_203694 | JGI IMG/M metagenome (GOLD analysis project Ga0315279, IMG submission 203694) | Sediment microbial communities from Yellowstone Lake, YNP, Wyoming, USA - YL17G06_20 | ecosystem: Environmental > Aquatic > Freshwater > Lake > Sediment | place: USA: Wyoming | collected... | reverse complement strand
TGCCAAATGTAGTCGGCCAAGTACTCCGTGATCCACTTCTTCCCGAAAGTTGAGGAGAGATCGAAGTTGTTGTCACCCAAAGCCACCTGCAGCGGGAGGTCCTCCCATTCTGAGTTGAAAACCGGCCCCGCACTCAGGTCTATGAACCACAATCTATGATGACCACCCCACGCGTTCATGAAATCTCGGTACCTTGACCTGTAGCCGAGATCCACGTCCGTGTGCGACATACCATAGTAGTGGGGAGTCGATTTTGGAAGCTGATCCCCATTTGTCCTCTTGAAAGTTTGAACGTCTGACCAAGAGACTGAAGGAAGCTCTGGCAAATAGGCGACGATTATCGTCCACCCGGCGTCAGGATACCCGCCAATGTCCTGCGAATGGTTCCACAACCAATCTTCAACCGAGTTTGCGTCGTAAACTATGTAATCGATTGCGGTGGGCACGGAAACGTAGTAGTCTTTGTTATCCTTGTCCTCTTGATATTGTCCGAACCAAGGATTCTTCCCGTGGGCTTTCTTCCCAATTGAACTCAGGTAGCTGACGAAATCGTCTTTGAAGAGGCTTGAGGCGAAACTGCAACTATACTTCGGCTGGAAGACAACCCCAGTACTGTTCCCACTTGTAAGATCGATATTGGTGATTGAGTTTGGCAGATTCTTGTAGGATCCGCTCCACGAAAGGTATGTAGTATCAACCTCCTGTTCGTTGAATCCGACCAAGACAACTTTGACCGGTACACTCACCAAGCGGGCGACGTTGACGGACGCCTCTGCCCGAGGAATACTCACGAAACCGGGCACCAACAGACTCAGAGTCAGAATAAGCATGACTATGCGCGAAGGCCAGAAAGGAACTGTCATGTCTGAAGCACGCTTTGCTGTACGTCACCGTATCTTGAAAAAGTCTCCCATTCCGATGTGGCAGCCAACATTTTTGCCGCCAAGCCACAGCCGTCGGTCAGCGGTAGCATTGTCGCTGAAGACCGTGGCAACATCCTCAAAGCCACCAAGTTCTGTCGTGAATGTGGCGCCAAGATTCCTCGTGACAGCAAGTATTGCGAGGAGTGCGGAAAGAGGCTTAGGTGAGACTGCAACGCCAGGTGGCCCCAGAGAGACACAGGATCCCAACACGTAAGGAAGGTGCAGGAAACCATACGGGTGTCCTTGCCACGTCGCGTCGTCGTCAAACAAACATAGGCTGTCGACGAAGATGACCCTTGATGTCGCAAGCCACTTAAGCCAATCCGAGGCAGTGGTGAATGAGCAAGGTGGGTAGTCCGGTGGAGCAGTCTTCCGGATCAGACAAGGGCAAGCTTGGTCTCCTGCCGATCCTGGCGTCGGTTGCGGCGTTTGTAGGCTTCTTTTTTCGACCCTAGCATCCTCATTCTCTTGCCGAGTCGTGTTTGATTTGGGCTCCGCAGCAACTACCCCTTTCGTCACATCATGCTACGGTGGCGGAGCAGCAATGATCATCTGCCTGATTGCAGGCGCATCCATACTCATCACATACAGTTCAAAATCTAGGAGGCATTTGGCGGTGTTTGTGACAGCGACGCTTGCCGTGGGATCTTTCATCCTGCTGGTCGACGTGTCTCAGAGGTTATCTATGATACAGTATCAAGACATCTTCCTGTACCTGGACCCCAAGAACATCGAAACGGCTCGTAGTCTGTTGAGCTGGACGTACAACACTCTTTACGCATTTCTGGCAACTATCTCATCTACAGTTCTGTCGGCAGCAGCAATGTCAAGTGCTCCAGTTTCGTCTAAAGCGTCTGCAAGTATAGGTCCCTGACCGGAAGGACGCGATCATCATCTTCGCGCATCAGGTAGAACGGCAGGCGACCCTCCGCAAATGTCATCCTGAAGTGTTCACACAATGAATCGGCAATGTCACACTCGGTCATGCTGTATCCAGCTTTTCGACATGCCATTTACAACTGTTTGTTCTCGTTCCCATCTCCTGAAGAACACAATTCCCGTCACGAGCGCATCCCGAGCACTCGCCCACTGAGCGAACCTCCGTCTACTTAGAGAGAAGAAGGGACCCCTCCATTTGAATGAGCCCCCAGGAAAAGGGAGGAAAGGCAGGCGAAACCCCTAATCTTGAATCCGAACTAGAAACGACCGCCTGTAACTAGTTAAAACCTACCATGAAACCTTACACAATTCGGTTTCCGTCTTCCGCTTGAGGGGGTCACTTCTGTTTCGAACCACATTTGTTGCAGTAGATCGAAGCTGTCGGTTGTGGGGCGCCACAATTGATGCAAAACGAGGAAACAAGCGATGCCTTCTGGATAAAGTGATACCACAATCGAACTGGCGGCGTCTACTACGAAACTCTCCTATAATGGCTCTGGTGCAAATCTCAAAGCAGCTGGCCTAACGGGCTGCCTCGTAGTCGCACTTTCCGCCCTGGGAGAATCTCAGGTGTCGAGAGCAATAGTAGATGATTTCGTAGTGACTGAACGGACCATGCTGCTCAGACCCGTATTGATAGGTTCCTTCACCCTCAAAGTGAGGGATCGCGAATGCGAGCAGATGACCAGTTCCACACTTCGGGCATGGGGCAGCGGCCGTCATCTCAATCTTGTGTTCGCTCACTTTTTAGGACCAGAATAGACGTCTCCTCGTGGAAACTTAACCCTTGCTTCCTCAACTCGTCAATTGTCGCTTGTTTCCTCTTCTCCTGAGAATGGGATGGGCAACTACCTCCTAAGAGAAGCTGACTTGAATAGGCTGACAACTGCAGAGTTGCCTTGGATAGTCGGTGTATCGTGATCCGCTTCATCAGAATCGCCGAATCAAAGGCCAGATTTGCACTCGCACTCTTCTGCATCCTACAGATCGGAATCCTACCATACCCCGCAGCTGCATGGTCAATTGACGCCCACTCAACAATCGCGAACGCCGCGACAGAGTTGCTTCCAAGCCCGCGGAGACAATTCTTTGCATACTATGCAGGGTTGCTTGCTGAAACTGCAACTTATCCTGACACCTACTATCGTGAGAGCGATCCAAACGAATCGCCGAGACACTTCATAGATCTGGAAATCTGGAATCCAAACGATCCGTCAACAGGCACACTTCCACAAGCAGTCGAAGAGTTCACTGGAGAAATGGAATCTGCAATACGAGCGAAGGATTGGAACAGCATGTTCATTGATGCTGGCCGACTCTGCCACTATGTGGCTGATGTTACTCAACCGTACCACACAACAGTCAACTATAATCCTCAAACCAGAAATGGCGGAGTGCATCAACTGTTTGAGTCGACATCTTTGGCCCATCTGTCGGAGATTAGGATGGTGGGCTCCGCTGATGCGGGATCGATCATGCCGATCGGCAATGTGACCACTTTTGTCATGGAGACAGCTGTTCAGAGCCACTCCTTCCTGTCATACATCAATCAAACCCTCATCGACGAGGGTCTACAGTGGAGCCCTGAACTCACCAAGATTGTCGAGAACAGGACCAACGCGGCAATCATCGCGACGGCCAGAGTCTGGTACACGGCAATGGTGAGGTCCAACTCTCTGCCACCAGAACTACCAAAGGTGAACGAGCTTTCAATCGTTGTTGAGAGCATCGCTCTGAATAGCACAAGCTACGGCATCATCAGACTTCATGTGATTGACTCGCTTGGAGTGAAGACGCGAGCCGACGTGTCCTTGAGTGTTGACGGATCAACCTTCCGAGGACAAGTGGCAAACGTTGTGCCTCCTATCGGCGAGTACGTAATCGCCGTACCATCAGGAACTTACAACGCCAATTTCGTCTTCACGGCACAGAAGGAAGGATACCGACCTGCAGTGGTCACGCTTCCCGTCGGTACCCCTACGACGAGTACCACAGTCGCCGTGGTGAATGTTCCTTTTCCAACGGTCGTGGCCTTGGCGGTGATGGTGGCTGCCCTCGTCGCGCTCATCTGGTACCGAAGGAGGCCCAGCCACAGTGCCCCAGATGACCTCACGGGTAGTTGAAGCCCATGTAGGCAACTTCAATCTGTGAGGGCGAATGTGCGATAATCTCGGGGGCTCCCTGGTAGAGTTCGATCGTTCCCGTGACTCGAACTTCCTTGTTGAGGTAGAATGACGCAGACGAGGATGGGAAGTTCTTCACATCGCTTGCGAAAATCGTGATTTGGAAGTATCCTTGGTAGGGGTCGTGGAAGTCCAAGAACACTGTCCCCTTGCTTGAAACAAATGTACGCACGATAGTGCCTTCAACCGTCTTTGACTGGCCGACATAGTTTGCTGCCTGAAGATATGATACGACATTGGCACTAGAGCCAAGCCACTTGGGCTCTTGACCGCTCGTCGTCTGCAATGCAGTGGCTGAGGTTGTTTGGTATGAGCTGCTCGCGGCAGTGAAGAGAGTTGTTTCGACAGAGGTCGTGACGGTGACTGTCGTCGGTCCTAGGTTATGCGTTGATCTGTATGGCGTGATATACGGTCCAATTGCAAGCCCTGCCGAGAACGCGACTATTACTAAGAGAATCGTGCCAATGAGTTGGGGACGCAGGTGAAATCTGTGCTTACGAACTTGCGGGGCGGTCTTCCTAACCTCTGGGGGCTGCGGGGGCATGTCTTGCCACAACCAATGCTGTCCTCTGTGGTCTGACGTTTGAGGAACAGTCTTGACTGTCATACTGGATCCACAGCTGGTGCAGAACTGAGCATGAAGGGGTGTCTCGGTCCCGCAAGTGGGGCAACGTGGTAGCACAACGAAGCGTTTAGAGGGCGACTGACCAGTGTCAGTCATTCGCATCACCGAACAGAATACTACAGCCGTCTACTGCTGCAAGCATAAGGCACTTGCGATATAAAGGCGGAAACCGATTTCTGGAAGTTCAGGCCGGAACTCCCCTCCCCATTTTTCTTAGTTTCAAGTGTCTCCGTGATACGGCGCTCCATCCTCTTGCCACCTTATCCACCAGACTCTCTCGTACACGCAGGAATTGCTGATGGGGAGAACGATTCCGTCATGGCGTATCATCGTCGAACAAGAAATCGCGGCGATGAGCAGGTTCAAGCAGTTCCTCGGACGAGAAGACCGAGCTGTCTTCGATGACCTCCTCAGCCAATGTAAGCTCTACGCGGCGGAGGCTGGGCTCCTCGCCTCACCTGTGAAGGAAGTGCCGTTGCTTTTGTCGATGATCTTTGCGCAGCATAAGAAACTCATAGAACTCGAAGAACGGCTCAACGAGAGTTAAACGATAGCGGATTCATGCCGTTTTAGAGGTTTGCGGTCTCGATAGACTAGAGGCTGTGTCAGTGGAAAGGCTTGTCCTGGCAGCTATCACTAGGATGAAGAGACCAATGGCAACGGCAGCTTGCCTTGCACCAAAGACACCAGATTCTGAGATCGACCGCGAAATAGCTGTACATCTTCTCTCTTGCTTCATCTCGCTCTGGGGCCCGGCATGGGCGCGGTTCTGTGTATGCCTCCAAGGATCCAGCAAAACCTTATAGATGCTGGCATAGACTGACACTCGACATTAGTGCCCAGATAGTCAGTGACCGAGAGTTGGCTCCTTCATGTTCCTCCGAGATGCTCGCCCCTCTGATGGAGGCAAATGAACTACTCCGGCAGATGGAGGACACAGGCAAGATCGACCTGAGTGTAGTTGATGTCTTGTCGAATGCTGCGGGTCATGCACAGAAGAAGCAGGAGCTTTGGAAGACTGCTAGCGATGTGCCGAAGGAAACAGCGTTCGTCCAATACCACGCTTGGCGGAATGTCACTCTCATACTTAGCGCCATGCGAAATCGGTTTGAACGCGCACCAGCAAAGCATGATAACCCCCAAGTCGCCGCTGATGCGATGGATGTGATGCCAAGTATCTTCGTCACCGTGAACTTGCTCGAGACTGCTTCGACACAAATTGGCGATAAATATCGATCGCAGATCTTAGACAGACTCAGGTGGTTACGAGCCGCTGCCCTGCGTAGCGACATGTTGCCTTCTTTGAAAGAGGAATTGGCTAATGTTGACATCAACGAGTGGAAAAGACGGCTGACTGACCTGGCCTCGGCGATCGGGACAGAGCTGGTTGAAGAATAAGATCTTCGTCGACACCAATGTACTTGTGGCCGCATCCGTTCGTGCGGTGCTATCTGAACAGAGCGTCGATGTCAAGCATCTGTTCTTTGATGTTTCGACGCCACTCTTCCTGCTTGTGCGAGAGCATATCGACAAGAGAATTGGAGTCGTGACGGAGAGAATAGAAACTGAAGCACATAACGTCATCGAACGTGCTGTGATGAATGAGCTTCAAAGAGCGGCGAGTGAATTCAGCAGTCTCTCCGCTGTGTTGGACATATGCACCGATAACCTAAGGCGATTCCTTCAGTGCACCATTCGCGAACCGGTAGAACAAGACAGCGTTGATAAATGGTTCGTGAAAGTGTGTGCCTTCTTCGCACTTCAGAAGGAGCGCATGGAGCTCGTGGATCGACGGGTACTCAAGTCTCTAGGGAAAGAGAGAGCCGAAGTCTCCGTCTCGAAAAGGTTCCGCGCCATTGGGGAACAGATTCGAACAGACGAGGTGATCGACGAGTTCTATCAACTCACGCGGCTAAAGCACAGGCCGGTGAAGAGAAACGACATGTGGATCCTGTCGGAGGCTGCCTACTTAAAGGAGCATTTCGAAAAGGAGACGCCGGTGAGATTCTACATTGCCTCTTGCGATCAGCATCTTTCGCCGGTACTCGATGACGATGGCTACCCAGTTTCCACAAAGATAACTGCTGAGATAGGAAAAGAGTTTGGGATTCAGTGCGACTGGCCAGATAGAATAGCCGTGGATGTACGGAAGTTCTTGCCGAGCGATGCCAGCTAGGCCGAGAGGGCGACCATCAGCAACTTTGCGAAAGCGTTAAGCTCTCCAACCTATGAGCGTGTTGTGAGGTTGCCTTTGGCCGAGGATGCGTTCTCGCTCATAGCACTGGTCATCGGCGGGTCGGGGATAGCCGGATGGATCATGACCTACCTTCAACTACGAGAGGAAAGACGCGCACGAATCATTTCCCGCTACCGCGAGACGATCTTGACTCCAGAGTTCTTAGACATTCTTTCGCTCTTTGAGATGACGAAGAGCATCTCTCGCGCACACGCTGAGATAAGGAAGGGAAAACAAGCACGTCTCATGCTTGGAGATCGATTCATCACAGCATCCAGCAAGTCTGAGTTGGATGCCAAACTAGCGCAGGAGAACGTACCCCTAGGAGAGCGCTTCAACAAGACGCTGGGCAAGGGCGTGCCAATCTCCAAACTATTCCCCAAGAAGATACAGAACGCATTCGACCTAGCGGTCAACTCTATAACCCAAGCTTGGGAGTCTGGAGACTGGTCATTCGCAGACAAGCAGTATGAAGCGATGTATTCCGAGATCAGGAAGATGCTTGGCTTCGAAGAGTAGGACAGACAGAGCGCCTCATCCTAGCCGATAACGCGAGACGCAGACGGAGGCAGAAGAAAGGCTAGAACTTGTTCGCTCTCCACGACTAGGAGAAAGGTGAGTGAGGGTCCCCAGTGAAAGAGGGGCGTTAGCCGAGGACCATAATGGAAAAGCCTTTCATGACGCGAGTTGCATGATCGTCGAGTCCGGGTGATGTGTTTGAGGAGATCTCGTCTACGGACGGGCTTCTTCATCATAGTGTTGCCTGTGATCATTCTCGCTCCATGTGTGGCTTGGGCTATGGGGGTGTACTTCTCAAACTCGCACCCGATTCAGCGCTATCCCCAGTCCACTACGTACGGGTTGTCGGCACCAAAGGGGATTGTGAGAATGAATGTGGTCTTTCTGAAAACCGATCTTGGAAGTCGTGATTATGAGCTCAGTTTTCGTCTCATGTTCTATACCAATCAGACTCCCAATTCTTGGATCGCGTTGTGCAGCGACATATGCCGGGTCGATAGTTCGATTTCTGCGAACCGTTCAACCAATGCGACGAAGATGGAGCAGACATCAGACTATAGTGTGCACTATTCGACCTGGTGGTCGAACATTACTACTTTCGGAGGCCTACCCCACTTTTCGCCGTATTCTTTCCCTATCGACTACTACTCCACGGATAGAGTCTACATCTCCCTGGACAGTGGTTTTCGAATTGATAGTGTCGACCTAGAATCCAGTATTCCCTCGCAGTTCATCGCCTTCTTTGAAGATATTGGCCAAGTCAAGTTCAGCGATCTGCCAAGCGAGCTCCAACATCAAGGATTTGCTACAGGCTTGGTATTGCGATTTAGTGTGGGTATGGCCCGCTCGCCTGCGGATCTGCTGATTTCGTTCGTCTACACGATCTTTCCCATTCTGAGCATTTACGAGGTTGGTGTGCTATCTTTCTCGTCTGTGTCGGATCGAAAAGACAGGCTCACTATCTATGTTGGAGCGCTATTCAGTGTCTTCGCATACTTCCTTATACTTCGCCAACTTCTGCCGCCTTTGCTCACAATACTCGAAGCCGTCCTTGCCGCTGGAATGGTCCTTTGGGTATTTGTGGAAGGATTCTTGTTTCTTACCGGACGGAATTGACTCCAATACTCCAGCGACAAAGACGCGCAGGACATCAACACCGTTGTCCAGAGCACGACTAAGAAGCCACCTACCGCGTTCATCACGGACACCCTGAAGAAAGTCATAGAGACATTCTGGCCCGTTCTAGTTCTGATCTTTGGGAGCTTCTTTGTCGTCATGTACTTCTACGTCAGAAGAAGCAAAGAATGTCTTGAGTTTGGCTTTGGGAGCGGAGTTGGAAAAGGACAGGAACGCGTCAGGCATCTCCTACTTTGTCTTGTTGCACTCGCTGCAACCCGCTTCCCCGGCCTTTCGGCGTCTGGTTGTCTCTCTACCATTCTGGGATTGTCACGATTCTGCCACATGAATCGCAACGGTATGAGACAGTAGGGTCGCCTTTGAATTTGACCAATTTCGTGAGTCGCGGGTGCTCACAGGGGACAGGGTTCGGAATCGGCATAGCGAATCGAGGAAGTTTGGGTGAAAGAAAAGACAAGAGGGGTGACCGGCGACGGGAGAGAGCGCAGGCACGAAAGTTCAACGCTTAGTCTAGACCCAGACGGCAAGACACCAGCCGAAGCCTGCGGAGTCAGAGTTCAAGGAGCGAACAAATGGCTCACGCTTATCCAGAACGCCAGTCGAAATCGCACGACGAGGCTTGATGAACAAGTCCGGCCTTGAATCAGTGCCAGTTTTTCGCTCGGATTGTCTCGGCTATCTTCTTGCCAAGCGGTGTCGCATGGAACCACTCGACAAGGCGCTCGGACTTGATGGCTTGACCGTGACAGTCACGAAAGAGGCCCCTAAACCCCTAGAGGATCTGGCTCTAAACCTTGAGTTCTCAGGCAACCTTGAGTGGCCCTTCGATGAAAAGTAGGAGTAGAATGACATGAGCAAGCAAACCGTCACGTTAACGCTTGAAGTGCCGAAAGGCGTCATAGACTTCCTCACAGACCTGTTCAAGCTAGGCTGCATCGAAGAAACGCCGGAGAAGTTCCTTGAGGCTGAGACCGTCAACACCGTGAAGAGTATCCTGGGTGACCTGCCAAACCACTGGTTCGATGAACGCAAGATTCTCGAAAGGTACGGCTTGGATGAGGAATGATGAATCAAGGGCGCCAGCCGACCCGTGTTGGCTTCCGGGGAGATTGAAGGTTCGCGAGCACTAGGCAATCGGTTCTCTTCTCTTGCCCGCTTTCTTTCTTTTCTCAAGTGGCTTTCTCCTCCTTGGCTTTGCTGCTGGCGGGCGCATCTTCCTTGGCTTCTCGATTACAGGCGCTGTTGGCTCGACTGGAATGACTCGCACCTCAAGTTCAGGCTTTGCAGGTAGTTCCACAGGCGCTTCTTCGACCACTTCAGCAGGTGCAGCCACCTCTGGGGCAGGTTTTGCTCGGAGTTTCCTCGGCAGTCCTCTTAGTGTTCCAACCCCAGCTCGGAGACCTGTTACCAACCTCGCAGTTCCCACGGTAGCGACAAAAAGCGTGGCAATCGCGGCTGCGAAGAGCGCAAGCCCACCATATCTCAGGTATGGGTGAACGACGACAAGATTGATTTCATCACTCACTACTTTGATTTCATTCCTCGTTCTCTGCATGTCTGCCTCGCACGTCCGAAGAGTCGCCTCGGCAGTGGCTTTATCCTTGCTCCGAGATTGAATCAAGTCCAGCAGTCCGTTCACTTCGGCCTCCTTACTTTTGGCTGAGGACTCAAGCTCCTGCTCCTTCGCCAGAGCTAAATCGAGTCTCGACTGTAGCTGGTTCTGTTGAGATTCCAAGTTGGTTACTTGTGTGGCGAGCTGGTCAACTCTGTTTTGGGCGTCGTTTACCTGACTCGCAAGCTGATTCTTCTTAGCTGTCCAAGAGTCGAGATCGCTTTGAGTCCTGCTTATCGTTGCTTGTTGGTTTTGGATTAAGTCGTTCCAGTGGGCGACGTCACGTGCCGCTTGATCGAGCTGCGCCTTCAATGCCCGCAACTGCTGATGCTCTGATTGCAGCCAAGCCAACTCGCTGCTGAGCCAACTCTTCAACTGCTCCAAAGCGTTGTATTCCGCAATCATGGCGCCTATGCCTGGGCAGGCTTCTAGGCATATTAGACAGGCTTGGCTGACGAAGGCGCAAACAACGCCGCATATCAGGAATCGGAGAACGCAATCCCCAATCTTGCCGTTCAGACTTGCCCAGCGAGAGTCATATTCCTGTTTCTTCTGATCGTAAGTGGTGGCTCTAGTGTTGTATGTCGCGGCTCTAGCATTATACTGGGCTAGCAGGGAGTCATGTCTACTTTGGGCTTGGTCTCTGTTGGCAACGTAGTTCTGCATCGTTGCCTTTTGTTGTTGAAGTGCAGATTCTAGTTGTTGGACTTTGGTTGTTGCCTCTTGCAGTTGGCTTCGGAGTTGGCTGAGTTCCTGTTGAGCCACCTTCAATGAGCTTCTTGCAGAAGTCAGTTGCCTGCCAACGTCGTCTAGTTGTTGGCGAAGAATGACTATCTCTGATCTCACTGACGTGAGCTGGTTTTGTAGCTGCTGAATCTCCCCTTGAAGGTTTGATACTTTGCTCTGTGACGCGGAAATCTCTGCTTGTAGCGCGTTAACTTGACTTCGTAAGTTGTCAGCCTGTTGCTGCAACCCTGATAGCTTTCCGCTGAGCTGGCTGAGCTGATCTCTCAGACTGGCGAGATACTCGGGACTTGTGGAGCGAGGTTGAAAGGCGAAGCTCGCCCCAAGCATGGAGGCTCCTACAATAATGGCAAGCAGGAGTATTGCTCTCAATGACCTGAGTCTTCCAAGTCCTCCGAGCCTGATTCCTGTTGCAGTGGCTGTGGACTTCTCTTCCAAAACTCGTTTCTTGGGAGTGCCACAGTTCTGGCAGAACTCGTCGTCGATGGATATCTCATGCCCGTAATTGTCGGAGAAGGACAAGAATGCAGCCCCAGAATGGGTTACCCCGTAGAGAGATAACACTTTCCAACAATCATAGCCGGAGTCTGCTGGGCCTCGCTACACACAACCAGCTTAGAGAGGACATAGTCGAACCAAATGCATAATATGTCAGTCGATGCCGTTCGCTCTGATGATTGATATGTCTCCCTCTTCAGAAGTGCAGGAGTTGGCGCCTTACATAGAGAAGGCGTCAAGAGTAGAGCTTATCGTAAGGTGGCTCTATGGGATAGTCATCGGATTTGTATTAGCAGTTTGGCAATTCTGGAACAATATATGCGTGATCATTCAGTTCTGGTACATTCTAATCTTAGGCCGCAGGAGCTCCTACTTCTACCGTCAGACAAGGAGATACATAGCAGCTCTGGCGTATGCGTCAGCATACCTGAGTTTCTTGACCGACAGTAGGCCGGAGTTGACTCCAAACATGATACTCTACACGAGGGAGGCTGACTCTGAGGCTCCCCAGCAGATACCGCCTCCGCCGGACAGGTTCTGTGCCTCCTGTGGAGCCGAGATGCCGGCTAGCGTGACTTTCTGTCCAAGATGTGGTGCACGCCAGTAGGAAACAGAAGTCAGCCGCATTGCCGCATCGAGAGCAGCGAAACTTGAAACGTTCAACAGTCACTGACAATTCCCTGATTCCCCTCTGGCGCTCTAAGTGTTCTTTCTCACATTTCCTATGTGCCGAAGAAGCGAGAGAAGACCAGGAAAGGTAAGTGACTCTATCTCAATTCTGTGAGCGAAAACGCGGCCAGTGGACCCGCGTAGAAATGGATGGAGTTATTAGGCATGATAGCCGAGCTACAGAAGTTGGACGAAAGTAGTTGCTCTCTGTAGCTGACGATGCCGCAATCGTATCCGCAGCGGCCCTCATCCTCGGCGCAATCTTCGTTCTTATCGAACTAAGACATATGCAAAAGGTTAGGAACGTCGAGATTTCGATGAAACTCTTCGAGTGGGCACAGACCGAACGACTTCTCAAAGCATTCAGATATATTGAGAATGAGTTCCGCTTTGAAGACTACGAGAAGTACAAGAAAAGGAAGGGAAGTTTCGAAGTCACTGATTACCTTCAGGAGGCCGCCGGGTTCTTTGAGCAAGTGGGCTTCTTGGTCGAGAAGAAATTTGTGGACCTTGATGTTATAGATGATCGCCTAGGCTCCCACATAATCTCAAGCTGGAATAAACTGGGGCCTTGGATCATGGCAGTGAGAAATCAGGGGGGCGACAAGAACTTCGGTGAACATTTCCAGAAACTGTACGAGAGAACCACGAAGTACATGCGTGAGCGTTGAACCCCCAAGGAAGACAGTGGCAACTATTCACACCTCGTCAACGTTGAGAAGGAAGGTGCAGGAAACCATCGGGTGTCCTGCTACGTCGCCGCGTCGTCGTGCGTCGTCGCCGTCGGGAGGCGTCGGAACGGCATAAAATAGGCCCCTTTCCCCGGTCAGAAACCTCCGCTTGTGTTCTTCTTGATGGTGTGTATTCCCCGTCTTTTCTTGGGATGGGGGTACAGGATGAGCGCCCTGAATAGGCTGGACCCAGTATGATGATAATGCAACAGACAATCAACTCAATACAGGAAGAAGAAAAAAGAGCGGCCGTCGCCAACCGAGACCAAACCGGAACCAGAAGCGGAACCCCCCCCACCTCTTGACCTCATCCTTGACGTCTCCGCGATCGAAACGTACCCCTCTTTCAGACCCGGGGTGAGCGTATTCCCTTAGCGTGGAGAGGATAGTCAGAAACGTGCCACTTTCTTCATGTGTGTATAGAAAATTTCTCGCTGTGTGTGTGGTTGATCTAGGTTAGATCATGGCGTTCTAGATAGTCTGGGCATAATCGTAAGAGTAGAAAAGTCGAGAGGAGCATATTCCACGCCTTTCTCTGTCCTCCAGATTCGTACCCCCCAGACTAGTATCCAGCGTGTCCTCCACCGGAAAGAATACGGCAACAAGAATCGGGAAAAGAGTGCTTCGACCCTGACCTACCACTAGACCCGTACACCTCCTAGACGGGGAACCCTACAGCACCGCGCGGATTGGTCGTTTCGAAATCGCAGCATGGCTGAGAAAAAAGATGGGAATTGGGAGATCGCAAGGCTTTTCCTTTTGCAGGTCGCAGATCTACCCGGCCACGTGATGTCTCTCATTTCTCCCGTTGCCTCAAGCCGATGCAAGTGCGGTCGAGCAACCAGCCATGCTCACTACTCAGGCAACCACGACTTCTTTGTGAAGTCCGGTCTTGTCCTACTGCTCTTGTCTGAAGCAGTCAGTTTCGTGCAAGGATGGGTCAAAGGTTCAACGACTCTCTACCTTTCAAATGCGGTGATCGAGGAATACGAGACCGTTATGCGTAAGATGGCTGAATTGACGGCACCATATGAATACTTGAGCTGGCTCGCCATCGTCCTCGAACTGATAACGTTGATACTTGCTGTTCTCGCAGTTGCGTCGCTTCATTCGATCAAGGATAAGAATACTCACGGCGCTGCCATCGTAGGCACAGTGGCTACGTTCATAATTGGTATGATAACCAAACGGTTCTACATTTCAGCAACGGACGCAGCATTGACACGACTTCCAAGCGTGGTCGATGCAGACCTACTTGCGACCGCGCGTCAAGTTCAAGAGGATTTTCAGCGAAGATATGGATTCTGGGGTACACCTGCGCCCGATGCGGTCAACATACTGTGTTCTTTGGCTGGTCTGGGACTCTTTATGGGTGCCTTGATCACGACCCAACACTTCACATTCTGGCAGCCAAGTTCTGCGGATGTCTCTCGTCCGTCTCCACCTGCGCCAGAACCTGCCAGACCAGTCGCTGAGCAACCCATTGCTGAACCGACATTTCCGACGAAGTTCTGTCGCTATTGTGGTGCAAGGATCTTCCGCGACAGCAAGTTCTGCGAAGAATGCGGAGGCAGACTCACATGATGTGCCCAAAATGTGGCAAGAACATGACGAACACAACTGACACCAAGGCCTACTGCATGAAGTGTGATATTCTTATCCACACACCAAGTGGTGTTGCTTTCACAGGAGACCCTGCTAAGGACAAGTTCATCGGTTCTATAGCGATGCTCCTTGCTCCTTCAAGAGAGGGCGAGGCTACTTTGGGGCCTGACACGCTGATACTGAATTGGAAAGAGGGCAACGAGGCCAGAATCGAGAAGATAGCGTACCCTACTATGACAGGTATAGATCTCCTTGAGCGAAAGCTAAGTGAAATCTCTACACAAGGCTCGGTTGCGGGAGCAGTCTTAGGCGCGGGCGTATGGGGCTTGGCAGAAATGTACCTTAGCCACGCCAAAACTCTGAAGATATCCACGCAACAGAAAAAATACGAGGTGTTTGTCCCCGAAGCCGAAAAGTGGGCCGACAGACTTCAAGGCCAAATGGCGACTAGCCACACCCAAGGCGGAGGGCCGGACTTCGCCTCAAGAACCGAGCCTGCGAGAACCTCTGACAAGGCCCAACCTATTCCGCCGACGAAGTTCTGCCGTGAATGCGGAGCAAGTATTCCCCGTGACAGCAAATATTGCAAGGAATGCGGCGCGAGTCTCGCATGAATCTCTCCAAAGATCAGCACACTCGCGGAATGGTCATAGTCTTCGTCTTGATTTGGGCCATCATTATCAGCAGCCCCACGGTTTCGGTTGCCCAGACCACCGATCTCTACCCTTTGAGTCTTGGAAACAAATGGACGTACAGCGTGACCGGCAACGGGCCCCCTTGGGAGATGAAGGCAGACGTCTGGTCAAAACAGAAGGTGGGAACGACAGACTGCCTTGTCTTGAGATACACGATCCAAGGAAGCGTAACGACTCAATACTATTTCGCATGGCAACAAGGGAACAGACTGCAGATCCTGAAATCAATACTCGAACATGATTCGCTGGACTACTCTCCGGATCCATTAGTGTACCTAGTCACCCCTCTGAGAGTCGGCCAAACGTGGAGCTGGGATGGGAAAATTGTATCGCAAAAACATGGATCGGAATGGACATTTCTCCGCGATGGACGGTTCTCCGCGAGAGTCATAGAAAAGTCCAGCATTGTTGTTCCCGCTGGAACGTTTGAAACCTATCACATAGGAATTGATGGAGAAATCGCCGGTGTCGCGTTCACAGCTCATCGTTGGTTCGCTCAAGGTGTCGGATTGGTCAGAGAAGATTATGCGGACACCTCCGTCACATACAAATCAGAACTCAAATCGTACTTTGTTTCTGGCTTCCCACTTCAGACGACTTTCGATGTTGAAGGAGTAGGGACGGAGGATTGGAGCGCCTCACGTTCGGTGACAGTTGACGGAACTAGTTATTCAGAGATTGATCTTCCCAAGAGCCTGCAATTTGACTACAAGTCAAGCCACACGATCTCAGTGATGTCAATAGTCCCTGCGATGACGCAAGGCACACGTTATGTCTTTGTTGATTGGAATGACGGTAGCAAAGATCCATCGCGGACGGTGGTTGCCGAGGAAGGCCGTCAGTACTTAGCAGAGTACAAAATCCAGTACCTGTTGACGGTAGATTCTGAGCGTGGGAACCCTCAAGGCGGAGGCTGGCATGATTCGGGCGCGTCAGCCGCGGTCTCCGTGGACTCCACTGTTCCCATGCAGGGGATCATGGGGATTCTGGGCGCGAAATATGTCTTCGCATATTGGCATGATTCCAAAGAGCCAGGTTTCCAATCGTCAGGGCTTCGCCTGAGCATCGTGGTGGATGGCCCCCGGACTCTGAGAGCAGTCTGGAGAGAAGACTATCAGAGCATATACATTCTAGTGGCAGCGATCGTGGTGCTGGCTTCAGTTATCGTCGTCTTGGTGGCAAGCAAGAAAAGCAGTAGAGCAAAGGCTTGGTTTAGCCAGCCTCTTCGTGCCGAGAAGAGGCAAAAAGCAGTTACGCAGATTCCAGCGCCGCCTGCCCAACAGGCACCGACGACAGCCATGAGGGTTGAACCAGAGACATCTGAGAAGCCTCCAGCTCCTCCTGTGGGAGAAGGCGCGGTGTGGACTCCCATCGTGTTCCTTGGTTTGATGATCTTGCTTGGATGGGTATTTGGATGGATCCTTGGACTAGTCCTGCTTCTTGCCGCCACCCTGTACGTGCACTATGACGCGAAGAAATATCAAGTCGAGAGTCACGCGTGGCTCACTCTCTTGTTTGCCATAATAGGGCTGCCACTGCATGCCAACGAACTGCACAAGCTTCGAAAGGCGCAACAGACGGGCCAAGTGCGAACCTTGATCGAGGCCGGGGCGCCTACCGCAACCATCAAGCCGCAGCCATTAGTCAGCGATAGCGTTGTTGCTGACGTCGTCAAACCCACCAAGTTCTGCCGAGAATGTGGCGCCAAGATACCGCGCGACAGCAGGTATTGCGAGAAGTGCGGGGCCGAACTGGGTGAGGATGTGTCACGAGAGACACCCCGAGAGTTTACGTCAGGTGCGCTCCCGAAGAAGAGAGGAGTGAGACCCGGCACGATTGGACTGTTCATGGTGTTCTTGGTAGTAATCTGGGCCGTATCTCCTGTTTTCGTCGCCGACCCAACTCCGGCACTTGTGCTGACGAACACGGGCGTCAAGGGAAATTTCACCTTGAGATTGCAGAATCTGACTCCGTGGCCGATTACCTTCCGTGGATGGTGGATATTCACCTATCCGATCCAGTGGATGGGGACTAACGGACCCGCAGAAGTTTTCACTTTGCCGCCATTCGGGGCGTACATATTCGAATATTATACGATTGGCGGTAGCGAGACCAATTCTCCTGTGACATTCAGTGGCAGGGTCACGTTGCTCTACAGATCCTATCCAGTGTGGATCAATAGTTGGTGAAGAAGAACACGCTCAAGTCATTCTTGAAAGCGAACGGAAGCATCTTGATCACGACGCGACGACAATCGGCAAACACAGAATGCGCCTTTCCCTCATCGTCTCTTTCTCGCTTCTTCGCGTTAGTGATCTGCTCATTTAGGGAAGGAGACATGTGGTTAGCCCGTTTCCAGTTGGTTTCATGTCTCTCTTACTGTGTGGTATTCCCCGTTCTTTGTTCGTAAGATAGGAGTAGTTGTTGTGTGTGTGAGCCGAGGTCACATCAAGCCCCAGCTCTGACGGACCCCCGGTCATCCTTCCCTTACCCAGATCCAGGCCTACCAACGCAGAGGCTTCCCTACGCTTCAGCCGGGGCGGTATTCCTGGATGCGAGCACCAGCCCTCACGTGCGTGTCGTACAAGAAGAGCAATGGAGAGTGGGTAACGTTCCTCAGTCGTTTTCTGGGGATTCTATCTCCACTCCAATACATACAGAGATACACCTTACCCACTCTACTCCACTCCAATACACAACGCGCTTTCCCCGAGCGGATTTCTCTCTCACTCAATTCCATGGCTCATAGCCCACCCTACCCTTCCAAAGGGTGCCTTTCAGGATCCCATCCTCAGGCAACCCGCCCTCATACACGTCCATGGAGCCCATGAGGCGCAGGCGTACCACACCCATCAGGTCAGCTGACAGGTCTCTTCCTCGCAAAAGGACTAGGCGTTGGAGTTCACGTTGTGATGCGCGGATAACCCGTTTCACGTTTGAGCTGCGCATATTCCAGAGGTATGATCTGGCAACGGTCTCTAGGTCGTCAGGGCGGGCTGAAAGGAGCTCGAAGATGGCACGGGTGCGCGTATCTAACTTCTGTCCGTTAATCGTCATTTGGCGGGGGCTGATTTCCTGCACCTTCTTGTCTGCCTCTTTCGCTAGCTCAACCGCTTTCGCTAGAAACTCAATCTCATACTGGTTTTCATGCGGGTAAGCGTCCGTCTTCAAGTACTTTGCTTTCGTTAGGTAGTGTAAGCGTGCTCTAGCATCTGAATCAGATTCAACTTCAAGAAGAACATTGAGTTTCTCCGGAGTGATAGCGTACTCTTTGTCAGGTTTGATTGGCTTGAAGTAGTCAACGAGTTTAGGAATGTCCAAGTCAGCTTGATTGAGGCGGTTCCTTTCGTCCTCCGATCGTGCCTCTCTTCGTCGCCTGCTCCATTCTTGTAGGATTTCGAAGCTGGGGGCTAGAAGCTCAATCGTGAGCACCTTGGGGTTAACTGCGTCGATACCTTGTCTAATGTAGCCTCGAATCTCCAGCTCCTTCAGTAATGATTCGTATCCTTCGCCGAGTAGCTTCTTGACCGTGATTTCATTAATCGCATAAGGATGGTCTCCACGGAGGTTGCTTTGACCTGCGACTTCTTGGGCGAGCCTCTCCAGTATCTCCGCAATGGAAGTCAGTTTAGGTTGGGAGACAGCGGTCATCATTGATCTCCCTGACCTTGGATTGCTTTTCTGAGCAGGAGGCCGCCGCCGCGAAGCTGAGAAAGTTCAATTGAGTCGCCTTCTCCGGCACCGAGTAGCAGAATCAGTTTCTTCGCGAGTTGCTGCGGCGTGATACTTGTCGTCAACTTGCTTCCCCTGTTACGATTGATCCCCTATAGTGTAACGGAAAGGCATAAATGTTACGAATGATCCACATGATATGTAACAGGCGACTAAGTGTAACAGGAAAGTGGAGTACCAATGCCTAGAAAATCTGCACCCGTTGAGGAAGATTCCTTTGGAAAAGAGACTGCTCAGAAGATACTACATCCGCCCTGGGATCGAGATGCCAAAATCGCAATACTAGAAAATGCCCGAACCCAAGGCGAGGCGGGGATAGGTTTCAGGTCAACCTACAGAATCCTTGCCAAAGACTCCAAGACGCGCGTGGGCAGCTTCACCACACTCAAGAGTATTCTCGGGGGATTCGTAGGTCAGGGTTACTTACAACTGGTTCAGGGGGTTAGGCCGAGTTATCGAATTACCCCGAACGGAATCGAGCAGCTCAGGTTGCTGAAGAGCGAGAAGAGATGGCGGCGCGATTTACTTGAACTCATGACTGACCCGGCAGCAAGGGCCGTTCACTTCGGTAATCTTGAGCTTGCACGACAGACTCCACGCCCTGATGGTTGGACCGAGAAATTGCTGGTCATATGGGTTCCTCCCAAGACTGACAAGCGGAAGGTGGAACAATTGAGAAGGGCACTCAAAGTGATCGAGCCTCATTTGGCAATTGTCCAAACGCATCGTCCAGAAGAGGACTACATTTGGAAGGGTATCATAAGGAGTCATGTAGCACCAATGGGGCCTGACGAGGACGCTGACTTCCTTAAGCCTCTTCGAGAGAAATACCGAATGGATTGATTCATTTCATCTTCTTCGGGTTAGCCGCTTTCGTTAGTGTCAGCCTCTCGGTGTTGATAAGTTCAAGCCGTTCAAGCCTAGCCTCAAGTTCTTTGTTCTTCGCTTCAAGCTCCTTCGTCTTCTCATGGTCAAGCGTGACGCCGGATATTGGCGAAAGGTAGGGGTCCACAAGCTCGTATTGGCGTTTCCGATATTCCGCGTCGAGTTGATGCAGCTTACGATATCCTAGAGAATCAATCGTGTGCCCGGCAAAGTATTCAGCGCTGTCTTTCTGAAACGCCTCGCCCAACGTATTCTCCTTGCCTACCGCCCTTTGCGACAGGCTTAGGGAGAGATCACGAAGCTCCTTGACTGAGACGCCGTAACGTGAGTGGCTGCCACCTATGGGCGGAATCGGCCTACCGTTGCGCCTAATGAACTTCGGTCTGTAACCAAGTCTGCCGGCAAGCCTTGCGAAGACTTGTCCAACTGCGCCGGTCGTCAGTGGCGAACCTTTCATTCCGTACCGCTCGCCAGGCCAAATCAATGGATCCTCCTTCGTGGGATAGCCTCGGACAGCGAACCATTCTCGGAGAGCGTCACAGGCGTCCTTGCCGATGTAGGTATGCCATCCCTTATCGCTCTGTTTGCGTCCCTTGTCGAAGTAGAGGTCAATCAGGTTCGCACCTTTCTTCAATTCCCCGGCGATGTAAGGCCCCATCTCATTGGCAATAATGCACAACTCACGCGGTCCTGAGAAACTCTGCAGTTGGACTAGGAACATACTGCGCTTGCGCGGATCGCCCCGGCAAGCGTCAAGGAACGTCGTCAACACGTCTAGGTTGACTTTCCCCTCAACTCGGCCTCGGTCACTCTTGATGTTGCGAATCCAAGTCTTGTCCACCGGCAACGGTCTATGATGGAAATCGAAGAAGCTCCGAATGGTGCTAACGTAATTGATCTTCGTTCCTTTGCGTCCTTCAATCGAGGCGATGCACTTCTTCAGCAAGTCCAGAACTGCAAACTCAGCGTCCGGGTCGTCCGACTTGCGAGCACTCGTCTGCAATTCTAGTAGCTGCGTAGGTGTGAGGCCACAATGCCGGCAGAAGAAGTTCAGAGTACGGAGAGCATCCTTGGGAAGCTTGCGGCTGTCCGCCCATTCTACCTCAGGTGGCTCTCTGGTGCTGCTCAACGCCGTTCAGAGGCTTGATGTTCTGAACTTTCAAATAGAACGATAATAAAGCTCCTGCCAACGCGAGGCAGTCGATTGGGTGCAATTGCGGCGGTCTTCTCCAAGTCCCCGATCGACGCGCCCGGTCTTGTCGCGAAGATGCTCTGTGCGATGGAGCATCGTGCCCAAGATGTAGCAGCCGTTGCGTGGGGCAATACTTTGGAATCAGCGGAATCACCGGACCTCCTCACCGCATCGTCGCCCGCACGACATACGGCGGTCGGATATGGTTTCACCAAGATTCTGCCCGACGACAAGCTGCAGCCTCTCCGAGCGAAGGAGGGATGGCTCTGCTTGGATGGGAGAGTTGTCGCGGATGGAATGCTCGCCGGAGCAGAAAAGGGAGCTCGTCTCTTAGGCCCCAACCTCACGCCGGCTGGGTTTCCTTCCATTCACCGCGACGTAGATGGAGCATACGTGCTCTGCTGGTGTGCTGATGATTGCCTGTTCGTCACACGGGACCAGCTCGGTCTCAAGCCCATGTTCATGGGTGGCCGCGGCGACTTAGTCGGCGTTGCCTCGGACCGGAAAGCCCTGTGGGCTATTGGAATAGACGAGGCTACGCCTTTCCCGCCAGGAGGTTGTCTGAAGGCAAGCGAGGGTGCACTAGCCCTCGAATCTTCGAGACATGAGTCGGAGACCTCCGGAACGCCGCGGCATGAGAAGGTTGACGCCGAGGAATTGTCGCGATTGCTAGTTGAATCAGTTTCAATTCAGACGGCAGGAGTCGGTACAGTTGCGACAGGGTTCTCGGGAGGACTTGATAGTACTGTCATCGCAAAGATCGCGAAAGACGCAGGAATAGACTTGCTTCTTGCGACGGTGGGGGTGGGGCGTACACCCGAGATGAGTCAAGCAGAGCTTGCTGCAAGGGCCATGGGACTGCCGATCGTCACAAGAGAGTTTTCGATCAATGATGTGGCGGAGTGCCTTGATCGCATGCTATGGCTGATCGAGGAACCAAACCTGATGAAGGTAAGCGTCGCGATGGCGATATGCTGGACCACACAGATCGCCGTGGAGAACGGAAGATCTGTGATAATGCTTGGGCAGGGTAGCGACGAACTCTTTG
>Ga0315279_10003456_pt1 | contig 21978 bp, 18 predicted proteins | sample YL17G06_20_MG_FD_203694 | JGI IMG/M metagenome (GOLD analysis project Ga0315279, IMG submission 203694) | Sediment microbial communities from Yellowstone Lake, YNP, Wyoming, USA - YL17G06_20 | ecosystem: Environmental > Aquatic > Freshwater > Lake > Sediment | place: USA: Wyoming | collected... | reverse complement strand
TCCGAAATCCGGCAGGTACTTTACAAACTTCAAAACCCGCTGCACGCCGGGGCCGCCTGATGGTGGAAAGTAATATGTGACGATTAATACCTTCTTCATGCGCGGATGCTCGCGGATAAACGCGGAGACTCGCAGATGGGCACCGCGAAAGTCTATGGTACCACATGCTAGGGTTTACGCGCAAGGATGAGCAACCCAGCACCCTGGACGTTCTCCAGGCTGTAGTCAAGATACATAAGAAGGAGTGTAAATGGAAGCGTAACGAGGTAGTAGACGGGGAGAAGAACGAAGAACAGCTTGCTGATCTTGAGCAAGAGCATCGGATACTTGATGCCAAGTCTCCACGCGATTGAGCCCCAGCGGCCATATGTAAAACTTATCCGCTCGACTTCGAATCCCGCGAACTCCAATTTCGCTTGAATCTCGTCGGCGCCATAGCCCGTGCGAGCATGCTCTTCGATGAAGCTCTCGTCGTCCGACCCGTGAGCATCTGAGCCGCCGAGACTCGAAGGCGTATTAACAAGGAGGGTGCCGCCGGGTTTCAACGAGCGGTGAAGATTGCGAAAGACTGTCACATCATCGAGGATGTGTTCCATAACATCGACAGAGAGGGCAACGTCGAACTCATTCTCGTGCTGCATCTTCGTTAGATCTTCGACGGAGCATCGAACGTTCCGGAGACCTGCCTTTGCAAAAAAACGCTTGCACGCCTCGATCTCTTCCACCTTGACGTCAACAGCATAGATGGCGGCGGAGGGAGACCGGGTCGCGCAATAGTACGAGTACTGGCCGAATCCCGAACCGGCATCGAAGATGCGGAGGCGCTTGTCATGCTGGCGAAGAAGCGCCCGGAGCTCGCGCTTGACGTGCCACTCTCGCAGAAACATCAGCCCGAGCAGCTTGTAGAACAGCTTGCGCCGCAGGACGCTGTCGCCAACAATGGTACCGATGATTCTTTTAATGGGATCGTACTTCAAATCAATGAAAAGTTAGAAATGAAAAAGGAACAATGGAAAAACAGAAGACAGAATTCAGGAATCAGGAGTCAGAATTCAGAATACAGTATGGAGTATGCAGAATGCAGTAGGCAGACTCCCTCCGCAAGATCATAGGGGGCACACTCCAGTCTCTGAACTCAGAACTTTGAACTTGAAGCTCCAAACTCAAAACTTCGAACTTGCCAGTTCCTCAATCGCATCTACCATCACGTCCCAACTATACTTCTTCTTCTCTTTCTTCACGTTTCGGACGAATTCCTTTTCACGCTTCTCCTGATAGAATCGCAGGACGGCATGCGCAACCGCGGTCGGCCGTTGAGGTGGTACGATGAAGCCGGTTTTCTCGTTCAGGACAACCTCGGCTAATCCTCCTACATCAGTGGCGATGACAGGCTTGTTGAATTGATACGCGATCTGCACGATGCCGCTCTGCGTTGCGGAGACATATGGCAGGACCACAACATCACACGCGGAGAAATACAAACCCACCTGTTGATTGGGCACATACTCGGCATGAAGGACGACATCATTCTGCAGTCTGTTGTCTGCTAACTGCTGTCTGTACTTCTCTTCATCGTCATAAAACTCCCCAACAACCAACAGCTTTAGCTTCACTTTCTCAAGAATCGTTGGCATCGCATCGAGTAATGTGTGAAGGCCTTTGTACCGGCGGATGTATCCGAAGAACAGGATCACCCGCTTATCTGTCAAGCCGAGCTTTGCCCGGGCGTCCGCTTTGAGACAGCTCTTTCCAAAAATCTCGTACACAGGGTGTGGAGCGAGCTTGTATCGTGCGCGAGGCTGAAATGCGTTGAGATCGTGCTCAACGGCCTTGGACTGCACAATGAAGTAATCGACATACCGAAAGGCGTATCGTGTGAACGCAGTATCGCCGATCCGCTTTTCGTGCGGCACAACGTTGTCACAGATGAACAACGTCTTTGCACCAGTCCAACGCCGCACGAACATTGAGATCGTTCCGAAGCATGGTCCGAAGAACGGTAGCCAGTATTTGAAAATGAGCAAGTCGGGCTTCTTCCGGGCAATTGCCCGCGCGGCGGAATGCCACGTCAGCGGGTTAATCGAATCAATCAGTTGCTCGCTCGGGACAACACTACCGCCGCCCCCGCGTTCTTCCTGAGTCGTGCCGGGGAACAACAATTTCGGATACTGTCGTGAAAACGTCACGATCTCCACATCGTGCCGCTCGGAGAGATGTTTATAGAGGAGAGCAATGTAATGAGCGATCCCTCCACGCAACGGATATGCGGTGCTGACGATGACGATCTTCATGGCTTTACGGGTAGCTCGACTTTATACAGCACTGCCGGCGGATAGGCTGTGAAGGTAAGTGGCCTCAGCTCAGGCGGGGCGTTGCGTGGATCGAGCAGGTATTGGAATTGCGGTCGCATGCCGGCTTCCATCAGTCCAAAGTAGAGATATGCGGCCTTCACCTTACGCATTTCTGTCAGGAGCTCTTCGTACGAATTGACGTACGGGAAGAGCTGCATCTTCATATCAAGATAATAGGCAATATGCGGTTTGCGAGCAATAATGATCTGTCCGTGTTCAGCGTGCGGCACATTCCTCTCGAACCACTGAGCAATACTGACAACTTCTCTTGGGCCGGAGTCAATATTTGGTGAATTGAATTGATAGGAATTGAGAGCAGACCAACTGACAAGGATCAAGGCGACGAGCCCGCCAATGTGTAGACGATTCCAGAACCGATACTCAGACAGGCGTGGCCACGTCAGTGCTTTCAATGCAAGCAGAACATAGATCGGAAGCAGATACAAGGAAAATCGCTCGCCGTAGAAAACGAGCAGAAGGACACCAAAGAAACACACTCCAACAATGAAGTAAGCCATGACCCGCGCGTTCGGCTTTTCTTTGATGAACAGGACGATCCCAAACAGCGAAAATGCGCCAACGTGCCACCCGAGTAGCTTGCCCAAATCGCTCAGCAGATGATCAAAGAGATTCCGCACCAGAGTGGACACGAAGAGCCCAGGATCTGCAAAGATCACTTGGGTGAGCGAGGTGAATTTCTGCGCCTCGACGCTCCAGTACTGATCCCAGGGCATCTTCCCCTTCGCGAACATCTCATAAGCAATGTTCAGGTAATTGCGGTTGTACAGGAAAGTCCCCTTCTCGACAAGGCAGTAGATTCCCCACGGAGCAATTGTCATGACGAACGCGCCGAGGAAAAGGGCGGCCGTCTTGAATCGCTCTCTCATCGCGAGCTGGAAAGGATTGGCAAAAATTATTGCCAGCGGTGCTGCCACAGCCACGAAGATGCCATTGTAACGTGTAAGATAGGCGATTCCAGCTATGATTGCCGAGATGGTGATGTTGAGTCCCTGCATCTGTTCGCTGCGGAGGAGAGAGAACGTCGAAGCAGTCACAAGAGCCATGAAAAGCATATCCGTGCCGGCTGTGTACGAATATTGCACGAACGTGGTGTTGACCGCGACGATCAGCGTTCCGACTAACGCAATGTCGGACCGGAAGAGCTTCTTCAAAAGCTCGAAGATAAGGAACAGGGAGGCCGCAGCAGCCAGCGTTGAGAGAACGACGCCGGCATGGAACAAATCTTTCGTCACCAGCGAGATCAGTGCGAGGACCATCGGATAGATCGGTCCGTGAAAATCTTCGATCGGTATTGTGCCTTCGAGGATGTGCCGAGCCTGAGGAACGTAGCTCCAGTAGAAATCGGTCTCGACGCCATAATCGCCGACGATGTGATACTTCAGACTGATCCACAGCATGACGAGGAAATAAAGTGAGGCGATCCCGAGTCCTGCATACGGATGGCTGACCACATCAGTGAAAAAGGGAAAGAGCGAGGTCTGAGGGATGTTATGTTGTTTGGGTGACCTTGCCATGCTGCGCTATTTGATTCCTAGGCCGAGAAGTCGATCGCCAAATATTCCAAGCGACCTCGTAACCATGTAGTTTGGGTACTGAAGAATCTTCTTGATGGCTTTCTCGAGAATAGTACCCCGAAGGGTAATGCTCACTGGGGGTTTGATCCTTTGTACAATCACAGCCTGCTTGAATCCTGCTTGTTCAATAATTGCACGCAAGGTTTTCGGCGTAAACTCATTCACGTGATACGGCGGCATCGGCATGTTCTTCTGTATGCCGAGCATCCGAAATCCTGCAACTGCCATCCGGCCCGTGATACTGTTGAACATCGACGGCGCCTCGACGGCCACAACGCCCGAGGACCGCAGCATTGTGTAAGCCTTCTTGAGCATCTCCAATGGCTCGATGAGATGTTCGAGGACATCTCCCATGAAAATCACGTCATAATGGCCAGGTTGTTCGGGGAACTCCTCAAACGAGCTTCGCCTCACGTTCAGGCCGAATTTTTCTCTGCAGGTGTGCGCACCGAGCTCGGCGTATTCGATACCACTGACGGCGTACCCTTCCTTGCGCGCATAGTCCAAGAAGTATCCCATTCCACAGCCGACCTCGAAGAACTCTCCCGATGGCTTGAACTTCTTAATCGAGCCAAGGATCTCCGGGAACTTCACCGAGCCCTTGATTGCTGCGGTCTCGTAGTCGGTGGGCGAATGTGCACCGAAATCTGCGCCGTCGTGGAGGAAGTACTCGTCGCTGTACAAGAGCTTGAGCTCGTCTACAGCTGGTCGCGGATCGATGAAGACAAAAGTGCAGGCGGGACATTGTCTCGCCTGAAACCGCTTCCGGTTGAACTCATAGTAGATCGGGAAATTGCGGGACCGTTCGTGTTTGCACAGCGGGCAGGTGCTCACGGCTGCACTCCGGGTGAGAACACAAGCATGTTACGATCGCAGAAGCTGCTCACACGCGTCAACAACTCGATGGACGGGGAGATAGTCCATACATCGGTACTGCGGATTCGTGCAGGTGGCTTGATAGAAGCATGTGCACGGCTTATCGGGTTCAAGGACGACGCCTTGTCCGTACAGCTCAAACTCATGCTTGTTGAAGATGTTGTTGAGGAGAACAATCTTCTTGCCCAGTCCGATGGTGATGTGCATGGCCATCGTGACGGACGTGACGACCAGATCGCACTGGTCGACCAAGTGAATGAACTGATGGAGAGGGTAGTGTCCGAAGTATTTTGCTTTCGATGAGTGCGCAAGCCGCTGATTCTTCTTGTGCTCCTGTTCGCCGCCGAGCAGGACGACCTCAAATCTCTTCTTCTTCAGTGCTCGTGCGAGCGCAGTCCAGTTCCGGTCATTCCAGAGACGTGAAGTCCATCGTCCGCCGCAGCCTGTATTCAACCCAATGACTTTCCTGCGCTTGTTGATCTTCCAGGTCGCTCCCTCCGCCGCTCGGCGTTCCAGAATATATCGCTCGCCGTTGAAGGCAAAGCCGCAGATTTCGAAGATCTCCTCAAGATAATTCTTCCTGTTTGCTTTGCCGACATCGTCAAAAATGCCTGTGAGATACTTTGGCTCGGCCGTTGTATCAATCGGTGTGATCACCCCATTCTTGAGAATGAACCCCTTCTTCGTCGTAGCGGGGATCTGCTCGCAGAGTGCGCACGCTTCCCGATCCTTGTCGAGATTAAACAGGAGGTCGAAGTGCATGGAGCGGAGCGCGACAATATTTTTCAGCGAGAAATCAAGGGGCTCATCAACAACGGAGGGAAGTATCTCAGGTGAGAGCGTGAGCCAGAAGATCTTGGCGTGCGGGTGAACCGCTTTGAGCTTGTGGAGAAGCGGCGTGGTACGGATAACATCACCGATGGCGCCGAGCTTGATAATGAGGATCTTCTTGTCGATGGGATCGTAGTGCGCGCAGGCAGTTCCTGCTTCGTCCGTGCAGTGAACGCCAAATTCTTTGTGCGGCTTACAAGGGACATCACCTCGAAAGAATCGGCAGTCAGTCTTGAGCGGAATCACGTCTTGTTGATGCCCGTGCTATTTAAGGATTTCGCGAATCGAGTAACTTGTCTCATCTTGCTGTTGGCGGTTGATCATTTCCCCCAACAGGCCGAGCGAGACGAACTGAATGCCGATGATAATGAAGAGAAAGCCAAGGAGGAAAAGCGGCCGGTTGCTGAGAGAGGTCCTTCCGAGAAACCACTCAACAGAGAGGTATCCGTCGATGAACACGCCGATGACAAACGATATCATGCCCCATACTCCGAACAGGTGAAGCGGCCGCCGTATGTATCGTGTCGTGAAGAGGACGGTCAGAAGATCAAGGAAACCCCGAAAGAATCTGCTGATGCCGAATTTCGTGCGCCCATATTTTCGTGGGCGGTGGTGAACCACTTTCTCGCCGACACGATAACCGGCCCAATGAGCAAGCACAGGAATGTAGCGGTGCAGCTCGCCGTACACGCTGATTTCCTTCACAACTTCTTTTCGGTACGCCTTCAGCCCGCAGTTCATATCGTGAAGGGAAATTCCGGTCATCCTCGCGGTGACGAAGTTGGCCAATCGCGATGGGACGGTCTTGGAGATCGGATCGTGCCGTTTCTTCTTCCACCCGGAGACCAAATCGTACGAGTCGCCCATCTCTTCGATAAGCCCGGGGATTTCCGCTGGGTCGTCCTGAAGGTCTGCATCCATCGTTACCACATATTCCCCACGAGCCTCCTTGAAACCGACTGAGAGCGCAGCCGATTTGCCGAAGTTCCTGCGGAAACGGATAGCCTTCATCCGCGGGTCCCTTTTGTGGAGTTTTTCCAGAACAGCGAAGGAGCCGTCGGTACTCCCGTCGTCCACGAAGATAGCCTCGAAGGATTTGCCCGCTTTTGCCATGATGGCAACGATTTCGTCGTACAGTTCGACCAGGGACTTGTCTTCATTGTACAGGGGGATGACGAGAGAAACGAACGGAGTTTCTGCCGCTCGCCGGGGGCGAGCTCGTGCCGCTGTCTTCTTATCTCTTGGTTTTGCCATGAATGTGTGAGATCAACCGGGGTCAAAGTAATCGAAATTCGTCCGAAATGCAACGGGAGTCCAGCGACGGTTCCGACGGATTTTCGTTCCCGTTTCATTGATATTCCACGCTTCGATGATTATATTGGCGTCGTCGAATGCTCGCCCCAAAGAAATCCCTCGGCCAGAATTTTCTCCGCGATGCGAATGTCGCTCGCAAGATCGTGGAGAGCCTCCATCTTCGGCCGAGTGATGTGGTGGTCGAGATTGGCCCCGGCCAGGGCGCACTCACGAAGTACCTCTGCGCTCAGACGACCACCGTCGCTGCGATCGAGGTTGATGAACGGGCGATTGCAGTTCTGAGGGAGACGCTCAAGGATGACGTCAGGCTGATTCACTCGGACGTTCTCGATGTGTCGCTCAGGAGCCTCTCGGAGGAGTTCAAGAGTCGTCTCCGAGTCGTTGGTAACATCCCCTACAACATCACCAGCGACATTCTTTTCTGGCTCTTTGACAACCACGACACTGTCGAAGACGCGACGCTGATGGTGCAACTCGAAGTTGCGCATCGCTTCGTCGCGCAGCCGCGTACGAAGGACTATGGAATTCTTGCCGTCTCTGTCCAGTTGTATTCGCGGCCGGAATTGTTGTTCAAGGTTTCTCGGAATTCGTTCTATCCAAAACCAAACGTCGATTCTGCCGTCGTGCGATTGTTGTTCAAACGGGAACTGCCTGACTTCAACGAGACCCTGTTCAAAACGATCGTTCGCGGAACATTCGGCAAACGCCGGAAAACCCTCCGCAACGGCCTGCGCTACATCGGCTTTGCGGACCAGCAGCTGGACCGAATTGCGTTTGACCTGAGCAGGAGGCCGGAGAGCCTTTCCCTAGAAGAGTTCTTGATGCTGGCAAAGAAATTGGAACCACTTCACAAATCCTTGGGGGAAAAAGCCTGAGCACGAAACTTTAGATCCTACAGATTCGAACGGCGAAAATCGAATACCAGGGTCTCGAGTCTTCACGTAACACTTCCAATCCATCACCCATGGTTGACGAAGAGAAGGACATCGAACAGGCACCAACTCAGCCTCGCCACCTCATTGAGGTTGATGATGAGTTGATGGATGATCTCGAGGATCTTGTCCGATCTCGATCGGATTTCTTGATCCTGAATATCCTGCAGGATCTCTATCCCCCCGATATCGCGCACATCATCAATCGTGTTGACACATCAGAAGCGGAGTACATCTTCAAGCTGATCCCGATGGAGACAGCCAGTGAGGTCATCCTCGAGCTTGATGAGACACATCGCGAGCATCTGCTTCAGACCATGTCCCAGCCGAAGCTCACGGAACTTGTGGGCGAAATGGAATCGGACGATGCGGCGGACATCGTTGCCGAGCTGCCGGAGGAGAAGGCAGAGGAAGTCCTCGAGACGATGAACGTTGAGGATTCCTCCGAAGTGCAAGAACTGCTGCGCTATGATGAGAACACCGCGGGCGGCATCATGGCGAAGGAGGTGGCCGTTGTTAATGCAAGGGACACGGTGAAGCAGGCCATCCGGGTTGTGCGAAAGATGGCCAAGGAGCACAAGAACATCCACACGGTGTACGTGGTTGATGAGAACGGGGTGCTTCTCGGCGCCGTCCCGCTGCAGGATCTTCTCGTCAACACACCGAACCGGCGGATGTACAAACTGATGAACGCCGAAGTCATCAGCGTGACGACGGATGTCGATCAGGAACAGGTTGCACAAATCTTCAAGAAGTACGATATCGTCTCCTTGCCGGTAACGGACAAGGCAGGAAAGCTGCTCGGTCGCATCACCGTCGATGACGTTGTTGACGTCATGGAAGAAGAGCACGAGGAGGACGTTGCGCGGATGGTTGGTTCCGACGCCGATGAGCTGGAACGTCATTCGCCAGCCAAAATTGCCCTTCTCCGTCTCCCTTGGGTGCTTACGACGTTGAGTATCGAGTTTCTGGCAGGGGTGGTCATTCACTTTTTCGACGCGACATTGTCGAAGATCATCCTCCTGGCCTCGTTTATGCCCATCATATCTGCAATCTCCGGAAATACCGGCTTGCAGTCGGCTGCGATTATTGTGCGCGGCCTCGCAACGGGTCATGTTGATCTGAATCGGTGGCGGAAACCGATTGTGCGTCAATTCCAGACGACGCTTATCATCGGCTCCGCCTGCGGGGTTGTCATCGGTGCTATCGGGGCCATCTGGCATGGAGGGGCATTGTTCGGCGTGGTAGTAGGGTTCTCGATGTTCATCTCCATCAACATTTCGGGCTTTGTGGGGACAAGCGTTCCCATGATCTCCAAGCGACTCGGGTTTGACCCGGCAATAACAGCCGGTCCGTTTGAAACCGCCTTCCAGGACGTTGTCGGAATCACCATTTTTCTGACGATTGCCACATCGCTCCTGCACTGGCTCTGACCCCCACCACCTGTCACCGTCTGGCCCCCTTCGATGAAATTCCGAAAACTCATCTCTCTTCTCTCGCCGGGTGACTTTGTTTCGATCTCGTTCCTGCTGTTTCTTACCATCCTTGCGCTGGTGTTCTCCTCCCGTGTCTCGCAATGGTCCACGGTAGTGGCGATCAATCTCGCTGTCATCGTGGTTATCTGTATACTCGCGTGGCTCGCAGAACACAAGAAGACGAAGCTGCTCGTCGGACTGCATCGCTGGTACTGCTATGCGATCATCCTTTTCACCTTCAAAGTGCTGTATGTGATGGTGCATCCTATTCACCCTATGGACTACGATCAGCTCTTTATCTCTATCGACCGTTGGGTGTTCGGGGTCAACCCCACCGAGTGGCTGGCGCGGTACGCGCATCCGGTGATCACTGAAATTCTGCAGATCGCATACTTCTCCTACTATATTCTCTTCATTATCCTCGGCGTTGAGATCTATCGCCGCTATGCTATAGAGGAATTCGACAAAGCGGCGTTCCTCATTGTCTACGGTTTCTACCTCTCCTACATCGGCTATTTTTCGCTGCCCGGCGTGGGACCTCGGTTTACGCTCCATGATTTCTCATCGATCAATACGGATCTTCCCGGAATTTTTCTCACGAACATCCTTAGGGAAATCATCAACGTGGGTGAATCGATTCCGAAGAACCATCCCAATCCGATCGAGATGGTTCAGCGCGATGTCTTTCCAAGTGGCCACACGCAGCTGACAATCGTCGTGATGGCGCTCGCATTCCGATACAGACTGAAAGCACGATGGCTGCTGACGGTTCTCGGAACGCTTCTCATCATCGGAACGGTCTATCTGCGATACCACTACGTTGTTGATTTGGTCGCGGGTGGGCTGTTGGCGTGGTTTACGATCTGGAGTGGCGACAAACTCGAGGTGTGGTGGCAATCGGTGGCGCATCGTTTGGGCAAGAGATCTGTGACTTGAAAGTCAAGCCAAAATCCCATATGTTCTAATTATGCGCGATGAGTGAACAGGGTTTCCCGAACAGGAAATGACTCAAGAGCAAATCGTCAAAGAGTTTGAATCCTTAGCCGCAAACTCCGGCATCACCGTTCGATATGAGAAGGGTGACTTTGAGGGGGGCTTCTGTGTGCTTCGGGCGGAGCGCCTCATCGTTGTCAACAAGAAACTCCCTCTTTCCAAAAAAGCTTCGGTGCTCGCTCAAGGGTTGGCGGAAATCGGCATCGAAGAAAACTACCTTAAGCCCGCAATCCGTGAATTCATCGAAGACGAGCTCGCTCGACTCGCGCGGACATAGCATGTCATCCACCAAGTATGCCTGCCGCTGACGTGATCAGTCCATATCGCATCACAGCCTGCGAACCATCGGCAGCCCGTGAACCTTCACCCCTCGCCTGAATGAAGGCGTAAATGATCCTTCGAACACCATCCTGACGAAACGCGCGTGGAATATGTTCTACTCTTGAAAGGGATCATCATCGGCTTTGCGCTGGCGTTGCCGATAGGTCCGGTCGGCATTCTGTGCATCCGCAAAACGATTACTCGGGGTCACCTCCCCGGCATGATCATCGGTTTTGGGGCTGCGACTGCTGATGCGATGTATGGATGTGTTGCCGCTCTGGGGTTGACGTTTATCTCGGACCTTCTCGTTACCCAGCACATGTGGTTGCGGTTGATCGGCGGTGCGTTTCTTCTGTACCTCGGAATTAAGACATTCCTCACGCATCCGGTTGAGGAGATGCCGCAGGCAAACGGACGAGGGCTCCTCGGCACCTATGTTTCCACGTTGCTGCTCACGCTGGCAAATCCGATTACCATCTTCGCGTTCCTTGGAGTGTTCGCAGCCCTTGGCCTGAGAAACGGGAACCTCGGCTATGGTTCCGCTGCTACGCTTGTCTCAGGTGTGTTCCTGGGGTCGGCTCTGTGGTTCTTCACTTTGAGCTACGGTGTTACCCTGTTCCGGAAGAAGATCAATTCCACCGGACTCGGATGGATCAATAGGATCTCCGGGCTTCTTATCATCTTGTTCGGCATCATCGCGATCGTGAGCTTCCGGTAACGCGCGCGATCGTCAGAAGGTGATCACCTATCTTGCTGTTCCGCAGAAGCTCGAGACCAAGAACACTTTGACTTGATGACAGCAGGAGCGCCCCTCATCAGTCACGAGGTGGATATGGATAAACTGAAACAGCTTTCTCCGTTCCTTGCCCTTCTTATTCTCGCTGCATTCGTTATCATCGAGACCTTTCCATCGTATCACCCCGCCGCCGGTCTTCGCTTGCCGTTAGATGGTGATGGAATTCGTACGGAATCAGCACGAATTCTGGCCGATCTTGGAGTGGATGTGACCGGGCTGAGAGCTGAGGCCCATTTGAAGTACGACCGCGGTCTGCTGCGCCAGACACAACAACTCTTCGGCATCGAGCGCTCGAATGAATTGTTACGAGACAAGGTGACGGGCTACTTTTGGGAAGTCAGTTGGAAGAAACCGGAGAAAGTCGATCTCACAGTAAGCACAGGCAACGAGGGGGACGCATCGAAACAGGCTGAGAAGGTCGCCAGCATGCTCAAGGGCGAGGTGTACCTTGGCCTTGATACCCGTGGAAAGCTCCTGCAGATTGAGCGGAAGCTTCCCGATAGCCTAGCGCTCCCTCGCATGTCACCTGAAGAGGCCGAGCGCCTGGCGAGATCGTTTATGGTGAAGTACACTAGCATCGGAGGCTTTCTCAGTGACACCGCTGTCGTTCAATCGGAAAAGAGGATTGAGCAACCGCGACGCGTGGATTATGAATTCGCGTGGAGCACCACATCGCCGGAATTGGGGAATCCTGTTCAAGCGAAAATCTCGGTCGCAGGCAATCTGATCTCAAAATTCGAGGCGAAAGCGACGATACCGGAACAGTTCCTCAAATCCGAGACCGAATCGGTGCTGAAGATTGCGATTGTTATCATCTACGCTTTTGCCATTATCGGAATGGTGGTTGCGGCTTTCAGACGCTTCCGTTCCTTTGAGCTTGGTTTTCGCCTCGCAATGATCGCAGGAATCACCACTGCTGTTGTCTTCGACCTCGAGATCTACCTGAGCATGCAGGGGCAGGTGGGGTGGGAAATGCTCTTGCCCCTGATCCTCGTGCCCCCCTTTTTCGGTGGTGCTCTCATTCTTGTCTGGGCGGTAAGTGAGTCGATCACCCGCGAGGTGTGGAAGGAGAAATTCATTTCGCTCGATCTGCTGTCGAATGGACACATCGTCCATTCGCGTGTCGGTGAGAGTGTTTTCAGAGGAATCGCCATCGGGGTCGCGAGTTTCGCCCTCTGGCTCGTGCTTGCCCTCCTGGCGGACAAGTCGCTCGGCTTGTGGATTACCCAGAGCGAAGAGCCGGTGATTCAGATCTTCAGTGTGCCGGTGCCATTTCTCTATGCACTCGGGCATGGATTGACGACCAATGCTTTCAAGTTCACTGTCCTCATTCTCTTTGTTGTCTCCGCCCTGCGCAAGCGCGTTGAATCACCGGTTCTCCTGATTGCCCTCGGGGCGTTGATCATGGGTGTGGCCGACCAGGGGCATCTGTCGCCATTGGTTGCGGGAATCATCATCGAATCCGTGGTTGCCGTCGTGACTGTCTGGACGTTCTATCGCTATGATGCTCTTGCGGCGTTCCTGTCCTTGTACACGTTTTCCGTTGTGCAGGAAACTGCGTCGTTGTTTGTCGTTGGGAACCCGAGCTATGCAGTGTCAGGGGCAGTCGTCGTCGGCGTCTTCGCGTTTCTTCTCCTGGCCGCGCTTGCCACGTTGTCGCACAAGCAAGAGATCACCGATTTCGATGCGATTATGCCGGCATTTTCCCGCCATATCACGGAACGCCAACGCCTGCAGCAGGAGCTCGAAATCGCGCGCAGCGTGCAGATGAGCTTCTTGCCGAAAGCCAATCCGAAGATGTTCGAGCTGGATATTGCTTCCCGATGTGCTCCTGCTCTGGAAGTCGGTGGGGATTACTATGATTTCATCGATCTTGGGGAAGGGAGGCTCGGAGTGGCCGTCGGCGATGTGTCGGGCAAAGGGACGCAAGCGGCATTCTTCATGACGCTGACGAAAGGCTTCCTTCGGGCGCTGGCAGAAGTGTCTGACTCGCCTGCAGCAGTGCTTACGCAGGTGAATAAGCTGTTCTACGAGAATGTGAACCGGGGGGTGTTTGTCAGCATGGTGTACGGTATGTTCGACACGAGAGGGAACACCCTGACATTGTCCCGAGCCGGACATAACCCGGTGATTATGCGCAAGACACAAGCGCAGCAGGTGCAGGTCGTCAACCCGATGGGGCTTGCGTTGGGACTCGACCAAGGAGAGACTTTTTCCAAGGCTATACAGGAAGTGAAGATCTCATTCCAGAAGGGGGATCTCTTCGTCTTCTACACCGATGGCTTTCCCGAGGCGATGAACAAGACGATGGAAGAGTTTGGTGAGGAACGGCTGTGTCAAACCGTACAGAAGTACGCTCACGGCACCGCAGCGGAGATCATGGATGGAGTCTTTGCGGAGATGAAACAATTTGTCGGCAAGGCGAAGCAGCACGATGATATGACCATCGTCGTTGTCAGAGTGGTGTAGATCCTCCAAAGAGGCAAACCTACTGGCCCCGCCGAAACGGTTGTTTGATCGTAGAGTTCTTCTTAATATTCCCGTGCCCCTCGGGGGTTTGATTCGTTGGCCGAGGTATATGTAGGCACATTCTGAATTCTTTCTCCTGAGCAACCAATGATTAAGGCCGTCGTCTTCGACCTCGACAATACGCTGGTGGACTTCATGGCCATGAAGAACCAGGCAATTGAGGCCGCGACCCATGCCATGCGCGATGCTGGGTTGCAGTTATCGGCGGAGGAAATCCGCCGGCGGATTGATGCGATCTATGCCGAGCGGGGCATCGAGTTTCAAAACGTCTTCGATCAGCTTCTGTTCGACGAGTTCAGCAAGGTGAATCACAAGATCCTTGCATCCGGGATCATTGCCTACCGGCGCGCGCGTGAAGCGGCGCTGGTTCTCTACCCGCACGTTTATCTGACGCTCATTGAGCTGATGAAGATGAACCTGAAGCTGGCCGTCGTGTCCGATGCACCCGGTCGCGAAGCTTGGCTTCGCCTGTGTTACCTCAATCTCCACCATGTGTTTGATGTGGTCGTGACCTTCGATGACACGCATATGCGAAAGCCGAATCCGGAGCCTTTCGTGGAGGCGCTGAAACGGCTGGGAGTGAAGCCGCAGGAGTCGCTGATGGTAGGGGACTGGGCCGAACGCGATGTCGTTGGCGCAGCGCAGGTGGGCATGAGAACCGTCTTCGCGCGCTACGGAGATACTTTTGGCACCGTGCACTCACATGCGGATTATGACATTGACGACATCACGCAGCTCATTGATATCGTCCGGCAAGAAAGCAAAGGATGAGGATGAATATGGGAGCAATTCAAGGCGTCGGCGTCGATGTTGTTGATGTGAAGAGAATGAAAATCGCCCTCGAAGCGTGGGGTCCGGCGCTCATCAAGAAGATGTTCACGGACACGGAGATTGCCTACTGTAAATCGAAGAAGAAACCTCACGAGCATTTCTCCGCTCGGTTCGCCGCAAAGGAAGCGGTGAGCAAGGCGATGGAAACCGGTTGGAGTGGAAAGTTTCGCTGGAGGGATGTCGAGGTGGTCAACGAGCCCACGGGCGCACCAAAGGTCATTCTTCACGATTACGTGGCCTCACAGCTTGCGCAGTGCCGCGTCCATCTCTCCCTGTCGCACACCGAAAATACTGTGGTTGCCTTTGCCATCATTGAGAAGAATGAGTGAACAGAGAAGCGGCATCCACCGAGGTTCGCACGGTGATTGCAACTGTAGGCATTTTTTTCTACTTTGTGTGGAGACCGTCCACGTACACCCTTCACTGCTCCGTTTAGACCTATGAAACACATCGGCATCAAGAAGCTCTACTACTCCATCAGCGAGGTCAGTACAATCACAGGCCTCGAGCAGTACGTGCTGCGCTACTGGGAGTCGGAATTTCCGCAGCTGAAGCCGGCGAAGAACCGCGCGGGGAACAGGATTTACACCAACAAGGATATTAAGCTTATTCTCTACATCAAGAAGCTGCTGCGGGATGAACGGTATACCATCGAAGGGGCCAAACGGGTTCTTGAGGAGTACATTCCTGAGTCCGATAGTGCCGAGCAGCTGGAGCTTCTGAGCGTTCCTCCGAAAAAGAAAATCCAGGATGAAGAGATTCGCGCCGACATAACTGAGGTCAAGGAGTTCCTGGAGGAGTTGGCTGAAAGGATGAAGTAAGTTCAAAGTTTTCAGTTTAGAGTTCCGAGTTCAAGGTTCAGGGTTTTGAGTCGGGGTTTCTCCTGAACCCTTCATCCTGACTCCCACGTTCTTTCTTTTCAATTCTACCTTCTTCATTCTGATTTCTCTTTTCTGGCCCCCTCCCGAGAGTTTGTTCCGTGCTGATTCTCCTCTGCGGTATGTCGGATCATTTCGCTGCAATAGCTGTGATGTCGAAAACGAGAGCTCTGGAGCAGACGCACAATTCTGAACTCCTGCTTCCCATCCACCCCCAACCACCAAGCAGTGTTGATTTTCACCGTAAACGCTGCTACCTTCGAGGCGAAGAAATACCCCTTCCGTTACCTGCAAAGACACGTCAGGGAATTTGTAGTGAAAACTCCTAACCGTCAGACACTGGGAAACTCCTTCGGTCATTAGGATCAACTCTCATGAAAACGATAGGATTGGTTTCGCTGGCGATATTCGTCGGTGCTGGACGAATGCAAGCTCAAATTGAGCAGAAAGACACCCTGGAGTACAGATATCCAACCGAAGTTGTCGTCACTGCCTCACGGATGATTATCCCCCTGAAGGAAATACCTTTTTCCACCAGCATAGTCGGTAGAGAGATCATCCGCGAACTTCCACGTTCCATTGCAATCGACGAGGCCTTGAAACTCGTTCCCGGGGTGAAGATCGACAATCAGGCGAACGGGAGCAGAGTCCATCTCTCCATTCGGGGACAGGGCATTCTCACCGAGCGAGGAATCCGGGGAATCAAACTCCTGCTCGACGGCATACCAATGAATGATCCCACGGGGTTTGCACCGGATTTTTTTGATGTTGATTACAATACCGTGGACCGTATCGAGGTTCTCCGAGGACCAGCGGCTTCGATCTACGGAGGAAGTGCCTCCGGAGGAATCATTCATATTCTCACTCAACACTCTCCGAACGCGCCTCTCTTCGGCGAAGCATCCGGGACGGTTGGCTCTAACAACTTCTGGAAAGGATTCGGGCAATTTGGCGGCAACCTCAACACCATCAACTATCGGGTTTCATTCTCCAGGACGATGGGGGATGGGTACAGAGACCACACCCATTTCTGGGGAAGCAACGCCTACGTCAAAGCGACGTACACCCCGAGCAGTTCTCTTCAGCTCACGCCGCTGCTCTCTTGGACAGATTTCTACCATGAAAACCCCGAGGGTATCAATCTTCTCCAGTACCGTCAGAATGCCAGGCAAGCAAATCCCGACGCGATCCCGTTCAATGAATATCTTGAAACGAATCGTGTGACGTATGGACTGACAGGATCCATCAGATTCGATGACACCCACGAGGTTCAATTCAACGGGTATGTCAAGCGATCGTTGTTTACGGAGGCCAACAATAGAACCTTTACCCACAGAACGATCATGACTCCCGGTGCTTCTCTCCAGTATAGTCTCCGATCCGGAGAGGCCGAACAATTCATCAGGAATACGGTGAGCATTGGAACGGACGTACAGTGGCAAACGATTGATGAACGCCGGCTTGACAACCTCCACGCGGTTGAAGGAGACACGATTCGATCGAAGGAGCAAATCAAGCAGAGTGGAGTGGGACTGTTTATCATTGACAAGCTCAGCATTGGAAAGAATTGGGGGGTCATGGCGTGCCTGCGGTATGACAATATTCAAAACGAGCTCGACGATCTGCTCAGGAATCCTTACGACCTCTCCGGCGATGCCGATTTTTCAAAGACGACAGGACGGATTGGACTCACGTTTTCTCCGCACGAAGATTTGACCTTCTATGCCAGTTGGGGACAGGGCTTCTTGCCGCCAGCCACAGAAGAGTTGGCTCAGAATCCTGACCATTTCGGAGGCTTCAACACCCACCTGACGTACGCGACCTCAAACAGCTATGAGTTAGGATCGCGAGGGAGTCTGAACAACCTCCTTCAGTATGAAATCACCGGCTTTTACTTGACGACAGAGAATGATTTCGATCGGTACCGAATCCCGGATCCGCTCCGCAACCAGGAGACGTTTTACCGAAACGCCGGCTCAAGCCGAAGATTCGGTTTGGAGCTCTACACAAAGTACTCTCCAATCCAATCAGTCGATCTTCAGGCAGCGTACACCTACTCGGACTTCAGATATACGAATTCCTCGCCTGTGCGAATCATGATGGATGATCCGGCAATTCTGAAATTCATTGTCGATGGCCGCTGGCTGCCCAATTCCCCGCAGCATCAACTTGCTCTTGATGTTCGGTACAATCTCACGCCGGGGCTTTCCATCGGCCTCGGCACGGAGACTCTCAGCAAGGCTCACATCGATGGGGCGAATATCGAATCCGAAGCTGCTGAAGGATATACGCTTTTGCACGGTCGCATACGATATACCTGGCACGATGCGGGTTTTGGCGGTGAGCTCAGTGTTCACGTTCGGAATATTGGGGATAAGGAATATGTCGCTTTCACGGAACCCGACCCGGGCGGAAACTCGTATCAGCCAGGTGCAAGAAGGGAAATCTTCTGCGGCGTGAGAATCCGATTGTAGTTCTTCATCTCTCCACTCGTTCTCGTATTGATTCGTTTCCGCGAAGTTCCTCGTAGCGAGGTTAATCTACTCTCGCTGACGATTTCAGTCCCCATCCTTTTTCTGGAAGTTTGATAGAAATCTTTATACCTTCTTCGCCATCCGGAGCATCGCGAGACCCGCCGTGGGTTAACACCACACCCACGCACTGCTTTGCTTCGCCTCAAGCCGTTCACCCACGTCCATCGCTACAGGGGCAGTATGAATGCTTCCTCTATCGCTCGCGGGCTCATAGGTCTCCTCGTCGTCACCGGCCTTGCCTACCTTTTCTCACCCAATAAGCGGTCGATCAATTGGCGACTCGTTGTTGTCGGCATTGGGCTGCAGTTCGTGTTCGCTCTGTTCGTGCTGAAGGTGAGCGTCGGCAGAGAGATTTTTGACGCGATCAGCCGGGCCTTCGTCCGGCTGTTTGCCTTCGCCATCGATGGCGCTCGGTTCGTGTTCGGATCGCTTGCGGCGTCGCCCGGCACCGAGGGAAGCTTGGGTTTCTTTTTTGCCTTTCAGGTACTGCCGACGATCATTTTCTTTGCCTCCTTCATGGCAGTGATGTATTACCTCGGCATCATGCAGCGCATTGTGCAGGGGATGGCGTGGGTGATGGCAAAGTTCATGCGAGCGAGTGGCGCGGAATCCTTGTGCGTTGCTGCGAACACGTTCATCGGTCAAACGGAAGCACCGTTGGTCATCCGTCCGTACCTCGCTACGCTCACACAGTCAGAGCTGTACACCATCATGACCAGCGGCATGGCGCACATCGCGGGTGGAGTCATGATCGCGTACTATACGCTGCTCGGCGCAGCGTATGCCAAGGCGCAGGGCGCGGCCCTCGACTGGTCGCAAGTCTATTTTGCGGGACATCTGCTTGCAGCGTGCATCATGGCAGGCCCTGCAACAATTGTCGTGGCAAAAATGCTTCTTCCCGAAACGAATGAGCCTCTTACCATGGGAACTGTGAAGCTCAAGGTTGAAAAAGCATACTCCAACGTCATCGAAGCGGCTGCAGGCGGAGCTTCCGACGGCGTTCGGCTTGCCTTGAACGTCGCAGGAATGTTGCTGGCGTTTATCGCGATGATTGCGCTGATCAACTTCCTCCTCGGGCTGCTCGGTGAGGTAGGGGGGATCAATGTTGTTTGCCAAGCGCAATTCGGCAAGCCTCTTTCCCTCGAGCTTCTCTTCGGCTTGGTTTTCCAGTTCATCGCTTTTGCGATCGGTGTGCCGTGGAGCGACGCCTTGAATGTTGGAAGCCTGATGGGGATCAAACTCGTGCTCAACGAATTCGTCGCCTATACGCGGATGGCCGACGTCCTCTCTGCTCATCAGCTTTCCGAGAAGGCAATTGTGATTTCAACGTATGCCATTTGCGGGTTTGCCAACTTTTCTTCCATCGCAATCCAGATCGGCGGCATCAGCCCTCTGGCTGAGAACCGGAGAGGTGATATTGCTAAACTGGGTCTCCGTGCTTTGCTGGGGGGCACGATTGCCACGTGGATGACGGCTTCGATTGCGGGGATGTTTGTGAACTGATTGCGCGCCAGCACCCGGCCTCAGTATTTTTCTTCAGACGAAGGAACAACCCATGAACAACTCTTCGAACAAGTACAAATGGTTCGCGCTCGGGGACTTCAACGGATTCTTCGGATTGATGTTCGACAACCTGACGGTGCTGTCATTTCTCGCGGGAATCCTTGTCTTCGTCTTCAAGTTTCCCGCTGATATCGTCTATACAAGAATGTTTCCCGGCACGGCTTTCGGCGTTCTTTTCGGCGATCTGATCTACACGTGGATGGCGTTTCGGCTTTCCAAGAAGACGGGGAATACAACTGTCACCGCGATGCCCCTAGGACTTGACACGCCTTCGACGATTGGTATGGCGCTGGTTGTGCTGGGGCCTGCATTCATCGGCTTGAAAGCGGAAGGTATGTCTGAGAATGACGCCGCCATGATGACGTGGTACATCGGTATGGCAACGATGGTCGTCATTGGCGTCATCAAAGTGATCTTCTCCTTCATAGGCCAATGGGTGCAGAAAGTCGTTCCTCAGGCGGGTCTGCTTGGCTCACTGGCGGGCATCGGGCTCGCCCTGATTGGTTTGACACCGCTGGTGGACATCTTCGGCATGCCGGTGATTGGCATGATCTCGCTCGGGTTGATCCTCTACTCGCTCGTCGCGAGGATCCGTCTGCCAAAAAATTTCCCGAGTGTGTTTGCAGCGATCTTCCTCGGGACGGTGATTTACTATCTGCTTGGGTCCACCGGCTGGGTGGGGGGGACATATGCAGGTGCACCGGCGATGGACCTCCACTTCGGACTCCCGACTCCGACGCTGGGTTTTTTGGAGGGATTCACTCGAGCACTCAAGTATCTGCCGATTGCCATTCCGTTCGGCCTCTTAACGGTAGTTGGCGGAATCAATGTCACGGAAAGCGCTCGGGTCGCCGGCGATGATTTTAACACACGCAGCATCCTGCTTACGGAAGCGATTGCGACGCTGATTGCGGGCATCTGCGGTGGTGTGGCTCAGTCAACACCGTACATCGGTCAACCGGCCTACAAGCGGATGGGGTCGCGCGCCGGCTACACACTCCTGACCGGACTCTTCATCGGGCTTGGTGGCGTTCTCGGATATGTTTCCTTCTTTGTGGAGTTCATCCCTCGCGCGGTTCTCGCTCCCATCTTGATCTTCGTTGCGCTCGATATCGTTGTGCAGTCGTTCCTTGCCTGTCCGGCCCGACATGCTCCGGCGGTCGCGTTTGCCTTCTTTCCAACCGTGGCAAGACTGTTATCGATCAAGCTCGGCAATCCCGACATCGTCCCTCTTGAAAACTTCCAACGGCTTCTCGAAGCTCCGGGGAAATCCCTGCCTGAGACACTTGTGACGATCGCCCTCGGCAACGGATTCATCCTCACCGCGATGCTGTGGGGTGGATTTCTGGCGGAGCTGATCGATCGGCGGCTAAAAGTCTCAGCCATCTATCTCTTCATTCTGGCAGCTCTCACGTTCTTTGGTGTAATACATTCCGCTTCGCCTGATGGTGTGATGTACCTCCCGTGGACGCTTCAAGGCATGGCTCAGAAGATTCCGTACCAGTTTGCGCTCGCTTATGCGGTGTTTGCTGTGATGCTCCTGCTGTTCGCACTGACAAAAGAGTCACGCGAGCCGATTCCGGAGCATGAATAGAGTATCTTCCTGAAGTCCGTCTGGTTGCTTTGTGAATCATAGTTTGTTAGATTCAAATGGTAGCACTCTTCTTCCGTTCTTTTACATTTTGATTTTTGTTATTTGATATTTGACTCATCTTCGGAACGTGGCGCAGCCCGGTAGCGCACTTGCTTGGGGTGCAAGGGGTCGCGGGTTCAAATCCCGCCGTTCCTGAAGAAATCCCACCTCTGCTAACGGAATTGCTAACCAAAGGAGGTTGGCAATGCCCGTTTCCCACCTTTCTCTCTTCAAGCGCTCCAATGGGTACTGGTACGTTCTCTACAACGATGAGGGACGTACCCGGTGGAAATCGACCGGCTGCACACTCAAGCGCGATGCACTCAGGCAGCTCACAGATTTCCAGGACCTTCTCAAAGAGAGGCCGAAAACGAGGAGCCTCTCATCCTTTTCCAGAGACTTTCTCACCTTTGCGCGTACCAACTACGCAAGAAGCACCGTAGATATCTTTTCCATTTGCCTCAACCATTTGTTCCAGGTCGCCGGTGACTGCAACTTGAGTGCACTCACCCCGGAACATCTTGAC
>Ga0315279_10003455_pt1 | contig 21979 bp, 19 predicted proteins | sample YL17G06_20_MG_FD_203694 | JGI IMG/M metagenome (GOLD analysis project Ga0315279, IMG submission 203694) | Sediment microbial communities from Yellowstone Lake, YNP, Wyoming, USA - YL17G06_20 | ecosystem: Environmental > Aquatic > Freshwater > Lake > Sediment | place: USA: Wyoming | collected... | reverse complement strand
CTCTGCATGAGCCAGGATAATGGGTAGTGTTATCGACAAAGAGATTTTTGTAGTGCCAAGAGCGATGTGCCTCTTCATAATCCACGCAATCTCAAAGAGTTACAAATCTGTGGTGTAGAAGATGGGTCAAAGCCCTGGAGATGCTGGTCACGCGCTGGCAGAGGCGACTGTGGCGCTATGCGTGCCGGCTGACGGGTGAGCCGGAGGCCGCGTGGGACGTGACACAAGAAAGCTGGCTGGGCATCGTGCGGGGCATATACCGTTTGAACGACCCGGCCAGGTTCGGGCCCTGGGCCTACCGCATTGTGACAAATAAGGCCCACGATTGGATACGTAAGAATGCCAGAGCACCGCAGGTGCAAGCGAACCGCATTACTGAGCGGCAAAGCCAAAGGAAGCCACAGAGCAGTGAGACTTTTAGCGACCTTCAAAACATTATGTGCCGGCTTTCAACCAAAAGCCGGGACGTCTTGACGCTGTACTACCTGGAAGAATTCAGATTGGCCGAGGTTGCAAGCATCTTACGGATCCCCAAAGGGACTGTGAAATCGCGACTGCACAATGCAAGAAACGAGCTGAGAAAACTATGGCAAGAATATGTTGAAAAGTGAGAGTTTTAAGGAGTAAGAAAATGGATCAGGAACAGATAAAAAGAATAATCGAAGATACCTACGATGTCTCAAAGGAAGACACAATACTGTCAATGGCGAAGGACTTCTACAGCAGGAAAATGTGGTCCACCGCCGTTCTGGTCTGGATATGGGGGGGCATCTTCTTTGCCGGGGCCGTCTACAGCGCCATTCAGTTCTTCGAGACCGACGAGACCCAACTGCAAATTATGTATGCTGCCATCTTCGTCCCATGCGTTCTGGCTATTGGCTTCATGAAAGTTTTTGCCTGGGAGATGGTCCACAGACACAGCATCAAGCGAGAAATTAAACGCCTGGAGCTTCGCATCGCTGAGTTAGCCGAGACGGTAAAAGGTAAATAACTCAAGTTGGCCGAGCCAGCGTGTCATTCCCTCGCAAGCGGGAATCCACTGTGCTGCCAGAATAGGTCTCCGCCCCCCGCACGACACAATACGACCGACGAAAATTCCTTGTTCTTGGCGGCAGTTACGAGCATAATAGCACGCAGTGCAAGCAGGCTTGACATCTTGATATGACCGTGGCTGTGACCATTGATTTGAATCCGCGACAATGAATCGAGGTGAAAGATGGGCGTTCTTTGGGAAATCGTACAAACGGGCCTAATGTATGGCCACTATCGCAAATCCGATTCTATCGAGGACCGGGTCCAGGCTCTGGAAGAGCAACTGAAATTGACGCAGAACACATTGCGTGCCCTGGTGAAAAAGCTCGAAGAGCTTCACGGAACCGACATCAACCAAGACGGCCGGATCGGTTAGAATCGTAGGGTGTGCTCCGCACACCAAAAAAGAAATGGTGGGCACAGCCCACCCTACATATCTGTCAAGAATGAACAAGCAAGAGCATTTATTCAGGCTGTTTCTGCGGGTTTTAGGCAGCGTTGCACTTTTAGCTGTCTTTGCGGTTGTTATGCCCTATTCGTGGATGAACGCTATCCATCAACGGCTCGGAATGGGTCAACTGCCTCCTGAGCCAATAGTCGGATACCTTGCCCGTTCCACGTCGGCGTTTTATGCCCTGCTAGGTGCACTTTTGTGGGTCGTGTCGTCCGACCTTGTAAGGCATCGGCCTATACTACGCTTTCTTGGCGCGGCGATTATCGTCTTTGGCACGATGCTCTTAATGGTTGACTTTGTCGAAGGTATGCCGCTGTGGTGGAGCCTTGGGGAAGGGCCAATCAATATGGCCTTCGGCACAATCATCCTCATACTGAGCAATCGCCTCGCCAGGGGAATTCGGCGAATACGATAGAGTTTCGCCAGGGCAGGTAATGTTATGAAGCAGCAGATAGTTGTCAGACATATCGCTGGGTATCTTGCGGGCTTTAGTATGTTTGTGGTCGGCAAAGGAGGTCCTGCTGATTGGTTTGGGACACAAATCAGCCCCCAGTCGCAGCATTTGGTAATCAGTGGGCCATATCGTTATACGCGAAACCCGATGATGTTTGGGGCGCTTTCGTTTTATCTTGGCTTGGCTGTCTTTTTCAACTCCGCGATCTCTCTGGGAGTGGTGGCCGCAATGTCTGTGGGCGCGTCCATTTATCTCAAGACGGTCGAAGAAAAACGCCTGCTGAGAGATTTTGGCGATGTTTAACAGCAATATCGCAAGGCCGTCTCAATGCTTGTGCCGCTTCCTCCACGCGAAAAATGACCTTCATCTTCCGTTGCGGAAGACAGCCGCCAACAACGCCGCGTCGGCGTTTTGTTTTACTGCGAGCGCTATTTGCTGGGTCTTTTCTGCTGGAAAAAATCCTGCAAGAGCCGACTGCATTCGTCGGCCAAAACACCGGTTGTAACTTCAAGGCGGTGATTGAGTCTTTCATCTTGAACGATGTTATACAGGCTTTTGCACGCGCCTGTTTTGGGGTCATCGCAGCCGTAGACCAGCCGTTCGATACGTGCCAGTACCAGCGCACCGGCACACATCGGGCAGGGCTCAAGCGTGACATACATTGTGCAGCCGGTTAGTCGCCAGCTTTGTAGCGCCGCAGCCGCCTGGGTCAGAGCAATTATTTCCGCGTGCGCGGTAGGGTCTTGAAGCTGTTCTCTCTGGTTGTATGCTTTGCCGATTATCTGGTTCTTATAAACGATAACCGCCCCTATCGGCACATCGCCGTTGTCCTCCGCGATCTTAGCCTGATCGAGCGCTAGCCGCATGAATTGTTCGTCTTCTCTAGTAATGTTTATCATCAACAGCGAAGTCTAAAGCATAACCAAACTAATTAACACCTTTGTTGTAATATACTTTTCTAGTTATTGATCTTTTTTGGTGTGATAAGTGTGATACAAAAACAAACAATCCTTTTCTGGTATAGTTCTTGGTAGCAATAGTTTCATCCATTAATCCTTCCCATGTGGTACCAGGTTCTAAAACGTATGGAAGCGGTTTGAAACAAGTATTGCCTGTTGGTATTATCGCTTGTTCTGAGTGGTTTCTTATCCAGTAATGAAATTCACTTTTGTAATATCTGTAGCCAATATTTTCTACTGTTGTTGCTCGATCGCCATTGTTGGTTAATTTGAAAACAGTAAATGTTTTATCCTCAGATATGTTTGGTACGTTTATAAATTTCATGTTGGTCTGAATGTCCAAAGTGACTTGGGGACCTGAACGGAACCATTTAATTATTTCAAAAACTAATAATGAGGTTGATACCAAAGCGGCATAGAATGCTATCAAGTCTGTCAATGTAATTTTCCAGTTAAAAGACACTTGTGTTATCCAAAGTATTCACCGGCGAAGTCTAGTAAATTGGGCTTTTAGCCCACGCGGATTCTTAATTTTGCTTCTTACTGAGGGGGGAACAGCTTTAGTTGTGGGCTGAAGCCCACCCTGCAATTACTATCTGCTTCTCAAATGCTCTATTTTACGCTTTTCCAGGCCGTTAATCAGGCCAGAGAGCATCTTGGAAATAATCTCAAGCTGATTAAGCAGGTCCGAAAGTCCCATATCAGAAATAAGCTGCTTACGCTTGGCAATTTCCAACAGGGGGACACATTCCTGCACGCTGCCACGAGCTATGATAAAGAAATTCCGCCTATCTCCTTTTGTAAATCTGCCATTGCCTTCCGCGATATTGGTTGCTATCGATAGGGATGCCCTATTGAGCTGGTCTGTCAAAAAGTAATACCCTTTAGGGAATTCATCGGTAAGATTTATGACTTCCTCGGCTAAATCTACAGATTTCTGATAGACTTCGAGGTTTTCAAACATAAAAGGCATTCTGAAATCCCTCTTTGAGCATTTGAATAGTTGAACAGGTGACCGCATTTGAGCATTCATGTTTTTTCAACTGCTCACCTGTTCACCTGCTCAAATGCTCTATTTTGAGCAACTCCCGTTGCTCAAAATACCCCCAAGGGGAGTCGAACCCCTGTCGCCGGGATGAGAACCCGGTATCCTAGGCCACTAGACGATGGGGGCGGCTTCGTATATCGTCGCTCGTATTTCGTGCCTCGTGTTGCCAAGGGCGAAACACTTGGCGATACATTAGAACACTCACGAAGCCATAGTATAGCAATGTTGCACCGCAAGTCAACCAACCCCCTGTTTTCTTGCGAAGGCAAGAAGGTGGGCAGCAGGGCTAAAGTGCTGAAGTCGCACCCTAATCTGACCGATAACAATAAATAAGTCTAATCCTTGGGGATTGTCGTTTAGCTTTTACGGAGCCCAAAAAAATGAGCCTGCAAACTTGGTCCGGCGATATTATTATCGTTCAGTTGCCGGGCGAACCCCACACAAGCAGCGAATTAGAGACCGTGATAGACACCGCTCACCAGAAGCCCGATTCCGACATAATATTGGATTTCTCAAGGGTGGAACGAGTCACGTGCCTGACTCTGTGTCAGTTGACGAAATTACATAAAACTCTGACGTGCCTGGGGCGTCGTCTGGCTTTCTGCAAGGTTGCTCCCATTACAAGAGAGATATTCGAGGCCATCGGCTTTGACAGAATATTTGAGGACGTCGAGACAGGGACGCTCATCCTGGAGGAGCCGCAAGCTGCCGAGCAAGGCGGGACTATAAAACTCCAGGACGCCGAAAACAGCGAACAAGCTGAAAGAAGAAGCTACTTTCGCCTGGACGTCAGCAAACTGGAAGTGAAGGCTTTAATCTGGTATAAACGCCTCGAAAATAACGACGACAAGGGCCTGCCCGAACGGTACTGGCAGGGAAAACTTCTCGACATTTCGCAAGCAGGGGCAAAAATTACCGTCAGTGTTGTAGACAGGCCGGATTTCGCTCAGAACCAATTTGTCAGGCTCGTGCTGATAGAGACTCCGATCGACCAGACGGTAGCGCTTGATGCTAAGGTCAGAGAGGTCTTGCCGAGCACGGATGAAAAAACGATTCATCTCGGCCTGCAGTTTGTCGGATTGGAAGCAAATCCTGACGGGCGAAAAGTCCTGCAGCAACTATGCGACTCGATGGCGCGGTATTACCAGGCGCCGAAACCTGTCCAGCCCGCCCGATGACCATTGCCAATTCACAATTTTCAATTTGGAATCTTCAATTGTCAACGGCGTCTCTTGCTTTTGGTAAGAAAGTCTCCGGCAATGGCCATAAGAATGAAGACATTTGTGCCTCCTGTCGTCCTGATGCTGCTGCTATCGAGCCATGCGGGCTTGTGCAGTCAGCCACACAAAGCTCAGGATAGTGACATCAGAGAGATGCCTGTGCAAATCGCCCCGTTTTTCAGACCTCCACCAGAGTTCGCTGACGAATATGGTAAGTATAGACCAGTGCTGAAATTCAATGATGGTTCGCCGGTTAAGACGCCGGCGGACTGGCAAAAACGTAGGGGAGAGATACTCGAAACCTGGCATACACTCATCGGGTCTTGGCCGCCGTTAATCGACAAACCGAAAATAGAATATCTGGCGAAGGAGCAGCGAGAGAGCTTCACGCAGCATCAGGTTAGCATCGAGATAGCGCCGAACCAGCAAACAGTAATGGGCTATCTGCTTGTTCCGGACGGGCAAGGGCCATTTCCGGCAGTACTGGTGGTCTACTATGACGCCGAGACCGGAGCCGGGCTGGCCCGCCAGGCGGACGGCGGGCGGGGCAAAGAACTGAGAGACTTCGGTCTGCAATTGACCAAGCGTGGGTTCGTCACTCTGTCGATCGGAACGCCGGACTTTTGCAGCCTGCGACCTCCATATAAGCCCCTTTGCGATTCGGGCGAAAACCAGCCCCAGCTTCAGCCGCTTTCCGCGCTGGCCTACGTAGCCGCCAACTGCTACAACTGCCTGGCAAACAGGCCTGGAGTTGACCCTGCCCGCATCGGGATCGTTGGCCATTCTTACGGCGGCAAATGGGCAATGTTCGCATCTTGTCTATATGAAAAGTTCGCCTGCGCCGTCTGGTCAGACCCCGGCATTGTCTTTGATGAGAGCCGGCCAAACGTGAACTACTGGGAGCCGTGGTATCTGGGATATGAGCGGGACAAACAGCCCCGGCGCGCCGGGGTCCCCAGCGAGAGTAATCCTCGAACAGGCCCATACAAGAGCCTGCTTGAGCAGGGACATGATCTGCACGAATTGCATGCCTTGATGGCCCCCAGACCGTTCCTGGTCTCTGGCGGCTCAGAAGACCCGCCAGAGCGATGGAAAGCCCTTAATCATACAATCGCCGTCAATAGGCTGTTGGGCTATTCCAACAGGGTTGCGATGACCAACCGGAAAGGGCACACGCCAACTCTTGAGTCAAACGAGCAAATTTACCTATTTTTCGAGCACTTCCTGAAACCACAGAACCATATTGCGGGCGGCGGCCCACCTGCCATAACACCAATGATCGAAGCCCCGTCCGACCCCACTTTGTGGGCAGCGTGGAGACGGGAATTGCTAAGACAGCGGCAACAGGTACGCCAGCGCATCGGATATGACGATAGACTTTACGGGCGGCCGGAGTTCGGCTGGGTTCCTTCGTGCTACTGCTGCTGTTTTGCGATGATGTTCGATGAGCGCTTCTATAATCGCGACAAGAATGAATACACCATCGACACTTTTATTGACGATGGCACCCGCGAGTTTGGCGGTTACGATGCGATTGTACTGTGGCACGCCTATCCCAGAATAGGTTTCGACGACCGCAACCAATTCGACTTTTACCGTGATATGCCGGGCGGACTTAACGGCTTAAGAGCCTTGAGCCAGGCTATTCATAAACGGGGACTAAAGGTCTTTATTGACTACAATCCCTGGGACACCGGCACCCGCCGGGAAGACAAATCCGATATTGATGTTTTGGCCGAACTGGTCAAGACAATCGAGGCGGACGGCATCTTTCTTGACACGCTTGCCGAAGGGGCGGCAGAATTCCGCCGGAAGCTGGATGCGGCTCATCCGGGCGTCGTTCTGGAGTCCGAGCTGACTCTGCCGGTAGAGCGAATCCACGACCATCACATGTCCTGGGCCCAATGGTTCAAAGACAGCCCCGTCCCTGGCGTTTTGTGGAACAAATGGTTTGAACGCCGGCACATGATGCACGAGATCAAGCGATGGAATCTCGATCATATCGAGGAGCTGCACACCGCCTGGATGAACGGCAGCGGCATCCTAGTGTGGGAGAATGTTTTCGGCTCATGGGTCGGCTGGAACGCCCGCGACCGCTCAGTGCTGAAAGCTATGCTGCCAATACAGCGTCGCTACGTCCAGCTTTTCGCCGGCGAGGGATGGACGCCGCTGGTTGAAACTGAAAAGCCTGATGTCTACGCAAGCCTTTGGGAAGGTAACGGTATTCGCCTGTGGACACTGGTCAATCGTGGCCGGGATAACGTTGAAGGCGTCCTGCTGAAAGTGCCGCACATAGAAGGTACCCGGTACTTCGATCTGACGACCGGACAAGAACTCGATGGGGTACACGATGAAGTAGCGCACATAAAGGGTTCGATCGGCCCGCAGGGAATAGGTGCGTTTCTATCCGGCCAAAGTGAAGTTCTTGGACCGGATTTTGCCGAGTTTTTAGACAGACAATCTGAGCTTTTATCGCTGAGCAGTTCCGATGTCACGTTGCGGCCACGTATGGAAACGCTCCGCGAAGTAACGCCCACCAAAAAATGCAGCAAATCCGAGATTCCTGACGGCGTGACAGTGATTCCAAAGACAGAATTCGAAATGGAAGTGAAATTCAGAAACCGCGAGTGCGGATTCTATCAAGTTCCGCAATTGAATGAATCAACCCATCCGCGTCACGGTCTGCATCAAATCGTCAGCTTCAAGCAAGAGGCTCAACTGACACCTTATGCAATTGACCTGACGCCTGTGACCAACGCCGAATTTGCTCGGTTTCTAACAGCTACAGGCTATAAGCCAAGACACGGCGAGAATTTCCTCAAGCACTGGAGAGACGGTGCTCCCCCATTGGGGCTGGAGAACCATCCTGTTGTATATGTCGATCTGGATGATGCCAGGGCTTACGCAACATGGGCGGGAAAACGCTTGCCCACGGAGAGCGAGTGGCAGTACGCCGCCCAACGGCTTGACAATCGCGTCTACTCGTGGGGCAGAGTCTGGGAATGGACCGAGAGCGAACGAAGCGATGGCCGCACACGGTTCTGCATCATTCGTGGAGGTTCCTTCTATAAGGCCGAAGGCTCCCAGTGGTACGCCGATGGCGGCCAGGTGTCGTGCAACTTTGCGGCAAAATTTATTCTGATGTGGCCCGGACTTGACCGCTGTGCAACGATAGGCTTCCGCTGCGTGGTTGATCTTGTCGATGAATGGGGCAGAAGCGAGCGATGAAACCGCCACCAGCACGCAAATCAACCGAAAGCTGATCTTTTCGGCTCAGGGTTCCATTCTCAATCTGCAGAGCCGCGTCATTGTCTTTGTCGTCTCGTATAAGCATCTCGCGGTGCTCGCCCTCGCCCAGGAACGACAAGGGAATTTCTACGGTCTTTGCCGCCAGGCCGTTCAGGATGGCCAGAAACCACGTATCGCCGCTTCGCCGGGCAAACGCGGCGATCTCGCCGATCTGCGAAACGGGCAGGACAATGGTTTCATCCCACACTGACGGGATGCTTTTTATCATCTCGACGCCAGGATTCTTCAGGATGTTCGCAGGTTGCGCGCCGTAAGTCAGTAGAGGCGAGTTAAAAACGGCGGCGGTAGCAATCTGGTGCGTCCAGGTGGTGTTTGCCCGGCGTGCGCCGAAGTGCACGGGCGTGTAATCGCCGTGGCCCGCCAGATAGCGAGTGAAAGGCAGAGTCACGTTGTGAGTGGCCCGGTCAGCAAGCTTGCTGGCCTCCATGCCCCTGACGGCCTCACGGACCAGTTCGTTAGGCCAGGTTCGGGCCTCGCCTGTCGGCTTATTTGCGCCGTGGAAGTTGACCAGGACGTGGTATTTGGCGGCTTCCTTGAGCAGCGCCGTGTAGTGATCGATCACGTCTTTGTGCTCGTGATCAAAAAAGTCGATCTTGGCCCCGACTACGCCGAGGTCGTGCAATCTCTTAAAGAACGCCTCTCGTGCTTCGGGCGTGCGAAGCTCTCTGGAGTGCCTCCAGAACCATAGCCCGACTCCCTGCTGCCGCGAATAGTCCACCAGCTCTTTTATCTGGTCATCGCTCCACCTGGACCAGAAGCCCTCGAGCACGTGATACTCGAAACCTAACTCGCCGGCCAGACGCGAGAATTCCTTCATATCCTCCAGTGAGTTTCCGCCGCCATCCAGGTAACGCCACACCGCCCGTCCGGGCTTGAGCCAGTTGGTGTTGATCCCCTTGGGGAAAAGATTCGGGTCGGGCAGCGGACAAAGATTATGAACCACATCGCAGTTCACCAGCGTATTTAGATCCGCCCCAATCATTACAACCCTCCAGGGCGAGGTGATCGTTCCGGAAATGGCCGCCGGCCTGGAGACTCGCTCGATCTCGTCTTTATAGCGCAGCCTATATGGGTACGAAATCGGATGCTTGTGGCCGAGAACAAGGTTGAATACGCGATTTCCATCGCACTGTAGCGCCATCCCGCTGTAGTTCATAAGCGCCGCCTCGGTAATCGAGGCGTAGCCGGCGCCGCCCGGCAGCTTGAACGTCATGGGCGGCGCGACCCACTGACCAGCCCGGATGTCGCCAACATCATTCTTGTCGTGCACGTCCTCATAGTGGCCTTCGAGGTCGTGATACCAGACGGTACTGCCGGCCGGAACGACAAATGTGGTGGCCTCGTCCGGCACTCGTACGCCCTCGCCAGGAATAATGTAGCGAAATGCAACGGCATCATTGAATGACCGGGCTTCCAAAGTATAGCTCATATTGCTTTTGCCATGCTTGAGGGAGATTTTTACGCCGTTGCAGTGATTGACCGCCCGGTCGTGTATGCCGCGCCAAAGATAGGTCTCTTTCACTTCGTATCGTTCCACTACGATCAGCCCCCGGATCTGTGCCGGGGGCAGGCCCTGCGTCAGGTCGACGCCATCCACGCTGAACTGCACTCGTGACGTTTCGATCACCGGCTTGTCTTTGAAGGTTATGGCATAGTTCAACTGACCCTCATCCAGAAGTAATTTCAATTGTACGTTGCCATCAGGACTGAGAACCTGGACCTGGTTTGCTGCCGGTTCTGCCCAAAGCTCATTTGCCGTACCTACGATTACCAAAAGAGCAGTAATCACAGTGAAGAATCTGGTTCTTTCACACATGATTTTGGTCTCCCGTACTGATAATCAACCAACACGCATACCTTACCGAGCGGATCACATGCGTCCGTCCGTAGCAGATTTAGAGCTTCTAACAAAATGAGATTGATTCGCTTCGCTCGCAATGACGTCATTGCGAGGAACACAGCGACGAAGCAATCTCAGCAACTGGCGACGTAGAGTATTTCATTTTGTTAGAGCCCTCTTAGAGTATTGTACATTCTACCAGCAAACTGTTGGGCTTTTTTCTTTTTTTTGTATCTTTTCCGTGCTACACTTGATGCTATGAGTAAGCCGAACATACAAGCCCGTAATAACCTGGATTCCAGCCCACGTGGCGGTGCTGAAAGAGGTGTAAAAGCTGTGCACAAATATGAAGTGGTAAATCTCAGCCCCGATTTATCGGGGAACCTTGTCCCTTCGAAAAACTCAGGGCAGGCTCTCGGCAAAGCCGAAGGATTGGCGGGCAAAAAATTCCACTTCATCGGCGCAGGTGGCATCGGAATGAGCGGCCTGGCGCAGCTACTAATCAAAAATAATGCGATCGTGACCGGCTCAGACCAAACCTCAACCGCGGTAACGGCTAAGCTGGCCCAGTGGGGAGCTGATATAAAGATCGGGCACAGCCCCAGCAACCTCAGACCGCAAATGGATGCGGTCGTTATCTCGGCGGCCATAAAACCGGATAATCCAGAATTGAAACTGGCGCAGGCAAGGGGATTCAAAATCTACAAATACGCCCAGATGTTGGGCGAAATAATGAGCCGGTACGAAGGCATAGCGATAGCCGGCACTCACGGAAAAAGTACGACCAGCGGCTGGCTTACCCATCTGCTAAAGCAAGTGGGCGTCGATGTGAACTTTATTGTCGGTGCTGAAGTCAGCCAATTGGGCAGCTCTTCCGGCGTGGGAAATAGTGAGTATTTCATCGCCGAGGCCTGCGAATACGACCGTAGCTTTTTGAACCTACGGCCTAAAATCGCCTGCATACTCAACATAGAAGAAGACCACCTGGACTACTATAAGGACGAAGATGAGATAGTGGGAGCATTTACTGAATTTGCTCTGGGCGTAAAATCCGACGGCGTGCTGATTGCCAACGGCCAGGATGCGAACGTGGCAAGAATAATAAATGACAGTCGTGTGCGATGTGAGACGTTCGGTCTTGATGCAAGCTGTAACTTCTATGCCCAGAATCTCGTTCTCCATGACGGGCTTTATAGCTTTGACGTCTATCATAACGGCGATTTGCTCGGGTCAACGAAAATCTCGGTGCCCGGCAGGCACAACGTCGCCAATGCGCTGGCGGTGGTTGCGATGGCAGTCAATGTGGGCGTACCTTGCCAGCGGGTATTGCAGTTTCTTCCGAGCTTTACAGGCGTTGGTCGCCGGCTGATGCTGAAGGCCCAGTTCCGCCGGATCACTGTCCTCGATGATTATGCCCATCACCCTACTGAAATAAAGGCGAGCCTTGCAGCAGTGCGCCAGAGGTATCAGCCCAAACGGCTCTGGTGCATTTTTCAGCCCCATCAATACAGCAGGACGCGATTTTTGCTTGATGATTTTGCCGAAAGTTTTAAGCTTGCCGACGTAATAGTAGTACCGGAAATCTATTTTGTCCGGGACTCGCAGCAGAACAAAAAAGAAGTCAACGCCCAGATGCTGGTCGATAGGATGCGGGCGAACGGCACAGACGCCATATTTATCGACGACTTTGGGGCTATATGTGACTATCTGCAGGCAAATGTTGCCGCCGGCGACTTGGTCATTACGATGGGCGCAGGCGACATCTGGAAGGTAGCAGATGAATATATTCACCGGCTTAGAGGAAATAGTTGAAACCAATCATCCATTAGCTCAGCACACGTGGTACGGCTTGGGAGGGCCGGCCGACTATTTTATCAGGCCTAAGACCGTCGAGCAGCTTCAGGAGGTAGTCCGCCGATGCAGCGAAAACCACTTACTAATTTACGTGCTGGGCTTTGGCTCCAATTTGCTTATCAGCGATGAGGGCGTCAGAGCAGCGGTAGTGAAACTTGAAGCAGAGCAGTTCGCGCAGACACAGTTCAAGGACGAAGAACTTACCGCCTGGGCGGGGGCAGACCTAAGCAAGCTGGTCTTGAGTTGTGTGCCAAAGGGGCTGTCGGGCATCGAAGCTCTAACCGGAATACCAGGCTCGATTGGCGGAGCGGTGAGAATGAATGCGGGCGGCAACTTCGGCGATACAGGCGCCGCTGTAGAATCCGTTACGCTGATGGATGGCTATGGTAACGTCTTTGAGAAGAAAAAACCTGAGCTTATATTTGACTACCGCAGCACTAACATCGCCGCCGAATTCATTTTGAACGCCCAGTTTAGGCTGGCAACCGCCGATCCCGAGCAGATTATGCGGACGGTCAAGGAGATATGGATTCACAAAAAGAATAGCCAGCCTTTGAACACAAGAAATTGTGGCTGCATATTCAAGAATCCCCGAGGAGTTTCCGCCGGCGCTCTAATTGACAGGGCCGGCCTTAAAGAGCTGCAGGTTGGTGGGGCCACTGTAAGTGAAAAGCACGCGAATTTCATAATCGCAGGCAAAGGCTGCACAAGCCGCGACGTCACCAGGCTAATAGACACAGTAAAAGAAAGGGTCAGGGAACAGTTTGATGTCGAGTTAGAGCTGGAAATCGAGGTCTGGAAGTGATGAGGCCTTGAAAACTCAAAACTCAAAACTCAAAACTCAAAACTGTTTGGCGGTCGCCGTGCTTATGGGCGGCATCGGCGAAGAACGCGACATCAGTATTCAAAGCGGCACCTGCGTCGCCCAGGCGCTGGAACAAGCGGGCCTAAATGTAGTAACTGCCGACGTCAACCCGAACAACCTGCATATACTGGATAATAGTGACATCGACGTGTTTTTTCTTGCCCTGCACGGTAGATTCGGCGAAGACGGCCAGCTCCAGCAAATCCTGGAAGATAAGGCGCTTATCTACACGGGTAGCAGTCCAAAGGCCAGCAGATTGGCGTTCGACAAAATAGCCAGCAAGAGACTCTTTGCCCGGGCTGGCGTCAACGTGCCGCCGGCAGTTGAATTCAGCCCTGGCGTTGGCATCGAGCAGCTTGAAGAACAACTGCAGCAGCTTGGCGACACATACGTAGTAAAACCGATAAAGCAGGGAAGTAGTGTCGGCGTTAGCATTGTCACCGAGCCGCGCCAGGCTACCACTGCTGCGCAAAAAACCCGCAGCGAATTCGGCGACTGTATGATTGAAAAATTCGTCTCCGGCAGAGAAGTAACCGTCGGCATTAGCCCCGGCCCCTCTGGCCGGGGGTTAATCGCACTGCCTATCATCGAGATAAGAAGTAAAACCGGCTTCTATGATTATCAGGCAAAATACATAGATGAGCGAACCGAGTATTTATTCGATACAATTGATGATGCGGTCGTTTCGGCAAAGATCAGAAGAGTAGCGATGGATTGTTTTGCCGCCCTGGGCTGTCGGCACTTTGCGCGAGTCGACTTCATCCTGGGCAAAGACAACATCCCGTATGCTCTGGAAGTCAACACTATTCCTGGATTCACAACCCACTCACTTCTTCCCAAAGCAGCGGCCAAAGCAGGACTTTCAATGAGCGAATTGTGCGTGAAAATCGTAGAGTCGGCTTATTCGTATGGCCATCAGAAGAAAAAAAACAGAAGGTAAGACCGGCAGAATATCCTTTAAGACGGGATCCTTCAAAAAAAACAAAAAGCGTAGCGCCGATTCCAGTAGCGTGGGTCGCAGGGGCATTCTCAAGGTATTGGCGGTGATTGCTTGCCTTGCGGCAGCCGCGGTGGGCCTGGCATTCTTAGATAAATATGTGCACAGGGCGGCCTCTGCCAAAATTACCGCTATTGAATTAGTCAGTCCGCCGGCCTGGCTTAATCAACCGCTCAAAGAGAAAATCTGTGCCGCTGCCGCCGCTGGCGCCCGAGGTCGCAAACTCGATGAAAATACCGCCCGTTTGGTTCAAGCCAATCTTCAAGAGAAACTCGCGTGGCTGGTGAACGTCAGAGTACAGGCCGCCCCCGATAGAATTCTTATTCACGCTGATTACCGAAAGCCGATTGCCCTGGTTAAAGTGGGGCTGCGCAAATTCTACGTCGACGCAGAGGGTGTAGTGCTGGATTTTGTGCCGGTGCCGAACCTGCCCATCGTGACTGTACGAGGGCTGTCGCCCATAATGAGCATACCACTGGTCGGCCAGGTCTGGCAGCGTGACGACCTGGCTGAAGCAATAGGCATATTGGTCCGGCTTGACCGAATGGATAAACTCGTCACGCCAGGCAAGCCTCTGCTTGGCGAAATCGACAGCATTGACGTCGGCAACTTCAAGGGCCGGCAAGACAAACGCCTACCACACATTGTCCTTTACGCAAAAGATAGTACCGAGATTATCTGGGGCGCCGAGGTAGGCACGTGGTCGCAGTATTTTGAGGCAAAGGACGAGGAGAAACTGGCTAAGCTCTACAACTATTACAAGCAGCGCGGCTCGCTGCTCGATGGCGCCAAATACATTAACCTGCGCGATCCGCAGGGCAGTATTTCTTTGCCGATCGACAGATATTAGCCGGCAGCAAAGTCGTTCAATGCGGTAGCCAGATCGGTGTACCGGTAGGGAATTTCCAGCCGCGTGCAGAGTGTCTTGAATTTTTTTACAGCCGACTCACTTAACGCGCTCTGGAAATCCGGCACAGATTTGCAGCAAAAGATTCTACAGCCGGCAAATCTATACTCATAAATGCTGCACTTGCCGGAAATATTGTACGGGCATCGTGCGGTCGGCATCGGTTCTATGTTCTCTGCGTTCAGATTTGCCGCCAAATACAATAGTTCCGGCGTAGTAACAAATAGACGATGGTCAAACACGTCGAAGTCACAACATCGGCCGCAGGCGTCACAAACTCCGGTTAAGTCAGGGTTCTGGCGAATTTGTGCGTCGAGCCACCTGTAAATTCCAGCTACTTTCGTCAAGAGCCGGGCGTCGGCGTTGGATTCTGCCACCATTTTTTGTTGCTCTGAATCTTTTTTATCCGCTCGGTGCTGTGCCATTTTCCACGGTTTATTCCGGGACACCTTTGAGCTGTTCCATTCCAGGCGTCAGGACTGGCTAAGTTACTCGGCCAGAAAGGCCACATCCTGCACTGGCTTGGCCGAACAGGATAGATTACGCATATCCTCTGGCTGTTAGCCTGCCGCAAAAATATACAATCTTTGGTGCTGGGCTGTTCGATAATCGTTGTTCGCAGGCCGACTCGCCTAAGATAATCCCGCCGCAGTTGTCGGGCTGTTATTTTCAGAAGGTCTGCGATTATCTGAATCTCCGGCCTGGTCACCCAAATGTAGCCCTGGGCCGGCCCCGAGCAGCACCTTCCGCACTGCAAACACTCAAAATGCAAACCGCCGACATACCACGGACTTCTTTCAACCACGGAGCTTGTCCAGAGCCTGCCGAAGGGCGGCAGTCCACCTTGTCTCGAAGATTCTGGATTCCTGCTTTCGCAGGAATGACATACACCGTCTACCACTTCAGCACTGCGCCGGTGTCGGCGGAGGTGGCCATTGAGGCGTACTTTGCAAGGTAGCCTTTTGTAATTCGCGGCTTAGGCGGCTTCCAGGTTTTCTTGCGTCCGGCAAGCTCTCCGCCCGAAAGCTCGACATCTATTTTGTTATTCCGGATGTCAATTTTTATAATGTCGCCAGCTTTTAGTAGCCCAATCGGGCCGCCGACCGCCGCTTCAGGGCTAATATGTCCGATGCAGGCGCCTCTTGTACCGCCGGAAAAACGCCCGTCCGTAATCAGCGCAACCGATTCGCCCAGCCCTGCGCCCATAATGTAACTGGTGGGACTTAGCATTTCGACCATGCCAGGGCCGCCCTTGGGGCCTTCATAACGAATCACTACCACATTGCCTTTTTTTACCTTGCCCGCCAAAATGCCTTCGCAGGCTTCTTCCTGACTTTCAAAGATAACGGCTGGGCCGGTGTGTGTAAGCATCTTCTCAGCTACACCCGCTGTCTTTACTACCGCTCCACCGGGTGCAAGATTGCCTCTTAAAATCGCCAGGCCGCCGGCTCTCGAGTACGGATTATCGAGCGGACGGATTACCTTCCGATTCTTTATTCGGGCGTCAGCGATATTTTCGCCGAGCGTTTTGCCGGTCACCGTCAAGCAATCGGCATTCAGTAGATTCGGAATCTTACTGATTTCTTTTAGTATTGCGCTTACGCCGCCGGCGGCGTCCACATCCTCAACGTGAAAGCCACTGGACGGCGAGACCTTGCAGATATTGGGGCATTTAGCTGAAATTGCGTTTATCCGGTCGAGGTCGTATTTGATGCCCGCTTCACTGGCTACGGCCAGCGAGTGCAGAACCGTATTTGTTGAGCCGCCCATCGCCATATCCAGAGCAAGGGCATTATCCAGCGATTTTTCATTGATTATATCCAGAGGCTTAATGTCCCTTGCCACCAGATACATAATCTGCTTGCCGGCGGCTTTGTAGAGCTCCTGCCGCTTCGGATCAACCGCAAGGATAGTTCCGTTGCCGGGCAGAGCCATTCCGACAGCCTCACAAAGGCAGTTCATCGAATTGGCAGTGAACATCCCCGAACAGCTTCCGCACGTCGGGCAGCCTGTCAGTTCCAGCTCTTTTAGTTGAGCATCACTAATTTTGCCGGCATTGAACTGGGCGACACCTTCAAATATGCTGATAAGGTCTACCGCGCTTCCGTCTTTTGCTTTGCCAGCTTTCATCGGTCCGCCGGATACAAAAACTGTGGGGACATTCAGCCTGACCGCCGCCATCAGCATTCCGGGCGTGATTTTGTCGCAGTTGGGGATGCAGACTAAGCCGTCAAAACAGTGTGCCCGCACCATAGTCTCGACCGAGTCGGCCACGATTTCGCGTGAGGGCAGAGAGTATTTCATGCCCGTATGTCCCATCGCGACGCCGTCGCAGACCGCTATGGTATTGAATTCAAAAGCAACGCCGCCCGCCTCGCGGATGGCCTGCTTAACGGCCCGCCCGACCTGATTTAGGTGAACGTGGCCCGGCACAATCTCACAGAAACTGTTGGCGATGCCGATAAATGGTTTGTCAATGTCGGCGTCACTTAGGCCGCAGGCGCGAAGCAAACTCCTGTGCGGCGCGTGCTGGAAGCCCTTCTTTACCGTGTCGCTTATCATAATCTGCTTTCTCCGAAAACAACCCCGCGATAAAATCGCGGGGCTAAACCCGTCTCGATCTCCCCAATTTATTGGGGGGGCTATTAGGTGTCAATAAAGAAAAAACGGTTGTCTTAGGACACGCAATATGTATAATGACAACCTGGATTTCGTAGAAAAGTGAAATTTACAGGGAAACCAAACAATGATGCCACGTACTATTTTCGGTTGCGCAGCGATCGGTCCGATTTGTGTGCTCGTTGCGACATTGAGCTGCAGCAATTCTGCGCAAGAAGCTACTCGCAGCAAGGTTGAAGCCCAAGAAAAAATGACTGTTGGTGAGGCGCCTGCCGCCGTAGAAAACATTCCAGCAGAGGTTAAGCCCAAAGAAAAAGGGCCCAGTGTTCTGTTGGCGCTGAAATTTACTCCGCAGGACTCGACAACCTACACAGTAGTAGTGGAGGCCGACAGGAGCGTCGCGTGGGAGGGACCCTTGCCGGAAAAGCCCACCGCCTTCAAAGGCGGCCACACCGGCAACAGAATCGAAATGACCTTTGCCCAGCGAATACAAAGCGTCGATGATAAGGGTAGCGCCATCGCGGAGATTAAGATCGCGGCGGTGAAGTACGTATCTAAAGTCAGGGACGATGTTGTTCTGGACTTCGATAGCTCGCGAGAGAAGGACAAAGACAATCTGCTGGCAAAACTAATCGGACAAAGTTACACGATAGAAATCTCGCCTGCAGGGCAACTCCGCAATGTTGTCGACGCAAACCAGGTGCGGGCCGCCGTCGAGGGTAGTTCTACCGCTCATAAAACGGCTTCGGCACTGCTTTTGCCGGCAGCGATCAAGCAGCGGCACACAATTCCAGCCTTGCCGCCTGCCGAAAAAAGTCGATTAAGCCCGGGCGATAATTGGAGCAGCATAGCGACCTTTGCTTTCGATATGATGGGCTCGAAATCGTACCAAAGGACTTATACGCTCAAAGAAGTCAAAGAGACAGATAATCGGCAATTTGCCATCGCCGACATGAACGCAGTGCCATCATCGGAAGTGGCTCGCGAACCCGGCCAGGAGCAAACAACAAACCCTCTTGAAAAAATGTTCGATACCACCGAAACGTATACCGGGCAGTTAAGATTGGACTTGACCGCAGGTAAAGTTGAAAAGTGTCTTGAAAAACTGCATGTGGAATGGGTCATTGTGGACCCCCAGGCAAAAGGCGATAAAGAACCGGCTGCTCTGAGGATGACTGCAACTCGCTTTTACAGCATCGAGAAAAGCGACTGACCTTATGCCTCCCTGCTGTACAGGGGGCCAAATCGAAAGGACTGAACGTGAAATCAGGGTTGGCATTATTGGTGGTTGTTGGTCTTAGCGCCCTTGCCGGCTGCGAGCCCCCGCCGCAAGATTCGAGATTCGCAATTCGAAATCCGAACCTCAAGACTCCAGGCCAGGCAAAGGTATTACTAACGGTGGACTTCCAGCAAGGGCAGACTTTACAGTACAAATTCCTCTCGAGCAGAGAGATTGACCTGGACTGGGACCCAGCGAAAACGGCGTCCGGGTCAGCAAAAAATACCGTCAACAAATTTTCCGAGTCGGTGGAGATGATCGTTGCCTACACACCAGTCGAAGTGAATCCGTACGGACTTACGACCATCAAGGCGACCTGCAAGAAGGTTGTAGCAACACGAAGCAAAGGCACGGGCGGAAGGCCGCCAACTAAAGACGCGGTCGAAAGTTTCGCCGGCAAAACCTACGCCCTAACCGTCGGGCCGACCGGCAGAATCGAGGATTATTCGGAACTGAATAAACTGATCCAGGAAATCGGCAAAGAACCGTTCCGCGAGGACAGCAAAGCCGGCAGAGTAAAAGAACCCGATATGATAGGCGATTTTGTCGCCAGCCAATGGTTCTTGTGGGATTCGATTTCCAGTATAGAAAAGTCGACTGAGGGAGTATCGATAGGACAAACCTGGAGGTCCAAGCTGTCGGTGCCTGCGCCGATGGTGATGCGAAAGGCAAGAGACGTCACCTACCGGCTCAGTGAAATCCGCCAGGCCGGTCCCGAGCGAAGTCGAGGGGATGGAAAGGGCGGACTTGCGGTCATACAAAGCTCCTATTCACCGGCAGATTCGGTGCCCAGCGGTTGGCCTATACCCTATTCCGGCAAATTCCAGATGACTGGGACGTTCGGATTCCTTAGCGGATACCAGGTTCTGGATTTGAAAGGTCAGGGCGAGGAACTATTCAATATCGAGCTGGGCCGAATTGAGCAATCCAACCAGCAGTATCAAATGCAGTTGGCAGCTTCTTTGCCGCTTCCTATCGGCCCAGGTCCCAGGATCACCATCAAACAGAAACTGAGCATGCAACTTCTGGAGTGATTGAGCATTGGAACATGAGAATCTATGGGCGCCGTGGCGGATCAAGTATATTCAGGGCCTGGGCAAAGGCTCGCCACAGACCGGCTGTTTCATCTGCCGAAATTTTGAGAACCCTCAAGACGACGACCAGAATCTGGTACTATGGCGAACAGCCCAAAGTATCGTGATACTAAATCGCTTCCCCTATAATAATGGCCACCTGTTGATAGCCCCTGCGCGACACATCGCCGCCCTCGACCAGGCAAGCAGCGAAGAGCTGCTTGAAATGATTTCGCTGGTAAGGGAATCGCAAAAGGCGCTGTCGTTGGCGATAAAACCGCACGGCTTCAATGTGGGCATGAATTTCGGGCGATGTGGCGGTGCTGGACTGCCCGACCACCTGCACATCCACGTTGTGCCCCGGTGGGACGGCGACACAAACTTTATGAGCGTTTGCGGAGATACCAAAGTCATCAGCCAAAGTCTGGCTGAGCTTCTTATTCTGCTAAAACAGGTAAGCAAAGATCATGACCTTCCCGCTTTATAAATATGTCGAGTGAGCTTGCTGATTACGCGGTCACTGAAAAGGTCAGCCGGGGCCGACGTTTCGCAGAGAATCCGCACCCGTATCGCTGCGACTTCGAGCGCGACCGTGACCGGATAATTCACTGCTCAGCATTTCGCAGGCTTGAAGGCAAAACGCAGGTCTTCACGCCCGGATTGGACGACTATTACCGCACGCGACTTACTCACAGTATAGAAGTCGCACAGATAGGCAGAACCATCGCAAAGGCCCTGTGCCTAAATGAGAGCCTCACCGAGGCGATATGCCTGGCGCACGATTTGGGCCATCCGCCTTTTGGTCACGCCGGCGAAAAGACCCTGGCGGATTTGATGGCTGAATTCGGCGGGTTCGAGCACAATCGGCAAACGCTGCGCATTGTGGAGTTACTTGAGCATCCATATCCTGATTTCTTCGGCCTGAATCTTACGTATGAAACCCGGCTGGGATTGGCTAAGCACAAAGGCCCTTACGATAATCCGCAGGACCGGACTTTCCCCGAGCCAAATTGCTCGCTTGAAGGACAGATAGCCGACATTGCCGACCGTATCGCAGTGAATTCTCACGACCTCGAAGACGGTCTGCGGGCAGAACTTATCAACGCCGAGGGGCTAAAAGACATAGAAATATTCGTAGAATCGCAAAGGCGAGCCAAAGCCGACACAATTACGGACCCAACCATTCGCCGAACCAGAACGGCAAAAGCAATCATCGACACGCTGGTCAGCGACTGTATAGAAACGAGTAAGCACCGTATTGCCGAGGCTAATATTACAGCAGTAAGTGATGTCTGTAGCAGAAGCGAGAGTTTGATCGTCCTTTCAGCGCAGGGCCACTCAAGACTTCTTGCCTTGGAGAAGTTTCTGCTGGAGAATTTTTATCAGCACAAATCATTGATTCAAACGTCGGGCAAAGTCAAAGATTGGCTTGGGCAGCTTTTCACAAGCCTTTGTCGGCAACCGCAGCTTATGCCGGGCTATTTTCAAGGCTTCATAGCCCAGCGCGGCTTGCAGCGAGTGGTATGCGATTACATCGCCGGCATGACCGATAGGTTCTGTCTGAAGATACTCAGCGAGATATAGCCACAGAGAACACAGAGGACGCAGAGATATTTAGCCTGCCGTTTTACGGCAGGTTTTTGATGACCATACTAGCCCACGTAGGTGCTCAGCCGAGTAACCACGTAGGGTGCGACATTTCGCACCGCTTGCCTTATATGTCACCACCGTCATTCCCGCGCAGGCGGGAATCCAACCATGTAGGGTGGGTTTCAGCCCACCGAGCAAGTCTGTTTATTTGCGGTTTCGGCCTCCTTTTTCTTCTTCGCACGTCCTACTGGTCTTCAAGGAAGCCTGTAAAAGTAAACCTCCCTGATTATCTTAAAGGCAAGAACCGAGTGCTCGTAGCGTATATGCTCTGTTATATGAAGGTGTTAGGTTTTAATCATTTGGGCGTAACTTGTCTCCCGCTATCCTGTTTTCCTGTATAAGCGACGGATGAACTGGCGGCAGGGATACAGCTTGCGTGTGGTGGTATTCATACGATAGCACTGAAATGCATCCCAATC
>Ga0315279_10003453_pt1 | contig 21989 bp, 21 predicted proteins | sample YL17G06_20_MG_FD_203694 | JGI IMG/M metagenome (GOLD analysis project Ga0315279, IMG submission 203694) | Sediment microbial communities from Yellowstone Lake, YNP, Wyoming, USA - YL17G06_20 | ecosystem: Environmental > Aquatic > Freshwater > Lake > Sediment | place: USA: Wyoming | collected... | reverse complement strand
TCTAAAGCCTCCTGATGATACTCCAAAACCTGATCCCGCTCACCTTTAGCTTTATAGATCAGACCGATGTTGCCCAAAACCGCCCCTTTTCCTTCCTTATCATTGAATTGTCGTGCAAGATCTAATGATTTCTCATAATTTTCCAAAGCCAAAGAAAGCCTTCCAGAAGTATAATAGCAAAGCCCGATAAGGTTATAAAGAGCAAACAATTGAGTCGCCTTCGCTTCTTTCATTGCCTTTTGGAACTCGGAAATAGCTTCATCCCATTTATATGCAGTCATCAATTTTGTGCCTTCAAAAAACGGATCAAACACTGGCGGATCCGCAGAAGGTAAGCCATCAACATAGATTGGGATACCGAGATGCTTTTCAATTGCCTTTATGTTTTCATTGGCTTCTTTTGCTTCTTTCTCGATAGTCTCTACTTTCTCCTTAAGATGGTCAATAGTCTCTTTTTCTTTTGGATGCAACTTTGCTTTACGTGGCAAAATCCAAGCAAAGAGAGTAATTAGCCCAAAAAACACAGTTGCACCAATACCTACTAATTGCCCAAAATAGCCATGGCTCAATTTGATAACCAAAAACCTCTATCATTCAAACCTCTTTCCATGGAGTTAATCCGTAAGGATTTTATTACTCATAAAAGGCTAACGCCTTAACTCCATTTTCTCCATTTTGCTTTACCTCTCCCCCTGTTTCCCCCTCTCCACAAGTGTGGAGAGGGGGACTAAAGGGGGTGAGGTTTGCTTTTATCCGTCATTCGTCATTAATCATCCGTCATCCCTCACTTGTTTTGCCAAAATCACTCGAACTTTGATGGTGATCGGGATAGGGTGCCTGTATATGGGAGACCAAATATGGACTCTCCCTGTGGTGAGCGAAACCGAACCATTGAACGTTTAAACTTTTGAACCTTTTTAACCATGCAGTGTGAACATAGTCAACCATTTATGATGAGCCTGCTCGAACTAATTGTGGTTAACATAATGAAAAAAATTGTGAAAAAAAACACACGAAAGACACGAAACCCACGAAACACACATTGTTATCCTTCGTATCCTCCTGTCTATTTTCACCTTAAGAAAATGAATGAAAAAATTAAAAACTTTTTAACAAACACACGAAAGACACGAAACCCACGTATCACACAAAGCCTAATTCATCCGTCATTGCTTTTATTCGTCATTCGTCATCAATCATTCGTCATTGCTTCTCGAAAGCTTTGATTTTGTCCAAGCGTTGTTTGTGTCTTCCTCCTTCAAATTCGGTAGACAGCCAGACGTCCACAATTCTTTTCGCCAATTCTTCTGAGACAAATTTGGAGGCTAAGGCAAGCACATTGGCATTATTGTGTGCTCTTGCCAGGCTTGCCATCTCTTCATTCAGGCATAAAGCCGATCGTATCCCTTTAACCTTGTTAGCAACGATGTTCATCCCATTGCCAGTCCAACAAAAGACGATTCCGAAATCGGACTCCCCTTTGGCAACAGATTGAGCAGCCTTAAAACCAAAATCAGGATAGTCAACTGATTGAGTGGCGTCTGTGCCGAAGTCGGTCACCTGATGTCCCAAATCCAAAAGATATATTTTTATTTTCTCTTTTAATTCATAACCCTTGTGGTCAGCTCCAAGTGAAATTTTCATTTAAATATCCTTTCACATATTTTCTTTTTCTTCCGCCAAGAAGCATTTTTTGCGGGGCTGGGAGCCCCGCCTACGCATGGCCGAGTCATTTGTAACTTAACGCCAAACCGCGTAGGGCGGGCTCTTAGCCCGCCGAATTCTGACACTTTTTCAGGAACCATCAAAAATTTTCTTGAACCTATTTAACATATCGCCGCCCCCAAAGCCATCGAATAAAGCTTCATTTCCGCTGTGTCGGAGCGAGAAAGAAGAACAATGGGTGCACCTCCACCCACGACGATGCCACCAACTTTAGCCTGGGCTAAGTAAATTAAGGCTTTGACCAATATGTTTCCGGCGGCGATGTTCGGAACTAAAAATATATCCGTGTCTCCTGCGATGGGGGAGATTATACCTTTCATCCGAGCAGACTGTGCGTCAATGGCAATATCGAAGGCAACCGGACCATCAATTATCACATCTTTGATGTCTCCTCTTTCTGCCATCTTCACCAAAACCGCCGCATCCTGAGTCTCCTGCATCTCTGGATTTACTAACTCCACCGCCGCTAAGCAGGAAACCTTCGGTTTTTCTATTCCCAATTTCTTTGCCACGTCAACGGCATTTCTCAAAATGTCAGCCTTTTTGTTCACGTCTGGATTTATGTTCATTCCGCCATCGGTGACCAACATTAGTTTGGGATAGCTTTTTACCTCGACCACCGCCACGTGGCTTAAGAGTCCTCCTGTTCTCAAGCCCTCTTCCTTATCCAATACCGCTTTAAGTAAAGTGGAAGTGTCGACCTTTCCCTTCATCAGCATATCCGCCTTTCCTTGTTTGACCAACCCCACCGCCATCTTGCTGGTGAATTTTGGATCCTTAGCCGGAACGATTTCGACTTTATTCAAATCCAAGTTCAACTTGTGACAAAGATCCTTTATCTTCATCTCGTCCCCGATCAGCACAGCATCAATGAGATCCTCATCCGTAGCTTGCTTCACCGCTTCTATTATCTCTTCCCCCTCGGCTGAGGCTATGGCTAATCTTCTTTTTTCTCTGGACTTAACCGAGGACAACAGTTGATCAAAATTTTCAATTCCTTTTCCCGCAGACATACCCACTTTTTTCCCTCTCCTAAATTTTTATTGTGTGAGGACTCTAAAAAGTCCTCTGATTGTAGTTGCTCGATTTATCGAGCTCCGCTTTCTTTGGGTCCCAATAAATTGGGCAACTACAATAGTGAAACATTTCATTTGTTCTCTTAGATCTTTTTTCCTAAATCTTCTTAAGTTCATTCTCCTACTTTACATAGGTCAACCAGCCGTATTTATCTTCTGCCTCACCGGATACAATCTCAAAAAATCTATCCTGCAGTTTTTTAGTTATCGGTCCCCTGGTTCCGGTTCCAATAGGGACTTTATCTATCGAACTTATAGGGGTTATTTCTGCCGCACTGCCGGTGAAGAAAACCTCGTCCGCAATGTATAAAGCCTCACGCGGTATGCTCTCCTCGATGACTTTCAGTCCCATCTCGTGCGCCAATATTATTACCGTATTCCTGACAATTCCCGGCAAGATAGAGGAACTAAAAGACGGCGTGATTAAAGCTCCGTCTCTTACTATAAATACATTCTCTCCGCTTCCCTCGCTGACGTAGCCATAAACGTCCAAAGCTATCCCCTCCACATAGCCATGGTCTTTAGCCTCCAGCTTGATGAGTTGGGCATTCATATAGTTAGCACCGGACTTAGCCATGGCTGGCATGGTGTTGGGAGCCATCCTATTCCACGAGGAGACACACACCGGCACTCCTTTCTCCAACGCTTCCGGTCCCAGATATTTCCCCCATCTCCAAACTGCAATGCAAACGTCTACCGGGCATCCAGTGGGGTCCACGCCCAATTGTTCATATCCCCGGTATACCACCGGTCTGATATAACATTCTTCCAACTTGTTGATCTTTATCAGATCAATGATGGCTTGATTTATTTGCTCTTTGGTGTAAGGAATCTTCATGCGATAGATTTTGCAGGAGTTGAACAGTCTGTCCGTGTGTGCTTGTAATCTAAAGATGGCTGGACCGTTTTTCGTTTTGTAACATCGCTCCCCCTCAAAAAGACTGGAGCCGTAGTGAACCACGTGGGAGAGGACATGAATTTTGGCATCGTCCCAATTCACCAACTTTCCATTCATCCAGATTTTTTCAACCTTTTCGAAAGGCATAGCTCCTCCTTAAATAGGTTTAAGGTGTTAGGTAAAAGGTATAAGGTCATTTTTATTTTCAAAAATCTTACACCGGTACCCAACTTAAGCTCAACAACTTATTAACTTGACAAAGTTAGGCATTGGTTTGTTTAAATTTGGGCAGGGCGGGGGTAGCCGCAATCTTTAGATTGCGTGGGTGGAATTTTTGCGCAGACTAAAGTCTGCGGCTACAATAAAGCTTTTTTTACTCCTCTCATTTACAACCTGCCACCCCCAGTGCTATGGACATAAATTTGGTTTCATGCGAATCCGCACGTGAGGTCAAAATCACCGGGACTTTAGTTCCTACCACAATGGCGGCACATTTGGCAAAAGCAAATTCAATTAAAGTTTTATAGATGACGTTGCCGGTTTCGATATTGGGACAAAGAATTATATCCGCATTCCCTGCCACCTGGCTTTTTATTCCCTTTATTTCAGCAGATTTTTCAGAGACAGCGTTATCCAAACCTAAGGGACCGTCCACGACTACACCTTTGATCTGACCGCGTTGTGCCATCATAGAAAGACAGGCACAATCAACAGTAGCTGGCATTTTCTCCGGATTAACTTTCTCCACCGCCGCTATGCATGCCACCAAGGGAGTTTCGATACCCAAAGAATGCGAAACAGCCACTGCATTCTGGATGATTTGGGCTTTTTCCATCAAAGAGGGAGAGATATTTATGGCGGCATCTGTAATCATTAAGAGCTTTGAATATCTGTGGATTTCAAAAACTGCTACATGGCTTAAAAGCTTGCCGGTGCCCAAGCCTTTTTCCTTGTCCAGAATTGCCTTCATAAAATGAGCGGTTCCCACCAAACCTTTCATCATCAAATCCGCTTCTCCCCTATTTATAAGCTCACAGCATTTAAGGGAAGCCACAAATTCATCGGGTTCCTCCTCAATTTCAAATTCTTGTATATCGATCTGGTTCTTTATAGCTAATTTTTCGATCTTCTCTTTTGTCCCCACCAAGATTCCCTGTATAATCCTTTCTTTTCGGGCTTGATCCAAAGCCAAAAGAACCTCTTCATCCTCTGCTAAGGCTACAACCACTTTTTTGGGCCCGATTTTTTTTGCCAAATCCAAAATGTCATTCAGCGATTTCATTTCTAAAGGAATCTTTCCGAAATAACTATTAGAGCTTTAATTTCATTCTTGACAGCTCTCTTAAAATCGTTATAATATAAAAGGAGAGGATTGACAATGCAACAAAATAAAACCAGATGGATACTTTACATGGAGATTTAAATGAGGCTTTGTCCCTTCTGCAAAAAGACTTTAAATGATGACAGCAACTTTTGTGAAGTTTGTGGGTATTCGCTTGTTTTGGCTTTACCCATATTAGCCCTTCCTCATAAGAAGTTAAATTTGTCGCTTGCTTGCGCCAGCATCATCTCTGGGATTTCGGCTTGTGTTTTTTCCTTCTTTCCGGTCCTCTATTGGACCAGTTTTCCGTTAGTCATATTAGCCATCGGACTTGCGGGAGTTACCTTAGAGACTGTGTCCGGAAAATTCGATACCCTTCCGATCAAGATTTTAGCTATACTGGGTCTGGCTTTTGGCATCTTAGGCTACATCTCATTCATGTTCCTTCATTCGAATGTCCCCGGCATCGGGTATACCATGTAATACTCTCACAGTATAAAAATTCGTCTCAGCTCTCACCTTGAGTGTTCTTATAAGATATTCTTCTTGATATGTCACATTATCGAACTCACCCTAAATCCCTCTCTTGAGAAGAGAGGGACTTACACCCCTTCTCTTCTTAACAGAAGGGGTCGGGGGGATGAGTTCCATATGGCACCTTATCGAACTCACCCTTGCGCCAAAGGAGTATCCCTGCCCGTCGGCAGGCTTGCCTCTGGTGGGCGTGGCGCCTATGGGGGGAATTCCCTGCTCGCCAAAGGTGTTCAGGCGAGCCTCTCTTGAGAAGAGAGGGACTGATATGATATTCTTCTTGATATGTTATAAATAATAGAAAGTGATGCCCGTAAAAGGGGCTTGTAATTCTTTAATAATCTCATGTCATGTAGAATCTCATATCACCCCATTTTTTCTTCTCACTATAAACTATATCATTCTTAACGTTAACTAAATCTGTTCGCTCGGTGCCAGCGTCTTCCATAAAAAAAGAAGCCCCGCCGAAAACGGAGCTTCTTACTGATCACTGATTACTGACCACTGATCACTGCATTTTAGGCACATCCCTTTTTAGGAGCAGGTCCTCCGATGAAGAGGTAGTTTATCAAATAGACCACATCCGAAGAGTTAACCACGCAATCACCGTTGACGTCTCCAGCCGCCATAGGATTAGGAGGGGGTCCACCTATGAACATATAAGTTATGAGATAGACCACATCTGCTGAGTTCGCCACACCATCACCATTAACATCTCCAGGAAGGTAGTTGATTATGGAAAAGTAGTCATCGCTGGTATCCCAGGGGATCCCATTGCCTACATCTGATATCCTGACCAGACAGCTATCCGAGGGGGTGAGGGTATCGGGAACAGTCCAGGAATAGACACCGTCACAGGTGGTGGTTTCTACGATGGTCGACCACACCCGTCCAGCCGTAGTAGAATATTCTATCTTGACGCTATCTTCAAAGTAAATACATTCCCAACGAATGTCCCAGGTGTCACCAATAATCAAGGCTTCCCCCCCATTCGGAGACATTACATTAATGGTTGGCAGGGGACTTTTAAGCCAATCCAGCACCCTCTGCATCACAAAAGAGGGCGTGCTGAGCCGGTGCCCCTGGTAAGTCCCTCCTGAGATTGCCTCGAATCCAAATCCAAACAGGGCCACTTTGAAGTAATCATTTTGAAATTTAGTGCCGGCAACAAAGTCCGTGGGAATCCACCCAGCGTCAGCGTAAAATAAAACCGTATCCGCCTCGGAATCGGGAACCAAATTATCTTTGGAGGTCTGATTGTCGGCTCCCGGCAACCCCGAGGGACGAATCCACAAAGTGTCCCCTATCTCATCTCCCGGCTCTCCTACCACCAGAAGCCTGTTACTGGTCCCATTATAACCCACATGTAGATACTCTGTTAAGAATTGCTGAAAAAGAGGATTAGCTGATCCGGAGAGAACTTCTGTCGCATCCTGGCTGGTTAAAAATAATCTGCCTCCATTGTCCAAAAATGACATCACTCTCTCTATGTCTGCTTGGGAAAAGATGGAAGTTCTGTGGTCCCCGGTGTACCAGATCAAAATCTTATAATCAGAAAAATTTAAGGTAGTGTCACCCAGGTTCTTTTTATCCCAGATATCATAAAACAGTTGCAAATAATCCAATGCATCAGTGTAGTAGCTTTCATAATTGTTGTATTTGCCTGTTCCCGAATCATCGTCCACTATCAGAATTTCCGGACGTCCCACCTGTGCTTTTTCAAACAGATCAACGCTATATGTCCCACCATTCCCCTCCACATGCAACGTGAATGTAACTATGGTGCAGGCAAAAGAGGGACTAACTTCAAACTCCATCGGATCTAAATAGTTATTTACACTGCCTCCAGTGGGAATGTCACCTACGTAGGATTGATTGTCCGTGAAGTTTATCCCCGCCACATCAGCTGAACCGGTCACCGTGGTGCCCAAAAGGGGCGCCCAGATATTGGATATCGTGAAATATAATCTGATCTTCTCTCCCGCCTCCGGCAACCCATTTCCATTGCCGTAAGTTGTGTCATCCAGGGTAAATTCGCTCAAAAAGAGGCCAGGTCTGGACCAGGTCACATCCATGTTAGCATGCATGACTGAACCTGAATTGGAGATATTCCAGACCGCTACCTGAGTGGAGTTATCATAATAATTCCGACTACCCGGAGTAGTGGTATCGTCGAAGGCTCGCTTATCGTAAGATCCCGGAAAGGGATCCCCTGGATCTCCTGAACCTAAACCGAAACACCCTTCCAACTGGAACCTTCCATCCGCCTGCTCCAAAGCCACCTTATAGTGCGGAGTTGGAGGATCTCCCGGACACCATTCCGAACTATTGGACCCGGTTTCATCCACGTGATATATCAACAAGCCATGACCGGGCAAATACTGGTCAAAACCGGTTTTTTGCCTGTTTTCCACCAAGAAATACTGCGATCCACCTACACCCGAGGTCCACAGCCGATAAGAGACAGGTGAAGTCTCAGCTTGGAGAATCTCGACGTTCGTTTGGTTTGCCATCAACTGTTGCACCTCCGAAAACCCTAATCTCTTTTTACACCAACCATCGAAATGAGCTGGAGTTCTCCCTCCATTATTCCAGGAGCCACCTGCCATAAGAGTCCAATTTCCTAAACCCTCAGAGCTATAGTCTGTGTCGTAGAGATCCGGAAGTCCCAATACATGGCCGAATTCATGACAGAAGACCCCCATGTCCACCAAACTACCACCGGAACGAATCTCCGGCTCCGTAGAATAGTCGTATGCCTTTACTCCATCCACGTATACATAGCTGTGGGTAACCGATCTATGTGACCAAATATCGCAAGGGTCCCCTGTTTCCTCTGCCCCGGAACCTGCATGCACTACAAACAGAGCATCCACAAAACCATTCCCATCACGGTCATAATCTGCAAAGTTCACGTATGGATTAGCCGCATTCACCGCATCCTCCACCAGCTTCTGAGCGTTATAAGGATAAGAACCAAACCCGTACTGGTACCCAAGCGTGCATACATAAGCGACGTAGCTTTGAGGCATCCGATACCATCCATACACGTCCCCGATCAGCTCAAAGGTCTGATAAGAATTCTCCCAATAAAAGTCCCTCATGCTCCCGGTTGAGAGGACGAACCCTTTGCTGAAAAGAAGAGTGTCGAATTCACCGGGGCGATGGTTCGATACATTATCGGCGAAATCGACTAAAAGGACCACCGCCTTTATGGTATCCACTTGAGTGGACTTCCCACTTCTTTTTAGAGGGGGATTAGGATTGGGTTGCCATACCCCTTTCTGTCTGGCAAGATTTGCTTGCCTTACTACCTCTTCCAGCCTCCCTTCCTTTTTAAGCTTTTCGACCAGCTCCGGTGACAGGGACACTGCATAGATATCGAAGCTTAGGGCTAAAAACAAAAAGATAAAAAACAGACCCAAGGTTTTAAAGCTTTTCCTCATACATCCTCCTGAAAAAAAATTAGGATTAAATTGCTTTATCATCCGGATAAATTGTTTTGGCTTTTTTGAAAAGAAGAAGCACTCTTATAAAAAGGATCTCCCAACCACTTTTTTTATTTTTACCAGCCCCAAGGTCTCTCCTTGAAGATGCCTTGATCTATATCCTATTGTTAAATACGCAAATTTCACCTTGTTTTTGTAGATTGACTAATTTTTAAATAAGTAAAGCAAAATCACTAAAAAGTCTGTGAAGTAATGAGGACTCCTACTCTTACTGATAATTGTATCTTGAGAACTCTAAATAATGGGAAAAGTCCAAAAGCAGAAGGAAGGCCGTCCTGACCTCTCCTGCACTTCATCTCCCCCCAAAGGCGGAAGGTCGAAGGAAGGATTCACCGTGAATGGATGTGACGGATTAACTGGGTTCTATAAGAGATTATTTTCGTAAAGCTTTTTGATAGAGATCCTCATACTTTTTGGCGGAGGCATGCCAGGAGAAATCTTTTTGCATCCCGTTTTTCATAAGTTTTGTCCAAACATCTTTGCTTTTATAAACCTGAAGAGCTTTTTTGACCACCTCCAACAGCTCATCCGAATCATAGTTCTTAAAAACAAAGCCGGTTCCTTCGCCCGTATCAGGATTATAATCTTGTATGGTATCTGCCAACCCCCCCGTCTCACGGACAATGGGGACAGTTCCATATTTCAGACTATATAACTGATTTAAGCCGCACGGCTCATATCTTGAGGGCATCAAGAACATGTCTGCTCCCGCCTCGATCAAATGGGCTAACGGATTATCAAAACGCAAATTCACTGAGAGCTTTTCAGGATATTTCTTAGCCATCTGTTGGAAAAGCTGATGATATTTTTCATCCCCGGTTCCCAAGATGACCATCCTAAGATCCAAAGAAAGAAGTTTGTCAGAGACCTCAGATAGAATATCGAACCCTTTTTGATCTGCTAACCGGGAGATGATCCCTATCAAAGGAACATCTTTTTTGGTTCGACTCAACCCACCTTCAGTGGTTTGAGGCAAATTGCATTTTTCAAGCAAAACCATTTTGTTCTTCTCTTTACCGGACAGGTCTTCCATGCTGTAACGGTAAGGGATGAACTTATCTTTTTCTGGGGACCATTCTTCATAGTCCACTCCGTTTACGATTCCGTAAAGATCGGCATTGCGGGTTCTGAGCACTCCCTCCAGTCCATAGCCGAATTCCGAAGAAGACTGGATCTCCACCGCATATCTTTCGGAGACAGTGGAAAGCACATCGGCATAACTTATTCCGATCTTTAAGAAATTCACATTTCCCCAGAATTCAAAAGGGCTGGTGGAATAGAATAAATCTTTTGCTACCCCGATTTTATCGAATGAATCCTTCGGAAAATTTCCTTGATAAGCTAAGTTATGAATGGTGAAAGCCGTGGTCGTGCCGGCAAAAAAAGGATCGCCCGCATAGTGGGTCTTTAAATACGCAGGGATCAGGGCGGATTGCCAGTCGTTTGCATGAATTATGTCCGGTCGCCAATTTAAGGCTTTTAAAACCTCCAAGCTTCCTCGGGCAAAAAGAATGAACCTTTCATCATTGTCCGCATAGTCAAAACCGGTAGCTTTATCTTTATACAGCTGATCTCGCTCATAGTATTTTTCACAGACTATGAAAAGATATTCTACCTTCGAATCTGGAAGTTGACAGCTTTTGAGTTTGATTTTCTCTTTTTTTTCTCCCAGAGGAATTTCGGGAAAATTGATGTTTACCTTTTGAAGATCGAAGACGGCTTCATCTACCATCTTGTATTTGGGGACAATCACTTTTACCTGATGTCCCAACTTGGACAAAGCTTTGGGTAAAGATCCAGTCACATCAGCCAAGCCGCCGGTTTTGGCAAAAGGAACCACCTCCGGCGTGGCGATCAAAATTTTTAGTTTCTTAGACAAAATCCCCCTCCTTGGGAAAAAATCTTAAAAAAAGAGACTTCAAATATCCATTTCTCTTAAGTAAGCGGCCGCATCTTCTGGTGCAGTCGGATTTATGTAAAAGCCGGTTCCCCACTCGAAGCCAGCCACTCTGGTCAGTTTGGGCATGATCTCTATGTGCCAGTGGTATTCTTCGTTATTGTCGGAATCCATCGGACTGGTGTGAAGGATATAGTTATATGGAGGATTGTTCAAAGCTTTAGCCAATCTTTGTAAAGTCTCTCTAAGCACAGAGGCTAAAGCTGGAATTTCCTCTTTTTTGATCTTCTCAAAAGCGGAAAAGTGTTTTTTGGGCAAAATCCAGGTCTCAAAAGGAAAACGGGGAGCAAATGGCTCGATGGAGATGAAGGAATCGTTTTGTAAGACTACCCGCTCATTTTCCGAAATCTCCTGTTTTATGATGTCACAGAATATACATCTCTCTTTGTATTCATAATACTTACCTGCACCTTCCAACTCTTCGGTTACCCGCTTGGGGACAATCGGGGTAGCGATAAGTTGACTGTGGCTGTGCTCCAAGGAGGCACCCGCTTCTTCTCCCTGATTTTTAAAGATTAATATATATCTGAAACGAGGATCTTTTTTCAAGTCAATGGTTCTTTTCAGGTAAGCCCAGATGATATCTTCTACTTGTTTTTGGTCCAGATCGACCAAATCCTTGTCATGATCCGCAGTCTCGATGATTACCTCATGGGCTCCTATTCCGTTCATTTTATCGAAAATTCCCCTTCCCTCCCGATTTAAATTTCCCTCAATTCTCAAAGCCGGGAATTTATTGGAAATGACCCTTAAAGTCCAGCCCGGTTTGTTAGGCTGCGAAGAGTCAGAGCGAAAAGCCAATATCTCCGGAGGCGTGGCAGATTCGTTCCCCGGACAAAAGGGGCAAAGTTTATTACCCCGTCTTTTGGGAGCGCTCGAAAAATCAGAAGGTCTTTTCCCTCTCTCGGTGGAGATGATCACCCACCTCCCGATGATTGGGTCTTTTCTGAGTTCTGGCATTTCTTTCCTCCTGCCCCCAGGGTCCTAAAGAATTTTTTTTCGTTTCTTCAGGATCGCCTAATATAAAACAAACCTCACCTTTGTCAACTCAAAAATGCCTGAGAGTAGTGATCCATAAAAACGCGAGACAAGTCTCGCTACTCCTCCATAATTTGGAGTAGCAGAGCTTGCTCTGCGTTGCATCAGGGGTGAACCTCGAAAAAGCTAAATCACTTCCCCTTTCTTTCTTCTTTAGTCATTTCAAGTATCTTTTCGAACAGAACCTTTTCTTCTTCTCCAAATTTTACGTTCCTTCTTTCCATTACAATTTGAGCAGTCTCTATAGCTTTATCCAGTTTGTATTCTTCCAATTTATTGCTATCTCCCCAACAGAAAGAGGGGATGGATTTTTCCTTAATCATTCCACCGCCAAATATATTGGTGGCAAAACCGACCACCATGCCGGTCCCCAGCAAAGTCCCAATGCCAGTTTTCACATGGTCACCTAAAAATGATCCCACCTTTATCAAACCACTGTCCAAAAGTTCGCCTTTCACCATTACCTTAACCGTGCTATAGTTATTTTTCAAATCGCTGTTGGTGGTCAAAGCCCCCAAATTCACCCATTCGCCGACATAGGAGTGCCCTAAGAAGCCCTCATGATATTTGTTAGAATGTCCCAAGAATATCGATTGTTCCACTTCTCCCCCAATTCGGCAAACTGGACCAAGGCTTGTTCCTTCCCTGATTTTTCCTCCCACCAAAATTGAACCTTCTCCGATATAACAAGGTCCTTCCACTCTGGTTTGGGGTTGAATAATTACATTATCTCCAATGAAGATGGGACCTCCCCTGGCATCTAAGACCACCTGCCCATCTATTTGGCAATTTTTTTCAAGGTAGACTTTTTCTATATCATATACTAATGCCCTATCGTCTATTTCGTTGCGTTTAAAGATATTCTTGAAGTCCAGATTTGGTTTCAGCCTCTCAAAATCATTCTCAATCTCGGATTTGTTCAGATTCACTAAATCCCACAGGTAGCCTGCCAGCTTGACCTCAATCTGGGAGAGTTCCCTTTTTTGTTTTATCGGTTTGATCTGATCTTTAACGTATAAGGTTTTGAATATATTTTCGTAATTTTTAAACGATAGACCTGTCCCTCTCCAAGAAACGAAATCCTCGCCACAGAAGAAAAACTCCTCCTCACAAGAAAAATTCAGTTCTTCAGAGAAATCCTTATGTGGAATGACTCTTCCATTTATAAACAAAAGTTCATCTTTGTCTTTTATATCAAAATTATTTACCTTCTGACTTGTCTTAATTTTCAAAACCTTTTCCAAATAATCCCGACACAAAAGAATAATCTCAGCTTCAGGAAAAAGCGAAGCGATTTTATCTTTTATCCGACTTATTCCACATATAAGCTCATAGACCGGGCGGTTATAAGTTAGAGGGAAAAACTGATCAAATTTGTAGTCTTCGAATATGTAAAGCTTCTTTGCCATCTTTGTCTCCTTACATTGCCCTTAATCTTCTTATCCTCTCTTCCACCGGCGGATGGGTGGAAAAAAGATCATTGAGCTTTCCTCTGTGTTCCAAAAGTGGATTGATAATGTAAAGATGAGCGGTGGCTTTGTTTGCCACCTCCAAAGGCTCTGTATCCTTAGATATTTTCTCTAAAGCGGAGGCCAAACCTTCAGGATATCTGGTCAACAAAGCCCCATTGGCATCTGCTAAATATTCCCTCTGTCTGGAAACGGCTAATCGAATTAGTTGGGCCACAATGGGAGCTAAAATGGCTAAGACCAAAGCAATAAGTATGAATATCCCCCCTCCAGCTTTTACTCTTCCTCCTCTTCTTCTTCCATAAAAAAAGCTTCTTCCCATCCAATCGGAGAGGAGCGCTATGGTTCCCACTAAGACCACCACCAAGGTAGCATATCGAATATCATAGTTCTTGATGTGTGACATTTCATGTCCAATCACCCCTTCTAATTCCAAGCGATCCAGCTTATCTAAAAGCCCGGTGGTGACTGCAATAGCCGAATTTTGGGGATTTCTTCCGGTGGCAAAAGCATTGGGGGCGGAATCTTCGATGATATAAGTTTTTGGTGTGGGAACGCCAGCCGCAATAGCTAAACCTTCCACCACATTGGCTAAATACGGATTTTCCTTGGGGTCCACCGGCTTAGCGTGGCTTATCCCCAATACCATCTTATCACCTGAGTAAAAAGTTATCAAGGAAATAAACAGGGCTACAAGTAAGGCGACCAGAACGCCAGCCCCGCCCGATCCATACGCTTGTCCAAACACCCAGCCTAAAAATAAAAAAAAGAGCACAAATAAAAAGAGTAAAAGGAAACTTCTTCTTTTGTTGGCACTAATCTCTTCGTAAATCATAAGACCGAACGTAGCATTTAGGGCTGTTGCCGAACTATTTTTTTCTGTTGGTATCGTATCTGCCAGAGGCAGATTCGCCTATAGCGGAAAAAGGGCTGGGTTTAGTTCGACCCTTCGACAGGCTCAGGGCGGTGAGCGAAGTCGAACCGCAAGCTCACTACAAGTCGGTTACGTATCGTTTATGGTAATCGTTATTGTTCATGGTGCCAAGACGAAAGACCAAACCGAAAGACGAGTTACGATACGTAGCCGAAGACGTAACCGACAGACGATAAACAGACTTTAAACCACAACTCCATTTTTTATTTAAAATCAACTTTAGGGGCTTCTCTTTTTGTTTCTTCGATCTCGAAATACTCTCTGGGTTTGAAGCCGAAGATATTGGCAATTATGTTCGAGGGGAAGACCTGTTGAGTGTTGTTAAAAGTCATCACCACGTCATTGTAGAATTGTCGGGCATAGGCGATCTTGCTCTCGATGCCGGAAAGCTCTTCCTGCAACAATAAGAAATTCTGGTTGGCTTTAAGCTCGGGATAATTCTCCACCACCGCAAACAGGGTTTTCAAAGCGGAAGTGAGGATGTTGGTGGCATCTGCTTTTTCTTGAACTGTTCCTGCTTGAGAGTATATCGATCTGGCTTTAGTCACATTTTCAAACACGCTTTTTTCGTGAGCCGCATAACCTTTGACGGTCTCAACTAAATTGGGCACCAGATCCGCCCTCTTTTGCAGCTGAACATCGATTTGATACCAGGCGTTGTCGCTTCGATTTCTTAACGTCACTAAACGGTTATACATAAATATTACGATCAGAATCGGCACGCCTAATACGATCAAGATGAATAATAGAACTATCGAAATCGCACCCATTTTTCCTCCTTTCATAAGGCTCGATGCTCGGATGTCGTTGTCGAGGCTGGTAACGAAGCTCGTTATTCGAGGCTCGAAGCTTGAAATTTCTCAAATTTGGAGAACTTTCCAGCCTCGATCATCGAGCTTCAAGTTTCGAAACCAGTCGTCAAGATCCCGCTTCGCGGGAATTCATCACCGCTAACCGAGCTTCGAAGATTCATTTTTCCGCTAAATCTTGTTTAAACTTCTCCAGCCTCTTTTTCAGTTTTTCGTCAGATAAGGCTAAAATTTGAATAGCCAAGATGGCGGCATTTTTTGCCCCAGCTTCACCGATAGACATGGTCGCCACCGGCACCCCCGAGGGCATCTGAACCATGGAGAAAAGGGAGTCCATGCCCGAAAGTGAAGAAGCGTTCAAAGGAACTCCAATCACCGGCAGATTGGTGTAGGAGGCAATCACACCTGGTAAGTGAGCGGCCATCCCCGCGCCCGCAATGATTACTTTTATTCCCTTTTTTTCTGCCGACTCTGCCAGGTTTTTGGTCTTTTCAGGATTTCTATGGGCTGAACAAATCTCCATCTGATAAGGGATTTTGAATTTCTCCAAAATCTCCGTGCCTTTTGACATTATCAGTTGATCTGATTTACTCCCCATTATAACTAATATCTTAGAATTCGCCATTTTGTTTCCTTTTTTAAAGGCAGGTAATAGGTGTAAGGTCAAAGGTTTTTCCATATCCCCAAAATATCTTGACCCATACTAGAAATATTCCCTCTTTGTCCGCCTCACTCCGTATCCTATGTCTCTTCTGAATTGTGCCCCCTCAAATCTTATCTTATCCACTGAGGCATAAGCTTTGTGAATAGCATCTTCCACGTTTTTGTCCACTGCGGTTACTCCTATTACCCTCCCTCCGTCGGTGAGAACTTTTTTTCCTTCTTTTTTGGTTCCGGCATGGAAAACTAATACATCCTCAGCTTGTTCCACCTTGTCTAAGCCGAATACCTCTTTTCCCTTTTCATATTTGTCCGGATAACCAGCGGAGGCTAAAATCACACATACGGCACAATCATCCCTCCATTCCACATCTTCCAAAGAGAGATCTCCTTCTACGATGGACATAAAAATCTCAGCCAGATCGCTTTTCAAGAGGGGAAGGACTACTTGGGTTTCAGGGTCACCGAATCGACAGTTAAACTCCATAACTTTAGGACCACGCTCAGCGAGCATTAAACCGGCATACAGGATGCCCTTGAAAACCCTTCCCTCCTGCTCCAATCCGACAATGGTTGGCTCAAGGATCTGCTCATAGATGCGCTTCATCATCCTGTCATCGACGATTGTGGTGGGGGCATAAGCTCCCATCCCACCGGTATTAGGACCTTTATCTCCATCATAGATTTTCTTATGATCCTGAGAGGAGGGCATAGGAAGGATGGTTTTGCCATCGGAAAAAGCTAAGATGGTCACCTCCTCTCCTTCCAAGAAGTCCTCAATTACCACTTTGTCTCCTGCATCCTTGAATATTTTATCCACCATTATCTTTTGGATAGCGGATATTCCGGAATTAACGTCATTTATAATAACCGCCCCTTTGCCCGCCGCCAATCCATCTGCCTTTATGACCAAAGGCATGTCCGAGGATTTCACGAAATCTATAGCCTCATCCGGTCTTTCAAAAATCTTGAAACTGGCAGTGGGAATATGATATTTCTTCATGAATTCTTTGGCAAATACTTTGCTTCCCTCAATCATTGCAGCCGATTTAGTCGGTCCAAATATCCTTAGGTTCCTTTTCTGAAACTCGTCCACGATCCCCAAGGTTAAAGGGAGCTCAGGCCCCACCACGGTCAGATCGATGGAATTCTTTTCGGCAAAATTCGCCAATCCGATCAGATCTTCGCTTGGAATCTCCACACATTCTGCCAACCTGGAGATGCCCGCATTTCCGGGGGCGGCATAAATCTTTTTTACCAGAGGACTTTTATGAAGCTTCCATACCAGAGCGTGTTCTCTTCCTCCGCTACCAACTACCAAAATCTTCATGGCTTTCTCCCCAAAAGCGAAACTTTATAGGTTCATCAATTATCACGACAATGAATATAACTCAATTTAACTTTGAAATGCAAGCGTTTTTTGTTGACAAAAAAATTAAAAAATTGCATTTTAAATAAATAGACTTAATTCAATAATGTCTTGATGAGAAACAAATTGAAGAGCTTAATAAAAAAATTTCTGATTTTTCTCTTTTTGTTTTTCTGTCTGAATTATCCTAATGGGGTAATCTTTTCAAAAGAGAGTTGTTTGGAAAGTAATCAAAGTCTAAAGGTGGGTATTTCCTATTTGAGCTTGCGAAAGAGTTTTTTGGATTTCCCCATCGTGTGGAAAACCAACATGCCGATTGCATCAGTAAGTTATCAGATAACCATTGGGAAATTTTTTCATCAGATCAGCCTTGATTACGGGAGGTCTACTTATATCAAAATCAATGACTCTAAAAGATGGGGTAAAAATGGTTTTTCTATTCTGGCATTTAATTATGATTTTATCTGGTATAAGCTGCGCCATACCGAAAATCCGAGGTTTTTCTGGGGCTTGGGTGCATGTCTGGAGAACTTGGAGATCGCCCAGAAACTGGAGATAAGTCCGGGAAAATACAATAAATATAAAGATCAATATGTAGGAATTGGTCCAAAATTGAACTTGTTTTGGAAGTTCAAACAAGCCCAATGGGGGCTGGATATTGATGCTTTATTCACCCTACCCTATGCCAGCTTTGGAATAGTTAATTCAGATGTGGCTTTCACCGCCAAATCTTATCTTTGGTGGTTTGAGATAAAAACCAATCTTTATTATAAACATAGAATTTCGAGGTGTTGCAATCTTTTCGCTGAGTTCCATCGAAATGCTTCTGTTTACGGGAGAAGTTATGAAATTCCATCAAAACTCGATGACTTCTATTCCGGTGGAACATTTATATTCAAATTTGTAGAAATGGGTTTAAGCTATAATTTTTAAATGTAATCATTATGATTAGAAGCTTAGCTTATCCTTCCATGGGGTTAGTAATTATTTTGCTACTCGTGGGTTGCAGAGCCTCCCGAGTTCTTTTTCCTGAAATATACGAGGGAGATACGAATTGGCTGAAGAGGGAAAGCCACCATTATTTTATTTATTATCGTCCCGGATCACCTGCTTCGCAGGATATAGATAAAATAACAAAAACCTTGGACAGCTGCTTCGAGGATGTTCTAACCCAGCTAAAAGTGGATTTTTCAGACAAGATTTCCTATTATCTGTACAATTCTCCAGATGATTTAGGGCGTTGGGCAGAGTGGTCTCGATGGGGATTTTTTGTGGGAGAATTTGAATATGCTGTTCAGGTTTATGCTTCGATAAATTATAGAATAGATGCGCATGAGACGGTACATGTTATTGCCTATCATACCATAGGGATAGCCAAATTGATTTTTTTGAACGAAGGGTTAGCTGAAGCAGTAACGCACTATCATGATAGACTGCTTAGTGGAAAACTGGTTATTCATGAAACCTGCAAATTGCTCCTTTACCAAGGCAAACTGTTTTCTCTTGACGTGCTCGCAGATAACGATCGCTTCAAAGAAATTTACCTTTCGCCTCAAGCTAACAATTATTATGACCAATCTGGATCCTTTGTTCGGTATTTGATCGATCAATATGGTTTGGACAAGTTCAAATTTCTTTTGCCCAGAGCAGGCGAGGATAACTATAGAAAAGTTTTTCAAGAAATCTATGGCAAAAGCATAGATGACTTTGAAAAAGAATGGCATGAATTTTTACGCAACTATTAAACCTTCTAACTTTTAACCTTTGAACCTTTCAACCAAATATATCGCTCAAGTCGGCATCATTGGAAGCTTATACGCAGTCATTACCATCATTTTAGCACCGATAAGTTACGGTCCGGTTCAGGTGCGGGTCTCCGAGGCTTTGACCGTGCTTCCCTATTTAACTCCAGCCGCTATACCGGGGCTTTTTATTGGTTGTGTGGTCGCAAATATCTATGGTGGGTTAGGTATCTACGATATAATTGGGGGAAGCTTGTGCACGCTTTTAGCGGCTTTTTTGACCTTCCTTTCCTCCAGAACTAAAAAGCCCCTCTTTGCCCCGCTACCTCCCGTTTTAGTGAATGCCTTCGGAGTGAGTTTGTATTTACACTTTTTATTTCAGCTCCCCTACTGGCTTACCGTGATTTATATTGGAATTGGTGAAATTGTAGCGTGTTTTGTTTTGGGATACCCACTTTTAAAAATCATTTTAAAAAAAGAAAAGTTTTTGGAAAGGCTGAAAATCTGACCCCGTTTTAAGCTTCCGAAGTTTGATTTTGTTTGCCAAAAAAAGAGAAAATTTTTTTCTTCTCCAACTGGGCGTATTCTTTATTCGTAACAAAATTAAAGTATTTTCAGAAAGCCTTAGTTCAACTGGCTTCGAGGAAAGGTTCTATGGAAAGATTGGGCGCAAAAAAATTGATACTTATAGGTGTTTTCCTCTTTGGGCTCTATGTTCTGGTCTTAGCTCAACAAGAAAACCTTTCCAAAGCCAGGATATTCCTTCCTGATACCCGATGGGACTTCGGCTACGTTCCCAAGGGCAGTTCAGTCTCTCACATATTTCAAATAAAAAATACTGGAGAAGATACACTCATCATTGTCAGGGTTAGACCAGGATGTGGCTGCACCACGGTTCCTCTTTTTAAAGATCGCTTAGCACCTAAGGAGACCGCAGACTTAGAGGTCATCTTCGATTCCGAGAAGATCAGACCAGGGAAAGCCTCCAAAGGCATTCAAATCATTTCTAATGATCCCACCAAACCTTTCCAGGATTTATATTTTACTGCCAGCGTAGGAGAGACTAATTCCTTAGTCAAACTCGTCCCAGAAGAGGTTTTCTTCGATACCATTCACCAGGAAAAGGAAACCAAGCGGACTGTTACTCTCGAAAACATTTCGGAAGAAAAACTATCCGTGGATCTGATTGAAGGACCTAAAGACTTTGTGGAATTGAACATTGAAAGACGCAGTTTGAAACCGCACGAGAAAACCCAAATCACCTTAGGGCTGATAAAAAATGCTCCTCCGGGAAATTTCCGTAGTTCCTTCACCTTAGATTTCCAAAACTCCAAGATGGTCCGCATTACGGTTCCAATCCATGGGGTAGTGGCGACCAAGTAGGATCAAGATGCAAGTGTATCAAAGATCCACCATTTTCCATATTCTTTTAAAAGCCATAGGCATTGTGATTTTGGGTTCGTTGGTGGGGATAATTTACAATAGCTTATCCCCTCAAGGAATCACGCTCAAAGGAAGCTGGAGCAGAAAAGTTACCCAAGATAGTTTGGTTGTGCCTTATTCCTATCAAAAGGATGACCCCCCGGCCGTCAGTTTAGATTATGCCATGATGAAATTTCAATCCGAGCGGACCATATTCCTGGATGCCCGCTATCCGAAAGACTACAAATCCGGGCATATTAAAGGAGCAATCAATTTCCCCTATGAGGAGTTTGAAGAATATTCTTCACAGGTTCTGCCAAAGCTTTCTTTTGATAAAGAGATCATCACCTACTGCGACGGGAGTGAATGTGAGACCAGCCTTTTGTTAGCACGGGAGCTTCGAGATAAAGGATATAAAAACATAAAAATCTTCTTTGGCGGCTGGTCCGAATGGCAAAAGGCAGGGCTTCCTATAGAAGTTAGAAGTTAAAAGTTGGAAGTTAGAAATGAAAATTCTTAAATTTTTGATAGCCATAGTAACTGATAAAAGAGTTGTCCTTATCTTCAGATTGATACTGGGGGTGACATTCGTCTATGCCAGCTTAGATAAGATCGCTCATCCGGAGCAGTTCGCCAAAATTGTTTACAATTACAAAATCCTGCCTAGTTTTTTAATAAATGTCTTTGCCGTCACCTTGCCTTGGGTTGAATTTTTAGCGGGACTTTTTCTGATTTTGGGCATATTCTGTGAAAGTGCCTCGCTTTTGATATCTTTCCTTCTTGTCATTTTCCTCATTGCTATTTCCACTAATGTCCTTAGAGGAGTGAATTTGAACTGTGGCTGTTTCTCCACCAATCCCGCTGAAAAAAAGGAGGGGATAAGTCTTCTCTTCCGGGATTTTATTTTCCTCTTTATGGGACTTATGATCTTCTTCTTCAACAAAGGCTTCGCCACACTTTCTTCACTTTATCAGAGAAAATCCTCTCGGCAATAGTTTGACCCCAATTCTTTTTACCACCCAATCGTCTGTTACAGCGATTTCCGAAAAAATCAAATGAGGAGGGGTCTAGTGGAGTATCCCGCTTTAGCGGGACCTGAAACTTCATGGTGGACAAAGAACATAAATATGGTTCACCTAAAGGGACTGTTGAAAAAGTGGTTTTTGGAGTGCGAAAGCTTGTCCGAAGGATCCCGCCTCGCGGGGCTTTCGCGGTTTTTTGAAATTTGAAGGCTTTTATATATCAATTACTTAATTTTTTATAAACACCGCACCCCGCCAAAGGCAGGATGCACTCCTATTCGGGTTTTTCAACACGCCCTAAAGGTGAACACTCCAACTATTCTTCCCCAGATGGTTTTTCAGAGCTTTCCTACAAATCCCTTGCCAATCCCCAAAATGATGGGTATAATATTCTTGTCAAAACCGAGAGTAAGGTGTTTTCAACCTATTTTTCACAAAAGAGAAACTGAAAGTAAAAGATTCAAGTGACAAAGAACATTTTACTGTTACTCATCGCAGTAGTAGCCG
>Ga0315279_10003452_pt1 | contig 21989 bp, 15 predicted proteins | sample YL17G06_20_MG_FD_203694 | JGI IMG/M metagenome (GOLD analysis project Ga0315279, IMG submission 203694) | Sediment microbial communities from Yellowstone Lake, YNP, Wyoming, USA - YL17G06_20 | ecosystem: Environmental > Aquatic > Freshwater > Lake > Sediment | place: USA: Wyoming | collected... | reverse complement strand
GGCGTTGCCGTTCCTGGAGCTTCGGGCTGGCCTTGTGGCGCGTTGGCTTCATCGAAGATGAAGACCGTGCGCCCCAGCCCGATCTTGTCGCCCGCGCGCAGGAGCACATCGCCTTGCAGTTTGACGCCGTTCAAGCGCGTGCCATTGGTGGACCCCAGGTCCACCAGCCTGTATCGTTCACCTACCTTCTCGATGCGGAAGTGCTGGCGGCTGGCCTTCTCGTCTGTGACCTGAATGACGCTGGTGGAGGCACGGCCCACGGTGGTCAAGTCGTCCACCAAGTCGTGGATGCGCTCCTTGCCATCATGGCCTATGATCTTCAGTTGAACCATCTTGCTTCTGCCGAGTGAATCGTTGGTGGCCGGCGCGTGGCATCCTGGGAGCCGCCGCTCAGCCCCGCTGATGACTCCTCCTTGTGACGCTCCAGCCTCCTTAATGCTGCCTGTTATCCCTCCGGTTGTCAACCGGCAATACGCACCCGAACAAGGACGAAGGATGAAGGATGAAGGCTGAATTCCTTAACGCCGTTGCTTCATCCTGCACCAGAATACAGAATACAGAATACAGAATACAGAAGACAGTAGTCAGAAGGAACAGCCCCGCGCCTGGAATGCCCCCTTGGCGGTCTTGGCGTCTCTTGGCCTCTTAGCGGTTCATTTCTTTGGTTGTGCCACCCGCGAGAATGCGTTGTCGCCTGTCACCCGCTTGCGCAGTCCAATCCAAAATCCGAAATCCAAAATCCAAAATCGGAAGTGCCCCTGGTTGCTGACGGCCCCGGAAACCGTAGCCCCAAAGGGGCACGCTACTTGAGTTGCAGTGCTCTGTCGCCGAATTCTTACCGAATTCCTGTCCGGCTGTACGGTTCGGGAGGCGGGAGGGGGACACGGCGCCTTGTTCAGTACTGGCACGCCACCGCGCCTCTTCTCGACCTCATCACCCAAGGGGCGCTCTGCCTTTCAGGTGCAGTTGAAGTTTGCATGGGCGGGGCTAGTATGTGGTGACGCAGCGAAGGCGGCATGCCACGGGCACAAACGAAGAGGAGTCTGGAAGAGCAGAATGTCCCTTCAAAGGTAACAGCGCAAGCGTGCGCACGCAGCAGGTGGTTCATCGGTGCTGCAAGTCCGCCAGTCCACAAAGTGCCGTAAACAGGCGCTTCTCTTGGGAGCCCGAGGAAAATGGACAAGCGGATTCGGGCGCAACCCATTTTGACATTGCCGATAGCGACATTCCCCCGGTCGTCAACGGCGTTCCGCAAGAGGGCAGTCTGGGCGGCTGCGTTGCTCGCCATCGCGTTAGGCCCGCCGGCATGCCGCGAGGCGCGGGGAGCAGAGCGCGACTTGGTGGACTATTCCCAGATTGAGGTCTTGAGATGGGCGGGCCCCGGGCAGCCCGGCACGTACAAAGATTACCTCGCAGGGCAACCGAGGGGTCCAATCAAGATCATCGCGGTCGAGGGCGTAGCCGCGGCACAGGCGCCGGCGGCCCTGCCTCCTGAGGGCCGCAAAGTGCTGTTGATCGTCAATAGCGCCCTCCTGCCCCAAATCCAGGTTAAGCTCAACCGCTACGTCACTGATGCCCAGAGCCGAGGGTACACTCCCGCGGTCTTTGCATGTACCCAGGGAACAGCGGAAGAACTGAAGGCGTTCATCAAGGGCGAGGCCCCGGACCTTATTGGCTGCGTCTTGTTCGGAAGCATTCCGTGCGCCTGGTACGAGGTGTTGAACGACTATAACATGTACGGGTACGCGAGTTTTCCCTGCGATCTATTCCTGGCAGACCTGGACGGAACCTGGGAAGACCGCAACTCCAACGCCCCGATGCAGGCGGGCGTGTACGACGCGCACTCCGCCGGCTCCGGGGACGAGGGGCCGGAAATCTTTATCGGCCGGATAGATGCCTCGCGGATGGGCGGCAACGAGGCGTCGCTCATCAATGCCTACCTGGACAAGCTGCATGGCTACTACGGTGGTTTGGTGCCCCAGTCCAACTTCGCCCTGACCTATACTGACGACAGTTGGGCCGCCAGTCCCGAGTTCCAAACGGCGATCGCTGACGCCTACCCGTCTAACGATCCCATCAAGGCCCCGGCCACGAGCCGCGACGACTACCGGGACAATCGCCTGGCCTCGGCAGGTTACGAGTTCATCCAGCTGGCTTGCCACTCAAGTTCGTACAATCATGAGTTCACTCGGGGCGGGGGCTTCAACAGCCTCGGTGTGAAGGCCGTACCGCCCCAGGCGCTCCTGTACAACCTGTTCTGCTGCAGCGCCTGCCGATACACCGACTGGGACCAATTGGGGGGCGCGTACATTTTTAACTCCAGTCCGAGAAGCCTGGCGGTCGTGGGCAGCACCAAGACCGGGGCCATGCTGGTCTTCGGGGAATTCTACAGGCCGCTCAGCGAGCGCAAGTGCGTCGGCCAGGCCTTGAAGGAATGGTTCAGAGCCCTGGCCCCCTATTCCGAGTCAGAGGTCTTCTGGCACCTCGGCATGACGGTCATCGGCGACCCGCTGGTGACGATGAAGAACCGGCCTCCTGTCGCGGAAGGCCAGGATGTTCAGGCGGCGGAGGACTGGGAGCTGTTCCTCACACTCCCCGCCACCGACCCTGACTACGGCGCCACTTTGACCTTCGAGATCGTGGACCAGCCGCGTCACGGGACGCTGACGGGCGCGCCGCCCTGCGTGACCTATACGCCGTCCCAGGACCACTTCTCCGCCACTGACAGCTTCACGTTCAAGGCGAGCGATGGCTTCCTGGAGAGCAACGTGGCGACGGTCTCGATCACGCTTATCGCCATGGCGGACACGCCGTCGGTGACGAACGCGGCAACGAATGAGGACACGCAAAGCACGTCAGGGCTGGTGATCTCGCGGAACCCCGCGGACGGGGAGGAGGTCACGCACTTCAAGATCACCGGCATCGCGAACGGGACGCTGTACCAGAACGACGGGACGACGGCCATCAACAACGGCGACTTCATCACGTTCGCGCAGGGGAACGCGGGGCTGAAGTTCACGCCAGCGCCTCACTTCATCGGGAGCGGGAGCTTCATGGTGCAGGCGTCTACGAGCGCGGCGGACGAGGGCCTGGGCGGCGAGACGGTGAGCGCCACGATCACAGTCAACGCTGCAGCCGCAAGCTCCCTGCTGGTGTCCGGCTTCGCCTCGCCCGCCGCGGCGGGCGCCGCGGGAACTGTCACGGTCACGGCCCAGGATGCCCAAGGCAACACGGTTCCCGGCTACTCCGGGACGGTGAGCTTCGCCAGCACGGACGCGCAAGCCGTGCTACCTGGCGACTACCCTTTCGTCTCCGGTGACAACGGAAGCCATAGCTTCACCTTGATACTAAAGAGCGTGGGCACTCAGTCCATCACGGCGACAGACACAGCCACAGGTTCCATCACGGGCACACAGTCGGGCATCACCGTCAACCCAGGCCCTCTGGCCAAGTTTGCTCTTGCGCTATCCAGCCCGCAGACGAATGGCGTGGCCTTCACTGGCGCAAACACGCTCACAGCACAGGACGCATACGGCAACACGGTTACGACGTTCGACGCTTCGGCGGACCAGGTGAGGATCACGGCCAACGCGCCGCTCGTAGGAGACGTGTACAGGCTGGGCACGGGGAACAACAACGTGCTGAATCGCGCGACGGATTTCGTGGCGGGCGTGGCGGACCTGACGGCTCTGGGAATAATATTCGTCGGCAACTACGCTACGGGGACATTCACGGCAACGTCGGCAACAGGAAAGAACGGAACATCGGGAAGCGTCACGATCAACGGCCCGGGGCCGGGACAGCCGGGCAAGGACATGCAAGTCGTGGTGTGGCTGACGATTCCGGCGAGTGTCTCCATCGCCTGGGGCGCAGGCACGACGGGGAAAACTGCCGATGAGGTAACGCCTCTGGATTGGACAGTCAAGGACGCGGGTGGCGACCAGCTTGCCCGGAGCGAGACTTGCGTTAGCAGAGATGCCAATAACAATATAGCGATAAGGCTCGAGAATACGTCAAACACGGGGACGAAAGCCAAGGTCAGTGCGGCTGTGGTGAACACCGGCGGGTGGAACATCGGCAGCGCTCCCGCTATGGACACGTTTGTCATTCAGGCTCAACTGGGGGGCAACGCGCTGGCGACGCTGACCGCTGCCGCCCAAGAGTTAACCGGCACGGCAAGGCTGGCCCCAGGCGCGGACCAGGAATTGGTCCTGACGGTGGTGACGCCGACGGACATCACGCGTGATGTGGGCGTGGAAAAAACCATGTTTGTAGTTCTGACTGCGACCCCGGAGTGACTCTTCACCACAGTCGCGATGAGGCTGCGCCTCACCCAGAGATGATGAAGATGGTTGCACCTGGTGCGGTGGACACAATGGACGAAGTGGACACCGTGGACGAAGTGGACTAAGTGGACGCGGCCATGCTGTATTTTCGGAGCAGAGACCCATAGGCGGCTGAGCCGCCACCAAAGAGCCGAGGCGGACATTTCGGATTTCGGATTGAACTTTTCTTCTCGCTCCCCGAAGATTTGCCGCTAGCGGGGACTGGCACCGGTTTCCGGCCTTTTTGGAATCGGCTGTCTATCCCTGATGGGCTGGGGAGGGAATAATGCGAACTGTGCGGACGTTTACTGTCGTACCTTATCTGCCGCCGCGCCTGGCGGCCTTGCGCGACATCGCCGATAATCTGTGGTGGACTTGGACGCTGGATGCGCGCGACCTTTTCATCCGCATAGACCGGGAGGCCTGGGAGGCCGCCAGACACAACCCCGTGGTCATGTTCGGGCGGGTGCGGCAGGAACGGCTGAAGGTGCTGAGCGAAGATGAAGGCTTTATTGCGCACCTGGACCGCGTCAAGAAGGCCCTCGACGACTACCTGGTGGCGAAGACCTGGTACGACCACGCCATCGGAGATAGACGCCGCGCCAAGCTCGCCTACTTTTGTGCCGAGTTCGGACTGCACGAATGCCTGCAAATCTACTCCGGGGGCCTGGGTCTGCTGTCGGGCGACCACCTGAAGGCCGCCTCAGGCATTGGCCTGCCCTTGGTGGGCGTCGGACTCTTCTACTACAACGGTTACTTCAGGCAGTACCTGAACCCTGAAGGCTGGCAACAGGAGTTCAACCAGGGCCTGGATGCCTACAACCTGCCCTGCACTTTGGAGTGCAGGTCTGACGGCACACCGGTGCTGGTTTCCGTGGACATGCCCGGCCGCAAAGTGTTTGCACAAATCTGGCGCGTGCAGGTTGGCCGGGTGCCGCTCTTCCTGCTGGACTCGCGCGTGGAACAGAACCGCATTGAGGACCGCGCCATCACCGACCAGCTCTACGGCGGGGACTTCGAGCACCGCATACAGCAGGAGATCCTGCTGGGCATCGGCGGCCTCCGCGCGCTGCGCGCTTTGGGCCATGAGCCCGAGGTGTGCCACATGAACGAAGGGCACTCGGCCTTCCTGGCGCTGGAGCGCATCCGCGTGCTGGTGGAAGAGAAGGGCCTGGGCTTTCACGAGGCGCTCGAAGCCAACAAGCCGGGCAACGTGTTCACGACCCATACTCCCGTGCCCGCGGGAAACGAGGTGTTCGGCATTGATCTGATGGACCGTTACTTCAGCGACTGGCATGGCCGCTTGAGGCTGGACCGCAAGTCCTTCCTGGCCCTGGGCCGCCAGAATCCGCATGACGAAACGGAGCCGTTCTCGATGACCGTGCTGGCCCTGCGCGCGGCCGGCCACGCCAACGGGGTCTCGGCGCTGCACGGCTATGTTGCGCGCAAGATGTGGTCGAAGGTCTGGCCGGAAGTGCCGGTCCACGAGGTGCCGATCAGCTCCATCGCCAACGGCGTGCACATCCGCTCGTACGTGTCGGACCAGCTCAACGAATTGATGATCCGCTACTGCGGTCCGCGCTGGTCCTACGACGCCGCGGTGCAGGGCGACGGCTGGAAGGGCCTCGACCACGTTCCGGACGCCGAACTGTGGCGGGTGCACGAGCGCCGCAGGTCACGCCTGGTGACGTGGACGCGGGAAAGGGTGAAGGAGCAACTGGCGCGTTCCGGCGCGCCGCCCAAGGAACTCCTGGACACTGATGAGCTGCTCGATCCCGAGGCCCTGACGATAGGCTTCGCGCGGCGCTTCGCCGCCTATAAACGGGGCACGCTGTTGTTCAAAGACCCTGAGCGGCTGGCACGCCTCCTCTCGGACAAGGCGCGGCCGGTGCAGATCATCTATGCCGGCAAGGCGCATCCCAAAGATACTGAAGGCAAAAAGCTGATTCAGGCAATCCATAAATTTGCCCGCGATCCCGCGTTCCGAAACCGTGTGATTTTCGTTGAAGACTACGACATGGTGGTGGCGCGGTACATGGTGCAGGGCGCGGACGTGTGGTTGAACACGCCGCGCCGGCCCATGGAGGCCTCGGGGACCTCGGGGATGAAGGCCGCCGCCAACGGCGCGCTGAACTGTTCCATCCTCGACGGCTGGTGGTGCGAAGGCTGCGACGGCCAGAACGGCTGGCCTATCGGGCGCGGCGAGGAATACGAAGACCTGGAATACCAGGACCAGGTGGAAAGCCGCGGCCTGTACGAGCTCCTGGAAAAACAGATCGTCCCGCTCTTCTACCAGCGCGGCGGCGACGAACTGCCCCGCGAGTGGATCAGGCGGATGAAACGAGCCATCCATACGGCCGCCACCAAGTTCAGCACCAATCGCATGGTGCGGGAGTACTTCGAGAAGTGTTATGCGCCGGCAGGCGAGGGCTGGCAGGCGATCAACCGGGACAATTTCCGCGGCGCGCGCGAGCTCTGGCAGTGGAAAATGGGCTTGTTCCAGCGCTGGGCGCAGATCCGCGTGGAAGCCGTGGACGCAGCTTACATGGACGGCCTGAAGGTCGGAGATGCACTGAAGATCAGGGCGCGCGTACATCTTGGCCCCGTGCCGTGGGAGTCCGTTGAGGTGCAGGCCTATGCCGGTTCGCCCAACGACAAGGGCGCGCTGGAGTTGGGCCGGGCCTTGCCGCTGGCACACCTGAGCGGCGGGCCGGCCGGCATGCACCAATACGAGGGCGCCATTCCGTGCGAGACTTCCGGGCGCTTCGGCTACGAGATACGCGTCATTCCCAAGAACCCCCATTTGGTTTCGCCCTTTATTCCGGGGCTGATCACGTGGGGATAGGGATGTGGGGCAATCCAGAAGTCTTGCCACGCAAGCGCGGTTTTCCGTCTGTTTTTCGCTGCAATTCGTTCCCGCGACAGCCGATACATCTTACAGTCGTGGTTCACGTTTCAGGCTTTAGGTCTCAGATCTTGGGTTGGCGCAAGTGCCGCCAGGGCAGGTTCGATCAGGCAGCGCTCCTCGCCGCTCAGTCCTGAGCTAAAAACCGGAGGCGGAACCTGGGGAGTGGGGGGTGGGAGGGGAAATGCTCTTTGATCATATTCTTGGCTTGTTCTCCAAGGACCTCGGCATAGACCTCGGCACCGCCAACACGCTCGTCTGCGCCCGCGGCGAAGGCATCATACTTTCAGAGCCTTCGGTTGTGGCGGTGAACAAGAAAACCAACCGAGTGTTGCACAAGGATGGCGAACCTGTGGTCGGCGAGAGAGCCAAGCTGATGCGGGGCCGCACGCCCGGCTCCATCGAAGCCGTCCGTCCCATGAAGAATGGCGTCATCGCCGACTTTGAGATCACGGAGGCGATGCTCAGTTACTTCATCCGCAAAGCTCATGGCCGCAGCCGCTTTATCCACCCGCGCGTCATTGTCGCGGTTCCGTCCGGCATCACCGTCGTGGAAAAGCGCGCCGTCATCAATTCCGCCGAACGTGCAGGGGCGCGCGAGGTGCGCCTGATCAGGGAACCCATGGCGGCAGCCATTGGCGTCGGCCTGCCCATAAGCGAACCGAAAGGCTCCATGATTGTGGACATCGGAGGTGGGACGGCTGAGGTGGCCGTTATATCGCTCTCCGATATTGCGCACTGCACTTCGCTGCGCATTGCCGGCGATGAGATGGACGAGGCCATCTCCAAACACATGAAAGAGGTCTACAACTTGCAGATCGGCGAGCAGATGGCCGAGAACTGCAAGATTCAGATCGGCAGCGCCTACCCGCTGGAAGAAGAACTGCAAATGGAAGTCCGCGGCATTGACACGCTGGGCGGGCTGCCGCGCACGGTAACGGTGCGGAGCGAGGAAATCCGCGAGGCCCTGCGCGACCCGCTGGAGCAGATTGTGCGCGCCATCAAGAGCACCTTGGAGCACACGCTGCCTGAACTGGCCGCGGACCTGCTCGACAGCGGTATTACTCTAGCCGGCGGCGGCGCTCTGGTGCGCGGCCTGGACAAGATGTTTGCACGCGAGACGGGCCTGCCCGTGCGGCGCGCCGACGACCCTCTAACCGCCGTCGCCCGTGGCACAGGCGTGGTGCTGGACCAGATAGACGTGTTCTGGCCAGTCCTGGAGGACGGGCGGGAATCGGCGTAGAACCCCCCGGCTCTTGGCTCTTAGCTCTTGGCTCTCCGTGCCACGCTTCACGTAAGAGCCGAGAGCCAAAAGCCAAAAGCTGTTTCAAATCCGAATTTATGGCCTAGAAAAAGCCTTTTCTCCTGCTACCTTTGAGTGCACGCAAGGAATACGTTTCGTTGCGGGATTGCGGCCTCCGCATGTTCAGCGCCAATCCGGATTTTGGCCCTGAGGCTGGGTCAGGCTTGTTTTTCGGTTGTGGGTTTCTACGTAGTACTCCGTACCAAGTACGTAGTGCTGGAGAGAAGCCACGTTTCGAATGGAGGTACCTGGATGAGTGCTTCGTTGTGTCGCCGTTTTGTGCGGGAACACAAGTGGTTGAGCGCCTGTGTGCTCTCGGGTCTCTTTGTGTTCCTCTTTCACCTCCCCACGATCCTGAACGGACGGGGGGTGCTGGCCGAAGAAGGCAAGCCTGGGCCTGCGGCCACAGTTGCCTCCGGTGAGGAGGCGCACTTCGTGTGGTTCAAGTTCATGGACACCACGCCTGACCCAATCACGAAGAAGCCGCTCTTCTCGAATGCGGAACGGGTCGCCCTGTTCGTGACCTTAGCTATTGCTTTCGCGGGGTTGGGCTACGCGCTGATGCTCATGTACCAGATTCGCGGCGCCGACTTGGGCACCAAGAAGATGCAGGAAATCGCCCAGGCTGTGCGCGAAGGCGCCAACGCCTACCTCAAGCGCCAGTTGACCACCGTAGCCATCATGATCCTGGCGTTGGTTGGTGTCCTGTTCATGACCAAGGCCATGGCGGGCAAAGGCGTCGGGGATCCGTTTGCCTGGGGCCGGGCCGGGGCCTTCCTGATTGGCGCGATCTTCTCCGGCACGGTCGGATTCGTGGGCATGCGCCTGGCCACGATTGGCAACCTGCGCGTCGCCGCTGCCGCCCCTGTGGGCTTCGGCAAGGCGCTGATGCTTGGTTATCGCACCGGGACCATCACCGGCATGTTGACTGACGGCCTGGGCCTGCTGGGCGGCACGCTGATCTTCATGACTTACGGCGAACACGCTTACGAAGCACTGCTGGGCTTTGGCTTCGGCGGCACTCTCCTGGCCCTGTTCATGCGCGTGGGCGGCGGCATTTACACCAAGGCCGCCGACGTGGGAGCCGACTTGGTTGGAAAAGTTGAGGCCGGCATCCCGGAAGACGACCCCCGTAACGCCGCGACCATCGCCGATAACGTCGGCGACAACGTCGGCGACTGCGCCGGAATGGCCGCGGACATCTTCGAGTCCTACGAAGTCACTATCGTGGCCGCGATGATTCTGGGCTTCGTGGCTTTCGGGCACAAAGGCGTGATGTTCCCCATCCTGGTGCGCGCCATCGGGGTGGTCGGCTCCATCATTTCCACGTATTCAGTCCGCGCAGGCGACCGCGGCAACGTCGCCCAAGCCATGAAATCCATCAACTTCGGATTCATTCTCGGCTCCACGATTTCCGTGGTCGGCTTCATGATCCTTGGTTACTTCTACCTGCAATTCGAGACGGATCCCACGCGGCCCTGGGTCGGCCAGATGTCTGACGGCTCTCCCCTGCCCGTTTGGGCAACCTTTGGTGTTGCCGGCCTGGACATGCGCCCGGCCATCACTTGCTTCATCGGCATAGTCCTTTGTATTGCCTTGAACCGCACCACTGAATACTTCACTGGCACCGAGTACTCGCCGGTCAAAGGCTTGGTCAAGAACTGCACGACCGGCCACGCAACCAACATCATCGAAGGCTTCGCGGTGGGTTATGAATCGGCGGTTGTGACCGCGCTTGTCCTCTGCGTGGCGATCATTGCATCCGTTCTGGTTTACTCCGGCACCAACCCCATCTGTATCGCCTACGGCGTGGCCATGTGCGGCATCGGCATGTTGACGCTCACCGGCAATACGATCTCCATGGACGTCTTCGGGCCGGTCGCGGACAACGCCAACGGTATCGGCGAAATGGGCTACGAGAAAGACAAGATGCTCGGCTGCAAGGAAGGGGCCAGCAAGGAAGAGAACGAGGCAAAGTACAAGGAAGCCCGCCAGATCCTCGCGGACCTCGATGCCGTCGGCAATACCACCAAGGCCGTGACCAAAGGCGTGGCCATCGGTTCAGCGGTCATCGCCGCGGTTTCGCTGTACGCCAGCTTCATCACCGTCATCGGTTCCGGCGGCGGGGGCGAAGAGAAGGCTTTGCCCATCAAGCTGTTTGAGAATGTGGCGGCGATGCTGACCGTCTCCAATCCAACCCTGCTTGTGGGCATGCTCATCGGCGGCGCCGTTCCCATGCTCTTCTCCTCAATGACTATCCGCGCGGTCGGCCGCGCAGCATACCTGATCGTCAATGAATGCCGGCGGCAGTTCCATATCCCCGGCGTGATGGAAGGCACGGTGAAACCGGAGTACGGCAAGGTAGTGTACATCTGCACCGAAGCAGCGCAGAAGGAGTTGGTCGGCCCCGCTTTGCTGGCCGTCTTCGCCCCTGTGTTGGTCGGCTTCCTGCTTGGCCCGGTGGCCTTGGCTGGCTTCCTCGCGGGCGCCATCGTGGTTGGGCAGTTGATGGCGTCCTTCATGTGCAACTCTGGCGGCGCCTGGGACAATGCCAAGAAGACCGTTGAAGATGAGCCGCGCGATGCAGTGAAGAATACAGGCAAGGGTTCGGAGAAACACAAGGCGTCCGTAACCGGCGACACCGTCGGCGACCCTCTGAAGGATACCTCCGGGCCGGCCATCAACCCACTGTTGAAGGTCATGAACATGGTGGCCATTCTTACGGTGCCCTTGATGGCCCTCTACGATAAGGATATCGTAAAGAGCGTCCACGACGCTGCGGCGAAGCTGACTGACGCCGCCGGGAAAATCACGCCCTACGTACTGCCCAAACCTTTCGAGGAAGTCGCGGCCATCTACCTGAAAGGCGAGTCGCCTGGCCAGACCTTCCGCGTGGTGGCAATCATCTTGGCCATCCTGGCACTGGGGTGGGCTTACTGGCAGTCCAAACGCGAGACGCAGGGCGCGGAAGGCGCCAAGTAAACTTATCTGGTCGGTCGGGAATCCAGCGGGCTGGGAGGCATTCTCCCAGCCCGATTCCTCTTATCCTTCCCCGTTGCAGTCGCAAATTGCCTGACAAAATTATCATATGGACTGGTCTAGGAATTGCTTTACTTGCACTCTGCAACTGTTTTCGGGAGCGGAAGGAGTGCCATCATTAAGTACAACAGCGCCGTTCACGCCAAGCAAATTGAGACTACACTCCGCAGCCTGGAGAGAAGAGCCAGTGTCTACTATTTTCGCATACCACGCAAAGTAGTGCTGGCGCTCGCTTTGCTGGTGCTGGCACCGTGGGCCGTATTGATTGTACTTTCGTCTCATTCTCGATTTTCTTTCGCTTTGTCCGGCTCGGCTGCCGCCGCGCCCACCAGGTCGGACAAGCGGTACTGCAAGCCGGGGCCTTGGGGGAATATTGAGTACTTTGACATTGTGACACGGCCGCCGGATGAGCTCATCTCGCCCAGTTTCTTTGCCGAAGCTCAGCCTGTCTGGGTCTTCAAGGGCTACTCGAAAGCCGGCCTATATGAGTTGCTTACGTCGGCGGAGCTTACCGAAGCGCAGCGCATTGCCATTGACAGTAGCCTGGAGTTCTCCGCGGCTGCCAATCAATGTGTGGTCAAGCCCGGCAGGGAACTGATCATGGGGCTCAGTCCGAAGGCTCGCGCCAGGATCTACGCCGTGCTTGCGAAGTTCCCTGAGAATCCTCCCCAACGGGACCCCTTCATCTTCAGGCCCGCACAACTTAATGGGTGGCTTGATGAGGCGGGGCTGCAACCGCACAGCGTGGACTTGGTCAAGAGCCTGCTACACCCGCACGGTGACCTTGTGCTGTTTTCCGACTGCAATACGGTCATGAGCCAACTGCCGAATGCGGACGAGAATGTGCGGTTGCTCAAGGCCCTCTTCCGCCGCAATGCCGTCTTCCCGCGTCTGCGCGTGAGCGCTGATTCCGATATCAAGCAGTTGACCAGCTACTGGGGCAAAGGCGGCCGGGAGATGGTTGTCGGCCCGCTGCTGGAATCCATCCCGAAAACTACTAACGGGATCACCGTTGACGTCGCCCTGCTGTTGCCGCCCTTCGTGCGCGAGCGGCTGTACACATACCCCTTGCCCACGCCTGAAACCAAGGGCCTCTCGCGGGATTGCCACTGGTCCGCTCTGAACTTCTTCAACGAGCATCCCGACGACCGCTTCGGGCGGTTCGACCAGATCTATCCGGCCATACAGAACGGCTATTACCCCGTGCCGGGCCGCCCTTCGTTCGGCGACCTGGTTCTGTTTTTCGCTCCGGATCACAACATCATTCATTCCGCGGTATACGTGGCCGACGACATCTTCTTTACCAAGAATGGGCCGCATTTCACTTCCCCCTGGCTGCTGGCGACGCAGGCCGAGGTGCTCGCCGCCTTCCCTGCCTATGACAAGCTGGAGGTGAACTATTACCGCCCCAAGAAGCTCTGACCTGGGATTATCCGGCTCGGGGATGTCCATCTTAGCCTGCATTCGCCTCAAACTGCACTTTTCACGACCCCTTCACCTTATATGGTAGGGAAGGCTGGGCGGGCTTGTCCGCCCTTTTTTCCTGGAGATCAGCAAAGGAGTCACGGGCATGGCGAGGGGGCGGGTAAAGGTCGGTATCGTGGGCTGCGGCAACATCAGCAAGGCGTACATCCTGACGGCGCAGTCTTTCCCTATTCTCGAAGTTGCGGCCGTCTCGGACCTGGACATGGAACGAGCCAGGGCCAAGGCGCAAGAGTTCAAAATCCCCAAGGCTTGCACTGTCGAGCAGATCCTCAAGGACAAGGACATCAAGATTGTACTCAACCTGACCGTGCCGAAGGCGCACTTGGAAGTGGCCTTGGCGGCCATCGCCGCAGGCAAGCACGTCTTCAACGAGAAGCCGCTGGGCGTCACCCTTGAGGAAGGGCGCAGGATCCTTGCCGCGGCCAAAGCGAAGAAAGTTCTCGTAGGCTGCGCCCCTGGCACGTTTCTCGGCGGCGGCCTGCAGACTTGCCGCAAATTGATTGACGACGGCGCCATCGGGCAGCCCCTCGGCGCTACCGCCTTCATGACCTGCCCGGGGCACGAAAGCTGGCATCCCAGTCCGGAGTTCTATTACGAAGTGGGCGGCGGCCCGATGCTGGACATGGGACCGTACTACCTCACGGCGCTCACGCAGCTTCTTGGTCCTGTCAAGCGCGTCACCGGCTCAGCGGCAATCCTCAAGCCTGAGCGCACCATTGGCAGTGAGCCGAAGAGGGGCAAGAAGATCAAGGTGGAGACGCCGGACCACGTCACTGGCGTGCTGGATTTCGCCAGCGGCGCGGTCGCGACTATCGTTACCAGTTTTGCGATCTGGCATGCGCGCCTGCCGCGCATCGAGATTTACGGCTCGGAAGGGACGCTGGCCGTGCCAGACCCTAACAGTTTGCGCGGCCCGGTGGGCATAAGGCTGGCCCGTGAAGGCGACTGGCGCGACGTGCCGCTCACGCACAGCCACTTTGACGGCAACAAGTGGGGGATCGGCGTCGCGGACATGGCCTACGCGCTCCGCTCGGGTCGCCCGCACCGCGCCAGCGGCGAGAACGCCTGCCACGTGTTGGAAGTGATGCACGCATTCCTGAATGCCTCGCGCGATGGCCGGCACTACAACATTGAGACGCCGTTCAAGCGGCCGGCGCCCCTGCCGCGCGGCTTGGCTGAAGACGAGTTGGACGACTGAGACGAGTGCTGAGTGTTGAGTGCTCAGTAATCGGTGCTGAATAGGGCGCGGCGGAAGTAAGTGACCCCGCGCAAACCGTTCCACTAACCCCCGGCTTCAGCCGGGGGTGGGAGGCTAGATTGGAAAGGTACACCGTCGTTCACGACGGTTACCTGGAGCGGCAAGGGCTTAAGCCCAAGCGTCTGCGGCAAGCCCCGTAAACGGGGCTACAGTCGCGGATGGGGCTTGCCACCCCCGGCTGAAGCCGGGGGTTAGTGGGTCGAGTGCTTGTGTGGAACTGTACCAAGAGCCAAGCACCCACAACCCCGGAGGGAATCCGAAATCCAAAATCCCAAATCCCAAACCCGCAAGCGTTCCGCCGCGGCCTTCAAAGAAGCCCTGGGGATCTTTCCTGGCGGAGTGAACTCGCCGGTGCGTTCCTGGAGAAGCGTGGGCGGCGCCCCCTTTTTTGTAGCCGGGGGCAAGGGGGCGTTGCTTTCTGACTTGGATGGCAAACGCTACGTTGATCTCGTCGGTTCCTGGGGTCCGTTGATCCTCGGACACTGCCACTCGAAGGTCGTCGCCGCCATCTGTAAACAGGCCCGCAGAGGCGCCTCGTTTGGCGCGCCGACCGAACTGGAATCGCGTCTGGGCGCATTGGTGCGCAAAGCCTTTCCTTCAATGGAACGGCTGCGCTTCGTTTCCTCCGGCACGGAAGCCTGCATGCACGCCATCCGTCTGGCGCGCGGCTTCACGGGGCGGGACAAAATCATCAAGTTCGAAGGCTGCTACCACGGCGCCTCGGACGCCATGCTGGTGAAAGCCGGTTCCGGCGCAGCCACTTTCGGGCTGCCTGATTCGGCAGGCGTTCCCGCCTCCGTCGCCTCGCACACACTCACCGCTCCGTTCAACGACTTGGCGGCGGTGCGTGCTTTGTTCCAGGCCAACCCAGGCCAGATCGCGGCGGTGATCGTTGAACCGGTGGTGGGCAATGCCGGTGTTTTGCTGCCGGCGGAGGGCTTCCTGCAGGGACTCTCAGCAGTCGCGCAGGAATCCGGGGCGCTGTTGATCGCCGATGAAGTGATGACGGGCTTCCGCCTCGCCTGGGGAGGCGCGCAGGAACTCTTCGGTTTCAAGCCGGACCTCACGACTCTCGGCAAGATTGTCGGCGGCGGCCTGCCTTGCGCCGCCTACGGCGGGCGGGCTGATATCATGGAAAAAATCGCGCCGCTCGGCCCGGTATATCAGGCCGGAACACTCTCGGGCAATCCTTTAGCCATGGCGGCGGGCCTGGCCACGTTGCAGCAACTTCGCCAGCCCGAGACTTACGCGCGACTGGAGGAGATTTCAGCAGCCGTCCGCAACACGATTCTGGATGCCACTGCGGCAGCCGGCTGGCGGGAGCGCGTCTGCCTGAACCGCGCCGGCAGCATGTTCACTCTCTTCTTCCGCCCCGGTCCGGTGCAGGACTTTGCCGCGGCCAAGCGCGCCGATGCGGGGCTGTATGCCCGTTTCTTCCGGCTGATGCTGGAGCATGGCGTGTACCTGCCTCCCAGCCAGTTCGAGGCCGCCTTTGTGAATCTGGCAATGGATCGCAAGATCCTCAAGCGCGTCAGCCAGGCCGCGCGCGCAGCGTTTGCGGCCTTGGGGGGACAAAACTCATGCGCATAACCATCCATGACCTGCAAAAGATGAAGCACAACGGCGAGCCCATTCCCGTTCTGACCTGCTATGATTACACTTCGGCGAAGATTCTGGATTCCGTGGGCGTGCCGGTGCTGCTGGTGGGCGACTCACTGGGCATGGTGGTCCTGGGCCACGAGAATACGCTGCCGGTGACGATGGACATGATGATCCACCATTGCCAGGCCGTCGCGCGCGGCGCCAAGAACGCGCTCTTGGTCTTCGACATGCCCTTTGCCACTTGTTGTCCCGAGGATGTTCGCGGCAGCTTGCGGAACGCCGCCCGCGCCTTGGCCGAAGGCGGCGCGCAGGCGGTGAAGATCGAGGGCGGTGCGGCCATGGCGCCGCTGGTCACGGCGTTTGTGCGCGCCGGCATCCCCGTCATGGGGCACATCGGCATGACGCCGCAGTCGGTCTACCAGATGGGCGGCTTCAAGCTGCAAGGGCGCGACGACGTGGCCAAAGAGCGGCTCGCCACAGACGCGGTGGCCCTCGAAGGGGCCGGAGCGTTCGCGCTTGTGTTGGAACTCGTCCCCCCGGAATTGGCTGCACGGATCACCAAGCACCTGAAGATTCCAACCATAGGCATCGGCGCGGGCCGCGACTGCAGCGGCCAGGTCCAGGTTTTCCACGATGTCTTCGGCCTGTATGAAGACTTCGTGCCCAGGCACACCAAGCGCTACGCCACCGTCGCGGCCACGATTCGCGAAGCGGCCAAGGTTTACTTAAGCGAAGTTGCGCAAGGAAAGTTCCCGGAGAAACAGGGGTGAGCGGGCGGCCTGCGAATTGACTCGCGCCAAGAGTGTGGTTAAATCACGATATGAGAACGGCTACAGAGAAAATAGTCGAGGATGTGCTAAGCCTTTCCCGCGAGTCCAGGGCATTCCTCGCAGAGAAACTGCTGGAGAGCCTGGATTGCGAGGAGGTTTTCACCGCCAGCCCGGAATGGATGAAAGAGATCAGGCGGCGTTGCCGCGAGATAGACGACGGCACAGTGAAGTTGATCCCGGCCGAGGTAGTTTTTGAGGAACTCGACAAGAATCTTGGATGAACCCGGTCATATTGCATCCCGAGGCGCGAGCGGAACTCTCTGAGTCCGCTCGTTATTACGAGGCCCAACGGCCTGGACTTGGCCGGCGTTTTACCGCAGCCGCGCGTGAAACAGTTCAAAGGATTCAAGCCTATCCCCTCCTCTACCCAGTCCTTGAGGACGAGTTTCGCCAATGCCGAATCCTTCGGTTTCCTTATTGCCTGGTATATAGACCCAAGGCGGATCACATTGACGTCGTCGCTGTCATGCATTCCAGCAGGCAGCCTGGGTATTGGAGCTCGCGAATCAAACGGGAATAGGACAACATGCCGCAAATCCGCGCCGCCGTAATCCCTGCCCCCAATGCCGCAGTCGAGATACGGGAATTCCCTGAGCCTGAGGTGCCGCCGGGGGGCGTGCTGCTCAAAACGCTCTACAGCGAAGTCTGCGGAACAGACGTGCATCTCTTTCATGGCAGGCTGAGCGGCGTGCCATATCCGCTTGTGCCAGGGCATGTGGCGGTCGGCGTGGCTGAGAAAGTGTGCGGCCCAGTCCGCGACCTGCATGGCCAGCCGATTGCCGAAGGGCAAGTCGTCACTTACCTTGACGTCCACAAGACTTGCGGCCGCTGCTGGTACTGCGTCGTGGCAAAGGCCTCCACGCGATGCCCCGAGCGCAAAGTTTACGGCATCACCTATGGGGCGGCGGATGGGTTGCTAGGGGGGTGGGCGGAGAAAGTCCTGCTGCTGCCCGGTGTACACATCCTGCCGTTGCCGCAATCCGTAAGGCCTGAAACCTTCATCGGCGGCGGCTGCGGTTTGCAGACAGCCATGCACGCCGTGGAGCGGGCCGAAATCCGGCTGGGCGACAGCGTCGCTGTCCTCGGTGCCGGGCCGGTGGGTCTTTCTTGCGCCGGCCTGGCTGCGCTGAGCGGCGCCGGCCTGGTGCTGGTCTCCGGCGCGCCGGAGGACCGGCTGGCTCTGGCCAGACGATTCGGAGCCGACGAAGTGCTCGACATCCAGAAGCTGCCCGAGGCCGACCGCGTTGCGGCGGTGCGGCGCGCCACCGGCGGGCGGGGCGCTGACGTGGTGATCGAAGCCTGCGGGGAACCGCGGGCAGTGCGGGAAGCACTGCAGATGGCGCGCGATCAGGGCCGCGTGGCGGTGGTAGGGCAATACACGGACCGTGGCGAAGTGGCGCTCAATCCTCACGACGACATCAACCGCAAACACCTGGATATCCGGGGCGTCTGGGGCTCGGACTGTTCGCATCTATACCGTGGCCTGCGGGTACTGGAGCGTTTCCAGGACCGTGTGCCCTGGCGCGAATTGGCAAGCCATGTCTATCCTCTGGACAAGGCCGGCGTTGCCCTTAAGGATATCGAGATGCAACGCTGGCCCAAGGCCGTGTTGAAGCCGGGGGGGAGAGCTTGATTTCCGATTTTAGATTTTCGATTTGCGCGTTGCGGGGATGGTACTTGCCAATGGCGTTTCGCGGGGTAGATTCAGAGTCGAGAGACGAGGTGCGTGTATGGGGAACGAAGAGCTACAGCTTATCCGCAAGACCGCAACCTGGAACTTCCCTCAGGCTACCCAAGCGCGGCTTGATGACTTGCTCAACTGCAAGCCTGATCTATCTCCCGGTGAAATCCGCGAACTTGATGCCTTGATTGCTCTGAACGACGAGATGAGCGCCTTTAAGGCCTCTGCCTTGAAGCTCCTGCATCAGAGAGGCGAGCCGGTTGGCTGATTACCTCTCAGAATTCACCCGCGAACTGGTACGCAAACGAGCGGGAAACCGGTGTGAGTATTGTCTAATTCATCAGTACACCCAATCCGCGGCCTTTCATGTAGACCACGTGATACCTGCCAACAAGGGCGGCAAGTCCGTGGCACAAAATCTGGCGTTAGCTTGTCCGCATTGTGACCGACAGAAATGGGACTTCGTTGAAGCGCCTGTTCCAGCAACAAACCACAGCGCGCCTCTCTTTAATCCCCGAACGCAGCGCTGGGCCGACCATTTTGTGTTCTGGGGTTATAGAGTGGTGGGCATTACACCCACCGGGAAGGCAACGGCCGAACTGCTCAAACTGAACCACGATCCGAAAGTTCGCGTGCGCGAAATTGAACAGTCCTTGGGGCTTTTTCCGCCTGACCCCCAAGACTGAGGACGATATGATCATGGCAATGCACATGACTGGCACGACAAGTAGCATTTGTCTGGGTATCTGGCTTGACGACCTGCGCCTTGGAATCAAGCCGGGGCTGCGGGCCATCGAACCGCTGCGGGTAGAGGCGGTCGGCCTGGACGCCTTCAGCACGGAGCTTGCCCCACGCAACCTGAGCCAGACGGGAAGGCGCGACTTGGCGCGTGCTGTGCGCTCCAAAGGCGCCGTCCTCGCAGCGATGAAAGCTGACGTTGGCGGGCGCAGGCTGGCGGATGCGAGGGCTCTGGACGCCAACCTGCTCAAGTTGCGCGAAGCGGCGCAGTTGGCCTCTGATGTCGGCGCTAAGCACCTGGTTGTGGCCGCGGGATTTCTGCCGCCATTGGCCCTTGGAGATACTGGCGGGAAAGAGGACGCAGCGGCTCGTGCGACATTGTCCGAGGCAGCCCACGCTCTGTGTGAGATTGCGTCAAGTTCCCGTGCGCGCGTCTGCTGGTCCGGCGGGAACGAGGCGCCTGAAGTCCTGGCTGAATTCCTCAACAGCGTTGACTCCGGCGGCATTTTGCAGCTCGACCTCAACCCAGGAGCCTACATCCTTCGCGGCTTCGATCCTCTGAAGGGGCTGCAGGCGTTGTCCCCGCGGGTAACAGTGGTTACCGCGGCCGATTATTACCGCGGCGGCGGCGAGGCACCGTTCGGCCAAGGCGAAGTGCGCTGGCCTGAGTTGTTCATCGCACTTTCGGTACTGTCGCAGGGCGTGCATATCCTGGCTGCGTGCGGGCTGGAGGGGGATCGTGTGGCCATGCTGGCGGCTTCATACAGCCGTCTGAAGGGTTTGCGGCAGAATCCCATAGCGTAGGGTAGAATAATAGCAGCGGCATGTGTCAGGGGCAGCTCCATGGCTGCCCGTGCTTTCGGAAGGAAGTGGGCGCGGGCAGCCGGATGACAAGGCTGCCCGTGGCACAGCGAGAGTCTTTGTCCGTCTTCGTTGCTCTGGGGCCACTCTAGTTGTTGGCAGCCGTAAAGATGCAGGTGGGTGAAATGCCTGAGCAGCTTGGTGACGCTGAACTGGTCGAGCGCGCCGGACACGGTGAGCGGGCGGCGTTCGATGAATTGGTGGCGCGTCATTACGACACTGCGACCGCCGCGGCCTTCGCCGTTCTCGGAAACACGGACGCAGCCCGCGACTGTGCACAGGAGGCTTTTCTCGAAGCCGCCGCAACGCTCACCACACTGCGCGACAAAGCCAAGTTCGGCTCATGGATTTATGGCATCGCCAAGCGCAAGGCCATCTATATCCTGCGGCGGCAGAAACTGCACTCTGACGCAATGAAGGTTAAGACTGACGAGAGCCGCTCAAGAATTCCCGTCCATAATCCATCTGAGCTGGCAGGCCATGAGGAGAAACTAGCCAGCATCAGGCGGGCACTGTCGGAGATCCCGGAGATCTACCGCGAAGTGTTGGTGCTGAAGTACGTGGACGGGCGCAGCCACGAAGCCATCGCCAAGGTGCTGCAAATCTCGCTGGCCGCGGTTGACAAGCGGCTGATGCGCGGCAAGGACATGCTGTGGGAATCGCTGCGCCGGTGGAAGGCAACGGAGTAGAACATGACTGAAGAGGAAGCCAACAAGCTCCTTAGACTCCATGTTGACGGACTGTTGGGCCCAGATAAGGCCCGCGAGGTGGATGCCGTTTTGGCGGCCTCGCCAAAGCTTCAGGCTGAATTCCGCAGACTGAAAGAGGACAATGAACTGCTGACAGAGGCCCTGGCGCCGCTGCGTCCGTCGCGTTCGGCGCGGTTGCGGGTTGTGGAGGCGATGCAGCTTGCCGCCACAGACGTGCACCGCCGGGCGCAGTACGTGGCCGACACGCTTCCGGAGCGCGGTTGGCGGATATTCCGGCTGTGCTTCGCCTGCGTGGCGCTTCTGGTAGCGGCTATGTTGGGGCACGTCCACCATCTCCAATCGTTTCTGCCGGGTGAGATTCGCATTGGATACTACGTAGCCCTTGGTTTGTTCGCGATTGGCATCATTCTGCTTGTAGCGGGGGGCTTGCTGGCGCAACTGGAGGCGCGGTTCCTCAGCCTGTTGTCACGACGAGACGTCGAGCCGTCGCGTCTTGAAGTACTTACACTCGAGGTATTTGGGATCGCTTCGTTGTTGACCGCGGGGCTATTGTATCTGCTGCAGTAAGCGATCATGCCCATCACCGGCGCCGGCGGACCAGCCGGGTGGAACTCCTGATGATGCCCTGCACGCTCACATGTTGGCGAGTCTCGTCACCGATCTGGTGTTCGTTGGGCGATTCAGTTTCCTCAACCAGATCCATCAGCGCGTTATAGCGGTTGATATCCATCAGGACTGCTCTAGCCTTGCCGTCCTCAGTTATGTAGCATGGTTCCCCAGTGGAACTTACGGCCTTAAGCAGCGTGCTGGAAGAGTGTTGGAGGTCGCGGGCTCGCGCAAATCGTCCAGAAGCCATTTGAAGAACTCCTTTGCAGCCAGGTTTTCGGAAAAGGTCGCCTCAATCCGGGCGCCACGCTCAACTCCGCGTCCAGCACTAACTTAACTCTACCCAACGAAATATGGCTAGTCAAGCCGGCAGAGGAAGTTATCCGAAAACATTTTGAGATGAGTACGGGAAAGTCATCTATGAACGATGAGGTTCTGAGCGTAGTGCGCGGCTTGGTGTCCCAAGCATAGAGCGATTGGGAGTGAACACAGAATTGAAGAAAGGTTTGGCATCTGCGTCCCTCAGCGTACATCTTGGGGTCCTCGAGGGGTGCGTAGCCGAAAAGTAAGTCGCAGTCCCACTAACCCCCGGCTTCAGCCGGGGGGAGAAGCGGGATAGGCGCGCCATAACCGTCGTTCACGACGG
>Ga0315279_10003451_pt1 | contig 21991 bp, 26 predicted proteins | sample YL17G06_20_MG_FD_203694 | JGI IMG/M metagenome (GOLD analysis project Ga0315279, IMG submission 203694) | Sediment microbial communities from Yellowstone Lake, YNP, Wyoming, USA - YL17G06_20 | ecosystem: Environmental > Aquatic > Freshwater > Lake > Sediment | place: USA: Wyoming | collected... | reverse complement strand
AGAGATTAAAACCTGTGGCCTAGCTTTTCAAAAACCCTCTTCATCTCAAGAGAGTCCATCTCGAGCACCGGCGACTCCGATATCAACGTGATGTTCACCTTTCTCTTGATGATTTCCTCCGCAAGCGGCTTGAATGGGGGCTTGTCGAACTTCATCGGGAGGTGGCGCCTCTCGTTCCCCTGCCCCAGGATTTTGGCGGGGGTCCATTCCATTGATGTGAAGTGGCAGTGCAGGTGCTTCAGCTTCAGTGGCTCAAGTTTATTGAAAATCTCTTTATAGTCTATTCTCCCGGCTTCGCGCGCGTAGAGGTGAGCGAAGTCCACGACCGGCTCGCAACCATTGAGCTGTTTACAGAGTTCTACCAGCTCATCGAGGTCTCCGAAAGCGCTGCCCTTCCCGGTTATCTCGTGTCCCAGAGTCACGCCTTTTATTCCGGCCGACCTCATTCTGTCAAGCATGTCCTCGTCGGCAGTCTTGACCGCCTCAAAAGCCTCCTCGTGTGAAAGTGCGCCGTAGAAACCCGGGTGGTAAACTATAATGCGGGCGCCCATGTGGTAGGCACGCTCCGCCGAGTCGAGGATTCTCTTCTTTGACGCCTCCAGCTTCTGCTTGTCCGAAGTGCAGAGGTTGATGAAGTAAGGACAGTGGATGGATAGCCGGATGTTGAGTCCCTTCGCGAGCTTTCCTACCTCTTTCGCCATTTCGTTGCCCATGGCTACTCCTCTGACGAACTCCACCTCCATCGCGTTCAGCTTCAGCTCGGCCACGCGCCTGAGCCCGCCCAGACTGCTGTGCTCCTCGCTGGAGATCGGGACTCCGGCCGGCCCAAGGTATATCAGATATCCACCAAAACCCTTATGATAGGGGGCAAAAATCTCTAACGCTGGAGGCGATATGGGTGCTGAACAGGTTCCGCGACAGGGTGAGCAACTGGATAAGGCCGTTTGCTGCAGCCATGGCGCGGACGGGTGTCAGTCCAAACACCCTGACTTTCGTGGGGCTTGTGTTCGGCGTTCTCGCTGCATATTTATTCGCGAAGGGGGAGCAGCCTCTGGCAGGGTTTACCCTCCTCGTGGCCGGGTTTTTCGACATCATCGACGGCGCCGTTGCCCGAGTGTTGAAAAGGGAAACTGCTTTCGGAGGGGTGTTGGACTCCGTCGCTGACAGGTATGTGGATCTCATCATATTTGCGGGCATCATCTACGCTTTTATTTTTGTTAGGATTGCAGACCCGAGTATAACGCCAAACTGGGGCTGGGCTTGGGGAATACTTGCAATCGTCGGGAGCTTCATGGTCAGCTACGTCAGGGCCCGCGCCGAGGCCGCCGGGACGGGAAAGCTGGACGTTGGCTTCGCCGAGCGCGCGGAGAGGATGCTCATCCTTGCGGTCGGAGCGCTGGTGAGCTACACAGGGTATGCGGTCGTGCTGATAGCGATACTGACAAACTTGACCGTGGTGCAACGCTTGGTGGTGACCAGGCGACGCTTGCGGAAGGCTTGAATTACTCGGATAGCTTCGCGCAGATATCCTTCAGATACTTCACTCCCTCGCGGAGCAGCTCCTCGCCCTTCTTTGTTATCTTGTAATACTTCCTCGCCGGCTTGCCTCGTTGCTCCTTCCACTCTGCGACAACGTAGCCCCCACGCTGGAGGCGGTGCAGGACCACGTAAGATGTGACGGTCGGAGGCTTCCACCCGAACCTCTTTGAAACTTCCTGCCGCAGCTCGTACCCGTACCTCGGGCGCTCCTTCAGCAGCTTGAGGATGTAAGGCCAGAGCACCTCTGCCGTAGTTTTTTTCTTGAGCCTTTCCATAGCCAAGTGAACCCGAGTTTATCTCTAACCACAAGCCTTAAATAGATATTTTTTTGATATATCTCAGAATTGGATATATGGAGGCTGGAAGATGGCTGTAATAAAAGTAGCGATAGTCGGAGTCGGGAACTGTGCGTCCTCTCTCGTTCAGGGAATCGAGTACTACAAGAACGCGCGGGAGGACCAGTTCGTCCCAGGGCTCATGCACGTGAACTTCGGCGGCTACCACGTCAAAGACGTTAAGTTCGTTGCTGCTTTTGACATCGACGCGAACAAGGTTGGCAATGACCTCTCGGAGGCCGTGTTCACTCCTCCAAACTGCACGATTAAGTTCAGCGACGTCCCGAAGCTGGGCGTGGAGGTCATGAAGGGCCAACAGCTGGACGGCCTCGGGAAGTACCTGAAACCAGTGATACCGGTGGACTCGACACAAAAACAGGTCGACGTTGCAAAAGCGCTGGAAGACGCGGACGCGGACCTTATAATAAGTTACCTGCCTGTGGGGAGCGCCGATGCATCAAGGTTCTACGCGCAGCAGGCGATCAAGGCTGGCTGCGGTTACATAAACTGCATCCCGGAGTTCATCGTCTCTGGCAAGGAGTGGGGAAAGAAATTCGCTGAAGCTGGGCTGCCATGCGCCGGCGATGACATAAAGTCCCAGGTCGGAGCGACAATCTTGCACAGGACACTCGCGAGGCTGATGATAGACAGAGGAGTGAAGATGGAGGAGAGCTACCAGCTGAACATCGGGGGCAACACAGACTTTCTCAACATGCGGGAGGAAGAGCGCTTGATCTCAAAACGCATAAGCAAGACTGAAGCTGTGTCGAGCCAGGTGCCATACGAGGTCCCGCTCAGGATAGGCCCCAGCGATTACGTTCCGTTCTTGAAGGACAACAAGGTCTGCTACATCCGCATGGTAGGGCGAAAGTTCGGGGACATCCCGCTCACCATAGACGTGAAGTTATCGGTTGAAGATTCACCAAACTCCGCGGGTGTGGTCATAGACGCGCTCAGGGCGGTTAAGCTGGCCTTGGACCGCGGGATTTCCGGGCCGCTGGTTGGGGTCTCAGCCTACTTCTTCAAGCACCCTCCGACCCAGATGCATGACGATCTGGCCAGGCAGGCGGTCGAGGACTTCATTGCCGGAAGGAGTGGAAACTGAATGTTTGATGTCGTGGTCATCGGGCACGTGGCAATTGACGTGAATAAGCTCCCGTGGGGAGTAATAGAAAACGCCCTTGGTGGGGCGCCGACATACGCCGGGCTGGCTTTGGTCGCGTTAAGGCGGGGCGTGGGGATGGTATCAAAAGTCGGGGCCGATTTCCTTGAGAAGTTTCCGCCGATTTACAGCAAGCTGGGGCTGGACACCGAGGGAATGATGGTCGCTGGCGAGCACACCACGACTTTCGAAAACACTTACGACGAGGTCGGAAACAGGGAGCAGGTCTGCCCGCACAGAGCTCCACCCATCACGCCGGACGACATTCCGGATGGTTACATGGACTCCAATGCATTCTACATCTCTCCAATCGCAAACGAGGTTGGTCCGGAAGTGCTCAAGACCGTGAAGAAAAAATCAAACCTCGTCATGCTCGATCCCCAGGGAATTCTGCGGGAATTCAAGAGCGGGCGTGTTGAAGTCAAACCAAAGGACTTGGGCGAATATTTGAAGTATACGGACATTGTGAAAATCGGGATGGAAGAGGCAAAGATTCTGAAGTGGGATACCGACAAAGCCCTTGAGAGCATCAAGGCGGCCGGCCCAAGGATAGTGATGGTGACAAGGGGACCGGAGCAGGCCACGGTGCTGAGTGACGAGGGAATCTTCAAAATAAACCCACTAAAGGTCGATGCCAAGGACATGACCGGAGCAGGGGATGTTTTTGGAGCGGCATTCCTGACCAGGTATTCTTCCATGCGGGACGTGATTGGCTCCACAAGGTTTGCAACCGCTGCCGCCGGACTCAAGGTCAGGTACAAGGGGCCGATTGGCTTCCCATCTGAGTCTGAGATACTGGAAGCTGTGAGGCGGCTTCAGTAGGCCTTTGCAACAAGCACACTGAGTTTACTTTTTCCAGAACAAACAGGGCAAGAGTTGGATGGAGGTTTTCCGCCCAGCTCTTCACCGAGCACTTCTCCACCAGTTTTCTCTTCGATTCCTTTTCCGCATGATTCCTGCCCGCACCAAGCAACTCTGACTATCCCGCCATTCTTCTCCAGCCATCCCCTCGCGTCATCCAAGCTCTCTGCATCTTTGATTGCCTCGCGGAATGCCTTCGTGGAGCTTTCTTTGAGCTTCGCGGAGATCTCGACCAGCATTTGCTTGACCTTCGCCTTCAGGGCGCTTTTGGGCACTGCCTTTTTCTCTCCGGTGTCTCGCAGAACGGCGGTCACCTGATTCTTCGCCAGGTCTTCGGGGCCGATCTCAATCCTGAGCGGGACTCCCTTCCTCTCCCAGTAGTAGTACTTGCTCCCCGGCCGGAGGTCCCTGTCGTCCAGCTGCACTCGGAGACCGGCTGCGACGAGCTCATTCTTAACTGCTGCCGCTGCCTGCGCGATTGGGACATCTTTTGCTTTGTATGGAATGGGGACGATTACCACTTGGACCGGGGCAACTTCCGGTGGAATGCACAGACCATTGTCATCTCCGTGGACCATCACGACGGCGGCGACCGCTCGCTCGGAAATCCCGTAGCAGGTCTGGTAAACGTGCTCGTGGCTGCCATCCGGTTTTTCATAAGTGATGTCGTAAACCTTGGAGAAGTTCTGCCCGAGTTTGTGGACGGTGCCTATCTGAAGGGTCCTGCCGTCAGGGGCGAGGGTGTCGAAAGCTATAGAGTACTCTGCCCCAGCGAAGGTGTCCCAAGGCGGGCGTTTCGTGACAACGTATGGGACGCCCAGCTCATCGAAGAACTGCTTGTAAATCCTGACGGCCTCCTGGACCTGTGCCTCTGCATCCCCCGCGGTTGCGTGTGCCGTGTGCGCCTCCTTGAAAGTCGTGACCTCGCGGAGGCGAATCAGAGGCTTGGTCATCTTTGTCTCGTACCTGAAGATGTTGACGACTTGGTAGATTTTGACAGGGAGGTCGGCGTGGGACCTAATCCAAAGGGAGAACATCGGGTAAATGGAGGTCTCGGATGTCGGGCGGAGGGCCAGCTTCACGTCCAGCTCCTCGCTGCCGCCGCGGGTGACCCAGTAGACCTGCCCCCCGAAGCCGCGGATGTGATCGGCCTCCTTCTTGAAGAGGTCCTCTGGGATGAGCAGCGGGAAAAGAACTTCCTGATGGCCCGATTTCTCCAGGAGTTCCCGCAGAATAGAGAAAACGGAATTGCGGAGCTTCAGCCCGTACGGCATCCAGACGTACAGCCCCTTCACGGGGTACCTCGTCTCCATCACCTCGGCTGTCTGGACGACGTCGTTGAACCACTCGCTGAAGTTCTCTTTCCACTTCTCGCGCTTCACCTAATCACCGTGGGATAATCTCCGGCGTTGATTTAAGCCGTTGCTATGAAGTCATCTGGGAGGCAGTATGAAACTCAAACAATGGGTGACGGCTCCGCTCAGGATGAACAGGAAAACGGCCATCGTCCTCGTCGTCCTGCTTGCAATCTTTGCCGGCGGACTTTTCGTGCGGCTTTCGGTGACCCTTGGGAAATGGCTCCCCATGGGCAGGGACGGGCCATACCAGCTCTTCCACACGAGCTACCTGATCGAGCACTACCCTTCTGACCCTTACCTATCCAGCACTCCACCTCTATTCTTCCACTTTGCTGCATGGACGAACGCCGTCCTCTCAGCGTTCGGGTCCTCGGTTATAGCTTCCTTCGATGTCGCGAGCGCGCTCGCGTCCGCACTCGTCGCCCTGACGACGTTCCTGATGGTGAGACGGATGACGAAAAACAGGGTGACTCCGCTGGTTGCGGCTTTTCTCTCCGCGTTCGTCCCCGCGAGCTTCAGGATGATGGGCGAGCTCCAGAAGAATACACTGGCTGCCTCAATCGCTCCGCTCTCCGTCCTGTTTTTCTGGCGTGGGGTTGACGGCAACAAGAAATTGGATTTCGTCCTGTCGGGAATAATTCTCGGGGTGGTCGGGCTCACCCACGAACTCGTCTTCGGAACTCTGGTCATAGCTTACGTATCATACCTCGCGATACTGCTTGGGCAACGGAGGCGCATCCCCTGGCGCGAGCTGAAAGCGCTGGTGATCGTTGCAATAGCTACCGCGGTACTCTGTGGATGGTTCTACTACCCTAGGCTGAGCAGTCTGGGGGGGATGACATCCGCGGCAACGACCTCAAGCTTCATGGCCCAAGGCGCGGGATACCAACCCCCTCTCCAGCAGGGGGAGTCCATGTACAGATACTACGCTGAGTACATCGGCCCGTCCATACTTGCGCTGGCTGTGATTGGGGGCGGCGTGGCAGTCTTCCGCAGGCGGCCACAGGACCTTTTCTTTCTGGCATTGGGGTTGAGTGCGTTTGTAATGGCGCAGCCCTGGGTGGTGCAGGACTACCAGTGGCGATTTACCCTCATGCTGGCAACCTCCGTCGTGCCCCTGGCGGCCGTGGGGCTTATTGAAGGGATTGGAGCCGTTCTTTGGAAAGCTGGGTCCGGCCTCCGTGAGCTGCGCGGGAGAAGTCGCGCCAAGGGAGACAAAGGATCTGCGACGTGGATCAAACGGGGCGCCTTTCTGTGCCTGGTCCTGATTTTCACGGCCAGTCAAGTTGCTGCTTCCAACTACTATGCCTGGACGTGCGACCAGCTCCAGCCCCAGATAACGATGGATGAATACAACACCCTGGAGAACTTCCGCAGCCAGTTTGGGGCAGTATCCGTTTTCGGGGGCGACGCGGACACTCTGTACTGGCTAGATGCTGCTGGGCTCAAGGGGTCGATTCAATCTGGCGAAGAAATCAAGACTCTCTCGGAAGATTTAATGAAATCGTCGGGGCCGAGTGGGGCGACAACCTTAGCCGCCGAGTGGTATAACGCGCAGCAGGATGCTGAAGAGAACATCTACGCGCTGAGTTTTGATAGTCAAGGAAGTCAGATTTTTGAGAACGGACAAATTTTCAAGCTTGTCTTCAGCAGCTCGAGCTTGCGGGCGTACATGTTGAACGAGAACTTCGTCCCGCCTGAAAACTCCCGGTCACCGAGCTCACCGGAGACTACGTTCTCTTTTGCCGAGTTTCAGCCTCAGCCACCGCAGCAGCCACAGCCGCCGGACAACCACCCGCACGACAACCATCCGTCCCAACAGCAGCCATCGCAACCGGGCACACAGCAACAGTCGGGCGGAAGATCCATCGCGTTGGAAATCCTGATGGCACCGGTTTACTTGCTGCCAAGCTGGGCGAGTTTCGTCATCGGAGTTCCGCTGACAATCCTGCTGTGGGTGTTCCTGCCCTGCCTGGCGTGGGAAGGTCTTCGGAGGGTGGTTTCCAAAGATGGGCTTGAAAAGCTGAGGAAGATCGTTCTCATTCTGGGGATAATCATGCTGGTGATTTTGGTGGTCTTCTTTATAGGGGGACACGGGGCTCCTCAACCCCCGACATCTCCTCCAACTTGATTACCAGAAGATGGACGTCAGTTCTCCCCAGACCAAGCTTGCCACAAGACTTCCTACAACCCAGCCTATCGGGACTTGCGCTCCCGCAGTGTAGACGAGACCGAGGGGAACTGCAACGAATATTGCCCACAACACCACCCAGAAAATTAAAGCTCGCTTGGTTTCGCTTTTGGTCGGCAGACGCTCGAAAAACACAGAGTACAGCGCGCCGAAGACTATCCCAAAAACCACTCCAACGGCAATCCCCAACCAAACGAACATCCCCTTCGGCAGGTTTGTCAAAGCCCCCATGATGCCAGAAGCACCTGCGCTTGGCGACTGTAACAAAGTCATTATTATGCCGCCAATCACTCCTGCGATGACGCCCGCTGGAACCGCGGCTTCTATCCCCCTGTCGATGTCCGCCAGCCACTCACCAAGCTTCACTGAAATCTAGAAGTTTAAAAGTTCACTATCTAGTCAGAATCTCGTGTCCGCGTTTCTTCACGAGCACCATGTCCTCCCACCTGGCGCCGCCCAGCCTCGGCACGTAAACCCCGGGCTCGACAGTGAACACCACGTTTTCTCGCAGCACATCCTTTGAATTCGGCGCCAGGCTCGGTGGCTCGTGGATCTCCAGGCCCACGCCGTGCCCTGTCCCGTGGGTTGCAAACCTCGCGTATCCTGCCCTCGCGATCACCTTTCTTGCCACGCCGTCCAGAGAGCTCGCCTCCACTCCTGGCCTCGCTTCCGCTATTGCCGCCCGCTGGGCCTGCTTCACGACCTCGATTATTTTAAGCTGCTTGCTGGTCGGTGAAATGGCAAAGGTTCTGGTCATGTCCGAGCAGTAGCCGTTAAAGATGGCACCCAAGTCAACCACTACCAGCTCGCCTTTCCCCAGCTTCTTTCCCGTCGCCGAGGCGTGTGGGAACCAAGAGTTCTTCCCGGATGCCACGATTGTTGGAAAAGAAGTTCCCTCAGAGCCGGCCCTGCGCATCCCGTGCTCCACCTCGGCAGCGATCTCAAGCTCTGTCCTGCCTACCTCCGCCAGCTCGGCCGCCAGCGCCATCCCTTTCGAAGCAATGCTCGCGGATTTCCTTACCAAACTCAGCTCGGCTCCAGACTTGATCATGCGAAGATCCAGCACCAACTCTGGAAGTTCACGGTAGCCGGCGTGGTGGGCGTTCCTGATCTTCCGCAGGGTTTGGGCCCCTAACCTGTCGTAGCCTACAACGCGGGCATCAATCTCGCTCAAAGACTTCACGACGAGCTGCCACAACTCACCCACGTAAACGCTTTCTCCCTTGTTGAGCGGAGCCTTCCATCCTGAGAGAGCTTGAATGTTCTTGATGCCGCTCTCGGCTTTTGCCCGCGAGAACTCTAGCCTGCTGCAGATGAGAGCGGGCTCGCCTGCTAGCGGGACTATGACTGCCTTCCCGGCGGTTGTCCCGGCCAGGTACCTTGTGTTGTGGACGGCCACGTAAGCGTCGAAACCGCGCTTTTTCATTGCGGCCTGTAACCTCCTTATTTCGGCACGGCCCAAGCTGGAACCTCCTTTATTGTCTCTTACTTATGTGGGGAACTATAACACTTGTCAAAGTTCGGATGTTACTCTGTTTTGTTCATTAACCCAAATATTCGGCTGGCGTTTTCATGTCCAACCTTGCGAGATAGTTCAAGGGGGAGTAATGAGAGAAACATTACGGCAACTTCAACGTTGTAGCACGTTCGTTCACGTGCTTCTAGCGGAAAATAAAATTGGTCACTGCCTATAAGAAATCGCTCTGAAAATGTGCTGATTACCTGGAGCCATTCTGGTTTTATCTGGTTCTGCTGGCCAATCATTCGATTTTCAGGCCTGCCACGCCGACCGAATTTGATACTCATGTAAAGATTTGGGTGTTTCTTCAACAATTCCCCACAGAGTGCGGCGGTCCGATACCCTGTGTTGTCCCAGCCAGCGTGTGCCCAAATGATTTTTGCCTTTGGATTGTGGTCCAACAATCGTTCGAATGAATTGATGTTCGGGTAAAATATGTCTGGGTTCGGCGGCAATCTTAGCTCCATCGGCGTCTGCATTTTTTCACAAACTGCTTCCATATGTAGATCAATCGGTACATCGTTATCCGCGGCAATATCAGAGAGAAGTAGGAATAGCGGGTGGTCGGGCGGGGTCGATTCATATGGGTGATTGGGCTCCAGAGAGAAGTGTTCTGCAGTCAATTCCCCAAATCCTACCGCGCCCTTGGAAAGAATCTCTAATGCTTTTTTCTCAAACATGCTCTGCACCTTGCTGCCTACGTCTTCGTTATGGGCTGCTTTCTGAACCATTGGATTTAGCGTCCCGCCACCTCCCAGAAAAGCGAAACTGTCGGAGTGTTCCTTAGCGATATCAACAAAATCATCGACATCGTATATGCGTGAATGTCCCGGGGGGAAAGGTGGGGGCAACGCCAACGTTTTCGTGACCCCCAGCTGGTTCATCATGTCTAAGCAAGATGCGGCACCTGCCCTCATTCCCGGGAACCGCAACCGCGAACCGATTCCTTTAACCAAGTGGGCATGAGTGTCGATGCAATCTGCACTTCTCGTGATATCTTGTTCTTCGATTAATGCCATGTTCACAACCCTATTTTTATTATCCTGTCTAACGAAAACTTTTTGGTGAGCATATTTTGTTCATCGCCGCCTGCAGCCTCCTGATTTCCACTCGACCCAAGCTGGAACCTCCCTTTATCATTTCAATTTAACGGAATAGTTATTAACTCTTGCAGAAAAACCGTGGTGATGAAAATCGAGCTTCTGTATATTTTAGATTGCCCTTGGTGCGTGAAAACCAAGAGACTAATCAAAGAAAGCTTGAAGGAACTCGGGATGAAAGTGGAAGTGAAAGAGATTCTGATTGACACAACAAAAAAGGCAAAGAAGTTCAAATTTGTGGGTTCACCAACCATCAGAGTAAACGGAAAAGATATTCAGAGTGCGATAAGCAAAGGTCGATGCTTGCCTTGTGAAGAGCTCGCCGAACATGCGAAAGGAACAACAGAATTTGTCAAAAGAGAATGCGGGTGCGGATGTAGACTATACTTTTATCGGGGCAAACAGCACCCCTATCCTCCAAAAGAAATGATTAAAGCAGCTATCAAAAAATCGAGTCCTTAACCTCCTGAAATTCACCCCTCAAGCTTTATGCTGGGGAGTAAAAAAGTTGACCGATGGCTGCGCGAAAGATTGAGTTGAGAAAGCTGTACGATGAAACGGCTGGGATTTACGACAGGCGTTATGCCGAAATCCAAAAGGAGAAATACAGGCTTGTTTTGAAAAACTTGCCCGAGAAAGTTGGAAGAATTCTCGATCTCGGCTGTGGGACCGGGCTCTTGCTGGACGACCTGAGCAAACGGGCGGACATTGTCGTTGGCATTGACGCCTCGGAAAAAATGCTGGGGGCTGCAAAGGCTCGCAAGGCCAGGGCCGAACTTGTGCTTGCCGACGCTGACCACCTCCCTTTCAAGGACGCGAGCTTTGATTGTGTCGTTTCTGTCACTCTCCTCCAAAACATCCCAGAACCGGGCACCTGTGTAGACGGGGCTGCCAGAGTCCTGAAAAAAGGTGGCTTGGCCGTGTTCACGACGTTGAAGCGCAAACACTCGCTGGATGATGTGAAGGGGTGGGTTGAGTCGGCTGGAATGAGAGTTGCGGAGCTTGGGGAAATACCAGAAAGCGAGGACGTGTTCTGCGTGGCAGAAAGGTAGCCCACAAGAAATAACAACTTGATTTTTATGCTGTGCCCGCATTTTATAGCGGGGCTGAAGGTATCGGGGTGCTGTAAAAGATGACTCAATCAAGAAAGATGCTTCGAAAGGCGCAGAGGATAGTCGTGAAGATCGGCACGAAGAGCCTCACGAACGAGCGCTCCAAGCTGGACGAGCGGAAGGTAGCCAAGTTTGTCAAGGATATCATGGCCCTTCGGAAGAGAGACAAGGAAGTCCTGGTGGTGACCTCCGGCGCGGTTGGCGCGGGGATCGGAAGGCTAGAGTTGAAGGAGCGCCCGAAACACGTGCCGTCGCTCCAGGCCGCGGCCTCCGTTGGACAGGGGATACTGATGCAGGTTTACGAGAAGAACTTCAGCAGGTACGACCAGCCGATAGCCCAGATGCTGCTCTCCGCGGAGGACTTCTCAAACCAGGCAAGATATCAGAACTTCAAGAGCACCCTTTCCGCGCTGCTCAAGTGGGGTGTGATTCCGATAATAAACGAGAATGACACCGTGGCCGTGGAAGAGATCAGGGTCGGGGACAACGACCTCCTTTCGGCATACGTCGCCAAAGGCGTCAAGGCAGACCTCATCGTCCTCCTCTCTGACGTCGACGGGCTCTACACTGGACATCCGAGCAAGAGCGCGAGCAAGCTTCTCAAGACGGTGGAACGGGTGACTCCGAAAATAGAAAGGATGGCCCGCTCCTGCTCCCGCGGCTTCGGCGGGATCCTGACGAAGGTGCAGGCGGCGCGCATGGCATCGGAGGCCGGGATATCGGTCGTCATCGCGAACAGCCGGACGGAGAATGTGCTGGGCAGAATCCTGAACGGCGAAGACATCGGCACTCTGTTTCTTTCGAGGGGAGACTGATGGCCGAAGTCCTATCAAAAGTCAGGTTGGCGAAGGACGCGTCCGTGAAGCTTGCCACGGTCCCGAGCGGGGTGAGAAGCGCGGCCCTTCTGAAGATTGCGTCAGAAATAAAAAATGGAAGCAAGAAGCTCCTCAGAGAAAATGCAAAGGACCTCGCAGAGGCCGAGCGGCTGCTCAAAAGTGGAAAAATTTCAAGTGCTTTCGTCCAGAGGCTCAAGCTCACTGAGGACAAGATCAAAGACATCTCAGAGATGGTCAGGAGCGTGGCCAACCTTGATGACCCGATTGGGAAAACACTGTACGCGGTGGAGATGGACAAGGGGCTCGAGGTATACAAGGTAACCTGCCCAATGGGGTTGATTGGGGCCGTGTTCGAGGCTAGGCCAGATGTTCTGCCGCAGATTTCCTCCCTATGTCTGAAGTCAGCGAACGCCGTGGTCCTCAAGGGTGGAAAGGAAGCAAAACACTCCAACCGCGCGTTCTACTCGATCATCAGGGACGCCAGCGAACGGTCGGGAATCCCAAAGGGGTGGATTCAGATTGTGGAAGAGAGGCGCGATGTCATGGAGCTCCTGAAGCTTGACGACAATGTTGACCTGCTTGTCCCACGGGGCAGCAAGGAGTTCATAAAGCACACTCAGGCCAACACCCGCATACCTGTGCTCGGCCATGCGGAGGGGATCTGCCATGTTTATGTGGACGAGGATGCGAACCTGAAGAAGGCGATGGAGATAAGCTACGACGCCAAGGTCCAGTACCCTGCCGTGTGCAACTCCATGGAGACCCTGCTTGTTCACAGGGCCGTTGCCGACAGACTGATTTCAAGCTTGGCAAAGAGGTACAAGGCAGCTGGCGTCGAGATCAGGGGCGACACCAAAACAAGAAAGATAATCCCGTGGGCCAAGCCAGCGACGGAGAAGGACTGGCGGACAGAGTACTTGGATCTGATAATCTCGATAAAAGTTGTGGACTCTCTGCAGGAGGCCATCGACCACATAAACAGGTATGGCTCAAGGCACACCGACGCGATAGTCACGGAGGACAAGGGGGCCGCGCTCAAGTTCATGACTGAGGTGGACTCGTCGAGTGTTATGGTCAACGCCTCCACCAGGTTCAGCGACGGCTACCGCTACGGGCTCGGGGCAGAGGTCGGCATAAGCACTGGGAAGATCCACGCCCGGGGGCCGGTGGGACTGGAAGGCCTCACGACGACGAAGTACTGCGTGATTGGAGCGGGGCACATCGTCTCGACTTACGCTGGGAAGAGGGCCAAGCCTTTCACGCACAGACCCATCGCGAAAGGCAAGAAAATCTTAGGGTGAGTGAATGAAGTTCAAGAAAGTCGTGGTCGGGGGAACGTTTGACTATCTTCACGAGGGGCACATGGCGCTCCTGAGCAGGGCCTTCGACCTCGGGGAGAGGGTTGAGCTCGGGATGTGCTCGGACGAGATGCAGGAGCTGCTGAGGAAGGACTCGGCAGGGATTCAGCCCTTGGCAGTCAGGATGTGGTCGGTGCTGGAATTCCTGAAGCAGAAGGGCTGGCTCCCCCGCACGCAGATTGTAATCTTGAACGACCCGTTTGGGCCGGCCGCCAACGACAGGGAAGCTGACGCGATTGTCGTGAGCCCGGAGACGAAAAGCAGGGCAGAGGAGCTGAACAAGCTGAGAGCATCGAAGGGGCTGCCGCCGCTCGGGATAATCGAGATCGCATTCGTGCTGGGGCAGGACGGGCGCCCGATCTCCTCGATAAGGATTAGGTACGGAGAGATGGACAAGCACGGAAAGCCTCTGAAGCCCGCCCAAGTACAATGATTTTTTAAACTAGCCATTGCTTAACTTTATGAGCTTATGCATCCTTCACACGACGTAAGAGGAACCAAGGGCAAGGAGCTGAACAACAGGCACATAGTCCTCTGTCTCACAGGGAGCGTCGCTGTTTCCAAGTCCCCAGAACTTGCCAGAGAACTCATGCGGCACGGGGCGGACGTCAGGGTCGTGATGTCGAAAGAGGCCGCGGAGCTGGTGACACCAAAGCTCATGCACTGGGCCACGGGAAACGATGTGACTACGGAACTCACTGGAAAGATAGAGCACGTCGAGCTCGGCCAGTGGGCGGACCTGGTCCTGGTCGCCCCAGCGACGGCAAACACCATCGGGAAAATCTCCTGGGCCGTGGACGACACCCCCGTGACTTCCGTGGTCTCGGTCGCCATGGGATTGAAAAAACCGGTTGCGGTCGTTCCTGCCATGCACGGCTCCATGTATGATAACAAGCTCTTCAGAGAAAATCTGGAGAGGCTCCGCTCCGCTGGAGTCCACCTGATGGAGCCGAAAACGGAGGAGGGGAAGGCAAAGTTCCCGGGAGCCGTGGAGGTTGTCGACCTTGTAATCAACCTGCTCGGACCAAATGACATGAAGGGGATGAAGGTCCTGGTCACGGCCGGGCCGACTGTCGAACACATAGACCCAATCAAGCTCATCACAAACAAAAGCTCTGGCAAGATGGGGATAGCCGTGGCAAGGGTCGCGGCACTGAGGGGGGCTGAGGTGACCTTGGTCTACGGGCCGGGCACGGAATCGCCACCGGCTGGGGTAAACGTCGTCAGGGTTCAGACCACTCAAGAGATGAAGGATGCATTTCAGAAGGGGCTTGGAGAAAAGCCTGACGTGGTGGTCTCGGCCGCGGCCGCACAGGATTTCGTGATCAAGAAACCTTCCGGCGAGAAGCTACGCCACGACAGGCCGCTCGAGCTGAAGCTTTCACCAGCTCCCCGCGTCCTCGACGGCGCGCGCAAGCTCGTGCCGAAAGCGTTCATAGTTGGTTTCAAGGCTGAGTATGGGGTGACGGACAAGCAGCTTGCGGCCGTGGGGAAGAGCAAACTCCAGGAGCACGGGCTTGACATGGTGGTGGCGAACGACGTGTCGAGGCCTGGGGTCGGGTTCGGCGGGGAAACAAACGATGTCTTTCTTGTCACAAAGTCGGGGACCAACCAGGTCAAGGGGACCAAGGAAGACGTGGCGAGGGCGATTCTGCACGTCGCAGTTGTGGAGCGACACAAAAAGAAGTAGGGTCAAGGCGGGGAAATGAGGAAATCTTCGGCTTTCGTCCCGGCCCACATCTCGGGGTTTTTCCAGCCGTGCATCGCAGAGGACCCCGCACATTCTGGCTCGAGGAACGGCGGCCCATGCTTGGAAATGGGAGTGATAACAAACGCCGATGTCGTGGAGTCAAGCCGAGCGGGGCTGGAGGTTTACATTGATGGAAGGAAAGCCCGTGATGCGAACACGACGAAGTCTGTTGTGGAGCAACTTCTGTCCCTGACTACGGGGAAATACAAGATTAAGATTAACCACGCCTGCCAGGTTCCGGTCGGCGCGGGGTACGGCGCGAGCGGGGCTGGAGCTCTGGGGACTGCGTTTGCCCTTTCAAGAGCTCTCGGGCTGCGCTTGCCGAAGAACGAACTCGTGAAAACGGCACATGTTGCGGAGGTAAACTGCCGCACCGGTCTCGGGGACGTGGGGGCGCAGGCATTTGGGGGGCTTGTGATTGGAGTTCGACCGGGAGCGCCGCCTTACGGGGACTGGAAAAGGATTCCAGTGCCAAGAGATGTGAAGGTGGTCTGCGCAACCCTTGGGCCATTGTCAACAAAGTCCATGCTCGGCGATGAGAAGTTCAAAAACAAGGCACAGAGACTTGGGAGAAAGGCCGCTGAAAAGATGTTGAAGAAACCGACTCTCCATGAATTCATGTCCGCCTCACGAGAGTTTGCAGACGGGCTCGGCCTCATGGACGATGAACTCGAATCTATTGCCAGCGCGGCTGAAGACGCTGGAGCGATCGGCGCAAGCCAGGCGATGCTGGGACGAGCGGTGTTTGCGGTGGTCAGAGAGGAAGATGTTGAGAGAGTCAGGCGCGCGCTTCTGGAGTTTTTGCCGCAAAAACAGGTGAAGGTATCAGACATTCGCCTTCATGGGCCAACGATCCTCCGTGCATAACGGATGCGCCTTTGAAATTTAGTTACGTTACTTGTTCTGTTTAGGACATCTGCCGCTCTGCCATCAGAAAGTGTCTTTACGCACTATCTCATCTAAAGACAGCCTAGGCGTCGGGGATGGCGTCTGCGCCGGCCTTCCTATCGGAACTATCGCCACCGGCCTGACATCCGCCGGGGCATTGATCACCTTGGCAACCGCTCCCTCTTCGAAGGCCCCCACCCAGCATGTGCCGTAACCCAAAGCCACGGCGGCCAGATGCATGTTCTGGACAGCGGCGGCCGTGTCCTGAATGCAGTAAAGCTCCTTCCCCCGCTTACCATACCTGCTCGCTGCCCTGGTGAGGTCCACGCAAACAACTACGGCGACCGGGGCCTCCGCGACCGAGCTCTGCCCGAGCGCTGCCTTGGCCAGGTCCTGCTTCACTCCTTTGTCTTTGACGACGACGAAGTTCCACGGCTGGCAGTTCCCCGCGCTCGGCGCAAGCCTCCCCGCATCAAGAATCTTCTCCAGGTCCCCATCCTTGAGGGGCTCCGGCTTGAATGCACGCACGCTCCGCCTCGATTTTATCGCCTCGAAGACCTCCATAACACCCCATTTATTTAAAGCCGCCCTGCTAAAAAAAGTTGGGATTCAATGGTAGAGTTCACAGAGCTTGACTGGATAGTGCAGAAGGCCACAGAGATCCTTGTCGACAAGGTCAAGGACGCCCAGATTTCCGACAACGACATAAAAATAGCGTTCGACCTGTTCGCAAAGTCAAGGCTCGAGCACCTGAGCAGCTCATTCGGGTCGGAGCTAGAGAGGACCCAGGCCAGAGACTTTATAATGATGAAACTCCAAGAGCGTGCGAAGCAACTCAACTCGGAATACTGGAGGAAAACTGAATGAGAGTAGCAATCCTGACGTTGGGCTTCCACCCGCGCCCCCTCGAGCACATAATATTGACGAAGAAGCCCCAGGTCTGCTACATAGTGACATCTTCAGAGGGGCTCAAGTACACGGCCAGCGAGCACGGCTACAAGAAACCTAACTCCGTCGTTCTACAAGACGCCGCCCGCAAGGCCCGCTGCAAGATCAACATCCTCAGGTGCGACCCGTTCGACCCGGAGTCCATCGGTGACGCCATAGGGCAAATCATGGAAAAGATAAAGGGCACGGATGAGGTCACGATAAACTACAGCGGCGGGACCCAGGCCATGAGCCTCGTGCTCGGCTCCGTGGCCATAATTCTCTCACGGGTGATGCCAATCAAGGTCCTTTACTCAACCAAAACTCCTGGCGGGCAGGAGAAAATTTTGGACCACACGGAGTCCCTGAAAGAGCTCTTCCGCAGGCTGTACGAGATAGTCCCCGGCGGATTTTAGGGAAAGTGGCCTGCCCAGACAATGTATATCAGAAACGCACAAAGCACGGCCACAACTATCAACCCGGCGCCCCACTTCTTCGCCTGGGCCCTTATGCATATGTATCCAAAGAGCCCGGCTCCCACAAGCAGCACACCGAGCTCTATGGTGAGCACGACCTGCCCGACACTTTGCACCAACCCTCCCTGGGTCATGGCAAAGAGCGACGCCACTGTTATTATCGCCGCCAAACCGCCGAACAGCAGCCACTCCTTCATCCTGCACCTGTTCTTCTTTATGCGTGGTTCCTTTTAAAAATATCAACTCGGGTGCTTTTGGCCGCTGAAACCGATTGTGTGGGCTTTTTTACCCCCCAGTAAATTATAGCTGGGAGCATGGGAGTGGTTGAAGACATAAACTGGCTCAACGAGGACAAGGAGGGCACACGCAAGGTGTTCCAGATAATCGCCGGGGAAAACGGCCTGGGGTTGAGGAAGATAATGGCAATCCACGGCTCCAAGAACTGGTGGCCTGTGAAAGCCTGCGTGAAGCTGCTTATCGACAGGGGTCTGGTGGTTGAGTCGGAGGGGAGCTACAGGCTCACGGAAACTGGCAAGAAGGTGTCTGACGGGATAAAAACCATGGAAGGCATCTAAATAGAAATTTCTGAAACGTTACCGCCTTTCAAAAGCAGGACCTTGTGATTTTTGGTCTGACCATCTTTTAAAAATTCTTCGGCGTTCTCGAGCAACAGGTTCATGTGCTCGTCGTACTGAAGCAGCTTGCCCTTGAACTTCCGGCCGTCCTTGACGCCGACGAGGATCACCTTGTCCATGAACACCTGCATGTTGGCGATGGACTCCGCGGCGGGAGTTGATTCTTCTTCCATTGACATCCAAAAACAGTCAAAAGGGGGGGCTAAAGCCTTGTCGCTGGGGGCGGCCGGGGAATACTTTCGGTGGCCTCTCTCTCGGAAAATGACATAAAAGTGGCAAGCCGACGCAAGGGAACGGAGGTGATAGAATGGTTGAGTTGGAAGATCTTGAAGGGGTCGGCTCTGCAATCGCGGAAAAGCTGCGGGCGTCCGGATATGACTCTGTGGAGAGCCTGGCCGTGGCCACTACTGGGGAACTCGTTGAAACGGCTGAAATCGGCATGCGGGCGGCCATGAAGCTGATTAACGCCGCGCGCGACGCGTCAAAGATGGGCTACGAGCTGGCGAGCAATGTTTTCGAGAGAAGGAAGTGCCTCAGCCGCATAACCACCGGAAGCGCTTCGCTCGACAAGCTCCTCGGCGGCGGCATAGAGACCCAAGGGATAACGGAGTTCTTCGGGGAGTTCGGGACGGGAAAGTCACAGATTGCCCACCAGCTCTGCGTCAGCGTGCAGCTTGGGTCAGGACAGGGCGGGCTGGAAGGGAGAGCGGTGTACATAGACACTGAGAACACTTTCAGGCCGGAGAGGGTGGTACAGATGGCGCTGGCCACGGGAATCGACCCGCAGGCGGCGCTGGACAACATCTACGTCGCGCGGGCGCACACCACGGACCACCAGATGCTGCTTGTCGAGAAGGCTGCGGACATGGTGAAACAGAACCGTGCGAGGCTTTTGGTTGTGGATTCCGTGACGTCCCTCTTCAGGTCGGAGTACTGCGGGAGAGGCTCTTTGGCCGAGCGACAGCAAAAGCTGGGGCGCCACCTTGCGGAGCTGCACAAGCTCTCGGAGCTTGAGGACATGGCGGTCTTGGCGACGAACCAGGTGCAGTCAAGGCCGGACGCGTTCTTCGGAGACCCTACCAAACCCATCGGCGGGCACGTCCTCGGACATTCCATGACCGTGCGAGTCTACCTGAGGAAAGCCAAGGGCAACGTGAGGACGGCGCATCTGGTCGACCACCCCGCGCTGCCGCCTGAGACCGCGACTTTCCAGATAGTCGAGGGCGGAATCCGTGACCAAAGTGCCTAGAACAAAAGTGCTGCCGCGGTTCTACTTTTTATTTTATTTTTATCAAGCACGGCGCCACGTTAGCCTTTTGAAAGCTGCGGCGTCTGTGCTAATGGCGGTCGTTTGCCGTTTGAACTGAAAGAACCAGGTTTCGGGTGCAGGCTGGAGTTGGTCCCGGTCGACGAACTTCACATCCACGAGGAGATCGTCCCGGAGCTGCTCGGAAGGCTGTTGAATGACATGAGGTCGAGCAGCTTTTTCAAAGACCCGATCATAGCGGATGCCAGGACCGGGGTCGTTCTCGACGGGATGCACAGGGTGGCCGCCTCGAGGGAACTCGGGCTGCGCTATCTACCGGTGTGCTCCGTCGACTACGGCGACCCCCGGATAAAAATCGGATGCTGGTACAGAGTAGCGAGGGGGACGGGGGCCAAGTTTGAAGAAATGCTCAAGCTGTTCAGGCTGATACTGGTGCTGCTCGGGCTCGACATGGAACCGTCTTCTTTTGAAGAGGCAAAACGCGCCCTCGACGAGCGAAGGGCGACGGCGTCCCTCCTCACAGCAAAAGAATGCTACTTGATCACCGCGAAAAAAACTGGAATTCATGAAAGCTACTCCTGGATCAAGCGGGTCGAAAGGGTCCTGAAGGAGGAGGGCTTCGGCGTGAGCTACTGGATGGAAGAAGACGCCGTGAAAACCATAGACCCTGATACTGTGGTCATGATGGTCCCGTGCGTGAGGAAGGAAGAGGTTACAGAGACTGCCCTCGCAGGGAAGGTCTTTGCACACAAGACGACACGCCACATCCTGCCCGCGCGGCCTGTCGGGCTCAACGTTCCAGTCGAGTGGCTTAAAGGAGACAAGCCTCTGAAGGAGCTGGACAGGATGTTTGTTGGACACATTTCGGGGCAGAAGGTTAATCACCTGCCCAGGGGAAGCACTTTCGACGGGAGACGCTACGACGAGGAGCTCATTGTGTTTGGAGGAAAAACATGAAGTATGTTGTCGTGGTCGGGGACGGGATGGCTGACTATCCGCTGGAAGAGCTTGATGGGAAGACACCGCTCGAGGTAGCGAACAAACCGAACATGGACTTTCTGACCTTCGGTGGAAAAGTGGGTCTATTCAAAACAGTCCCGAACGGCATGATTCCCGACTCTGCAGTGGCAAACCTGGCGATCTTGGGGTACGACCCAAGGAAACATTTCACCGGGCGAGGGCCGCTCGAAGCGGGGGCGATGGGAATCAAGCTGGGACCGAAGGACGTCGCCTTCAGGTGCAACCTGATTACAGAGCGGGAGGGGAGAGTTGCCGACTACTCTGGTGGCCACGTTTCTAACGAGGAGTCCGAACATCTCCTGAACGACGTCAGAAAAATGGGGGTCGGGGAGTTCCACCTTGGCGTGAGCTACAGACACGTGTTCATCCTCAGGAACTCGAACATCAAAGAGGGCTGCGACCCGCCCCACAACATCGTCGGGGAGGAGATAATGAAGCACATGATTAGTCGAAAGGGTGGAGCAATTGGAAAAAAGTTAAACCAACTCATGCTGGACTCTCGGGAAATCCTTTCGAGGAACCTGATCAACCTCAAGAAGGAGAAGACGGGGAAGAACCCCGCAAACATGATCTGGTTGTGGAGCCCGGGGAAAAAGCCAGCGCTCCAGAGCTTTGAGAAAAAATATGGGATTAACGGGGCGATGATTTCTGCCGTCAACCTCATCAACGGCATCGGGGTGTACGCGGGGATGAAGGTAATAAACGTGCCTGGCGCGACGGGCTATTACGACACGAATTACGAGGGCAAGGCTGACTACGCGCTGAAGGCCCTGAAAAAGTTTGATTTTGTCTACGTCCACGTGGAGGCGCCTGACGAAGCCGGGCACGAGGGGAACGCCGAGCAGAAGATAAAAACAATCGAGGACCTAGACAGCCGCCTCCTGGGCAGAATCCTGGAAAAGGCGAAAGATTGTAAGATTGCCATCCTGCCTGACCACCCGACGCCGGTAATAATGAAAACACATGCCGCCGACCCGGTGCCGTTCGCGATCTACTCCCCGGGCATGAAGGGGGACGGGCTCAAGTACGGGGAGTCGTCCGCTAAGAAGGGTTCTCTTGGGTCCATCTCTGGCGACGACTTCATGAAGATTTTATTGCACGGCTAACGTTCTGCTCCTGCTTTTACTTTCAGGAGAGCCAGGAGCGCGACAGTCTGTACCAGGATGGCATAAATGGAGATAACCAGGATGGACACCCCGTAGTTGAAGAAAGCTCCGTAAACCACGCCGCTGATCAAGAAGCCCAGCCCGTACATCGTGTAGAATATTCCATATGCCTTTCCTCTGGAGGCCATTGGTGCCAGGTCAGCCACGGCCGCCCTGTATATCGACTCCTGCATCCCGAGCACTATGCCAAAAAGGACAGCGGAAATTACCAGCGTGGCTACGTCCTGGGCTGCAAACAAGAGAATTGCTGGGAAGATGGAAACAAAGAACGGAAGCAAAAGCACACTGACGCCAATCTTGTCATAAGCATGGCCGGAGATCAGAGCCGAGGGAGCATCCACCGCCTGCACCACCAGGTAAATCGCGGGGACCACCCACTGCATGCTCGCAGCCGTCACGATCGTCGCGCCCTTGAAGAGAATCAACCAGACGGGGATCAACCCTATGGAGTTCAGGGAAACCGCCCCGATGTACATGTAAAATTTCTTGCT
>Ga0315279_10003449_pt1 | contig 21996 bp, 19 predicted proteins | sample YL17G06_20_MG_FD_203694 | JGI IMG/M metagenome (GOLD analysis project Ga0315279, IMG submission 203694) | Sediment microbial communities from Yellowstone Lake, YNP, Wyoming, USA - YL17G06_20 | ecosystem: Environmental > Aquatic > Freshwater > Lake > Sediment | place: USA: Wyoming | collected... | reverse complement strand
TCATGCCCGCGTCTCTCAGGTCCTCTACGCAGGAATGTGTGTTCGGCTTGTTCGCGATACGCATCAGCCGTCTCGGACCAGTGTGCATCAGCGGATGCAGATGCGTGCCGTACCCGCCCGAGAGGACTAGACCTTTCATCGGCAGTACCTTCGTAGCCGCCCTCGCAAGAGTCGACCGATGTATATTGAATCGGGTTTCTGCAGGTGATTCGTTGTTCTAGAGGTAGATCGTTGTGTTCTCGCCGACCACAAGTCTCCTGCCTCTTGGAGGCACTCCGTTCGCGCTCAGCATCCTGGGCTCCTTTCCTATCCGCAGTCATCTGACCGACCAGGGGATCCTCACCTGTGGCAGATTCGCCGAATTCAAATACCTCAACTTAGATAGGGTAACGGACCACGCGTTCGCATTCCAGAAAGAACACAGGACGAGACTGGCAGAAGCTGGACGGGGGACAATGAAGGAGGCTAGATGACTGATCCCCGACCGTATTTCAGGATTCTGCGTTACTGGTTGATGGGCAACTGGCAAAACGCATCTCTGCTCGAACTACTCGAACTCCCGTTTTCCAGAACACAAGGCGGCAATCCACAGAACCAAATCGACCACATTGAGGAGGCTGGCAAGCACCTTGTGGTCTGGATCAGAGGAATCAATCGGCCTCTCTATTACCCGAAGGAATTTGAATTACGTAACCTGCACCTGATAATCAACGAATGTACGAATCCACGATCTTGGCACTACTACGAGACCGAGGGAACGACCGTTGAGGATGACGATATTGTTCTCGACTGTGGAGCCTCCGAGGGACTGTTCAGTCTTCTTGCACTTGGAAGATGCAAGGGGATTTTCATCGCAGAACCTCTACCAGAGTTCGTCGACTGCCTGAACCTGACCTTCGACGGGATTCGACACGTCAAAATACTGCCATTTGCACTCTCCAGCGAGATCGGAGAGGCGTTTCTGGCACCCGCAGGCATCTCCTCGAGAATCGTGTCTGGCAAAGAGGGTATCAAGATAAGCACGAAGTCCATTGACTCTCTGTTCGTCGAGAATGGAGAAGATGTCACCTACATAAAAGCAGACGTAGAAGGACATGAGGCTGACCTTCTCAAAGGTGCGACAAGAACCATACAGCGGAACACCCCGAAGATATCCATAGCCACATATCACTACCCGGAACATGCGGAATGGATTGCGAAGTTCTTGACCAGGATTGAACCCCGTTACACAATCAAGAAGAGAGGTATCCGTCCAGAACATGGCAACCCAGTGATGCTCCATGCATGGATTGAGCATTGATTCTTCGTCGGAACTGATGTCTGCACGTATCTCGACCGTTTCAAGGAAGACACGCGAAACGAACCAGTCAAGGTTTGAGTTGTCTCTAGCTATATGTGCCCAGCCCGAGTTCGCCATTGGTGTCAGCTGATTTGGACCCGTGAACGCAGGAGGGCTCGTCCGCGAAGCGTTGCGAAAGGTCGGCATCAGGAACCGCATCGAGATCACTACTATCGCCGACATCCCCTCCAGAGGTACCGACCTCGGTTCGTCGTCTGCGACCGCCGTCGGACAAGCCCCTCTTCGAACTCAGTATCTGGGATTTCTTCTCTCTCACGCTTCTGAATTGCACTGACTCATCGAATTCCGCATAGTTCCAGGATCTCTCTTCTCGCTGTACTCACGTCGATTTCTTCTTGACTTAATTCCTTCATGACCAGTCCGATTTGACGCTTGAATGGAGAGCTCCGAGCCCGGCTGAGGATTCCAGCTGGAAGATCAAATGCTGGGCTGCCGATGATCTGCTTGTGTCTCTGCGCCCACAGTGGTTCCACCACTTGCCTGGCCACAATCGACGATGCCTTCCTCCATGACGTCATACCATGTTTCATCCGCACGAACTGAGTGGCCAACGTTACCAGAGGTCTGTTTGAGGACATCGAACCGGCATGCTCCCTGTAGTAGTACAGAAACTCGTCCAGATGCACCATGCCAAAAGTCTTCGCTACCCTCAACCAATAGTCGTAGTCTTCCGCGTAAATGACTGAGGTATCGTATTCTCCAATCGCATCCAGTACAGCACGCCGGTACAGGAAACATGATCCGACCCGATTCGTCTTGGTCAAATCAAGTCTGCCCGGCGGTCGAATTGGCTTCATTTGCGATGTATTGGAATCATTGAATCTGAAGAAATTGCAGTATACGAATGCCGCTCCTGTTGCTTGGAGGAACCCGACCATTCTCTCAATGGCGTTTGGTGCAAAGTAGTTATCAACAGATGTCCACGTCAGAAAATCTCCGGAAACGGCTCGAAACCCCGTATTCAATGCTGAAGGCAGCCCTTGGTTTGACGTGTGACTTCTCACAACAATGCGCGAGTCTCTTGCCGCACTAATCAACTCAAGCGTGCCGTCTGTTGATCCATCATCAACAATCACCAGCTCGACATCTTGATGCGTTTGGCCCAGACAGTTAGCGATTGCCTCCTGAACGAAATTCGCACCATTGAAGATGGGCAGAACAATGCTAACTTTCTTGTCGATGCGCATTCTTTTCCCCGTACGTAAAGACCAGGTATCCCTGGTTAAGTGCTCTGAGCTCATCGGAATCCATGCCATCGTACAGCGTTTTGAAACCTTGGCCCGAATGATTGACGAAGCTGATTGAATGATACGGTCCAACCGAATACTCTTGGGTAGTGTGCAGACCAGCCTTGTCGAATAGCGGTTTCATCGTCAACCTTGGTTCCTCTTTTCCGTAGATCCATGTGCCATCGAGTTCCCGAGTCATCTTACCCAAACGATACAGCACTGAACCTGCGTTTGGAACCAGGCTCATTACTCCTTTTCTGCAGACACGAATCGACTCCTTAAGGATGAACAGTATCTCGTCTGACGAGAAGTGTTCGAGCAACCCGCTACTCCACACCCAATCTACTGAGGACGATCCAAATGGCAAACCTCCAAGGACATTGCCGGAATGAAAACTGGCCTCAATTCCAAGTCTTCTGAAGAGGTCTCTTGAAGACTCAAGGTTCCTTCGCGAGTAGTCCATCATATAGGTATCTCGACCATAGATCGCCAGTATCGCAGAGAGCTCCCCGGTTCCGCTACCCAGTTCTAGTACTGAATCGCCAGGAGAAGTCATCGCAAGAAGAGGCTTGATCCAGACGGGGAACTGGTTGCTCCTAACCTTCTCGACTAGGTCTTCGACTCTGTTACGTCCAACCATTGCGTCATGCCATTCACTCTCACCAAGTGCAGATTCACTCTTTGTTCCTGACCATGAGATGAATAGACCATCAACACTACGTCCATCATAGGCTATTTCTTTGACAATCACCTTTTCACAAGACCGGCGGATAACGTCAGCAATGTGATTTGCGTCGAACCATTGCTCAAAATCCGTAATCCTCATTGTACCAAGTTTCTCGATGTTCTTGTCAATTATGACCAGCCTCCCACCTGGCTTCAGAACACGACACAACTCATTGATTGCTCTTTCAATTCGGATTGTATGCTCCAATGCCTCAACACAGAAAACCGCATCGAAAGAATCGGAATCGTACGGAAGATTGAGAATGCTCCCCTTTCTCACTATGATGGAAGCAGGTACTTTCTTCAACAACTCCTCGGATACATCGACCCCGTGTATCTCGCATGATGGGGTGGCGTCCTTTATCCTTGAAGCGAAGCGCCCCTTCCCACATCCAGCGTCAAGGATTCTTTTGCCTCTCAGGTCCCCAAGCTGCTCGCGAATTTCGTCCAATCGTCCATCATTGGCTGGGACTTCAGAGGGAAAAATCTCTGCATTGGAATCAAAGAAGGATTCAACTTTCATATGGACTGCGTCGAGAAAGAACTTGCATGCCCAACTGATTTCTTCTCCAGGGAAGTAACCCGCATTGATGCCGCGCGAGCCATAGAATCCGCCTGAGCTGTTCTGATTCCTGCACAGATAGGCAAGGGCCTTATCAGCAGCGGAATTCATACCTAGCTTATATCCTATTGCCGCAAACTGCGCAACGCCTACGCTACAGGACCACTTCACATTCGGATAGGCGGGGATTCCGCCATCTTTCCTTTGCCTCGAGAAGACTTTCTGCACAAGTTGACGTACGAAATCATCGAGCCCAAGGTCGATGAATCCATCAGCAATATAGGCAAGGAAATGTGTAAGAGTCTTGTCACTGAGAATACCAGGGAAACCCTGGTAGTATCTCACGGAATTCTGAACCGCTGCTAAATGAGAAGTCATATTCAGAGTCCTACAAGCTTCAGCAAGCACTGGGAGCACGAAAACGTGAACTCCTTCTGGGATTGATCCCCCGTAATTGGATGGAATGCTACCATCTTCCCTGATTGATGACAACAGGTATTCTGTCGTCTTCTGAGCACTGACTCTATACTTGTCCCAAATGCGGGCTGCACAGAGTAGCCCCCGTAGTCCCTGCCCAGAATCGAAGAAGTACTCGACTCCATCAGGACCTGCAAAAGATCCGTTTGGACGCTGCATATAGGACAAGAACTCTGCATATTGTCTTGCAAGCCTCACCTCACCCGCATCCATCAATGTTGGGATGAGATACCCAGTAACCTCAAGATATGGCATTCTTTTCTTCGAACTCACCGCTATCCCTTGCTCGAAGAGCGTATTGGCCTTTATCCAGCCCAACGATCTGTCATAACATTGAACAAGGATAGGCGATTTCGTGGTAGTGTTTTTGAATGAGAACCACCGATTTTTCATTTGTTGCACATCCACTGCATAACCCACTATGCCTGGTGAGAAGTTCACAGGTTCGAACTCATCAAGAATGTTGGTGTTCAATCGAGAGAATACAATATATAGTTTCTTGTTCCCCAGTACATGGCTGCCTAGAATAGACAGTGAAGGAGTCGCGATAGTGCGACCGGTCAAGTTGTATGATTGGCGAACAGTGTCAAGATTTCTAGTGATGCCAGTTCACTATCGTCTTCTGAAATCAGACGTAGTCAGTACAGTATGGTTCAGAAGCGTCTCAAATCCGAAAACTTAGCTGAGTGCGTTGAGCACCCCCATTTGACGAACCTAAGCATATGTATCTCACCTTCCATGCAAGAATGATCTCCAAGTGAGCACTCCAGGAATCTGGCAATCAAAGCACTCTGCGCAAGAATCGTATCTGCGCTTTCTTCTCGGTCTTCAATTGATCCAAATCCAATCTGGTGAGTCTCTCTGTTACACTCTCGCAACCGACCCGGTCGAATAACTTGGCACGCGGAGATTCCGAATACAGCCTTGCATAGTTCCCATATGAGAGGGCTGCCACAATAGCATGCACTCTGTCCGAATATGTTGCATAAGCTTTTGCATACAGATTCAGGTAGTCCTCCGGAATATCTGAGACTAACGTGCCAGCGTGAGATGTGAGATCGCGTTTGTACCCATACCATGAGGCTTTGGCAAGAAGCTTCAAACTAGATGAGGCAGACGTGCCTCTTCGTTTGGAACTTCCTCTGTCAAGAACATCCAAACAAGAATGATGAACCCTGATTATTCGCATGCGGCTGTCAATAGGCGGTTCAGCGATCGTATCGAAATTGCAAACGACGAAATTGCTGATAGACAAAGGAGCAGGAGTGAACGCTTCCGGGAGAAAGAACCCGCAGTCTATTCCGCTCAGAGACTCGGCGCTACAATCTTCACACAATCTGGAACTGGCATCATCCCGTGATATGAAACCAGAGATGTTCAGTGTTCTCATGAACTCTTGGAGTCTTCTCATCTCCGCATGAGAATAGCTAGAACCTCCACAACCATTGAAGACAATCTTTGTTCCCTTGGTGGACAGTCTTGAGAGAACGGGACCCTCAACTTCAACAAATTCGTCACAGAGAGTCATTCCTGATACTACAACGACGTCCGCTTCAATCAGATCAGCTAGGTCAATAGAATAGTCCATCGGACGCCCAACTGTCCTGAGTATCCACCGTGGAAGTTCGCTTGCAAAGAAGAGCCTCGAATTTGGAGATGCGGCCTTTATTGTGTACATTGAACCAAGATCAATGAAGGCATTTCCTATGTTTGTGGGCCAACATCCACCATAGTAAAGGATATTCACTTCGTCACTACCTTCCATGATTGCTTCAATTTCTGGAAGCCTCTGGCATCATTTGGTCTCTGAACCACCAGGCCAATTGGAAGATCCTTCCACTCCAGAACATTGGATTCCTGTTCCTCACACACAACAACACCGCATTGATAGCTGTCCACAGGGAGATCACAAGGGTCAACTATTACTCGAACACAGCCTTGACCACATATGTCGGGGAGCTTCACTTTCTCATAGGAATTCCAGAATCCCGAAAACAATCCAAGTTCATTGTAGAAATTAATCCCAAATATCGGGGACTTTATCGTTTTTGAAGTCTCATAATGGAAATCAATCTCGAGCCTTTCGCCAGTGTATATCCTGTTGGTCTCATTGGAGCGACTGTCCCGAAAGATGACCTTCCGTATGATATCTCCCTCTGGTTTGGCTATGGCGTCTTTCATTCCTAACCCGCTAGCAGTCCTTTGCCTGGACATATCTGCAGCGGCATGGCCATGATATGTTTTCGCGTTGGTCAAAGAGTTGATGTAATATGAAATTGCGCTCTCGCTATCGCCGTAAAAGACTTGCTTACCTCTTTCCAGTACCAAACATTTAGTCGTGAACTCGCGAATCGCGTATTCATTGTGTGATATCAACACTATCGAAACCTCTTCGTCCACCTTTAGCTCGTGCATCTTCCGAAAACACTTCATCTGGAATTCCCGATCACCTACTGCAAGAACTTCATCAACAAGGAGTATGTTGGGCTGACAATTCACCGCGACGGCGAATCCCAATCTCACGAACATGCCGCTAGAGTAGGTTCGGACGGGGGAATCAATGAAGTCTCCAATATCTGCGAACTCCATGATATCATTGAGCCGCTCATCTACCTCGGCTTTGTTCATGCCCAATATTGCCGCATTCACATAGATATTCTCTCGTCCAGTGAGCATAGGATGGAACCCGGCACCCACTTCTATTAGCGCGCTGACCTTTCCTCTGGTCGACACCTTACCTTTATCCGGCCAGAAGATTCCATTGAGCAACTTCAAGATTGATGTCTTTCCAGATCCATTTGGCCCAACGATCCCCAGAGCTTCTCCTTTGTTAAGATCGAAAGAAACATCATTGACCGCCCAGAACTCATCCTTACGAAGCGTATCCGAATGAGAACTCAAACCAAGAGTGTTTCTGGCAATGTCTTTGACTCCGTACCTCATAGAACCCCCAAGAGTCCTGCAATACTTCTTTGAAGCGTGCTCGACCTTTATCGCACATTCACTATCCATCTAAACCCTCTCGGCGACCCTTACTTCTGTCAGATGAAACACGACAAGACCGAACATGAAGACTGCTAGCGATAACAGACAGGAGACAACCCAACCCATCCACTCTGACGTTGTCCCTTTGAGAAGCACGTCTCGCGCACTTGATACGAGATAATAGAGGGGATTGATGTCTGCAATCTTTGCCAGGATTCCGGTTGAGGGTTTCAAATACAGTATCGGCGTAAGAAAGAGCAAGAACCCCATCAGAATCGACACCATGCTTCCGACATCTCTTGCCACCGCGTTTGCCAATGAAAGAAGAAACCCCAGCCCGAGAGACAGAAGGATGACCGGGACGACAACAATTGGAATCAAGAGGGTGTAGACGCTCGGGGTGACCCGATAATACAGGAACAACGCCGAGAGGAGGACAACTTGGATGATGAAAGGTACCAAAGACTGACCTGCTGAAGCAAGGACGAGGGCCTTCTTCGAGAAATTGATCTTCCTTACCATCGCCCCGGCATTGACGAGAGAACTTGTAGTTGCGATGAGTATCGTTGCGAATACCTGCCACAACAAGAGACCTAGGAGCGCGTAGATAGGATACGGAACACTGATTGCGCCAACATTGAAAACGCCCGACGCGTTCAATAAGATAAACGTAGCGAGACTCACGAGAGGGATTATCAATGCCCAAAGCACTCCGATTATCGCCTGACGGTACATAGCCAGGAAATCCCTCTTGAAAAGCTGATAGGTAAGCCATCTATTCTTCAGGATCTCTTTGAAGATGTCAGTGAACAATGAGGAGTATCCTTTCTTGAGGAAATTATCCGGTTCGTATGTAGAAACCGTTGCATCTTTTATGGATGTCCCTCCGAGGCTGCCTGCCGTGGGCTAATGCGCTTCAAGGATTTGAGTGTTGATGCTCACACCCTTCTATTTGCCGTCCTTGAAGCGCGTTGTATGCCTCCAGTTCGAGAAGCCAGTCATTCTCTTGTCAAGTCCCTCTTGGAGAGGCAGATACCATCCACTGGTGCATCCAATCCTGAGCGAGTTTTCGCTCACTCAGTCCAGTCATGACATATCTACCCCTGACGACAGGAATTACGTGTCACAGCAATGATCTTCGAAACTAATATGCCCAATGGCCCCCATACAATACTGGTTCCTTACGAATGGTTTCCGTCTGCATCGTCTCTCCGAACATACTTCCCGTCTTGCTGCCCGAGAGTAAGATACCAGTGGTTGGCGGAATTGAAGTACAGGAGAACCTCATTGCGCGACTGATCATAGAGAAGAATAGAGTGACATTTGTCTCCTTTGATTTTGGAATTAACCCAAGCCAATTGCCGAAGAGTCCTTTCAGCTTGCTGACGTTTCCATATTCTGGAGCTGGCGATGGAGTGGCAAGGCGTCTATCCACCGTGCTTCTCTTTGCGAAGGCCATGAACGACGCCCAGGCAGAAGTCTATTTCATGATGGGGAGACACTATTTGACGGGACTTGCGGCGATCTACTGCATTCTCAAACGAAAGAAGTTCATTTTTCAGGTTGCCAGCCAAAATGACTTCGATCCCCAACTCAACAAGGGACTGATTGGACGCCTATCCTGCAAGATGGGAATCATCTATGCTCACAGTACCTTGGTTCAGACAGAAGAACAGCGAAAGCATTTCGAGTCTCAGTATCACAGAGTGGCGGATATTGTTCCCAATCCGATCGATTTGCCTCAACCCTACTCAAAAGACAGCGAGACCGATGGATCGATTATTTGGGTTGGAACAATCAAGCGATTGAAGAGACCAGACTTAATGGTTGAACTTGCGAAACAGATACCTGATGGCAAGTTCAAGCTGTTCGGTCCTCCATTCCTAGAAGAGGAGGACTACTGCAAGAGTGTCCAACTTGCCGCATCGAGCACTCCGAATCTGCAGCTCCACGGATTCCTTCCGCATGCAGAGATGCTCTCAGAATACAGAAGAGCCGGAATTCTGGTTAACACTTCTGAATCTGAGGGATTTCCGAACACTTTCTTGGAAGCGTGGAGCAATTACGTTCCTGTTGTTTCGTTGAAATGGGACCCTGATGAGATAATCTGCAGACACAAGCTTGGTTTCCACTCAAAAGACGCAAACCAGATGAAACTCGACATTATCAGATTGATGAATGACGGCAAACTAGCTAGGGAACTGGGATTGAACGGGAGAAGGTACGTGGAGACTCATCATTCGAGCAAGGTCATTTCGGATTCATACGAAGAACACTTCAGGAGAGCTGCAAGACCGAGAAATAGAAGAGCAGAAGTACGTTGATGTTTCAATTGCGCTTAGGAAGAATTCAATTCCAAGGGTGTCCTGCTCGCATATATGAAGGACAATCCAATCTCCCCCAACTCAGGTTTGATACGAAAAGCGGTTGCCGATGGTGGAGCGTCAATTGAGCCGATCAATCTTCTTCCGGATAGCTTTCATGCCTTTCTTTGACTTCATTGTGCACTCTTGGCGCCGCGTCCCGAAGAGTCTCAACTTGAGAACCACGAGATGATCCTCCCGCTCGATCCTTGCGCAAGCTGCTAGTGATCAGGGGATGTCCAATCTCTCGAGATCATTACATATTCGCGCAGTTCTTCGCTCCCAAGTATGGCGTTCCATCCTTGAGTGGCCTATTTTCGCCATCTCAGAATATTGCTGGTAATTCTTCAATATATGGTCTACCTTCTCCATCAGGTCTCTTTCGCTTGAGTAGTACACATATCCGTCTCGGTCCGCGAAACCTTCCAACTCGTCCAATCTCCGGTCAGTCAGAAGCAATCCTCCACTAGCCAATATCTCGAAATTCCTAGGATTGAGCGCTTTGATACACTGGGCATTTTGGATACTGAGGCAAATCTTGGAGCGCTCGTGGATACAGCACAGATCATGTGGTTCCACTGTTGTTCGAACAAGGGTCATATTCCCCCAAGGCCCCAACATGGTCCTATCTATCACACGCCTAACAGAGTACCAATGAAGAGGACCTGATAGGACGAATATTGAAGCGTGTTTGAATCTGCAAGCAAGGGCCTTGAGCAATTGCTTTCTCTTTGGATTCCAATTTACCGACCCTATGAAGCTAATGTCGATGTCCTTTGTCGGACTTGCCGTTTGGCATTTTGTCGGATGATAGTACTCAGGGTCATAAGCCAGTGGCAGGAATCGAGCATTACCACTCTTGGAAAGAACGACTGTATCCTCTGGTTCGTAGGTAAATGCAATGTCATACTGGAGGGCTATCCGAGATATGTTCGGCCAGTTATCCAAGTTATCATAAGCCCAGAATGATGTTTTGATATGCTTTTGTTCGCAGAAATCTCTGGTCTCCTGAGTCAAATCGACTGGGTTTATTGTCAGCAGATAGTCAGGGACGACATGAAATAGCTTCTCCTGAAGTGCTAGAGCGTATGTTCTATTTCGAGCTTCCGTGATCTCCTGGCGATACCCAGGTGATAAAGCAAATATGACATCTTGAATCAAGTTCGTTTTAGGATAATGCCATTCTAAGAGTATTGGCTCGACTCCGCAGTTTCTGAATCCCTTGGCGATCATCTGGAGATAGCCACGAGCTGGTGAACCTGCTATGAGTATGCACTTTCGGAGGGTGGTTTGTTCGGGGTACATAGCCAACGATCTCATCCATATCCTGTGATTTGTTGCCAATATATTAAGTGTCGGACAGAGAACAAGGGACAGGGCAGAGCTCTTCAAGTCAGCAAAGGCATCGTTCAAGAGGATTTCGTAGAGCCGCCCCAGGGCCTATGGAGTCAAGTTCGAGACTGAGATGCCGAATTGGTCAGAGGTATATCGTCGTATTCTCTCCAACGACCAGTCTCTGCCCCTTGGGCAAAAGCCCGTTCGCGTTCAATATCTTGGTGCCCTTCCCGACCATGCTCCGGACGAGCTTCCTTTCGACATCTATGACGGCATCATCCATGACGATAGAATCGTCCACCTCAGCCATCGTTATCTGACACCGGTCGCCTATCGCGGTGTAGGGACCGACGTATGCGCTTGGTCCGATCTTGCAGTTCTCTCCGATTATCGACGGCCCCCTAATCACCGATTTCCCGAAGACGACCGTTCCCTTCCCGACCTTCACCCTTCCGACAATCGTGGCTCCGTCCTCGACCTTCCCTTCGTTCAGCGTCTGGATTCCGTCCAGGATAAGGTGGTTCGCCTCGAGGATGTCCTCAGGCTTCCCCGTGTCCTTCCACCAGCCCTCGACGTGGTGCGGGACGACCTTGAACCCTGAATCAATGAGGAGGGATATCGCGTCCGTGATCTCCATCTCGTTCCTCCAGGATGGCTTGAGCCTCGGATATACTTTGAAGAATGACGGATTGAACCCGTAGACGCCTATGACGGCGAGGTTCGACTTCGGCTCCTTCGGCTTCTCCACCGTCCTAATCACCTTCTTCCCGTCAGGGCTCAACTCTGCGATCCCATACCGTTGTGGTTCCTTCACCGGCATCAACGATATGACGCAATCGGCTTTCTCGTCCTTCATCTTCTTCAGGATGGCCTTGATGCCGTTCTTCAGCAGGTTATCCCCCAGATAAACGATGAACTCGGAATCGCCCGTGAACTCCTTTGCGCAGTTCACGGCATGCGCTATCCCCTTCGGCTCTCCCTGGACGATGTAGGTCAGCTTCACGCCGAGCTTGGACCCGTCCTCCAGAAACTCCTGGACCTTCTCCGGCATCACGGTCCCAAGGATGATCCCGATATCGGTTATTCCAGCATCGCGCAGGTCCTCTATGCAATACAGTATGTTCGGTTTGTTTGCGATAGGTATCAACTGTTTCGGACCCGTGTGCGTCAACGGCCGAAGCCGCGTGCCGTACCCGCCCGAGAGAACCAGTCCTTTCATGGGCTATCCCTTTGAATCCGTCCTCGAAAGGTATGATGGCCCTATTTAAGTGCTTCTTGGCTCGGACACCGCCGTTTTGCACCTATCGATAATGATAGGCTGATAACCGTGCCAACGGGCTATTAGTAGTCAAAAGGCAGAGTGAACTCATGTGGCGCAATTCACTTCGTTGAACCGCGGCCTCACTGCCGACCTTCGCCCGCTACGAAGCGTGAGACGTAGCAGGCGCAAGAGCCGCGCTCCCGTCGCAATATCCATTCTCGGTTTAGCATTCTTATTCGTCTCGCTTCTTCACCTCATTCCAGGCATAGCAAGCGAGACCAGCACCGATAGCTCTGCGCCCTCTCCTGCAAACAACAGCTACGTGTTCAAGGTCTACGCGCTCAATCACACTTCGACAAGGGCGGTCAGCAACGGGACCGCTCTCTTCTTCGATATGGCTCAACTGCCAGTCAACTTCAGTAGCTTGCATTTCGGAGATTACAGAATGGATTCGCAGTACTCTGCAACCTACTACGCTTGTTCGGGTGTCCTCCTGAATTCAAGCGGGACGAATGCGTGGATCGCGCTCGCAGAAGGCAACGGGAAGCTCGTGAGCAGAGTCTTCTATCGTGGCCAAACCATTGTGGCCTTAAACGGCCAGACAACGACCTACATCAACAGCAGCAAGCTTGCAGCATACAATGGGACGGATCTGATGGTGCAGGACTGGAGGAATGGGAATTGGACGCCGAACGATGGAATAATCATCGAACATCCAAAGAATGTCACGATATCTGGCGCTAGGTTCTATCTCGGCGTCTACCAGCCCGGTGTCACTACACAGATACCTGAGTTTGATCTGCTTGCGCCGATCGTGGGGTTCATTGCGATTACATTTGTGCTGATCAGACGGAGTAGCAGATCCAGCAGAGACGAGTGACCAGGCTGGCCTCAAACACCCTTCGTTTCGTGCTCGAGCATTCGCCTCATTGACACCCAATAGTTCTCGCTCCAGCCAATGTCGAACCTGTCCCCGCACTCCACGGGAACGCCAGACTGGGTGAAGGTCAATCGAGCGCCGCGCTTTTCCGCCTTTAGCGCAAATGTCGCCTTTGAGAAGTGATCCGAAGGCCAACAATCCCCTTCATCAGGTTTCCACAACTGCACGATCTTCTTGTCCTGTACGAGATCGACGTTCTCACCCGTGATGTAGCCGTCGTAGATGTCGATCTTCCCGCCGACCTTCCTGACTATCGTGCACTTGCCGCCAGTGAACTTCGCGTGCTTCCGCGAATCCATAAGCGCCTCGTACACATCATGAGGCGACGCCTCGAAGAACACTGTCTGTCTTATTGTTCGAGTCTTCATCCACTGCAGCTCCTTGGACAGTCAATCAGTCGAAGGAGTACATCTACTTTGGACCTTCCCGGCTCATGTCGTTCTCAGCCGCTTCGCGCGGTTATCGAACCCAAGACTGGCGTGAAAGTCCATCCGGATGAGTTGTGGACGATCGAATGCGACAGATCTATGTCCAGAACGAAGGACTGCGTCTGGTCTGCTGTGACGTTGAACGGATGGGTAGTCTTCAGCTCTCCCGATGGAACGGTGAAGTCGACATGTGTGCCATTCGTCATCTCGCCCGTCACCGATATCACGACCAATCGTATCTGAGTGTACTTGCCGACGGCTACATCGCCAGATGCAAGCAGTTCCGAGACGTTGACCAAAGACGCTAGATCGATCGTCTGTTTCTGCAGCTTCAGAGTGTGCCAGCCAGACTGGTTTCCTGCGGATGCCGCGTGGATATTGACCTCGGAGAATGTCACATTCACATGCGACCATTCATCAGGCAGGTCCTTCACGTATATCGAGACCGTGCCCATCTTTGATGACTTATTGACGATTACATAGGCTCCTAGTGCCGCCAATGCTACGGCGATAGCTACTCCAATCACTAGGACGGATGTTTTCCCTGCTGCCATGGACCGCGAATCGGAGGGACCTGCAGATAAGGGTTGCGGCGAAACGCCTTCCCTCCTGGCACAAAGTATGAACCGAGTTGAGAACGGCTAGCTAAGCGCTTGGAGGACCCATTGGCGGGAACTCTTCAGGAATCTTCCCTCTCCTCTTCCGCAGCAGCAACAGGCCAAGCACCGCCGCGACCGCGGCAGCGGCGATCACAATGCCGATAACTAGCAGCCAGGCTTCAGAGTTCCTCTCAGTGTGCTCAGGCGATATGCCCGCCTCGGCGGCATCCAGGTCGGCCGACACGGATCCGAACATGCTCTCAGGAGCGGCAAGGTACATGATCCACGCGAGCCCTAGGCGCTCGCTCGCGATGATGACCACGCGTTCAGTGACATACGTGGTGCCGGCGTTCAGCCTAAGCGTGAATTGTATGGCCCGGAGACCATCGATCGTGATATTCTCAGGCGGAGAGACCATCGAGAACCCGAGGGTGTAGTTCCGTTCCAGGTCGTGGAGTACCATAGCTGCCTGCGCGTAGAGAGATCCTTCCGTGACCGCACCAGTCCAGTTCAAGACCTGCATGTACGCCACCGCGCGGTAGCTACCCAGCGCCGTTGTGTTCATGGCAACATCGTAGAAAGCCCCGCCGACTGTGACGTTCCGCTGGTAGCTCCAGCCATCGGGGATTATGATACTTACATGAAGATCAGGCAGGTCGATCGTACTCCCGGCACCCCAACTAGCAGGCAGCAGGTCGAACAGGAACGCGTTCCCGCCCCAGCGCGCATCCAAGCTTCTGCCCGGCTCGGAACTCCAATCGCCGAATTCAAAGGGACTGTCTGCCCTCCATGCGTAGAGCTGGTAAGGATAGGCGAGTATTATGTATCCCGCGTCCAGGTAATGGATCCTTTGACAATTCGTGACATACTCCTTCCTTTTGCCGTGGTCCAATTCCTTGACCGATTTGGAGTAGTTCTCGTCATACAACGCGCTGTTGTAGAAGTTGTCGCTCCAGCCGCTCAACGAAAGCCTAGACTGAGTGAACAACAAGTAGTTCGGATTGGGATCCGAACTCCCGCTGACTATCGCCACGTCATACATTCCGCCGTAGAGGTTCAAGGTGAACTCGAGAGCCGGCGGAGTGGCGATGTCGACCGCGATCCCGATCTTTCTCCATTGACTTGCGAGATACTTCTCTATCTCGATGTCGATCGGGTATCCCTCCTTTGCGATGATCTTGAGAGAGTACGGGGGAACTCCGTTCATTTGCTCTCTATAGCCGTCGCCGTTCACATCTCTGTATCCTGCAGCGTCGAGCGTCGCGTTCGCCTCCGCGAGGCTGTAGCTGAACCTCTGAGCGATAGTGGGCTCGTAGTGCCAATCCGCCATCATCGGCGAGATGAGCGTCGAGCCTACCTCGGCAAGACCTGAGTAGTTGTTCCTCACGATGGCCTCCTTGTCGACGGCCATCGCCAGAGCACGCCTGACCTCGGGGTCACGCCTGAAGTCGGGTCCGTAGCCTGTGTGGAGATTGATGGCTATGTATGTGAGGTCCTGTCTCGGAGAGAGTCCTTCATATGTCCCTATGTTCGAGACGCTGCCCGAAGAGATACCGGTCTTGACGTCCTTGTACTCCTTTACCGGCAACTTGGCCACATCTATCAGATTGTGCTGAAGGGCTGTGGACATCGTTGTGGCATTGCCAAAGAAATGGAGCTCGATCTTGTCAAGGAGGATCTTCGTCTGTTTGTCCACTGTCCAATGATAGTAGGGATTCCTGATCAGAGTGACATGATCTCCATGCAGCAACTCGTCCGGGAGGTTCGACGTTGCCATGAACGGCCCGGTGCCAACGACTGGAACCGCTCCGGAGAAGGCTCCAGACCAGTTCCAGCTCAAATCGTGCGTTGTGAGGTCCTGGAGCAAATGCTTCGGGAGGATCGGCATCGTGATGGAATCGCCAAACGCGAGAGGCATGGGCTTTCTGTCAGCATCCACGAAATGAATGCGAACGGTGTAATTGTCAACTTTCTCAGTGTAGTTGATGTAGAGAGTGTACGGTTCATTTGGCCAGAAACTCGCGTAGTTCGCTCCCACCTGAACATTGACCGTGAACACAACATCGTCCGCCGTGAACGGTGTCCCGTCATGCCAAGTCGCGTTGCGCGTCAACTTGTACTCCCACACCGATCCGTATGGCTCGCCGCTACTCGCAAGATCCATTGCTGGCACGGCTGCCCATGAAGTCGCAAGATTGGCCACGGGCTCAAGATCCTTGCCCACCGCAAGAAGCCCGTCATAGACAAGACTCACGAAGAAGCGCGAGGAATCGTTTACCGCCATGAACGGGTTCAGGGTATCGATCCTGTCCAAGAGTCCGATCCGGAGCACAGACTCCGAAGGAGATTGCCCAGCACTGCTCCCGACTTGTGCCGATCCTGTGACTGGAATAGCCATCACAACAGCAATTAGGATCGCCGACAAAGCCGACATGTAACCAGACGATTCGCGGACCATGGCCACAGTCTCCTCAAATATGGAACTGAAGTCCAGTTTATTTAATGCTATCCGAATCTAACAGCGACTGACAGGGTCCTAAAAGAAACCAAAGCATTACACAGTTATGCTGGCGAGAGGAGAAACCACGCCAGTCACGAGACACATCAGATCAGGAGAGTCTTCCGAGAGTCCTTGAGCACTTGCCCAACCGCCTTCTCGACATCTCCGTCGAGTGGCTCCGGAACATGTTCGTCGAGTATCTTCTTTACGCGCTCCCTCGCGGCCTCTTGGATCGGTCTGAAGCCTTCCTTTGCAGCCCGGTCCGATGTGCGTTTGTCCCACAAGGAGGATATCCGAACCTCTTCATTACGCACGTGCTGCAATGTGTGTGCCTGCGCGAGGAAGCTGCCCATGTTCCCCACCTTGTCGATCAAGCCGACGGCAAGCCTGCCGTCGTCTACATCGATTCCGCGCATGATCCTGAAGACGTCGTTGAAGACCTCATCGCCAATCACCATCATCTCTAGGCTGCTGGCGCCCTCCCAGCCAGCGCCGAGACCTGATAGGCTCTCAGCACCTGCCAACGCCGGGGGCAGCACGGTCATCATGAGCTCGAGCCCCATCTGCATGTCCCATCTCGTCATGTCGGAGGCCATGCCAGAAGCGTCGGATATCATCCCATACTTGCGGGCTAGCTGTACGATGGCGACGGCAACGAGAGCCTCTTCGGGAACTCCCCACAGATCTCTCCCCGAACGAGGATCCATGAAACAGACTCTGCCCGAGTACACGACTGGCAGACTCGAGTCGACTGTCTGCATCAGCACTAGTCCGCCGAGTATCTCCGCATTCTGTTGCGCCAAGCCACCGCTCAAAGTCATAGGCCCTGTCTCCCCGCAGATCGGGCAAGGCACGGGGGAAAACGGTATCCCGCACTCCAAGCTCCTGACCAGAACCTCACAGTTGTTCTCAGCATAGGTGAGCGGGCTGCTGGGCGAGCTGGACAGGCTGAAGATAGGCCTCTTCCTGAGCTCCTCGACCCCTCCTGAGACGCATGACCACATCTTCACGAGGACGTCCACCGTCTCCTTGTTTGGAGCGTACCCTGCAACCGCCTTGGCCGAGTTCCTCATCGTCGCTTCCATCGTCATCGGGACGACCATTCCCGACGGGAAATCGTTGGCCATCACAAGACTGGATGCGTAGTTGTTGTTCTCAAGCGCGTCTCCCAACCTAGCGGCCATCTCGACATCCGCATAGGTCGACAATCGCGACCGACCGGTCTCGAGGTCGAGGATCTTCGGGTCGCCCCCTCCGGCATACGGGAACAGATGCTCTCCATCATACTCGATGTCCTGCTTCGGATCTCGAGCGTAGTAGGTGCCTTGCTTGGGCACCTTCCTGATAGCGTCCTCGACCAACGATCTCGGGAAAGTAATGACACCTTTTCTGGTTGAATGTCTAGAAGCACCAGCTTTCAGAAGCCTCTTTATCGCATCCTCGCTGTCGAACCTTATGCCCGTCCTCTGGAGGATGGCCAAAGAGGCTTCGTGTACCGCGTCGACCTGTTCATCCGAGAGCACTTTGTACTTCGGACTGCACCTGATCCCCCGCATGACGGGCCTCCCTTGAAGAGCAGGAATGCGAGAACGCTAGAAATAGGCTCCTACTCGGGAGGACTAGCTATCTTTTCTCCAGCTCTTGCTTCCTCATGGTCTTGAGTCCCTCTTCGAAGGACATCATCTTCCTGCCGAGCAACTTCTCGACCTTGGACACATCAAGGCATGAGTACTTCGGCCTCCTGGCAGGCAACGATACCGAGCTCGAGGGCACCGGAACCACAAGCTTCTCATCCAAATCAAAAGCCTTCGCGATCATGCGGCCGCATGTGGGCCTGTCGAGACAATCTGGACCCGACACGTGCCATACGCCTTTCACATTCATCCCCGCCAGCTCGAGGAGGGTTCTCGCGATATCGTCTGCGAACGTGGGTGAGATCCATTGGTCCTCGAACAGGGTCGCCCTCTCCCCCTTCCTGATCTTCTTGATGACCCAGGTTACGAAATTGTCTTTGTCCTCCAACGGATTCCAACCGTAGAGCACGGCCGGGCGGGCCACGACAGCATCAGGCAGCGTGGATAGCACCGTCTTCTCTCCCGAGAGTTTGGTCGAGCCGTAGACCGATATTGGGCGGGGCGTGTCATCCTCGGTGTACTTCCTCATCTTCGCTCCATCGAAGACGTAGTCCGTGGAGACATGAACGAGCCTTGCGTTCATCTTCTTGCACGATCTGGCTACAAGCTCCGGGCCCGTTGCGTTGACCCTGTTCGCGATCAACGGTCGCTTCTCGCACCCGTCGACATTCGTCATCGCTGCGCACAGGATGACTACCTCGGGCCTCACCTTCTCGAAGAGCTTCTCGACCTCCTCCTTGGAGCCGATGTCAAGAGGTTCAAGCCGCCATGCGCTCTTGCCATCAACCTGCGGGTTGTAGCTCCCTGCGACCTCGTACTTCGATGAAGCTTGGGAAATAATCTTGCTTCCGAGAAGTCCGGACGCGCCCAATATCAAGAGCTTCTTCTTGTCGGCCATTATGATCCTCGATTTGAACAAGTCCAGTGAGAGCTTTTCTGGTTAAGAGCCTTTTCATGACATATTGGATCTTCTTCCCACAGGAAGACAGCACTCTAGAATGAGGAGACTGAGAATCTGGGACAAGTTAATATGTCCTGAATCTTTTCTTGGTTGATACAATGACAGTGAGACTCGGAGCCGTCGACGGAGTTGTTGTCAGGAATCTCAAGCGCGTCGTCGACGACCGCGGTTGGTTGATGGAGATCTTCAGGAGCGACTGGCCGGAGTTCAAGAAGTTCGGGCAGACGTACTTGACGACCTGCAAACCAGGCGTCATCAAGGGCTGGCACTATCACAAGATCCAGTGGGACCACTTCGTTCCTCTCAAAGGCAACGCGCTCATCGCGCTCTACGACTCCAGGGAGGGGTCCAAGACCAAAGGCGTTGTTCGAGAGATCGAGGTGTGGGAGAAAGAGCCCAAGTTCATCGTGATCCCTCCGTTCGTGTACCACGGCTTCACCCCGTTGGATGGCAACGAGATCTGGGTCGTGAACACTCCGACCGAGCTGTACAACTACAAGCAGCCGGATGAGTACAGGCTCGAATGGGACGATCCGTCGATAGGCTACATGTGGAGAAGGAAGGTGTAGGCTCTGAGGACGCTCATCACAGGCGGCGCTGGATTCATCGGATGCAACTTCGTGAGGCACATGCTGAAGGAGCATCCGAACAACGAGATAGTAGTGCTCGACAAGCTCACCTACGCTGGCAGGCTCGAGAACCTCGAAGAGGTCAAGGATAGGATCAGATTCGTCAAGGGGGACATCTGCGACAAGGAAGCGGTCAAGAAGACCGTGGCCGGGTGCGAGCACGTTGTCAACTTCGCCGCAGAAAGCCATGTCGACAGGAGCATCACTTCCCCTGAGGACTTCGTGAAGACGGATGTCCTGGGCGTATTCACGCTCCTCGAAGAGGCGAGGAGGACAGACGTGAAGAAGTTCGTCCAGATATCGACCGACGAGGTCTACGGCTCCACCGTTTCAGGCTCGTTCTCCGAAGTCGACATGCTCGACCCGTCATCGCCGTACTCGGCGAGCAAGGCCGGTGGAGAGCTGCTCGCACGCTCCTACGTCAGGACCTACGGGCTCGATGTCGTCGTCACTCGCTCGTCGAACAACTACGGACCTTTCCAGTACCCCGAGAAGCTCATACCGGTTCTAATCATCAAGGCCCTCCGGGACCAGCCGCTCCCGATCTACGGCAAGGGCACCAACGTCAGGGACTGGCTTCACGTTGAGGACAATTGCAGAGCGATAGACATCGTGCTCCAGAAGGCCAAGGCCGGGGAGATTGTCAACATCGGTTCAGGGAACGAGGTCCCGAACATCGATGTGGCGAAGCTCATCCTCAAGCACATGAAGAAGCCCGAGAGCTTGATCAAGTACGTGAACGACAGACCCGGCCACGATTTCAGATACTCCCTCAACTGGGACTGCATTCGCAAGCTCGGCTGGAAGCCAAAGATGAAGTTCGAGGATGGCCTCAAGAAGACCATCGACTGGTATCTCGCGAACCAGCCATGGTGGAAGCCACTTGTCTAGGTCGGAAGCAAATGAAGATCGCATCGATTGTGGGCGCAAGACCGCAGTTCATCAAGCTGGCCCCGCTCTCGAGAGAGATACGCAAGAAGCATAGAGAGGTCCTGATTGACACAGGGCAACACTACGACCAGGAGATGGCGGGCAACTTCTTCACAGAGTTCAAGATCCCCAAACCGGACCACTCTCTCGGAATCGGCTCTGCTGATCACGGCGAGCAGACTGGCCGGATGCTCATCGCGCTCGAGAAGGTCCTGGTGGCCGAATTGCCGCGTCTGGCGATAGTCTTCGGAGATACGAACAGCACTCTCGCAGGAGCCCTCGCTGCCGCCAAGCTCAACATCCCAGTCGCACACGTCGAGGCGGGTCTTAGGAGCTACGACACGACGATGCCCGAGGAGTTGAACCGAGTCCTGACAGACCATCTAGCCAAGCTCCTTTTCTGTCCGACCTACAATTCCAAAGAGAACCTGAAACGAGAGGGGATAACAGAAGGGGTCCATGTCGTGGGAGACGTCATGGTCGACGCTCTGGAAGAGAGCAAGAAAGCTGCCGAGAAACACTCCAAGGCGATGCAGCTCTTCAACTTGAGGAAGAACGAGTTCCAGCTGTTGACGGTTCATCGTCCAGCGAACACTGACGCGAAGAAGAACCTCGAAGGCATCATGAACGCGATTGGCGCGTCAGGCGTCACTACCGTGTTCCCCGCTCACCCTCGAACGGTCAACGCTCTCAAGGAGCATGATCTCGAGAGCAAGATACCCAAGAACATCATCATCACAAAGCCCCTGGGGCACATGGACACGATATGGCTCCAGTCCAATGCCGCTCGTGTGATCACAGATTCCGGCGGCGTTCAGAAGGAGGCGTATCTTCTGGGAGTGCCTTGCATCACGCTAAGGGACACGACCGAGTGGGTAGAGACCGTGAGAGCGAATTGGAACGTACTCGTGGGAGCCGACCAAGCCAAAATCCAGGATGCGATCAAGAACTTCTCCCCGCCAAAGTATCGCCCCAAGATATTCGGCCCGTCGGGCGCCAGCGCGAGGATAGCCAAGATCGTGGATGCCTTTCTCTCCAGCCTAGACATTGCGGCATAGATCCAAGAGCTGAAAGCGC
>Ga0315279_10003447_pt1 | contig 21999 bp, 12 predicted proteins | sample YL17G06_20_MG_FD_203694 | JGI IMG/M metagenome (GOLD analysis project Ga0315279, IMG submission 203694) | Sediment microbial communities from Yellowstone Lake, YNP, Wyoming, USA - YL17G06_20 | ecosystem: Environmental > Aquatic > Freshwater > Lake > Sediment | place: USA: Wyoming | collected... | reverse complement strand
AATCCAGCGTCCCGCGCACGACCTGGTAGCGGACGCCGGGCAGGTCGCGGATGCGGCCGCCCCGGACCAGGACCATCGAGTGCTCCTGGAGGCTATGCCCCTCGCCGGGGATGTAGACGGTGACCTCTTCGCCGGTGCTGGTCAGGCGCACGCGGGTGATCTTGCGCAGGGCCGAGTTGGGCTTCTTAGGGGTCATGGTCTTGACCTGGAGGCACACCCCCTGTTTTTGGGGGCACTTCTCCAACCTCGGGGCCTTGCTGGACCGGCGTTGCGGACGGCGGCGCTTACGGACCAGTTGATTGATCGTCGGCATAGCTCGGGCTCAAAAGAGGGCGGTACGGTGGGACGAAGTCCCACCAATTCCATTACACAAACGTCAACATGGTGGAGATTCAAGGCGGGACTACGGTCTCCGCACTCCAGTCTCCAGCCTCCGGTCTCCAGTCTCCAGTCTCCGGTCTCCCCTGTCAAGCCGGGCCCGGGTCCTGGGGCTCCGAGGGGGGCGGTTCGGCACCGAAGAGCTTGTCCAGCTCCGAGGCCATCCGACTGGTTTGCTCAATCGAGGGCTCTCCGGGCGTCGGGGGCACAAAGGGCAGTGTCCCCGCCTCCAGCTCGGGCGCGCCCTCCAACAGGGGGAACAACGGTCGTGGGGCCGGCTCTTTGCGGGCGGCAAGCTCGGCAATTGCCGAGGGCCGGAAGCGGACCTCCGCATCCTGGTAGACGCGAAACCCCGTTCCAGCGGGGATCAGATGTCCCAGAATCACGTTCTCCTTCAGCCCGACCAACCGGTCCACCTTGCCCGCCAGGGCCGCTTCGGTAAGCACCTTGGTGGTCTCCTGGAAGCTGGCTGCGGAGATGAAGCTGGAGCTTTGGACGGCGGCCTTGGTGATCCCCAACAGTTGCGTGCTGGCGGTGGCGGGGGTGGGCCGGACGCCTTTGGCCGGCTTGCCGCCGCTGGCCTCAAACTGGGCGTTCTTCTGATCGAAGATCTCGCGGCGGACGATGTCGCCGAGGGCGAGATCGGTGTCGCCCGGATCCGCGACCTTCACGCACTCGGCCAACTGGTCGTTGGCCTTGCGAAACTCGAACTTGTCCATCACGCTCCCCTCGAGCAGGCCGCTGTCGCCGCCGGACTCCACGCGGACCTTGCGGAGCATCTGGGACACGATGATCTCGATGTGCTTGTCGTTGATCTCTACGCGCTGGCTGCGGTAGACGTTCTGGATCTCGCGCACGAGATACTGCTGGACGGCCTCTTCGCCGGAGATCCGCAGGATGTCGTGGGGCACGAGCGGTCCGTCCACGAGGGCCTCGCCGGCCCGCACGAAGTCGCCTGCATGGACGCGGAGGTGCTTGCCGTGGGAGACGAGGTGCTCGCGCTCGATGCTGCTTTCGCTCCGCACGATGATGGTCCGCTTGCCGCGGCGTTTCTCGCCCAGGAGCTCGACGGTGCCGTCGATCTCGGCGATCACGGCAGGGTCTTTGGGTTTGCGGGCCTCGAAGATCTCGGTCACGCGGGGCAGTCCGCCGGTGATGTCCTGGGTGCCGGAGACCTCGCGGGGCGTCTTGGCCAGGAGGGTGCCGGCGGAGATCTGGTTTCCCTCATCGACCTCGATGTGGGCCTTTTCGGGGAGGTAGTAGAAGTCGAGGATCTTGCCGGAGGGGTCTTCGAGCACGACCTGCGGGTGGAGGTCGCCTTTGTGCTCCATGATGAGGCGGCGGACGGTGCCGGCGGCGTCCTTTTCCATACGGACGGTCTCGCCTTCGAGGATGTCCTCGTAGCGGACCTTGCCGCCGACTTCGGCGAGGATGGGGATGCTGTGCGGGTCCCACTGGCAGAGCAACGCGCCGGCCTGGACTTCCTGGTTTTCCTCGGCGATCAGGTGGGCTCCGGCGGGGACCTCGTACTTCTCCAGTTCCCGGCCCTTGGGGTCCACCAGCAGGATTTCGCCGTTTCGGGTGAGCACGACCTGCTGGCCGGCATCGTTGCGGACCACCTTGAGCCGGGTGAACTTCACCGCGCCCGGGCGTTTGGCGCGGATTTCGTTCTCCTCGACGGCGCGAGCGGCGGTGCCGCCGATGTGGAAGGTCCGCATGGTCAACTGGGTTCCCGGCTCGCCGATGCTTTGGGCCCCGATGATTCCCACCGCCATTCCTTCCTCGACCAACGCCCCGGTCGAAAGGTCCATGCCGTAGCAGAGCGCGCAGACGCCCAGCGACGCCTCGCAGGTCATCGGGCTGCGGACCTGGATCTTCTCCAGTCCCAGCTCTTCGATCTTGCGGGCGATTTCGGCGGTAATCAGCTCGTTCTCGCGGACGATCACCTCGTCGGTGATCGGGTTGACGATATTGGCGCGGCTGACGCGCCCGCGGACCGAGTCGGCCAGGCTGACCTCGACCTTCTCGCCGCGGTAGATGACGCCCTTGGTGATGCCCTGGGTGGTGCCGCAATCGTGAGTGGTCACGACGACGTTCTGGGCCACGTCGGCCAGCTTCCGGGTGAGATACCCCGAGTCGGCGGTCTTCAGCGCGGTATCGGCCAGGCCCTTGCGGGCCCCGTGCGTGGAGCTGAAGTACTCCAGGACGCTCAATCCTTCGCGGAAGTTGGCCTTAATCGGGGTCTCGATGATCTTGCCGGAGGGCTTGGCCATCAGCCCGCGCATCCCGGAGAGCTGGCGGATCTGCTCGACGCCGCCGCGGGCCCCGGAGTGGGCCATCAAGAAGATGGGGTTGACGAATCCGGGGAAGCGGTAGTCGTTTTCCAGCTCCTGCATCATCTCGGTGGTGATTTGTTCGCGGGCGTGGGTCCAGGCGTCGAGGACTTGGTTGTAGCGCTCGCCCTCGGTGATGATTCCCCTTTGGTACAACCTCATGATGCGGAGGACGTTTTTTTCCGCGCCGGCGATGATCTTGGACTTGTTGGGCGGGGTGATCAGGTCGTCGGTGGCGAAGGAGAGTCCGCTGCGGGTGGCCTCGCGGAAGCCCAGTTGGTTCATGTCGTCCAAGAGGTCGATGGTGGCCCGGCGGCCGAGGATCTCGTAGCAGTCGGAGATCACGGAGGCGAGGACGGGGGATCGCAAGGTCTCGTTGTAGAAGGGCATCCCCTCGGGCAGCATCAGGTTGAACATGATGCGGCCGGTGGTGGTCTCGATGAGCGAGCCGGGAGAGACGTCGGGACGGCCTTTGACGTGGCGGCCGAGGGGCAGTCGCACCCGGATCATGGCGTGCGTATCGATCACTCCCAGGGCGTAGGCCAGTTGCAGCTCCTCGAAGGAGGCGAACGCCATGCCCTCGCCCTTGCGGCTCGGCAGGGAGAGGCTCATGTAGTAGCAGCCCATGACCACGTCCTGCGAGGGGCTGATGATCGGCGCGCCGTTGGCGGGGCTGAAGATGTTGTTGGTGGCCATCAAGAGCGTGTGGGCCTCGACCTGGGCCTCGATGGACAGCGGGAGGTGGACGGCCATCTGGTCGCCGTCGAAGTCGGCGTTGAAGCCTTTGCAGACCAGGGGGTGGAGCTTGATGGCGTTGCCTTCCACGAGCACCGGCTCGAAGGCCTGGATGCCCATGCGGTGGAGCGTGGGGGCGCGGTTGAGCATCACGGGGTGGTTGCGGATCACCTCTTCGAGGATGTCCCACACTTCCTCGTCCTTGCGTTCCAGCATCTTTTTGGCGCTCTTGATGGTGTCGGCGTGGCCGAGTTCCTTGAGCCGGCGAATGATAAAGGGCTGGTAGAGCTCCAGGGCGATCTTCTTGGGAAGGCCGCACTGGTGCAGGCGCAAGTTCGGCCCGACCACGATCACGCTGCGGGCGGAGTAGTCCACGCGCTTGCCGAGGAGGTTTTCGCGGAAGCGGCCCTGCTTGCCCTTGATCATGTCGGTCAGCGACTTCAGGGGCCGGTTGCTGGAGCCGAGCACGGGGCGCTTGCAGCGGTTGTTGTCGAACAGGGCATCGACCGACTGCTGGAGCATCCGCTTCTCGTTCTTGATGATGACCTCCGGGGCGTTGAGGTCGACGAGTTTTTTGAGCCGGTTGTTGCGGTTGATGATGCGGCGGTAGAGGTCGTTCAGGTCGCTGGTGGCGAAGTTGCCGGAATCCAAGAGGACCAGCGGGCGCAAGTCGGGCGGGATGACGGGGATCACGTCGAGGACCATCCATTCGGGCCGGTTGTCGCTGTCGCGGATGGCCTCGACGATCTTGAGGCGGTTGATGAAGTCCTTCTTCTTCTGCTTGGAGTTGGTTTCGGTGAGCTCGACGCGGAGTTCTTGAGAGAGCGTCACCAGGTCGAGGTCCATGAGGAGCTTGCGCACGGCGTCGGCCCCCATCTCGGCCTTGAAGGCCCCCTCGCCGAATTCCTGCCTGGCTTTGCGGTATTCCTCTTCGGTGAGGAGCTGCTGCTTCTTGAGCGAGGTAGCGCCGGGGTCGACGACCACGTAATCCTGGAAGTAGATGACCTTCTCCAGGCTCGTGGTCTTCATGTTCAAGAGCGTGCCCAAGCGGCTGGGCATGGCCTTGAAGAACCAGATGTGGACGACGGGGGCGGCCAGCTCGATGTGCCCCATGCGCTTGCGGCGGACCCGGCTGTGGGTGATCTTCACGCCGCAGCGGTCGCAGATCATCCCCTTGTACTTCATGCCGCGGTATTTGCCGCAGGCGCATTCCCAGTCCTTTTCCGGGCCGAAGATCCGCTCGCAGAACAGGCCGTCCTTCTCCGGGCGGTAGGTGCGGTAGTTGATGGTTTCGGGCTTCTTGACCTCGCCGAACGACCAACTGCGGATGTCGTGCGGCCGGGCGAGGCTGATTTTGACCGAGGCGTAGTCGTTGATCCGGTCGTAAGAGGTTTCGCCTACACTCACTTCTGGCACTCCTTATCCGAGGGGATAGGGGCTAGGGTTCGGGGGCTAGGGTTCAGGGTTCGGGGTTCAGGGCACTGCATTTCAAATTGCAAATTGGGGACTGCAAATTGCAGATTGAAGGCGAGAAGATTCGGAATCGTCTCAGTAGTTCGACAATCTGCAATTTGCAATTCTCAATTTGCAATGACAAATCTCCACTCTGTGTCAGGGTCGCAGAAGTCGCGGGCGGGTCGCGGATCGATCGCGCCTTTCCATCAATCCCCAATCCCCAATCCCTAATCCCTAATCCCTAATCCCCAATCCCTCTCCTACACGTGTCCTTTCTCCAACTGCATGTTCAGGGCCAGGCCGCGGATTTCGTTGGTCAAGACGTCGAAGCTGGCCGGGGTGCCGGCTTCCAGCGTGTTTTCGCCCTTGACCATCGACTCGTATATCTTGGTGCGGCCCTCCACGTCGTCGCTCTTGACGGTTAAGAGTTCCTGGAGGATGTAGGCCGCGCCGTAGGCCTCCAGGGCCCAGACCTCCATTTCGCCGAACCGCTGCCCGCCGAACCGGGCCTTGCCGCCCAGCGGCTGCTGGGTGATCAGCGAATAGGGGCCGGTGGAGCGGGCATGGACCTTGTCGTCGACGAGGTGGTGGAGCTTCATCATGTAGATGTAGCCCACGGTGGCCTCCTGCTCGAACGGCTCGCCGGTGCGGCCGTCGTAGAGGGTCGTTTTTCCTCGCCTGGGCAAGCCGGCCTCTTCCAGGGCGGCGCGGATGTCGTCTTCAGTGGCCCCGTTGAACACCGGGGTGATGGCGCGGAAGCCGAGCTTGGCCCCGGCCCAGCCGAGGTGCGTCTCGAGGATCTGGCCCACGTTCATACGGCTGGGGACGCCCAGCGGGTTCAAGAGGATCTGCACGGGGGTGCCGTCGGCCAGATAGGGCATGTCTTCCTTGGGGAGGATTTTGGAGACCACGCCCTTGTTGCCGTGGCGTCCGGCCACCTTGTCGCCGACCGAGATGACGCGCTTGGCGGCGATGTAGACCTTGACCATTTGCAGCACTCCGCTGCGAAGCTCGTCGCCCCGCTTCATGGAGTTCAGCCGGCGGTCGCGGTCGTCGATGGCGGCCTCCACGGCCGGCCAAAGCTCGCGGCAGGCCTTCTCGACCTCGGCCTTCTGCTTGGCGCCGCGGATCTCGAGGGTTTCCGGGCGGAAGCGATGGGCCTGCTCGGCCACGTAGCGGTGCTCCTGGCCCTCGACCAGCGGCGTGCCGTCCTCGTCGGTCAGCTTTTTCTTGACGACCTCCTCGATCCGCGCCACGAGCGTCCCAAAGGCCTCGGCGATCTTGGCGTTTCCTTCGGCCTCGGCGTCCTTGAGGGCCTTTTCGAAGTCCTTGCGCTCCTCCTCCGAGAGGCTCATCCGGCGGGAGAACTTCTGGGTGTGGATCACGATCCCTTCAATCCCCGAAGGCACCTCCAGGGAGTCGTTCTTGACGTCCTCGCCCGCCCGGCCGAAGATCGCGTGGAGCAGCTTCTCTTCGGGCGTGAGCTCGGTTTTGGACTTGGGCGAGACCTTGCCGACCAGCACGTCGCCGGGGCGGACGTAGGTCCCCACGCGGACGATGCCGCTCTCGTCGAGGTTGCGGAGGGCCTTCTCGCTGACGTTGGGGATGTCGCGGGTGAATTCCTCGCGGCCGAGCTTGGTCTCGCGGATTTCGGCGTCGAATTCCTCGATGTGGAGCGAGGTGTAGGTGTCGGCCTCGACCAGCTCCTCGCTGATGATGATGGCGTCCTCGAAGTTGAACCCGTCCCAAGCCATGAAGGCGACCAGGACGTTGCGCCCCAGGGCGAGCTCGCCCTGGCAGGTCGCGGCGCCGTCGGCGATCACCTGGCCCTTTTCGACCCTCTGTCCGACGCGGATGATCGGCTTCTGGTTCTGGCAGGTCCGCTCGTTGAGGCCCACGAACTTGCGGAGCTTGTAGACGTCTTTGCCGATTTCGATCCGCTGCCCGTCGACGTAGCCCACCGCGCCTCCGTTGCGGGCGCGGATCAACATGCTGGAGTTCTGCGCCGCTTCGACCTCCAACCCCGTCCCCACCAGCGGCGGCTCGGTGATCAACAGGGGCACGGCCTGCCGCTGCATGTTCGAGCCCATCAGCGCGCGGTTGGCGTCGTCGTGCTCCAAAAACGGGATCAGCCCCGCGGAAACGCCCACCATCTGGCTGGGCGCCACGTCCATGTACTGGACGTGGTCCACGGGAACCAGTTCGAAGTCGCCGTGATGCCGGGCAACGATGGTATCGCCCGATAGCCGGTCGTTCTCGATCGTGGCGTCGGCCGGGGCCAGGAATGCCTCGTGCTCCTGGTCCGCGCGGAGCCACTCGATCTGATCGGTGAGCTTTCCCTTCTTGACCATCTGGTAGGGCGTGACCAGAAAGCCGTATTCATCGACGCCAGCGTAGATCGCCAGGCTGGAGATCAGGCCGATGTTGGTGCCTTCGGGGGTCTCGATCGGGCAGATCCGGCCGTAGTGGGACAAGTGGACGTCGCGGACCTCAAACCCGGCCCGCTTCCGGTTCAGACCGCCCGGCCCCAACGCCGAAAGCCGCCGCTCATGGGTCAGCATCGAGAGCGGATTGGTCTGGTCCACGACCTGCGACAGCTCGCCGCGCCCGAAGAAGTACTCGATCGCGGCCGAGACGCTCTTGGGGTTGACCAGGCTGCGGGGCGTCATGTCCTCGATGTCCTTGAGGCTCATCCGCTCCTGCACGGTGCGGCGGAGTTTCAGGAACCCTTTGCGCAGCTCGTCGCTGGCCAGCTCGTCGATGGTCCGCAAGCGGCGGTTCCCCAAATGATCGATGTCGTCGATCTCGGCCGAAGAATCGTCGCTCCGCAGGGCCAGCAGGTACTTCATCGCGGCGATCAGGTCTTCCGGCCGCAGCGTCATCTCGGCTTCCGGCACCTCCAGCTTCAGCTTGCGGTTGATGCGGAACCTCCCCACGCGGCCCAAACGGTAGCGGTTGACGTCGTAGAACTTCTCGTGGAATAACGCCCGCGCCTTCTCCAACTGCGGCGGGTTCCCCGGCCGCAGCCGCTGGTAGATCCGCAGCAGGGCCTCTTCGTGGCTCGCCGTGGGGTCGTCGGTCAGGGCGTTGAGCAACAACGGGCTCTTCACGTCGGGCATGACCTCGACCGACTTCAGCCCCGACGTGCAGATCTGCTCGGCCACGTTCTTGGTGATTTTCTGCCCGCACTCGAGCAGGATCTCGCCGGCGCGCGGGCTGTCGGAGGGGTAGACGACGTCGGCCACGGCGATTTTTCCCTCGATCTTGGCGACGCTGCGGCCGTCGACGATCGTTTCCACGGTGGTCGGGCAGAAGGCCCGAAGGAGGTCGGCGTTCTGGCTGTACTTGGGGTCCATGGCCCGCAGGAGCATCATGGCGGAAAACTTTCCGCTTTGGTCGATGCGGACGGAGAGGCTCTCCTTGCGGGTGACGTTGAGCTCGATCCAACTGCCGCGCTCGGGGATGACGCGGCAGCTATGGAGCTTGCGCTCGCCGCCTTCGAGCTCGGCGACGAAATCCACGCCGGGGCTGCGGTGCAACTGGCTGACGACGACGCGCTCGGCGCCGTTGATGATGAACTCCCCGCCTCCGAGCATGATCGGCAGGTCGCCCAGGTAGACCTCCTCCTCGATGGGCTGCTCCTTGGTCAGGCGGAGGATGACCTTCATGGGGCGGCCGTAGGTCAGGCGCAACTGGCGGCACTCGTCGGGCTCGTAGCGGGGCTTTCCGAGCTCGTAGCGGATGTACTCCAGGCGGAGCGACTTGTCGTAGCTTTCGACCGGAAAGATCTCCCGCAGCACGCCTTCCAGCCCCGAGTCTTCCCGCTGCTGCCAGGGGACTTCGTACTGGAGGAAGTCGGCATAGCTGCGGGTCTGAATCTGGGTCAGGTCGGGGATGGCGTGAGGCTGGCGATGGCTGCCGAAATGCCGCACGTGCGGGAGCGTCAAGAGCCGTTGAGCGGTGGTTGCCATGGAGCATCACCCTTATCTACCGGAGAGCGGACCGGCAAAACGGTGGAAGACGGAGAAGGCAAAGCGGGGGCGCACCCCGAGCCCGGCGGCCGGAGTCCGTCCTGCGGAAAAAAGATGGTGGGATTGCGTAAGGTCAAGTAGTCTCTGCCCGCGCACCCCACCTCGTGCCTTGGGTGAGGGCGCAATTGGGAAAAAGCGGCCGTGGGACGCTTTTACTTGATCGAGACCGTCGCGCCGGCTGCTTCCAGTTGAGCTTTGATCTTCTCGGCGTCCTCCTTGGAGATCCCCTCCTTGACTTTGGCCGGGAAGCTCTCGACCAGGTCCTTGGCCTCCTTCAGCCCCAGGCCGGTCACTGCCCGGACCTCTTTGATCACGCCGATCTTCTTGTCGCCGTAGCCCTCCAGGACCACGTCGAACTCGGTCTTTTCGGGCTTGGCCTCGGCGGCCGCGGCGGCGGGCGCGGCCATCATCACGGCGCCGGCCGCAGCGGCCTTGATGCCGTGGACCTGCTCCAGATAGTCGCTTAGCTCCTTGGCCTGTTTGAGCGTCAATTGCACGATCTTGTCGCCGAGTTCCTTCGCTTGCGGAGTATACTCGCGGACTGCTTCGTCGGTCGCCATCGCGGGATTGATCCTTTCTAACTTGACGTGGCGGGACGGCTGCCGACGGCCGGCCGCCGATACCAGCTCAGTACTGTCTTTACGGTTTGGATTTCGTTCTGGCTCTCGCCCGCAGGTTATGCTTCAGCATAACGCATCTTCACTTTGCCGGGAGAAAAACGTTATGCTGAAGCATAACCTACTTCACTCAGTTGGGCGACTCCGCTGCTGGCGCGGCTAAAGCCGCCAGCGGCCCCTCATCCTTCGACTCCTCCTTGCCGGCCAACTCCTTGATCTGGCCGGCGACTCCCGCGCCGGCGGAAGTCAACTGCGACGCCAACCGGGCCCCGGGCCCGAGGATCTGGCCCACAAGCATGCCCAGGACCTCCTCCCGGCTGGGCCACCTGCTGACCTCGTGAACTTGCTCGGGCGAGAGCTTCTCGCCGTCCAGCACGCCCCCGAGGGCCGCGAACGGAGCGAAGCGTCGGTCTCTGGCCAGCCGGGTGACCTCCTTGGCGAGGGTGATGATGTCGCCGGCGCCCCAGCAGATGGCGGCCGATCCACCCAACCCCTCCAACGCCGTGGCCAGAGGCGTCCCCGCCGCAGCCCGGGCGGCCAGGCTGTTCTTGATCACCAGCACGCGGATGTTCTTCTGGCGCAGCTCCGCGCGGAGCCGGTTGCTGGCGGTGGCGTCCAAGCCGACCACGTTGACCAGCAAGGCGTCGTCGACGCCCTGGAGCCGGCGCCGGAGATCTTCACTTATCAGGTTCTTAACGTACTTGCTCATAGTTAGGCTGCCACGCGCACGCTGGGACTCATGGTCGCGCTCAGCGCGATGCTCTTGACGTACTGCCCGCGGACGGTCGAGGGTTTCAGGGAGAGGACGTGGCCGATGAAGGCCCGGACGTTCTCCACGAGTTTTTGCTCCTCGAAGCTCAGTTTGCCGACGACGGCATGGACGATGCCGCCGGCGTCGTTGCGGAACTCGACCTTTCCGGCCTTGTATTCGCGGATCGTCTTGCCGACCTCGGGGGTGACGGTTCCGGCGCGGGGCGAGGGCATCAATCCCCTGGGGCCGAGGACCTTGCCCAGCGGGCCGACCACGCCCATCATGTCCGGCGCGGCGATGCAGACGTCGAAATCGGTCCATCCCCCCTTGATCTTCTCGGCCAGCTCCGGGCCGCCGATTTCGTCCGCCCCGGCCTCGCGGGCCTCGTCCACCTTGTCGCCCTTGGCAAACACGATCACTCGAAGCGTCTTGCCGATACCGTTGGGCAGAACGATCGAGCCGCGGACGATCTGGTCCGCCTGTTTGGGGTCCACGCCCAGGCGGATGGCGATCTCCACGGTCTGGTCGAACTTCGCGGTGTTGAACCCCTTGAGAATCGCCACGGCCTGCTCGACCGCCAACGGGGTCTTCCCCGGCACCTTGGCCGCCATGGTCTTCATACGCTTGGTTTGTTTGGCCATAAGTCACTCCACCACGTCCAATCCCATGCTCCGGGCCGTCCCTTCGATCATCCGCGCGGCGTGCTGGACGTCGCTGGCGTTCAGGTCGGCCATCTTCTTCTTTGCGATCTCCTCGATCTGGGCGCGGGTCACGCGGCCGACCTTCTCCTTCGGGGTGATCCCCGACCCTTTGGCGATCCCGGCCGCCTGCTTCAACAGGTCCACGACCACGGGGCCCTTGGTGGTCAGCTCGAAGGAACGGTCGTTGAACACGCGAACCACCACCGGGACCCGCAGCCCCTGATGCTCTTTGGTGCGCTCGTTGAATTGCTGGACGAACTGGCCCAGGTTGATGCCGAACCGGCCCAGCGACGTGCCCACCGGCGGCGCCGGCGTCGCCTGCCCGCCCGGAACCTGGAACTTCACTTGTCCTACGACTTGCTTTGCCATCCTATACCGCCTCGATTTGCCAGTATTCGATGTCCACGGGCGTGCTTCGGCCGAAGATGTTGATCAGCACCGTGACCCGCCCGTTCGTCTCGTCGATGCTGGCAACCTCCCCTTCGAAGTTCTCGAACGTTCCTTCCTTGATCTTCACGCGGTCGCCGGCCCGGAAGCTGATCTTCAGCTTCGGGGCCTCGTCGGCCTTCTCTTCCTGCTTGGCGAGAATGGCGGCGACCTCGCGGGGGTGCATGGGCGTGGGATGCCCTGCCGCCCCGGTGAAATCGCCGATCCCCGGGGTCTCGCGCACGAGGAACCACGTCTCCTCGGTGATCTCCATCTGCACGACCAGGTAGCCCGGATAAAGCTTCCGCTTGAAGACCTTGCGCTTTCCCGCTTTGAACTCGGTGACTTTCTCGGTGGGGATAATGACGTCGCCGAAGAAGGAGTCCAGCCCGGCAATGGCGACCCTGCGGCGAAGTCCCTCGCGGATGCTCTCCTCCCGGTTGCTCTGGACCTTGAGGATGTACCAATCCATCTTGTCCGACTTCGGCCCCGAAGGGGCGGGCGCGGGCTCGACCGGCGTCTCGACGGCCGCTTCGACCGGAGTCTCGACCGGCGTCTCGACGGCCACCTCGACCGGCGTCTCGACGGCCACCTCGGCCGGAGTCTCGACCGGCACCTCGGCCGGAGTCTCGACCGGCACCTCGGCCGGCGTCTCGACCGGCACCTCGGCCGGCACCTCGGCCGCAGCCTCGACCGGAGTCTCGACCGGCACCTCGGCCGCAGTCTCGACCGGAGTCTCGACCGGCACTTCGGCCGCAGCCTCGACCGGCACCTCGGCCGCAGCCTCGACCGGTGCCTCGAGGGGCGCCTCTCCAGCCGAGGGTCCTTCCGGCGCGGGTCTCTCCTCGACGGCCTCTGGAGCCGACGGGAGGGCCAAGCCGTCGTCCTCCTCGGAAGGAAGCGACAGACCGTCCTCCTCGTCGCCGGGCGGGACTGCGCCGGGCGGCGGCGTTACCACGGGGTCGCGGATCCACTGGTTTGACTGGTCAGTCACCCGTCAGGTTCCCTCGATGGCTCTCAGAAGACTCGCAAGAACGTAAACAACCCGCTCCAGAACGCATCGTATGCGAACAAGACCGCCGCAAGCACGAAGATCAGGATGAGCACGACCACGGATGAGCGGTACAGCTCGCCGCGGGTCGGCCAGGAGACCTTGTTCATCTCCGCCTCGACGGCAATGAGGAAATCGGCGAACCGCTGGAGGTTCACCAGACGGTACGCCATCCACCAGGAGGCCACCGCGAGCAAGGACGGGAAGACGCCGCTAAGCAACGGGAAATTGAGCCAGCGGTCGAGGCGGTTGTCCAGCAGGGTCCAGCTCAGCCGCCAACATCCCACCGCGACCCCCAGCGCGATCGCCCCCCACGTCACCTGGCGGGTGATCCGGCCCTGGTTCCTCTTGTAGATGCCGACGTGGAGGAGTTCCTCGAAGAACGGTTTCACCGCGCGGGCTCGCCTATGCTTCTGTGGGATACCGGGAAAACGACATAATGGCAGGGGCGGGGGGACTCGAACTCCCAACCGCTGGTTTTGGAGACCAGTGCTCTACCAATTGAGCTACACCCCTGGGTCCGGGCGAATCACCCATCCGCCCTGCGTGGAACGGTCTTTCAGGCGAGGATCTTCGTGACCACGCCCGAGCCGACCGTGCGCCCGCCCTCGCGCACGGCGAACCGCACGTTCTCGTCCATTGCGATCGGCGCGATCAGCTCGACGCCCAACTTCACGTTGTCGCCGGGCATGCACATTTCCGCCCCGCCCAGCAGGTTCAGCGACCCGGTCACGTCCGTGGTGCGGAAGTAGAACTGCGGGCGGTAGCCGCTGAAGAACGGGGTGTGTCGTCCGCCTTCTTCCTTGGACAGCACGTAGACCTCGGCCTCGAACTTCGTGTGCGGCGTGATCGAGCCCGGCCTGGCCAGCACCTGGCCGCGCTCGATGTCCTCTCGCTTGACGCCGCGCAAGAGACAGCCGACGTTGTCGCCGGCGATGCCCGAGTCGAGCGTCTTATTGAACATCTCCACGCCGGTGCAGACCGTCTTCCAGGGCCGCTCGTTGAGTCCGACGATTTCGACCTCCTCGCCCACCTTGACCTTGCCCTGCTCGATGCGACCGGTGGCCACCGTGCCGCGGCCTTCGATCGAGAAGACGTCTTCGACGGCCATCAGGAAGGGCTTGTCCACCAGGCGGACCGGCTCGGGGATATAGGCGTCGATGGCGTCCATCAGCTCCGGGATGCACTTGGTGACCTCGGGATCGTCCGGCTTGTTGTAGGCCGACAACGAATCGCCGCGGATGATCGGGATCTTGTCGCCCGGGAAGCCATAGCCGGTCAACAGCTCGCGCAACTCCAGCTCGACCAGCTCCAAGAGTTCCGGGTCATCCACCAGGTCGATCTTGTTGAGGAACACGACCAGCGCGGGGACGTTGACCTGGCGGGCGAGGAGGACGTGCTCGCGGGTTTGCGGCATGGGGCCGTCGGCGGCGGAGACGACGAGGATGGCCCCGTCCATTTGGGCGGCCCCGGTGATCATGTTTTTGATGAAGTCGGCATGTCCGGGGCAATCGATGTGGGCGTAGTGCCGTTTTGCGGTTTCGTACTCAACGTGCGCCACCGCGATGGTGAGGGTCTTGGTGGCGTCGCGGACCGTGCCGCCCTTGGCGATGTCGGCATAGCTCTTGAACTTGGCCAGACCTTTCCGCGACTGGACGGCGAGAATCGCCCCGGTCAAGGTGGTCTTACCATGGTCAATGTGGCCGATGGTGCCCACATTGACGTGGGGTTTACTGCGAACGAATACGTCCTTGGCCATTCTGTCTCCCTCTACGTTCGATCAAGCGGGAAGTATGGTTCTGTAAACTGGGACAACTTCGCAAAACCACTGAGGTGCGGAAATCCTCGCGTCTGTTGAACCCGAGAGCTGCTGAAGGGATTCGGACCCTTGACCTCGTCCTTACCAAGGACGCGCTCTACCGACTGAGCTACAGCAGCCGCTCGCGTCACGGCGACCCAGGCGGCCGCCTGCAATCGTCCAGTCAGGGTTCGCTCCTCTCGGCCCCACCCCACGGCTTCCCTCAGTGGAGCGGGTGAAGGGAGTCGAACCCTCGTCGATAGCTTGGAAGGCTACCGCTCTACCGTTGAGCTACACCCGCACCCAGCCAATGACGAAATCCAAACGACGAATGCCCTGGCGCCATCCGTCATCCGCCGTCGCTTCTTCATTGAGATTCCGTCACGTTCATTTCGTCATTCGTCATCCGAGTGGGGGGTGAAGGATTCGAACCTTCGAAGGCAGAGCCATCAGATTTACAGTCTGACCCCTTTGACCACTCGGGAAACCCCCCGCCTCGATCCAGGAGAACCCGCTCCGCCTGACTCCAAACCGCCCGACCCGCCGACCGGTTGGGCACCAGCACCGCGATTACCAGGCCATGACTTGCAGGGGTTTCCGTCACGAGCTAGCGGAGGGACTCGAACCCACAACCTGCTGATTACAAATCAGCTGCTCTGCCGGTTGAGCTACGCTAGCCAGCCAGCCCCGGCATTGCGAACCATCTAGTATAGCGGTGTGCCAATGGCGTGCAAGCCGGATGGGGAGGAAAAAAGACCTCCACGTGCGGTCCCAACTCAGGTCCCATAGCCAGACCGGCGACCCCCCGCACGGGTTGCTGTCCCGGATTATTCATGCCTCCATACAAGCATCGCAGTGTGCCACTGCTTCGCAGAAGCAGTGCTCGCCGTAACCCGAAGGCACTGCTTGCCTTTCGGCAAGCAGTGGCACACGGGTACGAACAATCCGGCCTATCTCCGGATTCCGCACTAAACCCCAGGGTATGCACCCAATTGTGGGGAGGTATATCCATCACCGCCGTCAATCGACGGGACCAGGCACCTCGATCCTCTCGTCTTGCGCGGCCTTGCGAAGCTTGCTCAGCGCCCGGGCCTCGATCTGTCGGATCCGCTCCTTGGTGACTCCTTCTTCGGCCCCGACTTCCTTGAGCGTAAGGGGTTCCTGACCGCGGCTGAGGCCGAAACGGCTGATGATAATCCTCTGCTCGCGCTCGTCAAGGCGATCCAGGATCCTCTTCACCTGGGCCTCCCGCCGCGATTGGGCCGATTCCTGCTCGTACTGGTCGCTCCGCGCGTCCTCCGTGACGCCGAACATCTCGGCGTAGCTCGTGCGGAAGCGGTCCCGCTGCCGGTGCTCGTCGGGGATCGTCCGGGCGAAATTCTTCATGATCGCCCAACTGGCGTAGGTGCTGAACTTGTTCCCCCGCCCGAAATCGAACTTCTCCACGGCCCGGATCAGCGAGATGTTTCCGTCGCTGACCAGCTCGAAGAAGTTCTCCACGGGGCCGACGTGGCGCTTGGCAATCGAGACGACCAGCCGGAGATTGGCGGAGATAATCTCGTTCTTGACGGCCACCGACTGATCGTACAGGCGCTCGATCTCATCCATCAGCCTCCTCTTGGGACGCGCCACTTCGAGCGTTTCCCGGAGCTTGCCGGCCTTGTACTTGAGGTAGTTTATCTTCCGGAACAGGTGGACCTCCTGCTCGCGCGTCAGCAGCGGCACCTCGTACAGGCTCGCCAAATAGGGGGGCAACCCGCTGGGAAGCCGCGGCTTCTTCGCCATCGGCTCCCCGGCCGGCGGGGGCCCGAGGATCCCCGCCTCTTGTTGCTCCGTCCGCACCCTGGCGAACTGGGGGTTGGGGATGTAGTCCAGCGGCAATTCGAGGATCCGCTTGGCCCGCATCTCCGCGATGACCCGGTAGATGCTCGTCCTGGTGCGGCAAAAGCGCCGAAGGAGCGATTCGACCGACTCGCCCCGCCGGTACTGCTGGAAGACCTTCTTCTTGGTTTCCTCGGTGAGCGGGCCGGCGCGTTCGGCGAAGATGGCCAAGTCGGGGTGATCGCGGTCGAACTGCTTGAGCGTGTAGCGGATGGTCTCCACGCTTCGCCCGCTATGTCGCGACAATCGCTTGGCGATTTCCCCGGGGCACCCCCCCGCCTGGGCGAGGCGGCGTGCGCGCTCGATAATCGAGTGCCGCTCTTGTTCGGTCAGTTGACTGAAGCGCGAGCCGCGCCGCACCCGCTCCTGGTTCGTTTCGACGAAGCGTTCCACGGAACTCGCAAGGAACCCCACGCGCTTGCGCCCGTCGAAGAGAAACCGCCGGCTGACGAGGCCCTGGCGGCGCCAGCGGGAGATGGTCTTGGTGGAGACGTTGAAGCGGCGGCTCAGGTCGTCCACGGTGAGAACGGTCTCGCCGGCGTCGTGGGCGGGGACGTTTGCCGCGTCGGAAAGGTCCTCGACCAACAGCCGCAAGTCGTGGCTCGCCTCGCGGCCGGTCACCTTCAGGTCGGGATAGGCCTCCGGCCGGAACCTGGTGATGCGATAGCAGACGTACTCATAGGGATAGACGCGGTCCGCTTCCAGTTCCGTCAACAGTCTCTCCGCCAGGTCCGCTTGCTCCAGTTTCTTCTCCCGGGGAGCGAAGCGGGCCTGTTGATCGCGAAGCTCGCGAAGGGCCGGATTCAAGTAACCGCTGTGCATGGGAGCACCTCCCTGTCCCGGACCCTCCTTGCCGAAGTCCTTGCGACCTAGCCGCGGAAGAAGGTCCGGAGTCAACTACCGGGACGACGTGCTTGCCGTCCGATTGCCGAGGACACACCTTGAGGTTCCTTATAACGGCTTAATTATGACAACTCATCCTGACAAAATCTAGGGCCTACGTTCAAGAACTCGCCGACAGTCCTCCTTCTTCCCCAAGTTAAGTACTCACAGAAAATGGTTAGTCCCACCCTGCGAGTGGGCTATAGGTACCTGTCTGCTACTCTCTACGTAGCAGGACAGCGTTCGGTCCGGTCGAAGTTCGCGAAGTCCCGCAAGGGAATGCCATTTTTTGACCGACGCGCCGCCGATGGCTACGACGGCATACTCACTCCCCACAGCATCGCCTCAGATATATAGATGCCCCCGGTGGCCAAATCATACCAGAAACGATCTGGAATGGAAAGTACTTCGATGGGGAATCTTGGTGGGTTCCGCGACTCCCGGCAAATGAGATTTTGTCGCCATTTCACCCACATTTCCGAAGTTGACAGTCACGGAAATCCCCGTGCTTTCGCTTGAACTTAGCTATCCGGCCAAGTCGATCTAGCGACTACGGACCCCGTTCGACTGGGCCCCAAATGGAGGGTAATCTGCCCCCATCATTTGCCTACTCCTCAAACGAATGATCGCCACGGACTAACCTTATGAAACCATCGATCGTTGCCCTTGGTGCCGCATGTACCCTGCTTCTTGGCCTGCCGGCCGCAGTCGGCCACGCTGCCGGCGGCGAAACCCACAACCTGCAGACGAAACGGACTTCGGGGACGCTCGACCGAGTCGAGGTCGTGCTGGGGGTGGAGGGGAACCTCAAGGTCCCCGACCCTTCGGGTGGCAGGGTCCCAAGACGCCCCCCGATGAAGGCTACAGCCAGCGTGACCTACGAGGAGAAGACACTGGACTCGCCGGCCAAGGCAGGCGAGTCGATCCGCTCCATTCGCTACTACGAAAAGGCCGAGGCGACGATCCAAATCGGCGAGGATCAGTTCCACCCGACCCTCCGCGAAGAGCGCCGCCTCATCGCCAACGAGATCGACGGGGCCCAGGCCACGCTGTTCAGCCCCTCCGGAGCGCTCACTCGCGAGGAGCTGGACCTGATCGATCTGATCGCCAACAGCCTGCTCTTGGACGGCCTGCTTCCCGAGCGGCCGGTCGCGCTGAACGACACCTGGAAGCACCCCGACTGGCTGGTGGCGGCGCTGTGCGGCCTGGATGCCATCGGCTCCAACGACGCCAAGAGCATGCTCCAGTTGGTCTCGGACGGGGCGGCGAGGATCGAGATGTCGGGAAGCGTCGAGGGGATCGCCGACGGCCTGCCCACCTCCATCGAGCTGAAGGCCAAGTACCGCTTCGACATGAAGACCGGCCGCATCACGAGGTTCGCACTGGAGCTCAAGGAAAACCGCGCCGCCGGTCCGGTCGGTCCGGGCTTGGACGTGGCGGCACGCGTCCAAATGGAAGTCTCGACGCTGGACAAGCCGGTCCACCTGACCGAGGCGGCCCTCCGGGACCTCAAGCTCACTCCGACGCCCGAGCTGACGCGGCTGGACCACAAGTCCGCGCAGGGAGGCTGGGAGCTTGCCCACGACCGGCGGTGGCTGGTCATTCACGAGAAGCAGGACGCGATCCTCCTGCGCATGGTGGACGCGGGCGACTACGTCGCGCAGTGCAACGTCTCCCTGGGGAGCGAAGTCTCGACGGGCAGCGAGCCGGCGCTGGCGAAGTTTCAGGAAGAGATCCGCCAGGCGCTGGGTAAGAGCTTCGGCCGGTTTGTCCGGGCCGAGGAGTCCAAATCCGAGGGGGGCATGCGCGTCTATCGCGTGGTGGTTCAGGGAGAAGCGCAGCAGATACCGATCCAGTGGATCTATTATCGCCTGGCGGACCGCCGGGCACGGCAGATGATCTTCGCGTTCACGGTGAAGCAGGAGCTATTGGAGCGTTTCGCCGAGGCCGACGCGGAGCTGGTCCACGGGCTCCGCTTTGCCGATCCCAAGCTGGCCTCCAAGCCCGCGCCGGGCGCCGACGGGAAACTCCCCGAGAAGCCGCGGCCGGTCGCGGAGGGCGAGGGTTCTAAGAACCGCGGAGGCGCAGAGGCGGAGAGCAAGGACTGAAGGTCCTCAAGAAACGACGCTGCCGCTTCCCGATCAAGGGGAGCGGCAGCCGTAGAAGCAAACCTCCCGTCGAATTGCGACCGGATGCGTCGCTGCGAGAAGAACGGGGGTCGGACGTGGGACGCCCACAAGTCCTTAGTGACCCCGGTTCACGCTAATGGGTTGGCACCTCCGTCGGAATAACATAACGGGAGGTTTAATCTCTCGGTTCGGATTTTGCCGGAACGTCCGCACGTTCCTGGAGAACTTATCGGCAAATTCCCTACGGGGCTGCGGGCGAAATCCCGGACTTCCCGCCCTAGGGCGGTGCGGCCGAGGTTGCCACGCACCCCGCTTCTCCTGCCATTATACCCCAGAAACTCCCCGGCAACAGCCCAACTTTTGGGCCAGGCGCCCAGGGCACAAACAACGCGGGGCAAGCCCCGCCGCTACGCCCCACCAGATCTCCAGGTTGCAGGCGAAGCGAGTGTGGGACGTTTTGCCCAGCTTCCGCACGAAAGGCTCTTGCCGGGCCACATTATGGGCACTTGGCGACGAGCCCGTCCGCCGGACGGACCAGGATTGCGGTAGAATTGGCGTGGTGCTACGGGTGTGAGGGGGGGCTTCGGCCGTCAAGCCAAGCGTTGCACGGACCCGAAGGCATCCAAGGCATGATCGCTTGTGCGAACCCCAAGGACGACCGATGTGCGGCATCACCGGAGCGGTTTGGACCGAGCCGCAAAAAGCGATTGACGAGGCCACGCTGCGGCGCATGGTCGAGGTCTTGGCCCATCGCGGCCCGGACGGCGAGGGGACTTATTGCGCCGGCTGCGTGAATCGGCCGGGCTCCGGGGTTGTGCCCGGCGTGGCTTTGGGACATCGTCGCTTGGCGATCATCGACGTGGCCGGCGGGCGCCAGCCCATGTCCAACGAAGACGGCTCCGTGTGGATCGTCTTCAACGGCGAGATCTACAACTTCCGCGATCTGCGGCGCCGGCTGGAAGGCAAGCACCACCGCTTCAAGACCCGCAGCGATACGGAAACGATCGTCCATCTTTACGAGGACGAAGGGCTCGATTTCGTCCAGCAGCTCAATGGGATGTTCGCCCTGGCGATCTGGGACGCCAACCGCCGCCGGCTCGTCCTGGCCCGCGACCGCTTGGGAGAGAAGCCGCTCGTCTATCGGCTGGAGCCGGGCCGGCTGTTGTTCGCCAGCGAACTGAAGAGTCTGCTGGAAGCGCCCGGAGCCCCGCGGGAGCTCGACCCGCAGGCGATCGACGCCTACCTGACCTATCAGTACGTCCCGCACCCGCAGACGATCTACCGGGGGATCAACAAACTCCCGCCGGCCCATCTGGCGGTCTATTGCGACGGCCGGCTCGACGTGCGCTGCTACTGGCAGCCGGATTTCCAGGTCGAAGAGGATCGCCCTGCGGAGGACTATGCCCGCGAGCTGCGGGAGCTGATGACCTCGTCGGTCGAGATGCGGTTGGAGAGCGACGTGCCGCTCGGGGCGTTCCTTTCCGGGGGCGTGGACTCGACGATCGTGGTCGGGCTGATGCAGCGGCTCAGCAAGGAACCGGTGCGGACCTTCTCGATCGGGTTCCCGGTGGCCGAATACGACGAGACCCGCTACGCCCGCATCGTGGCCGAGCGATTCGGGACCGTCCACGAGGAGTTCCGCGTGGAGCCGGACGCGATCGAAATCCTCCCCAAGCTGGTCTGGCACTACGACGAGCCGTTTGCCGACAGCTCGGCGGTCCCGACGTGGTATGTGTCCGAGGTGACGCGGCAGCACGTCACGGTCGCCTTGACGGGTGACGGGGGAGACGAGCTTTTCGCCGGTTACCCCCGCTATCAGGCCGTCTGGCTTGCCACCTACTTCGACCGGCTTCCGAAAACCATCGGCTGGCTGCTGGCCGGGCGATTCTGGCAGAGGCTCCCGGCCAGCCCGAGGCAGAAATCGCTCCGCCGCCGGTGGAAGCGGTTTACGGAGATGCTCGGGCTGCCCCCGCTGCGGAGGTATCTGGAGTGGATCGCGATCTTCAACCAGACGCGGCGGGCCGAACTCTACAGCGAGGGCTTCCAGGCCGCGCTTCCCGAGTGCGACCCGCTGGACTTCCTGGCCGCCCGGGCCGTACAAAGCTCCCGGCGCGATCCCGTCACGTCGATCAGCCTCACCGACCTGACGACCTACCTCCCTTGCGACCTGATGACCAAGGTGGACATTGCCTCGATGGCCCACGGGCTGGAGACGCGGCCGCCGTTTCTGGATCACCGCGTGGTGGAGTTGGCGGCCCGGATGCCCCTGCGGCACAAATTCCGGTGGGGACGCGGCAAGCGGATCCTGCGGGCGGCCTTTGGCGACCTGCTTCCGCGTGAGATTCGGAAACGGCGCAAGATGGGATTCGGGGTCCCGCTGGATCACTGGTTTCGGGGGCCTTTGGCCAGTTTTGCCCGGGAAGTGCTCTTGGACCGGCGGACCTTGGGGCGGGGGATGTTCCGGCCGGAGGCCGTGCGAGGGCTCGTGGAGGCCCATCTGTCGGGCCGGTTCGACCACAGCTACCGTCTTTGGGCGCTTTTGGTGCTGGAGCTTTGGCAGCGGCGCTGGGTGGACTGACCGTGAGGCCCGCCGGACGGTAGTGGTACAGTTTCGGCCCCCCGTCAGTAGGAACTGACGAATTCTGCGGTTTCTATACCGCGCAAAAAGCTGAGCCGCACGCCTTTCTCGGCCATGCGGTTGGCGGTACAATCCATAAGAGCCATAGGTGCCCGACGATTCCGCGCGACTGGCTTGACAATGGCTCGGGTGTACGGATAATGAAACAGGCCCGCGGGAACTTTGGCTAGTTCGCGGGCCTGAATGTGAAAGG
>Ga0315279_10003446_pt1 | contig 22002 bp, 22 predicted proteins | sample YL17G06_20_MG_FD_203694 | JGI IMG/M metagenome (GOLD analysis project Ga0315279, IMG submission 203694) | Sediment microbial communities from Yellowstone Lake, YNP, Wyoming, USA - YL17G06_20 | ecosystem: Environmental > Aquatic > Freshwater > Lake > Sediment | place: USA: Wyoming | collected... | reverse complement strand
GCAGGCTCGTCTCGCCCAGAAAAACTTGGCGGTTGACCTCCCTCTCGTCAGTAGCCCACGCGGTGGCGACGGTCGTTCTGGAATGCCCGTGCGAATCTCTGGAGTAGTGGTGATGCTTGTATTGGTATTCTTCTTGATAGACGAGCGCGATGCGACCTTCCTGGATCTTGACTTCTTTTTCGCTCGCAAGCGTGACGCGGGCATGCACCGTCTCGCCCAGATAGTAAGGATATACCCGCGTTGCATCCTCGCTGATTGGGCGATCCAGGGTCAGCTTCACGCTGGTCTTGCCACCCTTCAAAAAGTCGAACATGTGTGCACCTCCTGAGCTGGATATGAAGCGTGTTCTGCGCCGAAATTTATCAGAGTTTTTTGACATGCGGAAAACGCAGGTTCCGCAATTGGACTACTTGAGCGCGGTAACGATCAGTTCTTTACTGTCCGGCGGGGTGAGCGACCGTCCCGCCGACCGGAACTTGGGCCGCCTTTCGTATTAGCAAAACTATGCCAGGAAAAATATGATTGCGGTAAAGGTTGTCCGGCCTAACATGGCGTCTACGGAAACATTCTATATAAACGCCCGAATCAGTGGTATTACCTAGAACACTTCCCTTTACCAACTTATCTACCGAGCCGAGTAGGTGCTGTGCATAGGTGCTGCGCACGGACTATTATAAACCCGTCTGTAGGAAAAAGCATCAAATGAACCCCAATCAACCACCCAAAAAACTCCTCGACCAACTCAGCGACCAGTTACGTATCAAACATTATTCTCTGCGTACTGAACACTCCTACACCTCCTGGGCGCGCCAGTATATTCTCTTTCACAACAAACGTCACCCTCGCGATATGGGCGCCAACGAAATCAACGCCTTTATTTCCCACCTTGCCCTCGAGAAGAAAGTGGCCACCTCTATTCACACCGTCCTGGCGGTCGGTGCCAGGGGAATCAAGCCTTGAGCGCCATTCTCTTCCTCTACCGCCATGTTCTAAAGATTGAACCGGATGAAACCGTCATTAACGCAGTCCGTCCCCAAAAACCCAAACATGTTCCCACCGTCCTGTCAAAACAGGAAGCAAAAAAAGTGATTGAGAACATGCAAGGAATCTACCGTCTCATGGCCCAACTTTTGTATGGCAGCGGCCTGCGCCTCACACCTGCACTTGCGCCGTAGCGCAGCGCAGGTGCAAGTGTGGAAGTTTTGGGTCTGCGTGTCAAAGACCTTGATTTCGCCAACCACCAGATCATCGTCCGTGACGGAAAAGGCGAAAAGGATCGCATCACCATGTTCCCCGATACCCTCCTCGAACCCCTGCGCCTGCACCTCAACCAAGTCAAAGCCCTGCACGAAAAAGACCTCTTTGAAGGCTATGGTACCGTTTACTTACCCTACGCCCTCGAAAAAAAATATCCCAACGCTAACCGCGAATGGGTTTGGCAATACGTCTTCCCTGCCGCCGACCATTCTACTAACCCCGTTACTGGTATCAAGAACGCCACCATGTCCACGAAACCAGCCTGCCGAGTAGGCCTTCGGCAAAAAGCCGTCAAGCAAGCCGCCCAACTTGCCAAAATAGACAAACCCGTATCCCCCCACACCTTCCGTCACTCCTTCGCCACTCACCTCTTCCAGGCAGGCTACGATATCCGCACTGTACAAGAATTGCTTGGGCATAAGGATGTCAAGACCACCATGATCTACACCCTTGTCCTGAGCTTGTCGAAGGGCACGTACTCCAGCGCGGTGGGATGGCGGTGCGCTCTCACCTGTATGGCTGAACTGTTCCCAATGATCGTTTCTCGCCCTCCTTCAAGAACGCTGTCTCCAGCGCGTTGGCCTGCGCCTGGCGGATGTGCGCCTGGGTCAGCCCGGCTTTGGGCGCGGCGACCTCGTATTCGTGGCGCAGGTCAATCCCGCTGATGCCGGGATCGTCGCTGTTGAGGCTTGCCGGGATGCCCGCTTCGAGAAAGAGGCGCAGCGGATGGGAGCGGTAATCCGGCACGCAACTGGTCTGCACGTTGCTGGTCAGGCAGGACTCCACCCCGATGCGCTGCTCGGCCATGTAATCCATCAGGGCCGGGTCGTCCACGGCGCGCAGGGCGTGCCCGATGCGCTCCGCCCCCAGCTCACGGATGGCCTGCATGATGCTTTCCGCTCCGGCGCTTTCCCCGGCGTGGACGGTGACGTGCCAGCCATTTTCACGGGCGGTAAAGAAGTGCTGGCGGAATAGCTCCCCGCTGAAATTGGCTTCGTCCCCGGCCAGGTCGAGGGCGACGATGTGCTGGCGCTGGCTGGACAGCGCACGGAGTTCCTTTGCAGCGTTGACAGGCCCGTAAGTCCGGCTCAGGATGCCGATCAGGTTGACCTTCATGCTGAAGTCGCGGCGGCCAGCCTGGATGCCCTCCACCACGGCTTCCGTGACCCCGGCCGGGTCCAGGGAATGGGTCTCGGCCATGAACCAGGGGCTGAAACGCAGCTCGATGTAATCCATCCCCTCCCGTTTGGCGTCCTCCACGTTCTCGTAGGCGATCCGGCGGCAGGCGTCGTAATTGACCATCACCCCTGTCAGCCATTCGAACTTGGCGATGAAGGCCATCACGCCCGGCTGGGGGACAGTCACCTGCACGTGCGGACGCAGGCCCTCCAGGTCCCAGGCGGGCAGCGGCAGGTTGTGCTCCCGCCCCAGGTCGAGGATGGTAGCGAGGCGGACGTTGCCGTCCAGGTGGCGGTGCAGTTCGATCAGGGGAAGCGCGGGTTCGATCATGGTTGCGCAATTAGCAACCATCATGGTTGCGCAATTAGCTACCATCATGACTTATGTTCGTGTTCCTCTTCTTGACCTTCGCCCGGCTTCACCTGCCATGCGTTGAACTGCGCCACCAGCCGGCCGGGGATGCGCCCCTGCATCAGCACACTGCCGCGCTCGTGCTCGACGCGCTCGATCTGGCCAGCCTCGTGGAAGAGCGAGATCAACGCTCCCTGCTGGTAGGGCAGGCGCACAAGGACGGGCGTATAAGTCTCGTAGAGGGCGGTACGCAGGGAAGCCAGCATGTCGGGGATGCCGTCGCCGGTGCGGGCGGAGATGGCCACGGATTGCGGGTAATGCTGAATGGAGGCGCGCGCCGCCTGCGGGTCCGTAAGGCGGTCTATTTTGTTCAAGGCGGTGATCATCGGGATGTGCCCGGCGCCGATCTCCGCCAGGGTCTGGTGGACGGCCTCCGCCTGGTTGCTGGCGTTGGGGTGCGAAATATCCACCACGTGCAGGAGCAGGTCGGCTTCGGTGATCTCTTCCAGCGTGGCGCGAAAAGCTGCTACTAGCGTGGTGGGTAATTTCTGGATGAAGCCGACGGTATCCGTGAACAGGGCCTGGTACCCGGCGGGAAGCTCGACGCGGCGTGTGGTCGGGTCGAGCGTGGCGAACAACTTGTCGGCCGTGTAGATGTCGGCCTTTGCCACCCGGTTGAGAAGCGTGGACTTACCGGCGTTGGTGTAGCCGACCAAAGCCACGATTGGGATGCGTGAGCGTTTGCGCTGGAGGCGGGAGCGCGTCCGGTGGGCGCGCACCTTTTCTAGCTCGCGCTTCAGATGGGCGATGTGGCTGTGGATGTTGCGCCGATCCACTTCCAGTTGCGTTTCGCCCGGGCCGCGCAATCCCACCCCGCCGACCGCGCCGGAACGGCCGCCCCCACCGCCAGCCTGCCGCGCCAGGTGCGTCCAGGCGCCGGTCAGACGCGGCAGGTAATACTCGTATTGCGCCAGCTCAACCTGCAACATGCCATCGCTGGTGTGCGCGTGTTGGGCAAAGATATCCAGGATCAGCGCCGTGCGGTCGAGGATGCGGACATGGCTGCCGAGCAGGCGTTCCAGCTCGCGTTGGTGGCGCGGCGATAGCTCGTTGTCGAAAATGACCACCTGCGCCAGCGTCTCTTCGGCCAGCGCCTTCAGTTCGGTCACTTTGCCGGAGCCGATGAAAGTACCCGGGTCGGGGCGATCCAGTTTCTGGGTCAGCTCGCCGACCACCTCCAGGCCGGCCGTATCTGCCAGGAGGGCCAGCTCGGCCAGCGAATCGTCAAGCGAGAGCAGGTGTGCGCGACCATAAATGTCTACGCCGACTAGAAAAACGCGCTCGCGCGGCGGCGTGGTCGGCAGAGGGACTTTTTTTGCCATTCAGGCTTCTTCTTTCTAATTGATTTCGAGGCCGAGAAGTCGGGCCAATTCGGGATCGGGCGAGGTTCTATTGGATGCTCATACAGACTAAGTTTACTGCTTCTTGGGTAAATTCGCAAACTTTTCGATTTCTAAACCGCGAAGGTACGAAGCCTGCGAAGTTTTTCTTAAACCTTCGCGAAGGTTAATATCCCTTCGCGCTCTTGGCGGCTTCGCGGTTATTTTAGGCTCTCCTCCGAAATCCAGGCCAGGAGCGTCTCGCCGACGGCTTGCATGCTGGCTGCCGAAACCTTGTCGGCAGTGTCGGCGGTGGTGTGCCAGTACGGGTAATCGAAATCAATGATATCCACAGCCGGGATGCCGGCCTGGATGAATGGGGTATGATCGTCGAGGAGGCTGTGTTTTGGGACAGGGATGAACGCCTCGCCATAACCCAACCTGGCCGCCTGCGCCCATATCTGCGCAGCAATTTGCACATCGGAGTTTTTCTCGAAGTAGATATTCAAGTCCGCATCGCCGATCATGTCGAGGATGATGGCGGCGCGCGGTTTTTGCTCGAGCGCGGCGACGAAGAGGCGCGAACCCAGGAGCCAGTCCCAGCCTGGCAGGCCGCCGTTATCTTCGGCATCCAGGAAGACCAGCCAGAGCGGGGGGCTGTCCACTGGCAGAGTGCGCGCCAGTTCGAGCAGGACGGCCACGCCCGAAGCGCCATCGTTCGCGCCCGGCACCGCTGTGGAGCGTTTGCCTGGATCCGGGTCCCGGTCGGCGGACAGGCGACTGTCGTAGTGCGCGGCCAGGATGATCTGCGGCGGCTGGCCCGACCGGCGGGCGACAACGTTTTGAATGGGATGCCCCATCAGCGATGCGCCCTGGACTTCAGCCTGCCAGCCAGCCGACTCCAGCTCGGCCTGCATCCATGCCACGATCTGATCGTGAGCCGGACCGCCGGGCGTGCGCGGTCCAAGCGAAGTCTGGTATTGCACGTCTTTTAGCGCTCGCTGCCCATCGAATTTGCCCGCCACGCCGCCCGGAAACCCAGAAAGCGTCATTACCCACCAGGCGGACAGCCCGATCAGGGCCAGGGCGATGAGCGTCAGGAGAGTCCGGCCAGCTTGCCGCAGGGTCATTGCATTCCTTCCAGGAAGTGATCCAGGTCCAGCCTGGCACGTTCGGCGTAGGCTTTTGCCCGCTCGCGTTTACCCATACGCTGAGTGGTCGCTAACGGCGGCAGGATGCCAAAGTTGGCCTTCATCGGCTGGAAGTCGGCCAGGTCAGCGTGGGTGATGTAATGGCAGAGCGCGCCGAGCATGGTCGTAACCGGCAGCGTGAGCGGGGCCTGGTCTTGCAGCAGGCGGGCAGCATTCCAGCCGGCCAGCAGGCCGGTGGCGACGTTGCCCAGGTAGCCTTCCACACCAGTGATCTGCCCTGCGAAGAACAGGTCGGTGCGGCGGCGGAATTGCAGGGTGGGGAGCAGGACCTTGGGCGCGGCGATGAAGGTGTTGCGGTGCATTTGCCCGTAGCGGACGAATTCGGCTTTCTCCAGCCCTGGGATCATGCGCAAGATGCGCTTTTGTTCAGGGAAGGTCAGGTTGGTTTGGAAGCCGACGAGATTGTAGAGGCTGCCCGCCAGGTTATCCTGTCGCAATTGGACAACGGCGTAAGGGCGTTTTCCATTGCGCGGGTCGGTCAGGCCGACCGGACGCATCGGCCCGAAAGCCAACGCCTCGCGCCCACGCCGCGCCAGTATCTCGACCGGCAGGCATCCCTCGAAGAAATGGCGCGCGCCAGCCTTAACGCCCCCCTCGACTTCTTTCTCGAAATCCCGCAGTTGGATGCGTTCCGCCGAAATCAACGCCGCGACGAAGGCTTCATATTCCGCTTGTGTGAGGGGGCAGTTGACGTAGTCGCCCTCGTCTTTTTCCCCCTTCCCATAGCGCGAGGCGCGGAAGGCGACTTCCAAGTTGATTGATTCCAGGCTGACGATGGGGGCGATGGCGTCGTAGAAATGCAAATGCTCCTCGCCGGTCAGGTCCGCGATGGCTTTCGAGAGGCTGGCGGAGGTCAGCGGACCGGAGGCGAGGATGGTCGGACCGGATGGTATACCGGTTATTTCTTGGCGGCGGATCTCAATGCGCGGGTGGGATGTGATCCGATCAGTGACCAGGCGGGAGAAGACGGCCCGGTCCACAGCCAAGGCGCTGCCAGCTGGCAAGGCAGCCGCCTCAGCGCATTCCAGCAGCAGCGCTCCCAGGCGGCGAAGTTCGCCCTGAAGCAGACCGGAGGCCCGGTCTGGCAGCCTGGAGCCGAGCGAATTCGAGCAGACCAGCTCGGCCAGGTCTCCGGTCTGGTGGGCGCCTGTTGAACGTACCGGGCGCATTTCGTAGAGCAGCACGCGCAGCCCTCTTTGGGCGGCCTGCCAGGCGGCTTCGCTACCGGCCAGTCCGCCGCCGATTACGATTAGATCTGGTGTGGGGGTCATTATCGCGCCGATTGTACCATTACGCTTAACCACAAAACCGCCCGAAGGCGGTTTAGCACTGGAACAATTGAGCAGGTGATGGGATTCGAACCCACGATATCTTGCTTGGGAAGCAAGCGTTCTACCACTGAATTACACCCGCAGGGCAGGCGGGGCTTGTCTCATTTTGACCACTCTGTATGAAGGTTATTTTTCCGAAGAGGCACAGCGAAAACCCAAGACCTCCCAAGAATAATTTGGAACTGAGCGGTAACGTACGGTTGAACGCATCCACCACGCACTATTTTTCCATGGTCCTCCACGCCAAACCCGCTCACCAGGCGCATCCAGATTTTCCCGTCCATCGCTGGAATCATAGGGGTAGGGCTGGATGAGCGTACCGGTCCATTCCCACACATTACCAGACATATCCATTGCCCCGTAGGGGCTGGCACCTGCGGGATAGTTTCCTACCGGTGACGTATCTGCGTAGCCGTCATTGTAGAGTTCGTTGGCATAATCATAAGGACAATTAATATCGCAAAAGTTTGCCCGTTCTCCGCTCAACGGTTCATTGCCCCAGGGATATTTACGTCCATCCGTTCCACGGGCGGCTTTCTCCCATTCCGCCTCGGTTGGCAGACTTCTGCCAGTCCATTCGCAGTACACCCGCGCCTTGTTCCAAGTCACCCAGATGACAGGATAATTCGAATAGTCCGGGTTACCATAGTATTTTCCACGAGTATGGGACTCTGAATCGATGGGGGGTTGGCAAACGCCAGCATCTACGCACAGCTTATATTGGCCGTTGGAGACCTCATATTTATCAATCCAGTATCCATCCAGGTACACCGTATTCACGGGTATTTCGGGATAAGAGCGACCCTCAAGCGTTCTTTTGGCATTTTCATCATTCGACCCCATGATGAATTCGCCAGCGGGAACATATACTTGTACCATCTGGTCAATTGCGGAGACACGAGTTGATCCCATTATCGGTTGCTGTGTTTCAACAAGTGTGGGTAGGACAGTCACTGTAGGTAGGACGCTTGCCTCAGGCGTGCTTGTTGGGATAGATGTATTTGTTTCTGTCGGAAGAAGTGTACTTTCTGGTTCTAATGATGATGTAGACTCCAGCTTCTGAGCAATACAACCACTCAAAATTGCCCCGAGTAAAAGAATAATAATCAGCCATACTTTGTAGAATCTTGCCATATGAAATTTCCTGCCTTCCTGCTTTGGACAATCGATATTCCATCAACCGCCAATGCAATTTCCTTTTCTTGAGTCACACTGAGCACATTCGCTGCGCTCAGTGTAAACTCGGCTAGGGGTCTCCCGCCCTGCGGGCGGGGATTCTTCGCCCCTGCGGGGCGCCATGGCCTAGCCCGCCAGGGCAGACAGAATGACACATAAAAGAGAAATATTTTAATAACCTTGAATTACTTCTATATAAAAGCCACCAAATGATGAAATAAGGCGGCTCTTTCGGGGGGATACCCCCACAGAGCGGGTGATGGGATTCGAACCCACGATATCTTGCTTGGGAAGCAAGCGTTCTACCACTGAACTACACCCGCACGGTAGAATGATTATACCAGTCCGAATGACCGTGTCAAGATTGGCGGTTCAAGAGCAGGTTTGCTACCTCGAATAGCCCTTCTCCGGCTTCGGCTTGCGGATTGGCCTGGCGCAGGGATTGTAATGCCAGGTCGGTCATCTGGTTAGTGGTTTCTTGGGTGAAGGCTTTTGCGCCTTCGCGCGCCAGTTGCTCGGCCAGGGTTGGAACTTCCTCGGCGCTTACCGGACCCTTGGCCCGGCGCTGCGCAAACGGCCCATCCTTCCCGAGGCCGTATAAAACCGGCAGGGACTTTTTGCCTGTTAGCAGATCAGAGTCAGTTGATTTGCCCGTCAGGGCGCTGTCGCCCCAGATGCCCAGGTAGTCATCGTGCACCTGGAAGGCCAGGCCGAGATAATGCCCGAAATCGCGGTAAGCCTCTTGAGTCGACTCGTCGGCATTGCCCAGGATCGCTCCGACCTGCGTACAGGCCGAGAGCAGCGCAGCCGTCTTCCCGGCGGCCATCGGCCAGTAATCCTTGATGGTCAGGCCAGACTGGCTTTCGTAGGACATGTCCAGGTACTGGCCGCGCGTCAGGTCCAGGCAAGCATGGTAGATAACGGCCTCAGCCTTGAGCGCCACTTCCGCTGTGAACCTGTCCCTCAATTCGGACAGTGCCAGGTGCGCCAGGATGAAGAGCGCGTCCCCGGCGTTGATGGCGTGCGCCTCTCCCCATTTCCTCCAAACTGTGGACCTTCCACGACGCAGATCGCTTTTATCCTGGATGTCGTCGTGGACGAGCGAGAAGTTGTGGATGAGTTCAACCGCGGCCGCGGCAGGTAGGGCGGACTGCCAATCCGCGTTACACGAGGCGGCGGTCAACAACACCAACCGCGGGCGGATACGTTTCCCCTGCGCATCCATGCCCGCGCCTTCGCCTGTCCAACCCATGTGATAAGTGAGCATCTCATAGAAGGGACGCGTACGCGGCTCGTCCAGCCGTGCAACCTGGCGCTGGAGTTCGGATTCAATAGCGGGGAGGATGGATTCGGTGAAAATCTTCAGACTCATGTTCCTTGTATCCCAATTATACAACCTTACCCTTCCACTAACTTCCCATTTCCCGCCAAAGAATTTGCGATAGAATCACGCCCATGCCTGGAATTCTCGTCTTCATCCGCCGCTGGCTGCCCGCCATATCAATCATGGTGACGATCTTCGCTTTCTCGTCCATCCCCTTGTATGAGATGCCGAACTTCGCCTGGGCGGATACACTCGTTAAAAAAGGCGGACATATGCTTGGCTATGGCCTTCTGGCGCTGGCCTACATGTGGGGGCTGCGCGCTGAGAGGAACGATCTAAAGGGGAATGTGGCCGCCGCGCGCTATGCCTGGCTATTGACCGTCCTGTATGCCTGCACCGACGAATTCCATCAATTGTTCGTCGCCGGTCGCCATGCCTCGCTGGTGGATGTTAGCATTGATACCCTCGGCGCGGCGATTGCATTATCGGCTTGGGGATGGTTTCACCAGCGGAGATAGCACAAAACAGGCATTATCTGCTATGAGGCTCGATTCTCTTTAGCATCAGTATTTTCGAATTTCTGAATTCGGGCAATTCGATGCAGATGTTACTCGAACTCCAGTTCGAACTCCTCGTCCTCGCGCCACTCTTCCATGTGCTCGATCTCGATCTCGGTGAAGAGACCTTCCTGACGCACGGCGACGGCATAGCGCTTGACCAGTTCGAGCAGCGCCAGGAAAGTCACCACAACTTCCAGGCGCGTTGGCTTCTGGCCGATCAGATCGCGGAAGCTGGCTGTTTTCCCCTTCTGGATAGTTTTTGCGATCAGGGCGATCTTCTCGCGAATGGTGATCCTGGGGGCGGTGATGACTGTCTCTAGCGCCTGCTTCTCCTGTTCTTCGGCTAAAATAGCCTCAGCCGCCTCCAGCAGGTTGGCCAGTGTGATGTCGCTCAGGTCCAGCCGAGCATCCACTTTCGGGGGCGGCGCGACGCGCAGGTATGTTCGCAGTCCTTTTTCCTGGCGATCCAGCAACAGGTTGGCGATTTCCTTGAAACGCTTGTAGATAATCAACTGGCGCGCAAGCGCCTCGCCCAAGTCTTCCTCGCCCGGCTCGCGTACGGGAGGGCGCGGCAGCAGCGCCTCCGATTTGATCTGCAGCAGCTTGGCTGCTACCACCAAGAAGGCCGAGATTTCGTCGGCGGGAACCTGCATGGCGTGGATGTAGGCCAGGTACTGGTCAGTGACCTGTGCCAGCGCCACGGCGGTGATGTCCAGTTCGGCGTGCTCGATGAGTTGCAGCAGCAGGTCGAGCGGCCCTTCGTACACAGGCACTCGCACGGTGTAACCGCCAGTCTGGCCGCTGACGAGAGCTTGCTTACCTCCCTCAGGGGGGTGGAGTGTCAAATCCATAGCAAGCGGATTATAACATCCTCGGGGACGGCAGTTCCCTGGCCCGGCCAGGACGGGCAACAGCCGTTCGAACTTCATTTTATTGAGCGACAGTTATAATGTCCCCTACGGTATAATTCGGTTATGCCTGCTCCAAAATTGACCCATCTCGACGTTGCCGGGAACGCCCACATGGTGGACGTGGGCGCCAAGCCGGATAGCGAACGCCTGGCCGTGGCGAAGGGTGAAGTCCACATGCGGAAAGAGACGCTGGATTTGATCCGCGCCGGGACGTTGAAAAAGGGTGACGTGCTGACTGTGGCCCAGATCGCCGGTATCGCCGCTGCAAAACGGACCTCGTACCTGATTCCGTTATGTCATCCCCTGCCGCTCACCCACGTGGACGTTGAGCTTGTTTTGAACGAGGCCCTTCCCGGCGTGGTCATTACGGCGATTGCCAGGACAGTCGGCAAGACGGGCGTCGAGATGGAAGCGCTGACCGCCGTCTCGGTCGCCGCGCTGACGGTCTACGATATGGCCAAAGCCGCCGAGAAGACCATGCGCATCCAGAACATCCGCCTGGTCGAGAAGCACGGCGGCCAGTCGGGAGATGTGGTGAATGAATAATAAAATGAATCATATAAAGGTATTGTTCTTTGCCACCCTGCGCGACCTGGCTGGGGCCAAATCTATCGAATTGAATGTCCCTGCTGAGATGTCCGTTCAAGGATTGAAAGATAGGCTCGCTTGTGATTATCCCACTCTCAAACAGGCCATGGAAATTGTGTTGGTCTCTATCAATCGCGAGTATGCCTTTGATGAAGCCATCCTCCCTGAGGCTGCTGAGATCGCGATGTTCCCGCCTGTAAGCGGTGGATAATTGCTATCAATCGCGAGAATGTAGTAACGACTTCCTTGGCCTGGCCGCCACCGTTCGTGCCGCAAGCAACGGCGGCACGAACGGTGCGAAACGGCAGGGCAGGCAGTCGTTCGATAAAAAGCGACTAGAGTCTCAACTACGAAACCATTTGTGAAGGTCTGACTATCTGACTATTCGACCATGGACTATCCGACAATTATTTCCATCACAGAGGACGAACTCGACCTGGACGCTCTGCTCGATAAGATCACCCTCCCAACGACCGGCGCGGCGGCGATCTTTACAGGCATGGTGCGCGGCGTGACTTCTCGACGCGGCTCGACGCAGGTCTCACGCGGCGAGCCCTATGAGACCGTCTATCTGGAATACGAGGCCTATAAGCCGATGGCCGAGGCGAAGATGCGCCAGATTGCCGAAGAGATCCGCCGGAAGTGGCCAAGCGTGGAAGGGATTGCGATCGTTCAGCGCGTTGGCCGTCTCTACCCGCGCACGCCGACGGTCTTGATCGCCTGCACGGCTGCGCATCGCGATATCGGCGCTTTCGAGGCGGCTCGCTATGGGATAGATCGCTTGAAGGAAATCGTTCCGATCTGGAAGAAAGAGTTCGGCACAAATGGTGAATCTTGGGTCGAAGGAGATCACGTCCCAACACCAGGCGAGTGAAGCATGCCTTGTATGCTCTTTGACGTTTCTTGCACCGACTGTGGCCAGGCTTATCCCCCGAATGGGTTCCCCTATCGTTGTCCAAGCTGCGGCGGATTGTACGATTCGCCTTCGCCATTGAAATTTGACCCAGCCCAGATAGATTGCTCTCAGCCAGGCATCTGGCGCTACCGGCATACATTTGGGCTGCTGGATGAAGCCGAGACAGTCTCGCTAGGTGAAGGGAATACGCCTTTGGTCTGGGCGGAAGCCTTCGGCCGTCGAGTGGCCTTCAAGTGCGAATTTTTGAACCCAACCGGTTCTTTCAAGGATCGTGGCTCGGCGGTCATCGCGGCGTGGTTGCGTTCGCGCGGCATCCGCGAAGTAGTGGAAGACTCGTCCGGCAATGCAGGGGCTTCGATGGCGGCTTATGCGACCCGCGCCGGGATTCGGGCGCAGATTTTCGTGCCCGAATCGGCCTCCGGCCCGAAACGGACGCAGATCGAAGCCTATGGCGCGGAATTAACGCTGGTCCTCGGCACGCGCACGAACGTGGCGGAAGCCGTAAAAAAAGCAGCCGATACAGGTGCAATCTATGCCAGCCACGCTTACCTGCCTTTCAACATTCCTGGTTATGCTACCGCCGCTTATGAGATCTTCGTCCAGTTGGGCAACCAGATGCCCGGCGCGGTGATCGTTCCTGCGGGGCAGGGAGGTTTGCTGCTCGGTTTGTCGCGCGGCTTTGACGCACTTCGCATAGCCAATAATATATGGTCATCCCCTAAGCTGATTGGCATTCAGGCACGGTCGTGCGCGCCACTGTGGATTATGTTTACAGTAGGAGGCGAGGGATCTGGGTATTTGCCAAAAACCAGCACTCAGGCTGAAGGGGTGCGCGTGCGTTTCCCGCTGCGCGGCGGGGCGGTGGTTGCAGCCGTGAAAGAGTCGGGCGGGATGATCGTCGCGGTAGATGAAGAAGATATCCTGACTGGGCGTGACGCGCTCGCCCGGCTTGGATTCTACGTCGAGCCGACTTCAGCCATCGTCTGGACGGCCCTGGCGCAAACTATCCAAGATTTAGCCGATCCGGTCGTTGTGTTTTTGACCGGCTCAGGCCTGAAGAGCGTGTAAAATAGCCTTACCACCAAACCACGTAAGAAGGGAATCCTCATGTCCGACATCCAATCCTTCAGTAAACGTTTGATCGAAAACCTGGAACTCGTCGTGGTCGGCAAACGGCAGACGGTCGAGCTGACCGTCATCGGCCTGCTGTGCCAGGGCCACGTGTTGATCGAAGACGTACCCGGCGTGGGCAAGACGGTGCTGGCGCGCAGCCTGGCGAAGTCGCTGGGCTGTACCTTCAACCGTCTGCAGTTCACGCCGGATATGCTCCCCAGCGACGTGACCGGCGTCTCGATCTACAACCAGTCCAACCGCAAGTTCGAGTTCCGCAACGGCCCGATCTTTGCCCAGATCGTGCTGGTGGACGAGATAAACCGCGCCACGCCGAAGACGCAGGCTGCCCTGCTGGAGGCAATGGAAGAGCGCCAGGTTACTGTGGATGGGACGACGCACGGTCTGCCCAGCCCGTTCATGGTCCTGGCGACCCAGAACCCGATCGAGTACGAAGGCACCTTCCCGCTGCCCGAAGCGCAACTGGACCGTTTCCTGATGCGCGTTCGATTAGGCTACCCCAGCCCCCTGGACGAGATCGAGGTGCTCGAACGCCAGCAACTGAGGCACCCGATCGAGAGCCTCGCGCCGGTCATCAAAGTGGCTGAATTGCTGGCGGCAATGGAAACGATCAAGAAGATTTACGTCTCCTCGCCGGTCAAGCACTACATTGTGGATTTGATGAATCGCACGCGCCAGAATAACGACGTTTACCTGGGCGCCAGCCCGCGCGGCAGCCTGGGCCTTTTCCGCACCGGGCAGGCGCGCGCTGCGCTGAATGGCCGTGACTTTGTCTTGCCGGATGACATCAAGGCGCTGGCTGTGTCTGTGTTGGCGCACCGCATCATCGTCAGCCCGGCGGCGCGGTTGCGCGAGCTCAGCCCGGAGCGCATCGTGACCGAGATCCTGGAAAACCTGCCCGTGCCGGGTGGGGATTACGAGGAACCGATCAAGTGACACCTGCCAGGGGTACACGCTGGTTCCTGGTGGCATTGATCCTGGTCGGTTTGTTGGGCTGGATCGTGGGCGGCTCGGTCATCTTCGCACGCTTGACTTATTTCAGCCTGGTGCTGATGGCAGGCACTTATCTTTGGTCACAGCTGTCTATGCGCGGAATACGCCTCACGCGCCAGGCGCGCATCCTGCGCGCCAGCGTCGGCGACTTGTTCGAGGAGCGTTTCGAAGTCATCAATGCAGTGCGGCAATCCTGCGCCTGGCTGGAAATTGACGATCAATCTGCTTTGCCGCTGGCGGAAGGTTCCCGTTTGTTGACCCGCATCGCAGGGAGGCAGAAGCGTTCGTATACGGCCCGTACCTGGCTGACGCGGCGCGGCGCCTTTCCGCTTGGGCCAACCGTGCTGACTTCGGGCGATCCGTTTGGGTTGTTCACTTTGCAGGCGCGCTCACCAGCGCGGGATGTGCTGGTGGTTTTGCCGATGACGGTTTCCATTTCGGCGTTTCCGATCCCGCCCGGCTTGTTGCCGGGTGGAAAGGCGATTCGCCAAAAAACGATGGATGTGACCCCGCACGCAGCCGGCGTGCGCGAGTACGTGCCGGGCGATCCGATGAAGCGAATCCACTGGCCCAGCACCGCGCACCGTCGACGGTTGATGGTCAAGGAATTCGAGCAGGACCCGCAGGCTGAGATCTGGCTTTTCCTGGACGCCCAGCGCGCTGTCCATTCAGCCTTGCCTCAAAGCGAGATGCAGCCCTTGGGGGAATTCTGGTGGATGCACCGGCGTGTGCGCATCTCCCTGCCAGAGGATAGCTTCGAGTACGCCGTCAGCGCGGCCGCCTCGCTGGCGCGGCACTTCCTGGCCGACCGGCGTGTGGTGGGATTGGCCTGCGCGGGCGGAAAGTTTACCGTCGTTCCGGCCGAACGCGGCGAGCGGCAGATCGGCAAGATCATGGAAACCCTGGCTTTCCTCCAGGCCGAAGGTGACTTGCCCCTGCTGGGACTGGTCACCATGCAGGCCAAGCTGCTGCCCATCGGGAGCGGCGTCATCCTGGTCACGACCTCGCTCCAATCCGACCTTCTCCTGGCAATCGAAAACCTGCAACGCTGGAGCCTGCGCCCGGTGGTGGTTTTGTTGAAATCAGAGACCTTCGGGGGCGCAGAGGGGGATGCGACCATCGCCGAGACTTTACTCAATCGCAATATTCCCCTTTGCCAGATCGCCTGCGGCGATGATCTTGCTTCTGCCCTGGCGCAGCCGGCTGCCTATTTCCGACGGCCGCCTATCCCCAATCCCGCTGCCTATGCTGGATGACTGTCAGTAGGTGGGTCACTACCCAGTGACAGTCATCTACATCAACAAATATGATACAAACTCCAATTCTTCCCTTAGATTTGAACTTCCGCAATCGCCAGGGCGCGATCGCTGCCTACCTGATCCGGCATTCGGGCGGGGCGGTGATGGTCGAATCAGGCCCCGGGTCCACGATAGAGGCGCTGAAAGCCGACCTCGCGGCGCTCGGCCTGACCCCGCGCGATGTCACCCACGTGCTGTTGACACACATTCACCTGGATCATGCCGGGGCTGCGGGCTGGCTGTCCCAGCAGGGGGCGCAGGTTTACGTACATCCGGTTGGCGCGCCGCACATGCTCGATCCGCAGAAACTGCTCGCCAGCGCCCTGCGCCTCTATGGCGATAAAATGGATTCGTTGTGGGGCCAATTCCTACCAGTGCCGCCGGATAAATTGACCGAGGTGCAGGACGGCCAGGAGATCGCCATCGGCAGCCTGCGCTTCACCGGCATCCACACGCCCGGCCACGCCAGGCACCACGTCGCCTACCTGTTCGAGGATGTGTGCTTCACGGGCGACATCGGCGGCATTCGCATCCCTGGGCCGTCCTACCTGCGTCTACCGATGGTGCCGCCGGAGACTCACATCGAGGATTGGCGTGCCAGCCTGCTGAGACTGCGCCAGATCGGTTTTCGACGCGTGGCCCCGACCCATTTTGGCATTTATAACGACGCCGCAGCCCACCTGACCCTTGGCCTTTGTACGCTCGACGAGACCGAACGATGGCTGGAATGGGAAATGCCCGCCGATCCGCCTATCGAGACCCTACGTGAGCGTTTCGTCGCCTGGCAGCAGGCACAAGGCCGCGCGGCTGGCATCTCTGAAGACAACCTGACCCTGCACGAAATTGCCAACCCGACCTGGATGGGCGCGGATGGTTTGCAACGCTATTGGCGCAAGTTCCGCCTGGAGGCATAACGTTATATAGTTCGCATGATGTCTGGCTGGTTTGCACTTGACGATCAAGCTTCCGGGAATGATACTTATGGACATCTTCAAGAGGAGGCATTTTTCTGATGAAACACTTTCTAGCCGTATCGGATTATTCTTCACAAGAACTCCAGGATCTGCTCGACCTGGCGATCCGCTTGAAAAAGGAATACTTTGGTGGGGGCAATCCGCCCTTGCTGAAAGGCAAAGTGCTCGGCATGATCTTCCAGAAGCCGAGCCTGCGCACGCGCGTCTCTTTCGACATGGCCATGCGCCACCTGGGTGGGGACGCCCTATGCCTCTCGCCGAACGAGATTGGCCTCGGCAAGCGCGAGTCCATTGCCGATGTCGCTCGCGTCTTGTCCGGATACGTTCATGCGATGATGGCGCGCGTTTTTGACCATGCCCATATCCTCGAACTGGCGAAGTGGTCATCTGTGCCGGTCGTCAACGGCCTGAGTGACTACAACCATCCCTGCCAGGGCATGGCCGACGCGCTGACGGTCCAGGAGAAATTCGGCAAACAAAAAGGCTTGAATATCACTTTCGTAGGTGATGGCAATAACGTGGCTGTTTCGCTCATGCACGTTTCGGCTAAGCTGGGCTGGAACTTCACGATTGCGAATCCAGAAGATTACGACATACGCACAGACGCCGTCGCACTGGCGAAGAAAATCGCGGCTGAGACGGGTAGCAAGCTGACGTTCCTGCGCGACCCACATGAGGCTGTGCGCGGTGCACACGTCATCTATACAGATACCTGGACCAGCATGGGCCAGGAGGAAGAGACCGCCAAACGCGAGAAAGTCTTCCCACCCTATCAGGTCAATGCCAGATTGGTCAGCGAGGCCGAAAAGGATGTGATCGTCATGCACTGCCTGCCGGCGCACCGCAACCACGAGCTGACCGACGAAGTGGCGGACGGCCCACATTCGGCCATCTTCCCCCAGGCGCACAACCGGCTCCATGCGCAAAAAGCGATTTTGGCGCGGTTGTTTGAGGTGGCGTAATCCCGTAGGGCGGGATTCCAATCCCGCCGTTGAGGAATTCGGCGAGTAGAAAAAAAACCGCCTTACGAACGGGTAAGAAACTCGCCTGGCGGGTAAGAAACCCGCCCTACAAAATTGAAGGAACAATGAAAACCCAAGAATACATCGAACTCGAAGAGCGCTATGGTGCGCACAACTATCACCCATTGGATGTTGTCCTGACGCGCGGCGAAGGCGTGTGGGTCTACGACGCGGATGGCAGGCGTTACCTGGATTGCCTGAGCGCATATTCTGCAGTCAACCAGGGACATGTACATCCGAAGATCCTGGCAGCCATGCAGGAACAGGCGAAGAAAATCACCCTGACCTCGCGCGCTTTCCGAAACGATCAACTAGCTTTGTTTTATAAAGAACTCTCCGATTTGACCGGCTACGAGATGTCCCTGCCGATGAACTCCGGTGCGGAGGCGGTCGAGACGGCCCTCAAGCTGGCGCGCAAATGGGCTTATCAGGTCAAGGGCGTCCCGCGTTATGAGGCAGAGATCATTACTTGCGCCGGTAACTTCCACGGGCGCACGATCACAACCATTTCTTTCTCGACCGAGCCGCTGTATCGCGACGATTTCGGCCCTTTTACGCCCGGCTTTATCACCGTCCCTTATGGAGACGCGGCTGCTATTGAGAAGGCGATCACTCCGGACACGGCGGCCGTATTCCTGGAACCGATCCAGGGAGAAGGCGGCGTGATCGTCCCGCCCACAGGCTACCTGTCTCGCGTGGCCAGGATCTGCAAGAAGAACAATGTCCTTTTTATCGCCGACGAGATCCAAACCGGTCTGGGGCGCACCGGAAAACTCTTTGCCTGCCAGCACGAAGAGGTGCGCCCGGATGTAACCGTGGTTGGCAAGGCGCTTTCGGGCGGCTTTTATCCGGTATCGGCTGTTCTGGCGGATCGTGCGTACCTGGGCCTCTTCACGCCTGGCGAACACGGCTCGACCTTTGGAGGTAATCCTTTGGCGGCGGCAATTGCACGTGCTGCCTTGAAGGTTATCGTGGAGGAGAAATTAGTCGAGCGCGCCGCACAGGTGGGAGAGTACTTCATCGAACAATTGAGCGAGATCCCCAGCCAGCATGTCAGGGAAGTGCGCGGCAAGGGCCTGCTGATCGGCGTCGAGTTGAAACACGAGTCCGGCGGCGCGCGTCGCTTCTGTGAGGCGTTGCAGGAAAAAAGTATTCTAGCCAAGGAGACGCATGAGCATGTCATCCGCTTTGCGCCGCCGCTGGTGATTGACAAAGAGACGATTGATTGGGCTTTACCGCTCATTCGTGAAGTCCTCAACATGGAATAGGGCAAAACCAGATAATTGAAAGGATTTAAGTATGAACATTGGCATTCCAAAAGAACGACGGCCTTTTGAATTTCGAGTTGGCATGACGCCGGCCGGGGTGGAGACCTTGACTAAACTTGGACATCCCTGCTACGTTGAGCACGAGGCCGGGCTGGGCGCCGGTTTCAGCGACACGGACTATGAGCGAGGCGGGGCGAGGATCGTCTATTCTCCCGAAGAAGCCTTCGGACGCGCCGATCTAGTGCTGAAAGTGGCGCGCCCATTATACGAAGAGCTGCAATGGTTGAGTGGCGATGCGGCAATCGCCGGATTATTGCACCTGACCTCCAGCCGGAAAGACAAAATAGACTTGCTTCAACATAAGCAAATTACCGCCATTGCTTACGAACAGGTCAAGCTTCCAGACGGCTCCATGCCTGTGCGGGCGCCGTTGAGCCAGATCGGTGGGTATCTGTCCGCCCAGATCGGCGCACGTTTATTGCAGAATGATTCAGGAGGCAAGGGCATCCTTTTGGGGGGAATGGCCGGGATACCACCCGCAGAGGTGGCGGTGATCGGTGCAGGATTATCAGGCGCGTGCGCCGTGCAGGCCTTCTTGGGAATGCGCGCCCATCTGACTGTTCTAGACACTGATTTGAACGCTTTGCAACGGATTTGCGAGCGTTTCCCAGGCGTTGTTACGATGGTCTCGAATCCTCGCAACATTGCCCGCGTCTGCACGTATGCGGATATCGTCGCAGCAGCCATTTTAGTACCTGGGGGGCGTGCTCCAATAATAATCACGCGCGAAATGGTGCGTTCGATGAAACCGCGCTCAGTGATTATGGACCTCAGCATTGACGAGGGCGGATGTGTGGAGACTTCGCGGCCAACCACTCACGACCGCTCCTATTATGAGGAGGAGGGGGTTATCCACTACTGTGTTCCCAACATTCCCAGCGTCGTTGCTCGTACCGCTACATATGCGTTCATTAACGCCGCCTTCCCGTTCATCTTGAAGATCGTAAATGAGGGCGTTGATAAGGCCAAAGAGGAAGATCCGGCGATTGCTAATGGGATAATGGTCTATCGCGGTAAACTCCGGTCGAATATGCGCTTCAGCTCAGGTTCGTAATGATAGCTCGAAGAGCTACCATATTGGAGTAACCTCATGGATTGGCATAGCATTTATCAATCGAAGATTGTCAGTGCGGAAGAAGCGGTTCGGGCGATAAAATCGGGCAACCGGGTCTTTATGACCGGCAATGTTTCCGTACCGAAAATAGTGCTCACCGCCCTGGTCGAATATGCTCCGAGCCTGAAAAACGTGGAGATTTGTCAGGCCTTGACTGTCGGCCCTGCCGAATACGTTGCCCCGGCAATGGAAGGTCATCTGCGGGTGAACACGATGTTCATCAGCGCGAACATCCGCAAAGCCGTGCACGAAGGCCGCGTGGATTTCACGCCGGTCATGCTTTCTGAATTCCCGCTTTTGTTCAAAAATGGCTTCCTGCCGGTGGATGTGGCGACGATACACCTCTCGCCGCCAGACGAGCACGGCTTCTGCAGCCTGGGCGTCGAGGTCGGCTTGACGAAATCTCCGGCCGAATCAGCCAGGATCATCATCGCCGAGGTCAATGAGCAAATGCCGCGCACGTTGGGCGACTCGTTCATCCACGTTAGCCGCTTGAATTACATCGTGCCGGTCAATTACCCCATCCCCGAACTGCCGATGGGAGACGAAGGGCCGTCCGACGTGATCGAGAAGATCGCCGGCTTCATCGCCGAGCTGATCCCCGACGGCGCGACCATGCAGTTGGGCATCGGTGCCATCCCGGATGAGGTCTTGAAATACCTGTACCAAAAGAAAGACCTGGGCGTTCACAGCGAGTTGTTCTCGGATGGCGTGATTGATCTGGTTGATGCAGGTGTGCTGACCAATGCCCGCAAGAGTCTGCATCCGGGCAAGATCGTGGCGGGTTTTATCCTCGGCACCAAGCGGCTGTACGACTGGGTGGATGATAACGCACAGATCGAGTTCCATCGCACCGAGTACGTCAACGATCCGTTCGTCATCGCTCAGAACGAGCGCATGGTGGCAATCAACTCGGCCATCGAAGTAGATTTGACCGGTCAGGTCTGTGCGGACAGCATCGGCCCGAAACTCTACAGCGGCGTTGGGGGGCAATTGGATTTTATCTACGGCGCTTCCCGCTCCAAGGGCGGCGTGCCGATCATTGCCCTGCCCAGCTCCACCACCTTGCGTGACGGGACGCCCATCAGCCGCATCGTAGCCATGCTCAAACAAGGCGCGGGCGTGGTCACCACGCGCAACCACGTCCGCTATATCATCACCGAATACGGCGTGGCCGATCTTTACGGCAAATCCATCCGCCAGCGCGCCAATGCGTTGATCAAGGTCGCCCATCCCGACTTCCGCGCTGATCTGGAGAAGCAGGCTAAGGAATTGAACTACATATGAATCCCTCTCTCAATTTGGGAGAGGGGAAGGATTGAGGGATTTCATGGAACGCAAAGCCAAGATCGTCGCTACGATAGGACCAGCCAGCCAGGATGACGCCGTCCTCGAGCGCCTTATCCAGGCGGGGATGGATGTGGCGCGGCTGAACTTCTCGCACGGCACTCAAGCCGAGCACGCTGCCCGGACCTCGAGCCTGTGTCGCCTTGCCGGAGACATGGGCAAGGCCCTGGCCATTCTCCAGGATCTGCAGGGGCCAAAGATCCGCGTCGGCGTGCTGCCTGCCCCGCTGACTCTGGCCGCCAGGCAAACCGTTATATTGTATCCTCAAGAAGACGATTTAAGTTTTACGCATCACGCATCACAGGGCACCATACCGGTTGACTTCCCTGAACTCTTTCGAAGCGTTTCCCCAGGCGACCGCATTTTGATGGACGATGGGCACCTTGAGTTGATCGTTCAGCAGGCAGATGGGAAAACGGTTACTGCGCAAGTCAAGGCTGGCGGCGTGTTATCTTCACACAAGGGCATCAACCTCCCAGGCATCCGGTTGGATATTCCCAGCTTCACTGAAAAAGATGCGCAAGACCTGGCCTTCGGTCTTTCTCTAGTTGTGGATGCTGTGGCCGTATCTTTTGTGCGGAGCGCACAAGATGTTGTTCAAGTACGCCAGGC
>Ga0315279_10003445_pt1 | contig 22004 bp, 18 predicted proteins | sample YL17G06_20_MG_FD_203694 | JGI IMG/M metagenome (GOLD analysis project Ga0315279, IMG submission 203694) | Sediment microbial communities from Yellowstone Lake, YNP, Wyoming, USA - YL17G06_20 | ecosystem: Environmental > Aquatic > Freshwater > Lake > Sediment | place: USA: Wyoming | collected... | reverse complement strand
ATGATTTATCAACGAGTTCTAACTCACCAAATCTATGTGTACTTAACTGTTTGTTTTTCTCGAATATCATAAATTTGCCTCTCCCGAACCGGGACAATACCCTTGGGTTATTTAACACTTTCTTTTTGTCTAATTCTTCTGACACAACAGAGAACGCTATTGCGGAACCGTAAATTTCTAATAGGAACAAAACCTACCAAGTGTCATCGGTTGTGTCTCATATGTTAAAATTGGATTTACACCTTCACTCCTGCTATTCAGATGATGCGATCGGGTCTCCTGAGGACCTAATCAAATCCCTCAAGAAACGAGGTCTCCAGGGAATGGCTCTTACTGATCATAATACGATCAAGGGATGTATAAAGGCACAAAAGGTCGCACCAAAAGATTTCCTTGTAATCCCTGGCGTTGAGATATCAACCGCAGATGGACACCTGCTTGCATTCAACGTTACGGAAAACATACGCGGAGGTCTTTCTGTTGAAGAAACCGTAGAACGCATCATTGATGCTGGCGGGGAACCTATTGTGCCTCATCTCTTTCGGCTTCTCTCCGGTATCAAAAAAGAGAAACTAATAGGAATTCAAACGAAAGTATCAGCAATTGAAGTGTTTAATGGGTGTAGTGTCCCCAGTACAAACCTGAAATCTGCAAAAGTCGCCCGTGCGTTCAATCTTGGGGGAATCGGGGGAAGCGACTCCCATGATCCTCTCTATGCGGGATATGCATATACGGTTGTTGATTCAACAGATCTACGGATTGATACGATTCTCTCAGAAATTCAGAAGAAAAAAACATGGGGGGAAGGACTCACTATGCCGCTTGCCTACCGACGGGACCGTATGGTTCTTTCTATCCGACAGTATGTGCAACGAGGATTTAAACGGATATAATATTAACTTGGTTGGTGGTTGATGTCAACTAAAAAAGACACCTTTTAATTTATCCAACGATTAATTTGATAAAAATTTATAGAATATTAGACCATTACTAGATAGGACCTCTTATCTAGAGAGCGAATCAATACTCTGCATTCACCATGCATGTTTATATATATGGAGAGCTTATATCTTACAATTATAGGGGATATCATATGAAGAAAGTTTCCACTCCATTAATAATAATTTGGAAGCAGTTTTTTGTCGCCTCGATGTCCTGTCTGTTGATATTTACTGCCCTAGCGCAGTCGAGTCATACCACTTTGAATAATGATATCAAATTGACCTATTCTTTTAACAGTCCGACCATTGAAACCATTGACATTGCAGGAACTCTCTACGACAGAGTTACCTTACTTGATTGCTATCCAGCTGGCAGCGCCGGAGAACCAAAAATACCATCAAAAGGAGCATTCCTTCTCTTGCCTCCAGAGTCGAAGGTTAGCGAAATAGACATAATACCTGGGGAGAAAATAGTTCTTGGATCAGGGCTCTTGGTAGAACCGACGAGCCAGGCAATCCCGCTTTCACAAACAGAGGATATACCGATTCCAATACCCAATGAAATGATCTATCAATCTAATACAGAATATCCTGGGAAGCTCTATACCCAAGTCGGTGTCTATAGTTTTCGTGGATATCAAATCCTTGTGCTCCTGTTGCATCCTGTGCAATATAACCCTACGACCGGTAACCTGATTTATTATAAGAGCTTAGAAGTTTCAGTAAAAACCGTAAGTACTGGTATACAATCAGAGTTCTACAGAGGTTTCGACCAGGATCGAAACGAGGTGAATCAGAAAGTCGATAATCCTGAGATGTCCCTCCGATATAACGAAGAATATACACCTTTATCACTCCCTTTTGAACAGTACGATCTTCTCATCATTACCACCAATACATTAAAAAGTGGTTTTGAACCTTTGAAACAAGCGCACGATGCCACAGGCGTTTCAACAGTGGTTAAAACACTTACTGACATCGGTGGTAGCGATCTAGAAAGCATCCGTAACTACATCAGAGACGCCTATACAGATTGGGGGATCGAATACGTGCTCATCGGTGGTGACGACAACGTGGTTCCCGCCCCGATACTCTGGGTTTCTGGGATGGATGAAAACGTCACGTATTACGAGGATACCATGCCTGCTGATCTCTATTACGCATGTCTCGATGGACCGTATAACTACGATGGTGATGGGAACTGGGGTGAACCACATGACGGGACAGATGGAGGCGATGTTGACCTCATCGCAGAAGTCTACGTTGGCAGAGCCTGTGTCGGTAACACGGCCGAGGTGAATAATTTTGTCACAAAGACAGTGGCGTATATCAACAAAGATATACAGAATGAGTTCTTCACTCGTGTAAATCTCGCAGGTGAATACCTTGGGAATTACGGTATTGCAAGCTACGGCGGTACGTATCTGGATCAACTCGTCAATGGTTCAACCGATGATGGATATACCACGGTTGGCATACCTGCGAGCGACTACACCATTAACAAATTATACGACTCGCCAGGATACGACTGGCCACCATCAGCAATCATTTCCGTTATCAACAACGGTGTCCATATCATCAATCACAATGGCCATGCCAACTATGATTATGATCTGAAATTGGATACGTACGATGTCGATGCTCTCACCAATCCATCGAACCGTACATGCTTTATCTATTCTCAGGGTTGTATGGCTGGCGGTTTCGATAACGGCGATTGCATTGCAGAACATTTCACAATTAAAACAACCCATGCCGCATTTGCCTGTATAATGAATGCTCGCTATGGCTGGTTCTGGTCCTATAGTACCGATGGGGATTCACAGCGACTGCATCGACAATTCTGGGATGCGGTATTCGGTGAAATGATCCCTGAGATAGGTCGAGCGAATCATGATTCAAAAGAAGATAACCTTCCTATCATAGGTCGATCCTGTATCCGATGGTGTTACTATGAAACGAATCTGTTTGGTGATCCCTCCCTGAAATTTACTGAAGGAGCAGCCAACCATCCACCAGAAAAACCCGGCGTTCCATCTGGTCCAACGTCTGGGAAGGCAGGCGTGAACTATACATTCTCTTCCAGCACGACTGATCCTGATGCAAGTGACCTTCTGTATTATAAATGGGACTGGGGTAATGGAGAGAGCGATTGGCTTGGCCCCTACGCCTCAGGGCAGTCTGTTGAGGCGATTCATAAGTGGTTGATTCCTGGTGATTATCAGGTAAAGGTGAAAGCCAAAGACAGTAATGGATTGGAGAGCGAATGGTCTGATACGGTAACGATACATATCGCCGTAGGGCCTCAGATTGAGATTGGTACGATTTCCGGTGGCTTGAAAATTACTGCAGAAATAAAGAACACAGGAATGGTCAATGCGACGGATGTTAACTGGACGATTGTCTTAAAAGGCTTGGTGCTAATTGGGAAAGAAAAAATTGGAACTATCCCAACGATTGTCCCTAACGTTACCTCAAATGTCGCTACCGGTCTAGTCTTTGGGCTTGGGACTATCAGTATTACGGTTACTGCCGCTGATGTAGAAAAAACAGCGACCGCATTCCTGTTAGGACCTTTCATTCTAAACATACGATAAACAGATACTGTCAAAATAAAACACCTCCATACCATAATTTAAAAAGAACACCATAACGTAAACACCATTGTTCAATAGAGATGTTTATGCTGCGAAACGGGAACCGTTTTCAGAATCGTTTTATCCTATGTTTGAACTATGAATACCATTGTCCGACTCCATTGTGTTCACCAAAGGTTTCATAGCGACTTACAGTAGATCAGGACGCTACAGTACCCAAGGATAACTAGGGATTTAATCATCGGTGATCACCGATCTATTGGCACAGGACTGCAATACCTCTTATAGAAACCAATAGATGACCAGAGCGTACCTTGTTTCAGACAAGAACGCAAAGATTTCCTTGCAGTTCACCTCAACAGCGATCCATAGAAATATTTGTTTTTTTCTTGTTTCACTTTACTTTGACTTCATCGATTGCAATTGCTCCGTTCTTGGCATCCGAAGACGACCAATTCCCTGAAAAGGTTATACCAATATCGAACCGCTTCGTACGATGCCGGTTCGATGATACCAAGGATTTTACTGGCGTCTCGGTAAGTGGCATTCAATGATGATGGAACACTCAAAGAATTTTGGTCTAAATAGCCTTCTTATTTCTTTAAAAAATTTTTTGTATTCCACAATCTTTTCTTTCGTTAAACACTACCCACCCTATTCCTAAATTATTGTTCAAAAATCTCAGATGAGATGGGGTTACTTAATTCTAATCTTAACAATTTCGATAATCATATCGTTTATCGTTTACTTCTAGGATTTGATTTAGAAAATACGGAAGAGTCAACATAAGATTATATAAGAATATTATTGTAACTTAGCTATTTTGTTAAAAGAGTCCCCTCAATGATTCTTAGGTTAGTTACTCAGAAAATCGATTCATTACGGAAAAATTTTAGATATATATCAGAGAAAAAAAAGAAAAAAGAGGAAGGGGATTTTCCCCTTGATGTTTTAATTACTTCTATTGTTCTCTACGGTGTTTTGATGAAGATTAGGAGTACCGTTGCGTTCTGTGATTTTGTGGCTGTGTCTGCAGTGACGGTGATGACGGTTTTCCCGAAACCAACGATCATTTTGGAGGTAATTGTTGCTGTGCCGCCGGCGGCGAGTGTAGGAATCGTTCCTGTGGTTGCTTTTCCAAGCAGGATGATGCCACCAGCTAGATCGATGCTCCACGAGACGTTCGTTGCTGCTCCAGTTCCAGTGTTCTTTACGACGGCTTTCACCTTGAACAATCCACCAGTGATTGTACCAATTTCTATTACTGGTTCTTGAGTTCCGGTAATAATTGCGGTTGTACAACAAGTCCCGTTCTGTCCGTCATTATCGGTGACTGTTAGACAGACATCATAAGTACCTGCTGCGGTGTAGTTGTGGGTTGGGTTTTGTTCTGTTGCTGTGTTCCCGTCACCAAAGTCCCATTCAAAGGTGTAGGGTGGTGTTCCTCCGGTTGCAGAACCAGTAAATGTAATATCTTCACCCACATCACCATAGTATGGCCCACCACAGAAAACTTCTAAATCTGTTGTTGGTACATCGAGAGATATATCATCATAATACACAATAGATCCAGTGTCGCTAAAGAGATCGACTGCGACGAGCTTTAATGTTCCACCTGTACCGGTGCCCTGTACTGTGTCTGTATATGGGTGCTCAGTGAGGAGAATTCCATCATAGTAGATTTGAAGCCAGTCGGTATCAAGATCGATTATACAACTAATTTTTTTCCATGCATTACGGACAAAAGGCATGCTTGGTCCAACTAATTGGGATTCAATTAACCCGGTTGCACCGTGAAATCCTAATTGTACAGTCCATACGCATCCGGGCGCAGTGCCAGAACCATCATAATCACTTAGCAGGATGAAATATGTATCTAATGTGAAATCCGTGGGGATGAACTGCCAGAGCTTATATTCCCATACTCCTGCTGTGTATCCTGTATATAGATGGACAAGATCCGTAGTGGTAGCGATCTCGACTGAGTAAGGGGCGCTATGGTATTGATCATCTCTTACATAGGCGCCGGCTGTTGGGTCAATGGGAATGCCCCATCCTTGCCATCCTCCATCTCCTGGGCTTCCATCCTCTAAATATTGGTCGTTGGCGTACGAGTTAAAATTATCAGACCATGCTAGATTCGCGCTGACACCAAGTGTGGCACTTGCTCCAAGGAATAGGAATAATAGTCCTATTACCAAAATTTTTCTACTACAACTCTTTTTCATTTTATATTGCCTCCTTATTTTATCTTATATATTATACTTCCTGTATTATACATAGTGCTACTTAGATTTAAATGTTTTGATGTAAATAAATTTTTATTTTTTTCCCCAAAATTACTTACTCGTGGAGAATAAAACAGATGCTTCAATCTCCTTGGAGGGTTGAATCAACAGAAGATACGATGGGTTAAATTTATATACTTGGAAAAGAAGCATCGAAACGATGAAGGATTACAGTTTTATAATAATGCCGACTTGTAACTAAACGAATTTTATCTGACGCTCTATCCCATGAATTGAATATCCTGTTTTCAACCATATGAAAAAGCTCAGGAGAATATGTTTATAAGGAGAAGCTTATTTTTAGTGTACAAGTTTTTTAAAAAAAAAGGATAGATGGTTTAATGAAAGTCCTTTGCAAGCGATGCGGAAACGAATTCGAATGGGAGAGCAGTAATATCTTTTTACAGCCAGAAGGATACTCTATAAACTTTACCTGTCGGGACTGTATAAAGGAAACCAGATTGTATAAAAAAGGGAAAATCTCACTGAAAAGCTAGAATTATTACGAAATTAGAAGTTTTAAAAAAGAGGAAAACAACGCGGGTTTCTGTTTACCCCGTTGACTTCTTTGTTTTACACGAATTTAGAATCGTATTTTCCTTCATCGATATCCTTGAGTGTTTCCTTGGGCTTTTTCCCTTCCACGGTGACACCCATCGATGTGCAAGTGCCGATGACTTCCTTGGTCTTATGTTTCAGGTCTTTACCCAGAATGGTGTCGAATTTCATTTTTGCGATCTTTACTGCTTGATCGACCGTGAGATTCCCGATTTTCGTCTTCGAGGGAGTCCCTGATCCTTTCTCCGCTTTTACCTCACGGAGAATCAATGACGCTGCGGGGGGTGTCCCCACCTCAATTTCAAAACTCTTTGTCTTAGGATCAATAATAACCTTGACTGGCACTTTCATTCCTTGGAACTGTTTCGTTTTATCGTTAATCGTGTTGATGACTTGCATGATGTTGACACCCTTTGGACCTAATGCAGGGCCCAGTGGTGGACCTGCAGATGCTTTTCCACCGTCAACAAGCGCTTTAATGGTTTCTGGCATGTTTCCTTACTCCTTTTTTTCTTCTCTTTTCTTGTCTTCTTCTTTCCGTTTAATGATTCTGACTTGTTCCCCACGAACCGTAATCGGGATGGGAACCATGGATTCTAAGAGCTCGACGGTGATTTCTTCCTTCGAATAATCAATATGGGTGATCTTTGCTTTCTCGCCACGGAACGGGCCAGCGACCATCTCCACCAGATCTCCTTCGGTAATCTTGGCCACTGCGGATGTCGGTGCGAGGAAATGCTCGATCTGCTCAATCGGGATACTTCCGTCAAGCATATTACGTGCATAGGAAATTGATTTAATCATGTTCTTAATCAGCTCTTCGTCAAAGGCTTCCACAAAAATATATCCACGTAAATCCGGGGTAACAAGAATCGAAGGAATGTTCAACTTCGCTTTTTTTGCTCTACTATTAATCAGGTCTGCGGTATTCTGTTCTTTACCCACCTGTGTTTTGATGGTAAATATGCTAGAAACCTCGGTGTTAGTTTGTTCAGAACTAGTATTCTCCATACGCGCAACCAACCATTTCAATAGCCAAGTGCTTTAAGTATCCACGGTGCAACGAGTTCCCGTACAATATAAATGACAAAACCCAGTGCCCCGATCAGCATCATTCCTGCGCCGGTGATTTTCGCTGTTTTTTCGTACTCTTCGTTCGTGGGTTTCCGCGTCATCTTCAAGACTCGGCCGTATTTACCCTTTCCGATACGTTGCTGCCGCTCTTCTATCTTATGCTGCACTGCCCATGCTTTGTCCAGGAGACCTTTGTGTTCTTCGTTCACTCTTGACACCTGTAATACGTAAGGGTCAAATAGTAAGGAGTATATAAATAATTTGGCGGTTTTTTATGAGACAAAATCAATACCGAACTCCTTCTCTTCTCGAGATCGTTGCGTGGGACCAATAATCTGCTTGGATTTCACGCCAGTAATGACCAACATGGCTCGTATTGATTTCTTCATAGTCGGGTCAATGGTCGTTCCCCAGATGATTCGTGCGTTCTTATCGATCTTCGAGTAGATTTCTTCCACTACTTTTTCTGCTTCTCGCAGGGTCATATCGTTTCCACCAGTGACATTGACAAGAGCACCGGTCGCCTCCGTGATATCCACTTCTAATAACGGTGAATTCAATGCTTCGGTGATTGCGTCAACCGCCTTGTTATCACCTTCTGCTTCACCAAGACCAATTAACGCGACGCCACCGCGTTTCATCACGGTCTTTAAATCAGCAAAATCAAGGTTCACCAGACCTGGCATGGTTATCATCTCCGTGATCCCTTTAATCGAACGCATCAGTACTTCATCAGCGACCTTAAACGCAGCGTTCAACGCGAGATTTGGAACGATCTCGAGCAATTTGTCGTTTGGTATCACAATGACCGTGTCACAGACCTCGCGGAGTCGTTTCAACCCTGCCTCTGCGTTGTCCATCCGCACCCGACCTTCGACACAAAAGGGGAGGGTTACAACACCGATGGTGAGCGCGCCTGCTTCCCGAGCAATCTGTGCGACCACCGGGGCGCACCCGGTTCCGGTTCCACCACCAAGACCACAGGTGACAAACACCATATCTGATGGAACAATCGCATCTCGGATGTCCTGTTCACTTTCTTTCGCTGCTTCTTCGCCTATCTGCGGAAGAGACCCTGCGCCTAATCCGCGGGTCAGATGCCGCCCAATGAGAATTTTATAAGGAGATTCAGCTAAAAGGAGATGTTGCGCATCGGTATTGACTGCAATGAGGTCTGCGCCATTGATACCTGCTCCAAAACATCGTGTAATCGTATTGCTTCCTGCACCACCACAGCCAACGACTTTAATGGTGGTCGTCAGACTTTCTAAGACTTTTTCTAAATCCTCGTCGTTCACACCAGCGATCTTCAAGGTAGGATCGCGTTTTGTTGCCCTTGTCCCTAGGGTTTTCTTTTCTTCATCCTTTATCTGTTCTTTTACTTGTTCTTTTGCTTCCTCAGCTGCAATAACATCTTCAATAATCTTCTTCATTTATCAATTCACCATCCTCACAACAAAGCCCCATCATTGTAGAGAATTATTTTTTTTACCAATAGTGTAAAGTGATTTCAATTCTTAAATATTTCCAAAGAAAAATCTTTATTTTTGATCGAATGCGTCAGGTACCCAAGCGAGATACGGTCAGCAAATGAGGCGTACTTGTCGATGTTTTTTTCTGTAATCCCTCCTGAAACCTCAATGAGAATACCTGGGTTGATTTCCCGAATCTTTCGCGTGATGATTTTTCCTATACGCGGATCAAGGTTATCAAGCATGATTACATCTACGTTCATCTTGGCTGCAGACAGTGCATCCGATTCATTTTCCACTTCTATTTCGATGATTTTATTCCGAATCTTACTTTTTACAGTCTTGATTGCTTCTTCTACTGACCCGATGATTCTCAGATGATTATCTTTGATGAGTACCGCATCATATAACCCGTAACGATGCGGTTCTCCACCACCAAGGATAATTGCTTTCTTTTCAAAAATGCGGAACCCTGGAGTCGTTTTTCGTGTTGCTGCTATTCTCACCCTCGGGTTTATCTTATGGCATCGTTCCACTATTTTTTTTGTCTCGGTTGCAATCCCGCTCATCCTTCCGATGATGTTGAGTGCGAGCCGCTCACCTTTTAAAATAGAGCGGGCCGGTCCTTTTATTTCTGCCACGGTTGTACCCTTTTTGACCACAGATCCATCCTTCACCAAAGACTTAGCTGTTGCTCCAATCGTCTTAAACACATGTCGTGCTTCTTCAAGACCAGCAACAACGCAATCTTCCTTTGAGATAATGATGGCACGTGCAGTTTGCTTTGTAAATAACGCATCAGACGTAATATCTCCTTCTTTACCTAAATCTTCCCTCAGGAATCGATCGATCTCATCCATAACAATATTTTTTATAGTGCGTTCCTGTTTAAAGGTTTTGGGAGAACCCAATTATGAAGCTTGGCATTATCGGTTGTGGCGCCATTGGAACAGATGTCGCCAAAGCAGCGGATGCGATGAAAGACATCGAGAAAATCTACCTGTTCGATATCAACAAAGCAGCTGCAGAAAAACTCTGTTCATTCCTAAAAAAAGCATCGCTAAAACCAGTTGAAGAGTTTTTAGAGGATGTCGATGTCGTCTTTGAGGCAGCGTCACAGCAAGCAGTCGCACAATATGCGGCAATTGTGCTTGAGGCAGGAAAGGATCTGATCATAATGAGCATCGGCAGTTTATTCAATGATGCATTGCGGAAAAAACTGGAAAACACCGCACGGAAACATCATCGAAAGATCTATCTCCCCTCTGGTGCGGTCTGTGGTATTGATGGTGTATTAGCTGCGAGTATTGAAAAACTGGATAGCGTCACGTTGGTTACGACCAAACCACCGGCATCTCTTGGGAAATCTGTGGAGGAACGCACCATAGTATTTAAGGGGACTGCCCGGGAGGCAGTGAAGCAATTCCCGCGGAACATTAACGTCGCAGCATGTCTTTCCTTAGCTGGTGTCGGTTTTGATGAGACAAAAGTCGAGATAATTGCTGACCCGGTGGAAACCAGAATCAGCCATAAGATCCTGGCGCATGGTCGATTTGGGAGACTGCGCGCTGAGGTTGAGAATATGCCTAACCCGAATAATCCGCAGTCGAGCTACATGGCGTCACTATCTGCGATTGCTACCTTGCGAAGGGTTCTTGATCCAATCCAAATCGCCTAAGGAACGAGGATACCATAACGCAGTGCATGTGTAAAGTAAAAACACGTGTTTGAATTAAAGTAGTCAGCATCTCCTGTTTTTCGTTCAGGAATACGCTTCACTAAAACCTAAATAGGATGGTTCTCTTACGAGGCTGTTGAAAAAATGACCTTTGAAATCAAGGAACGCGACGCAGCAGGGCGTCTCTGTAAATTTACGACAAAACATGGAGCAGTAACAACACCGAATCTCCTTCCAGTGATTAACCCAAATAAGATGATGATCCCCCCCAAGGAAATGAAAAAACGATTTGGCACTGAGATACTTATTACAAACTCATATATTATCTATAAGGATGCGAAACTAAGAAAACAAGCGTTAGAGCAGGGCGTGCACAAACTCATCGATTTTTCTGGTTCGATCATGACTGACTCAGGGACGTTTCAAAGCTATGTCTATGGTGATGTTAAACTTGATCCTCTTGAGATTGTGCGGTTTCAACGCGACATCGGTAGCGATATCGGCACGATCCTGGATATTTTTGGGACACCAGGCCAAACGAAGGAAGAAGCAGAACAAGGAGTCAAAGAAACGATTGCACGGGCAAAAAAAAGTGTCCCTGAGAAAGGAGAACTGCTCCTTGCCTGTACTGTTCAAGGTTCAGTGTACCCAGATTTGCGAGAACACTGCGCGCAACAACTCAGTGCGCTCGATGCTGATTTCTTCCCGATCGGCGGCGTCGTCCCCCTTATGGAGAACCAGCGATACTCTGACTTGGTTCGCTGTATTCTTGCAGCGAAACGGGGTCTTGACCCATCGAAACCGGTTCACCTGTTTGGTGCAGGTCATCCCCTGATCTTTCCGCTTGCCGTTGCGCTGGGTTGTGATTTCTTTGATTCATCGGCGTATGCAAAGTACGCGAATGACGGACGCATGATTTTCCAGTGGGGAACTGAGAAATTTGATGATCTCACCGAACTCCCCTGCTGTTGTCCTGTGTGTTCAAAGCATACAGCTTCAGAGTTAAGGGAGCTTGATGCGAAGGAACGAACCCTGCAGCTGGCGTTGCATAATCTGTACGTGAGTTTCGCGGAGATGAAGACAATTCGAGCAGCAATAACCGGAGGCTGGTTATGGGAATTGGTTGAGCAGCGAGCGTCAGCAAACCCATCTCTATATGATGCGTTACGAGTATTACGGGAACCCGAGCATCTTACCTGGCTCGAACACTATGAGCCTACGAGTAAAAAAACCGCGTTGTTCTATACTGGTCCTCAGACGATCCATCGCCCTACGATTTATCGATATCATACGCGGTTATTCACAAGATATGAACCCTTATTGAAAACCACGGTTGTTTTCCCTGAGGGAACAAAACCGTACTCGATGTTTTACTCACGTGAAATAAAACACATTCTCGAGAAGAAGAACGTCAATTTTGTTGTAGATTCCCATCTTGGTCCGATACCTTTTGAACTTGATGAAATGTATCCACTCGCGCAATCCGTGTTTCCTGATGAAATTGACCAAGAGACCAGAGAAAAAGTACAACAAGTTGTTGATAGATTCCTTAAGAATAAAACAGTGATTCGTTGGGATGAGTGTACTACGATCGAAATAGAGAAATCCCCCAAACAGAACGTCGACCTGGATATGAGACGTATCTCTGCTGTTGCGGGTATGCAGTTCGGACGAGGTGCCTCTCAAGCTCTTCTCAACGGAGAGATTACTATAATTAAATCAAAACGAACCGGGAAAATTAGAAATATCATTTGTGATGGATCCCATGTGATTTCCATGCGTGCGGAAGACGGATTGTTTACCTTGAAGTTAGATGGTGGTCGTCGTCTCCATATGGGTTTAAAATATCCTTTGTTGCGGGTTGTTGTCACCGATGATGCGGTGCCATTTGTGAAAGAAGGAAAAAGCGTGTTTGCGAAATTCGTTAAAGATTGCGACCCTGACCTACGACCATTTGATGAATGTTTGATTGTGAATGAGAATGATACGTTGTTGGCTGTTGGTCGAACGTTATTAAACCGGGATGAGATGCTCGCGTTCCGTCATGGGGTGGCCGTAAAAACGAGAGAATCAATTAAATAGAAACGATCTCCATCATCCAAAACTATTATTATCTCAATACTTATTACAGAAAACGTTGCACTCCACATAAAAAAAAAGATTTGTTAGGAGGAAAAAAAAGATGAACAAATTTCAAGAGATTTCAGAGCAGATTAAAAACCTGAAAACCGCACGTGATTTTTTAAAAGAGAAATATGACGTCTCTGAGTTTCATAAAACAAAAGAGAAATTTCCACAGTCTGCGGTCCCATCAACGCCAAAAGATGAAGAAATCTACAAACTGTTAACCGCGATACAACAACTTGATAAATATATCAAGGAACTGCAAGACGCGCAGTTTAAGGTACTGAAACAAGAGGAATAAGGAAAAAACCCTTTTTCTTCCAGTAATCGTTTATTTTTTTCTTATTTCTTGGAGTCGTATATCAATGTCTTGTTGGAGTTCATCAGCAATATCTCGTTTGGTGAAGACATCTGCTTTCATTGCAGTTGAGATTTTATTCGCAAGAAGCCTTGCTATTCTTCCTCTTTCTGTTTTTTGTGCACGGTTTATCAAGGGGTGCTGAAAAATGACGCCGTGCTTTGGTGGTCTACCCCCCTCTTTTTTAAAACGGAACAATGCTTTCTCCGCTCCAAGAATCTGAACAGTCGAGGCTGGCAGCATCGCCATCCGCTGCATCCCACCAGCTAAGGCAATGAGTCGTGCGCCGATTAACGGCCCGATGATTTTGCTCGTGTTCGGGGCGATTGTTTTCATGTCAATTTCGATCTGGTCTTGTAATCGCTGGATCTCATCATTGACCACGGCAATTGTTTTTTCAAATGGTTTGACTTTCTTTTTTGGTGTCGGGAGCAGTAACCAGCAGCTGAGGCGCTCTGATAATAGATTTGCTGTCTGAACCAGGTCATCAAGCGCGTTGACCATTTGTATGAGTTGTAAATCTTCTGATTGTAATTGTTCATCTACCCGCTGTTGTGCAAGTAACAGTGATGCGTCATGGAAGAGTTCCTGGGAAAACCCGTAGTCCTTCGGATTAATCGTTATGGTCTTAAAAAACGGTTCTCCATCATTATAGGTACCGAGTTGTTGCAGTCGTTTCTCATTGACAATGACGTTTGTATTTTTTACAATCTTTTTTTCTTCTTCAAGGACGTTGTTTTTTTCAATCTCGCGTAATCGTTGTACAATTTCTTTTTCATGTTTTGGGAAGAGTATTTCTTTTTGTACTCCGGTCTTATCGCACAGAAAGACTCCGAACCATTTTGTAATAAGATAGTGGGTCATCCTAGGTGGATAAGAAATCCGTTTTAATGTAGTTTACGATAGAGTATCCATAGTTCACCCTGATCTATAAAAGAGATTTTAAATATAGGAACTTGTATTACGTGTGTTAACAAGTATCGAAGGATTGGGGGTTTTTTAATGAAACCGGAAAAAAAAGAAAGAATTGTTCTTACCAACGTCATCGAGACTGAGCTCGATATTTTGAAAAGGCATGTGCTTGTCCTTCAAACCCTGAAACTGAATGAACCTGCCGGTATTATCAAATTATCAGAGCTTACCAAACACCCGCAACATATGGTGCGATATTCGTTGAGGATACTGGAACAGGAAGGACTCATCGAGCCATCTCCACAAGGTGCGGTCACCACCGAGTCCGTCGACAAAGCAACCCCGATGCTGAAAGCAAAACTTAAAGAAATGCAAGACACCATCAGCGAGATTGTTAAAGAGCTCGGTTAAAAAAAAAATTTTCGTATCTTTTTTTTTGCCGCGGTAACTCAGCTGGGAGAGTGCACGGCTGAAGACCGTGATGTCGAGGGTTCGATCCCCTCCTGCGGCATACCTGTTAATTTATACAAATGAGAAAATACTATCTGGAAGTAGGTGGGGCATTTTGTCATTTAATTTGTATTATGTAGAATCATGTAAATGAGTTATAGTTCAATTATTGAACAGTAAGTCTAACCTTAAATTTTTTCGGTTGTAACATTCACAAGTTCCATCCGTTCTACGCCGCCTTTCACCATGACTGAAAGAACGATACCAACACCGGGGTAGTAATATTTATTCTCAAGAATACGGGGCTGAAGAGGCGTCCAGTCAGCGGTCTTTATGCAGTTATTGCATACACCGTACGGGACCGTGACTGATTCATTAAGGCTGAGCATCTTTATCGTGTCCATTGCTACACCAAGAGCATATTCTTGCCACCAGGATTCACCGATTTTTGGATCCGCCTTCATAATGATACCAGGTTTTGCGCCATGTTTACCCGCTTCCCAGGACCCTTTGATGCTTACAACGACTCCATTCTCGTATTCCTTTGAGTCTTCACCAAAGTACCAGACGTCACCGTTTTTATCCTGGGCATACCAATCATAGGTCTCTTCAATAAGCGAATTATTTTCATCCCAAACTCTATCCCATATAACAGTGGTATTAACACCAAGAATTATCTTATGCTCATGAGTGACGATGAGTTTGTTTGTCTCAGTATGATTCTCTGCTGACCCATTGTAGAAAAAGGTTGTTCCCGGTATTAAGGGGTAATACGGGTTATCTATTGTTGATACGAAATTAGCAGGATCTATCTCTGGATTGTAGATACATCCACTGATAAATACAGACATGACTATAGGTACTGCTAGCATAGCCACCATTAAGTGTGTTTTAATTTTTATCTTTCTCATTTTTTTCATCCTCCTTAGAATTCTCTACATAGAAATATATTAATAACCATTTAAATAAGTTATCAACCAACAATAGAATAGTTCTCTATGTGTAAATTTTACCATCTTAAAGGGGTAAAATTAGATGTGGGGATTTTATTATGATCAACCGCTCGCTTCTTTCGACCTATAGCGTAGAGAGATAAACCTACAAATGCACCGAGATAGAGAAGACCAGCTAAAACCACGGGGGCAATATCCCCAACAAGTAATTTAGCAAGAGGTGTGTTAATGCCAAATAAGGAAGCAGAGATGATAATGAATATCAATGGACGTCTATCTATGGAATCACCTATTAGAACCAAGTAGTGAATCAGCGGCAGGCATAGTACATCCACTTGAAAAAGGTTGCTAATTCCTGCAATGTAGGTGGGTTAGGCGCGAACTATCAGTATCCGCCGATTTTCAAACTCGGATCGCCAAAGAGAACCCATTGTTCAATATTTTTCGCTACTAATGCGGCCCCATTCACAGTGCCATCAGTCCAATCAATGGGACATGCTTTGAGTACAGCGGTCACTGACATCCTCCACGTATCGCCGAGAACGTCAGTCTGATTGAGGCTATACTCGGCGAAGAACTGTCGGTCCAGCCACTCGATACCACCATAACCGAGGCTGATGTCGGGTGATTCATAACTAAATGCTGTCGCGCCAATGGTCGCGATGCTGCCACCGTCCCGCTGAATCATGAGCGCCCAGCTGATGCAGTAAGGCGTGGGTAGACCATACACCCAGTGTGAATTGAAAAAACTAACATTGAACATGCTGTTGAAACACCCACTTCCTGTGATACATACAGGCAGCTTAAGGCGGTTATGGAGAAACGGCAGGTTGCGTAAGCGAAGGCCGGTAATCCACGTCTCGTTATCATTTGGAGGATGAGTCGCCCAGGATTTAGGGTTGCCGTGACCAGACAGCCACAGAAAACCGCAGCCCTTGTTTACAGCTGAGACGACATCCACCCAGCTCTTCAGGCTACCGTCAGAGGTCCACAGTTTCACCGGGCGGAACCCGGTCATCAGATCAAGACCCTGCTGTGTATAGACCTCGCCATCGTAATAAGGAGTCCGTCCTGGATAGGTGTCACCTGCGACGACGACCATGGTCTTAAACCAGGACTCGGCACAACCTAGGGTTTCGTACCTGATGATTTTCTGTACAACAATGTGTAGTTCTTGTACATTCAGACAGGGAAGCCGACCAAGGCTCACGTCAGGAATAAGATCAGGGTGGTCCACCGCTTCCTTGCCTTGTGGCCATTCCCCAAATACGCCGTTACCATTGTCATCCCAACTTGAAAAAGCACCGTTTTCATCGTAGATATCTGCAAAATAAAGGTCTGAGAGGAACTTCTCCTCCGGGAACGTCTCATAGGGCCGGTTAAGATAACTGTACCGCACTGGGACCCACCATTGTTCAACGTGCCCTTGGTTTTTCCTCCCACCGACGAGAAGCACGTAGTGTACACCCCAGTTTTCGACCGCGGCTTTGATGAAGTACTTCACTTTCTCCGCATCATCCCTCCCTTGCCAGAACATCTGGTCATACACCTCGGCAGTGTCAACGAGGATCGTTCGTATACCAAAGCTATTTTTGTGACTCACAAGGGGAACAAGCTGACTGCAGAATTCCTTAGGTGCTATAATGAGCAGGTCGTAAAGACCGCATCCTTCACCATTACGCTGGACATAGACATTCCCTATAGTCGTGGTACACATGGCAGCTGCTAACCCTGAGGGAAGAACCATTATAAGCATCATAATGACAAGGCAAAGTTTGCTGGTTGCGGTGTGACTCATAGTTTCCCTGGCTTACTAAAATATTTGTTTTTTAATTTAAATAATTTGCTATAACGAAAAAGTAGGGGGAAAAGGACCTTAGAAGGTTTATATTCGGGAGGGTAGTGTACCTCTACCAGATCATCCCGACGGGAGTAAAATCAAAACAATTTTAATGGTATTGAGAATCATTATTCCCCTATAAACTGACAATCATTGGTATATTTGTAAATTTATACCAGTAATACGGCGTTCAAATCTTCCCTCTTGATCATTATTCAGCAGTACCTTTGTTTGCTCAGAGAAGATAACGTACTATCACGGTATAAGTATCACCTGTTTTTTCCTGCGGGCGTTTCACTCTGGCTCGGTACCCCCTCCTGCGGCACTTTTTCATTTAAAAAAAAGATAAAGAGCGCTTTATAGAGATTTCCATAAATAGTTATTCTGTTTTTGAACTTCTTTTATTTATCGACCATCTTTACCAGATATTTCATTCCAATTCGAAACATTAAAAGTCTTAAATATTTTCCATCTGATTGAGAAGAGTGCCATCCCAAAAAACGTTTTTTGAAAGTATGGATTTATCTTTTTCCATGAGTTCTTCCTTTTGAATAGGGGGGAGATGATCATCTGGCACTTTAGCAGCCCAGGCGACAAATCTTCGAACCATCCACCAGGTATGAGTCAATTCATCTTTCGCGTTCTGGCTCAAAGGTGCGATATCCTCCCATTTATAAAGACCAGTGCCGAGACAGGTGAAATTCGTATTCTTCATTTCTGTGATATGACCGTTCCACCAAACCATATATTCTGGATGAGGTGTACAAAGAAGTATTCTTCCCTCGTTGTCATTAGGATACACCTCTGCAGTTATGCTCGGCTTATTGGAATAATCTAATTCAATACACCTATCAGTTAACTTCCAATCTCCAGCCATATAAAATGTGTATAAAAACACATTTTTCAACGTATCGTTCTCTTTTTTAATATATTGCAGGGCTTTTAGGAAAGCAACAAAAAGACCACGAATACCTCCCGTATAATTCCATGCGTGAATTCTTATGTTCTTATCATCTGCTCCATTCTGAGGAGGATATTTTGCAAGTATCTTTACATCTCGATCCGGTTTTTCTGGTACTAAGAGGGCTGGTCCACCCCACCATCGGATCCGTTCAGAATCCTTAGCAAAATCTGAAAATATTGGATGATCTCTACATATTTGAAAATCTAACGGGGCTCCTCCCGTATGAATCCGAACACCATCAACCGTTTCTCCTGGAGCAAAAGAGAATACGTACGCTATCGCACCGATTTTCTCGGGGTGGTTTTTTTGAAACGAATAAAAAAGCGGAAATGCTATCGACCTGTAATACGATGAAACACAAGAAACTCCTAGAGAGCTTTTGTTATATTGTCTCTCTAAAAATGTGCGAGGTTTTTTGTCTCCTGTTTTTAAATCTGTTATAAGTGCGGCTCCACCACATATCCCAATATATCCACCACCATTCTTGATAAATGTGGAGATATTTTTTTTCCATTTTCTCACCTTCCTTGAGAAGTTAAAACCTTTCATCATTGCTTGTCCATCTCCCACACCACCTCCCGGAACGAGGAGAACATCAAACTCTTTAGTATTCAGTCGTCCCTTTAAGATATCTTTATCAAAAATATACTTGACAATAAATGTATAGGTTTTATTGTTGGTCATCCAGGTATAATTATGTAATATTATCGGGAAGAAATGCTTTCCTGACCCCCAACCCAATGGTTCTTCTGCAAGTATTGCTACTCGTATCAAGCGCTCTTCTTGATTTTTTTCGGTGTGGTTATTGATAGTTGAGGGCATATGTTTCACTTTGGTGGAGTGTAATTCCAGCGGTCAATAGTAAACTTCCAGTGCCTATTAACATGTTGCACAATTTTATTATCAATAGTGTAAACATTTGTTTTGTAATCTGATTGTTTTTCAAGGTATTTCAGCATTTCAGGCAACGCATTTTCGAAACCAGGGAGCTTTAATGTTGAATAGATGTGTTCCACTTGTTCTATTGGATCTGAGATAAGGTCTTCATATTTTATTTCAACAAGCTTATCTTTTTGGATTTGCTCTTTTTGTTCGAAATAGCTATTCATAAGTCTAATATAATTTTGTATCACTTGTTGTTCTATTTCTTCTTCGGAGGCGTTTTGTAACGCGAGTTTATCCAATACGTTCTGTCTCATTTTTTTTGTTGAAAGATATACCTTGTACGGACTCCTATACATATGGATAAAATTTGCTTCTGGAAAAAGTTCAAGCAAGGTGGTGATACGAGCTGTGTTTGGAGGGTTTTTAGAAAGAAGCCTTTTTCCGTGATTCGCTAATGTCACCGTTTTTATAAATTGTTGATAGGTTGTTTTCCATTGGTTTTTTTCTTCGGATGATAGACCTTGAAAATGAATGGATTTAAGATATTGTTCTTCAGCATTTCTTGGGAAATGCAAGCAATGAAAAAATGACCAAGGATATAATACTGCAAGCGCTGCTTCATCTTCATAGGGACCATCCATATCAACTTTTATTGAATCCATGGGTCTTTCGGAGGGGAGAAATCTCGAGAGAAATTTTTTTATCGGCTCAAGGATTAAAAAACTATCTGGTACAAGGGTATTCCATAATGAGACATAACAGAATTGTGGATCCTGACATAAAAGTTCATGAATGTAGGTGGTCCCACTTCTCCAGTGACCGATTATAAACACAGGAGGATGTGATATTTTTGTTTTGTTGATTTTTGAGCTGTATTTTATTTTAAAAAGTATTCGTGCAGGTGTCGTTACTATCGATGTCAACGTTATAAAGACTGCTCTATCAAGATACTCTCTATCTACTCCTCCATTTTTTTCTAGTAATTGTATCCAGTTTCTTATGGATATACCGAAGAGTGGATGCTGAACAGTTCGATTGTTTTTTTGTTTTTTCTGTTCATTCTTTGTTTTCATTCGCGCTCCTCTTTTTATTACATCATTAGACGGTGAGGTCTTTCTCAAAAACACGATGTTTTTTATAAAGTGTAGCACCAGTTATAGCGATAGTTGTATGAGCAGCAGCATTCTCTTCATCAATCCATCCAACTTCAGCACCAATGTACCCTCGGTTTTTCATTTCGATTAATATTTTATAATTTAAAAGAGACCCAATATTTAGATTACGGAATTCTTTTTTAATACCAATAAGATGTAATTTACCTACATTTATCTGCCGTTTCTTGCAAAGGAACAGCAGTATTTGAAAAGGACCTAATCGTCCATTCATTTTCTGAAATATCTGATTATAATCCGGTGTTGACCAGATATAAGCAATTGGTGAACCTTCGATTTCCGCAACTAAAAATAACCGTGAATCAACAAACCATCGTAATTGTTTGACTCCAAAGCGTGTCTTAACCTCCTCTGCAGAAACAGGGACATATCCCCAATGATCCAAAAAGGTTTCTAAAAAAAGTTCAGCCCACCATTTCAGTTCCTTCTGAGTGCGTAGGCGATTAAACGGACGAACCTGTACCTCTGATGCAACACACTGTCGTGCCTTTTCTTCCAGTTTTTTGGGAATCGGTTTTGTTAGATCGATGTAATAAAGGAGTTGATCCCTGATTTTTTTCATACCAAATTTTTCAGCATACGTCACATAATATGCTGGTGAATATGTGGAAAGTAAACTTGGCCGTGAGTTATACCCAGCATATAAAAAACCACAGCCAACATCGATACGTCCATCGATTGGACCTCGCATTACTTTTATTTCTTTTGACATAAGCCAGTCCTGAGCTGTTTGTAATAACGCGTTAGCACATTCGAAATCTTGAACACATTCAAAAAAACCAAAATATCCTATTTTTTCCCCAACTGTTTCGCAGTATGTAGAATCGATTATCGCGGCAATTCGACCGATAACTTCGTTATTTTTCCTAGCGATAAATAATTTACACTCTGCATGTGACCAAAAAGGATTCTTTTTTTTAAAGAAACCTTTCATTTCATTCCAAAAAGGAGGAACCCAGAAAGGATCTTCACGGTAGACTTGAAACGGAACATGATAAAATATTTTAAAATCTTTGAAATGTTGTACGGGTTCAATTTGGATATCATGAGGAAAACGTCTCATCTGGTTGCTATTTGACTCAAATACATATGTTCCATGATAGTCTGACTTCGAGAGGGAAATACTTCTACCTCCATGACGATATCGACAGGTTCCTGTCCAAATATTTTCGCATTCTTTATAAATGTTCTTCCCAATTCTATTCCAATTTCATCTTCGACTTCGTAAAGTTAAGAACCTATTAAGAAATATCTGACTAGAGAATTAATTAAATATCTTACTTCTTTTAATGCGAAAGAGGCACATACCAGGGGGAAAATAAATTCCATAGTTTTTCGATAAACAGATGTCTTTGTAAAAAATATAACAGAAATTGATGGAGCATAGTCCTCTGAACAGCATTGCTATTTGCTGGTGTCTTAAGTGTAACAGGAATCACATCGGAATCGTTGGGATCGTTTTGGTTTTCTACGCGTACATATCCTTCAAATTCGGTATTTTCTTGATTTGGTGCAACAACCGATACGTGTACTGTCACTTGTCCATCCTCTGGGGTAAGATTCTCTCCGGACTCCGGAGTATAGGACCATGTTCCCCAAGTAATTGATGAGGTATTGATTGTCCAATTCAACAATGAACCAGTATCTCCAATATTTTGTACCTGAAAACTTCCATTCACCGTTGCACCTGGTTCGACATTAGTCCACGAAAGACTCCCAGAACAATCTAAATCCGGGG
>Ga0315279_10003444_pt1 | contig 22006 bp, 12 predicted proteins | sample YL17G06_20_MG_FD_203694 | JGI IMG/M metagenome (GOLD analysis project Ga0315279, IMG submission 203694) | Sediment microbial communities from Yellowstone Lake, YNP, Wyoming, USA - YL17G06_20 | ecosystem: Environmental > Aquatic > Freshwater > Lake > Sediment | place: USA: Wyoming | collected... | reverse complement strand
GCCACAACTTTTTCGAGATTCAGGCGATGAGCGAGCAGGGGACCGACCGCATTCCGCGCCTGACCCTGGTCCTGGCCAACGCCGACAGCCAGATGTCGCAACTGGAGCAGGGCAAGGGCTTCAAAGGCGCGGACCTGACCGCCACGCTGGTGTTCTACGACCTGGCGGCCGGCCAGGCCGGACCCGATTCCCTGGTGGTCTTTTCCGGTTATTGCAATCCGCCGGAAGAGATCACGGATCTCCAGCTTAAGGTCACGGCGGTGAACCGCATGAACCTGCAGCGGGTGATCCTGCCGCCGGTGAAGCTGCAACGGCGCTGCCCATGGCGGTTCCCTTCGATGGCGAGCGAAAGGCGGGCGGCCGCCTCCGACCCCAACTCGCCGTTCTACCCTTGCGGCTACTCGCCGGATGTGGCCGGGGGCCGCGGGCGGTTCGCGTCGCCAAACCAGTGCTTTTCATGGTGCGGATATAACCGGCAGGCGTGCATCGAGCGGGGCATGTTCAACCACGATGCCGGCACCATCCTGGCCGTGCCCGCGGGCGCCGGCGCCACCAGTATCCTGGTGACCGCCGACCTCGCCGGCGCCGGGGAGACAATTGATGTAGGAGGCGGCGCCGATCCGCAAACCCACTTCGCGGCCGTGGAGGAAGTGCGGATCACCGCGAAAGATGGCAACCTGCTGTTTATCTCGCCGGCGTTGCGCAGGTCGCACGCGTTGGGAGAGGCGGTCGGCCGCCCCACCCGGCGTTTCGGCGGCATGGAATACGTGCCCGAGGCGATCGACGTTCGCCCGTTCGGTTCGCCTTTCTTTATCAAGTCGCCGGTCTACGGGGTGGCCGCCCGCTACAACGACCACATCCCGCTGGTTTACGGCACGGCCTGGATCGAGCCGGTCGTCACCGTGCTCCGAAACGACGGCAACCTGACCCGGATGGAGGCCATCATTTCGCTGGGCCGCATTTCGGGTATCCAGCGGGCGGTAGTCAACGACTTTGAGATTCCGCCCGCCATCGCCAGCCGCAACATGACCGGTTCCGGCTGGTACACGCTGGTTTCCGACGGCGGACCCTGGGGCGGATTCGACCTGAACTTCACCGACCGGCAGGGCAACCCGCAGGGCGACCCGTACGGTTCCATCGCCTACCTCTCGATCGTCGTCCCGAACCAGGTGAACGACGGCAAATCGGTTCCGCGCGTTCAAGCGCTCGTCAATGGCAGATTGCTGGAGACCTTCTCCAGCGCCGGGCAGTCGCTCGGCTACAGCTTCACCAACAACACCGCCTGGGTGCTGCTCGATCTCCTGAAACTGGCTTCTTGGGAAACCGGCCAGATGGACCTGGCCAGCTTCGCGCGCGCCGCGGCGTTTTGCGACGAACTGATACCGGCCACCGACAACGAAGGCAACCCCACCAACGCACCCCGCTTCCAGTGCAACTTGGTGCTGCGACAGCGCCGCAACGCCGCGGAAGTGGTCCAGGGGGTAAGGAACAACGCTCGGCTGTATTTCACGTATTCAGCCGGCGGCAAACTGCAGGTCGGCGTCGAGAACACGATTGCGCTGGAGCAGGCAACCCTGCCGTACGGCTCTAACGCCACTGCCCCGGTGGCCGGCGGCTGGCCGGCATATGTTTATTCGGAGACCAACGGCACGATCGCCCGGCGGGGGGATGGCTCCTCCAGCGTTCGGGTGTCTCGCCGGCCGATCAGCGACACACCCAATCGCCTGGCATTCGAGTTCCAGGATGCGTTCAACCAGTACGTGCAGGATTCGTTCGCGATCGACGATGTGGACGACCAGAAGGCCGTCGGCCAGGAGATCTCGCAGACACTGCTGGTGGAAGGAATCCCGACCTTCGACCAAGCGGCCCGCATAGGGAAGTTTCAGATCGACAAGGCAATCCCGGGCAATACCTTCGTCGAGTTCGAGACGTCGATCAAGGCAGTCGGGCAACAGGTAGGCCAGATCATAGCGCTCAGCTACGCGCGCGAAGGCTGGGACAACCAGTTGTTTCGCATTCTCCGGATCGCTCCGCAGCAGAATTATCGGCGAGTGCGGATCACGGCGCAGATCCATGACGAGACCTGGTACAGCGACACGAATACCGCGGGCGCGGTGCCCGGCATGCGCGCTCGCCAGGCGCGCCGGGGCCCCCGTCCGCCGAATCCGCTGATCGGGACAGAACCGCGCGCCGACGGCGACATGGACTGGGCGATCGAGGAAAAACAGTCTGTGGAGGCGGATGGCACGGGCGCGGTCGAACTATCGGTGGGCTTCGCTGTTCCCGCGACATCGGTGTCGGCGCGTACGGGTCCGCCCACCGCCGACCCGGTCGCAACGATACAATCGGCTGGGGGCTCACTGGCGGGCGGGCAGACGTTGTTCTACCGGCTTACTGTAATCGACGCGGACGGCCAGGAATCCGCGCCGTCCACCTTCATCCGGGCCGCAATTCCGGAAGGCGGAAACACAAACGCGGTGCTGCTGACCGGCCTCCGGTGTGATTCCGCCGCGAGCTCGTTCGACGTCTACCGCGGACCGACTCCCTCGAAGATCTTTCGCATCTGCGAGGCCCAGACGCCCGCCTCCACCTTCCGGGATACGGGATTCGAGGCTCAACCCGTTCCTCCGCCTGATGTGTACTTCGACCATGCGGTTTTCTACTGGAAAAGGCAGCTCCTGGCTCCAGTGACGGCGGATACCTGGAGTTCCGAGACCATTGGCAACTCGACGCTCGAGTTGGTCCCAGACGAGTTTGCCGGCTGCCTGCTGAGGATCGCGGAAGGAACCGGCGCCGGCCAGGTACACATCATCGCTTCGAACACCGAGACCGTCTTTGCCATCCACTCGCCCTGGGCCGTTCAGCCGGGCACAGACAGCGTCTTTTTCGTCGAAGAACCGGACTGGAAGTCCGGCAGTTCGGCTGTTTCCAGCCCGGCACGCTTCCGGGTGCCGAACCGCAAGGGTGAAGTGCTGCTGGTTCAGGGGCGGGCGGCCGACGCACAAAACGTTGAGTCACCGGAAATGCTAGCCGCGGTTACGGCGTGGACCATCGGAGGCGTCGGCGTGGGCATCACCGATACCGGCGTCCCGCCGGAGCCGGTGTTTGGGGTCAGCACCGCGCGCGACGGCAATCTCACTGTGGGCCCCCTGGCCTTCGGAACACTGACAAATACCAGCGGGATCACCAGCGCCACCTGCCACCTCTTTTACGCAGACGAGATCGGCGGTGCGGCGACCCAGGTGGCGCAGCCCGGGGGCATTGATTCGGATGCCACTTCGCTGCAGGTCGCCTCTTCAGCCGGTTTCCAGGCGGACGACCTGGTCGTAATCGACGGAGAGGCATTGGGCATCGAGCAGATCAACGGGCAAACCTGGACCGTGAGGCGCGGGCAAAACACAACGGTCCCCGCCTCCCATCCCGATGGCGCCCGGATCGATCTGCTGCGAGTGAGGACGCTCGTGCTTCCGATGGAACCAGGCCTGATGGGTTCGCCGTGGGCCAGCAGCACGTCCAGCTCAGTCCGGCTGCCGTGTGCTCGGCTGGCCGGCGCGGAACTGTCCGCCACCAACTCTTTCGGCAGCGGGCCCGCGGCCTGCAACAACTACCTGGGTGTTGTGTCCGATCCCGGCCTGCCGGGCTCTCTGCCTGGACTCCGGACCAACTGCGGCGGGCAGTACACAATGCAGATGGTGGGCATCGTCTACCTGGCGGTCCAGCCCGGCCCAGACATCATCGTGGGCGAAGACGCGTCCGTCCGCGACATGTTTGCGTTCGTGGATGGTGCGCCGCTGGGCGCGCCGCTTGTCGCTGACGTGTGGCGCAATGGTACCAGCCTGGCGACCCTGACTGTGGCAGAGGGGGAAACACTGTCCGGTTGCATCAGTGGCGCGTCGTTGCCGCCTCTGCGCGCGGGCGACCGGCTGAACTTCGCCATCACCGGAGTGGGAAGCGCATTCGCAGGGCTGAACCTGACCATCGTCATTCGCAAATAACCGGCGTCAAAACAGAGCCGCGAGCGCAAGAAGCTGTGAAAAAATCGGCTCACAGGCTGGAAGCCTGTGCGCCACCGCGGTCGCTAACCTGTTGAAGTGGCACAGGCTTCCAGCCTGTGTGTCCCCCAGGTGGCAACCGAGCACCCGATCTTTTCACAGCTTCTAAGCGAGCGGTCGAACGAGCCCGACCCGCGTGGCGACAGGACGCCTGCCGGCCATGGTAGCGGCTCGCTCGTGGCCGCGGCCCTGCTGGTGTTTCCCAAGAGGCAACTGATGTCCTCTGTAGCATTTGGCCGTCCCTACGTCACCCCTGCTGATTTCGGCGCCCGCGGTGACGGAATCACCGACGATCGCGCCGCGCTCCAGCTCGCCATCGACCGCTGCGGCGGCACGCTGTTCATTCCGCGGCTCGCCGGCGACTACATGTTGAGCGATATGCTGCAGTTGCCCAGCAACATCACCATCGTCGGGCTTGGCAATCCCTGCCTGAAGCTGCTGGCCAACCGGCCGTTCCGCACACAACTGCCGCCGCCGACCACGCCGAATTACAATGCGGTCATCACCAACGCCGACCACGTCAACGGCAACCATCACATCCGGCTGGTTGGGTTAAAACTGGATGGAAACCTGGGCAATCCGGCCAATCCAAACCAGATCGTTCAGGAGGGTGGGCGCGGGGCAAACCTCGTGGTCGTGCTCTTGAACCAGGTGAGCTTCTTTGAAATCGCCGACTGCGAGCTGACCGGCGGGGTTTCAGAATGCATTTACGCGCTCGGCGGCTGCGCCAGCCCCTCGTTCGGAACCACGCACGGAATCATCTCGAATTGCTTCATCCACGACACCGGCCAGCCGGACGTGGATTCGTTGGGGTGCCATGGTGATCGCGTCGATGGCGTGAGCGTCTCTGGCTGCACCTTCCAGAATATCGGGCTGCGCGCCATCGGCTTCTCCTACGGCACCAACCTTGCCGTCTCCGGCTGCACGGCGATCAACTGCCAGGATGGACTCCTGCTGGGCGGCACCCGTCACGCTTCGTTTGCCGGCTGCACGTTTGTGGACGTCCGCAACGACGGGATGCTCATCGACCAAGCGCCGGACGGCATGGTGCCGCTGAACGTGAACGTAGCCGGTTGTACGTTTGTTGCCAAAGCGGGGAACACCGGCTATGGCGTGCGGCTGAAGAAGGGGAACTTCTGCAACATCGGCGCGGTGACGGTGAGTGGTTTTCTCTCCGATGGGTTTCTCGTCGAGAGCGGGGAAAACACGCTGCAAAACGTGGCGGCGGCGAATTGCTCGGGCTACGGCATCCACCTGAGCGGCGTGGGCGCGATACACAACTCGGTGGGGCTGTGCCACGTTTACAATTGCGCCTCGCCGGAAGTGGAAGACGGCGGAGCCGGCGATAATCGTTGGGAGGCCGGTCGCCGCACGGCCTACCGGCGCTTTGGGGATGAAGAAGGCATCGCCGGAGAAATCCAGTATACGCAGGACGGGCTGGACATCCATGGGCGGCCATGGTCGTCGGGTTCGCTCAGTGGCCTGCTCGTTCGCCTGTTGGACCTAGCCCGCGTCTGGCATCTCGGCATCAACGGCGACCCCGATCCCGACTGGCACCTGCGTGTCTATGCGGGCGCGCAGATCGACGGGGACCTACGCCTGCCGGCACGGGATGCCAGCATGCCGGTATTTACGGACAGTAACAAGAAGGCGGTGACGCAGGCCATCGATTTGCTCGGCAGCTATCTGTCGAACTGCTTGCCTGTCTCCAAGGGCGGTACAGGTTGCGACACTGCCGCTGCCGCAATCGCTTATCTCATGGCCGCGTGGACCGGCGTGCTCGGTGTCGCCAATGGCGGAACGGGTGCTGATAATGCCGCCGGCGCGCGCTCGGTGCTGGATGTGTACAGCAAGAGCGAGGTAGACGCGGCGATCGCGGCCGCGCTGGCCGACTACGTGACGCTGACCACATACAACGCCCATGGACATTGGTTCGGCGTACCTGGCCATGCGCATGGAGGCGTGACTGTTGGCAGCGGCACGTCTGGCGACGCCGGCGCGTATGGGGCCAAGACGGGAGGCCCCTACTGAGGCAGATATGATGATCCGACGATTGACGTTGTTCTTCCTACTCTGTACGGTGAGCCTGCATGCGCAGACGCGAACCAGCATCCACGACACGCTCTACAACGCCGATGGGAGCCGTACCGCCGGTCAGATCGAAATCACTTGGAACCCGTTTCGTTCCGCCGACGGCAAGACCATCGCGGCCGGCAAGATTACGAGGCGGATCACCGACGGCGTGCTCGACCTCGCGCTGGTTCCCAACGCCGGTGCGACGCCCGCCGGCACCAGCTATGCGGTCACCTATCTGCTGGCCAGCGGGCTCAGCTACTCGGAAACGTGGGTGGTCCCGCAATCGGACACCCCGGTTTCTCTTGCGGCGGTGCGCGTCAGCGTGGCACCCTCGCCCGCACCGTCGGTTCAGGTCGGCCAACAGCAACTTTCCGAAGGTGAAGGCCTCCAGGTGCTGCTCGACTTCTACCGCGCCGCATCGCAGACGGCGACCAGGGCCGGCCAATGCTACTGGAACACCACCGCCAGCGCGCTCCACTGCTCAACCGGTGCCGGCGCCTGGCAAAGCTACGCACCTGGCGCCGTTGGCAGGGGCGATGTGAGATTCACCGGGACAGTTGGCTCGACATACCCCTATCCGGCAGGCGCCGACCTGGATGCGATGTTCCCGTTCGGCGCCATCCGCGTGAACGGGAAAGCGGTTGCCTATGCCACTGACAGCCTTTGGGGCGACGTCTGGCCCGACTGGGCGGGGCTGATTATTCCCGGGGGCCATCTGTTGAAGCTGCTCTCCAATGACGACTGGGACTGGGCCGTTCGCCGCGATGCTTCTGAGGCGGCGGCCAATGCCAGGTTGTGGGGTTTCAGCCTCGGCAGTGACGGCCCTGCCGAGAACCCGGCCTCCACACTGGCGGCATACAACAACGACGCAGAGGACGGGTTTGTCTTCTGGTCCCTTGCTCGCTATAACACCGGCGATTATGAAGGCTACCAGGTGGTCCTCGATCCGAACAGGGCGGGGGGAACGGCAGTCGGCGGAAATTTCAAGGTCTTCGGCAATGCCGAGACGAAAAAGCTGAACGGCATCCCGTTGGCCCATCTGTATCCCGGGACGGACGCCGGAGCGAAAATTGGCGCCGCCATCGCTGACCTGCCCACAACCGGAGGTGTGGTGGCCGTGCAGTTTGACGGCCCGCAAACCATCAGTTGGGACATCTTTGGTGGCGTTACAAAGCCGGTCACGTTGCAGTTTGTCGGCAGCACCGTGTACACACTGACCGCCAACGCGGTGGTTCCGGCGAACGTCACGCTATCTTTTGTGGGGACCAGCCGCCTGGAACCGAGTCCAACGGCCTGCGGCGGCGCGCAGTGTATCCTCACAATTCGCGGTGACATCGAAGCCGGCCGCAGGCACATTTTTTCCACCGCCGGCATCTCGTTCGATAGCAACGCGAAGCTCGGAAAACTTTATCCCGAGTGGTGGGGAGCCAAAGGCGACGACAATGGAAACGCTGGAGGCACAGATGATACCGCCGCTATCAACGCCGCCATCAGCGCTGCGAGGACCGGTCCCCTGACACATCGGCCCGCAGTGGTCTTGCGGGGACGGTACAAGATCACCTCCATGATCGACGCGCGAGACTTCGGTGTCTATCCCGGCCTGCGCATCGAGGGGGAAGGGGCGGGGCCGGAGATACGCTGCTACGGACTTGCCAACCGTCCGGCGCTGAACGTCGCCGGCAGCAGTTATCAACTACGGGATTTTACGCTCGCCGCCGGAAAGTATGATGGAACTCAGGGCTGCCTCCTTGGGCTGACTTTCTATCGAACCCCGACGAGCGCAGGATCGAACAGTCTGGCGTCGAACCTCGTCGTCGTGGGGACGTGGAATGCCGCCGCCGTTTACTTTATCGCCGACGACGTTCGCACGCTGCACGATTTTCACGTCTGGCAGCTCGCCGATAGTTACGGCGTGGTCATCGCGGATCGCAACGTACTTAGCGCTGCGACCGTTCCGGTGCCGGCAGCCTACCTGCCTGCCATCCTGGCGAGGGAGCAGGACAACTCCGCCGCCGGTGACTCAAACTGCGTCGCGACTTGGCAGGGCGGTACCATCTGGATGGCCGCCGAATCGCCCACCCCTGCCTCGGTCGGCTTGTGGGATACAAGCGGGCAGAGCCACGTCTACAGTGGACTTTCCTTGACCGCTCCTGAGTCGGCTATTGCAGTGCAACTCGGTCAGGCTGCCGGGCATGCATTACAAAATGTCGAGTTCCGCGACAATCGGCTCGAGAGTGTGACTACCTTTGTTCAGCAGCTTGACACTCTAGTCGGCTTTTTGTTTGAGGGCAACAATTTTGCCCCAAGGGACTATGCTGGCGGACATCTGATGTTCAGTGCGGCCCCGGATATGGTGCTCGTCAATGCCTACATTGCCGGAAACTATGACGCGGTCTACCTCGGACCGGGCGTTCAACACAGATACACGTTTGGGGGCGTTTTGAATTCGATCATCTTGGCCCCCGTTGCCGCTGTTGAATCCGTCGTATCGGGCGGACCTAACTTTGCCAACTCCGCCATCACCGCATATAGTGTCTCTATGACCGGTGGGACGGGCGCTGCAAGCTCTCTCATTCAGGAGACCTCCACGGGCACGATGAGCAATACCAGCACGTCAACAGGAACTTTCGCGCACGTTGGCAATGTCTCCATTAACGGCGTTGCCCAACCGAGCGCGCCGAGTCTGACACCGCATGCCGCCGACGACGGGGTGACTTACGGTTACAAGATAGCCGCCTGCCTGGATCTGAGTTGCACTAACCACACCCAGGCATCCAACGAGACCACTAACGGCCGCGGCCCGACGACGCTGAACTCATCCAACTACTTCACCGTGGCGTGGTCGCGGATTACGGGCGCCCTGCACTATGGAGTCTATCGAACCACAGGCGGCGCGGCTCAGGGCAAGATCGCAATAACCACGGCGCTGACCTTGAACGACACCGGGCTGACGGCCAGTGGCGATGCACCGACTTACAACAACAGCGGAGGTCTCGGACTCCAGGTGCTGCTCGATTTCTACCGGGCCGCCTCCGCCACTGCCACCAGCCCCGGCCAGTGCTACTGGAACACCGGCACCAATTCCCTCACATGCTCCACCGGCGCCGGCGCCTGGCAGGACTACGCCGCGCTCACCCCGGTGGCGCATGCCTCACGCCACGCGGCCGCCGGCGCCGATCCGCTTAGCGGGCTTTCACCGTCGCAGATCACCGGCACGGCCGTCATTACCAGCGACTCGCGGCTCTCCGACGCCCGCACGCCGGTGACTCACGCGACCAGCCATGGTACCGGCCAGACGGATGCCGTAACCATTGCTCCGGGGCAGATCAGCAGCGTGACGGGCACCGGGGCCGCGGTGCTGGCAACATCGCCGACCATTGCCCATCCGACGATTACCGGCGCCGCTCTCTTCAGTAGCGGTGCGCCGCAGTTCAGCCACCCGAAGAGTTGGTATTTCGACGATTTTATTAGTCGGCCTTACGCGTCGTCAACAAACTTGGGTTCATGCGGTGGCGGCGACAGTTGGAGTATAACACCAGGAGATGCCAACCATCCTGGCACCATCAGTTCTTATTCTGGGACAGGAACAGCGCCTTGCGGCAGGTCTCTGAACATCGCTTACGCAGGTGGCTTAGGCTATCTGACAGTCGCACCATTCTGGCGTCTTGATATGATGTCCAAACCGAGCCTCATTACCGATGCTCGGGTTCGTTTCGGCATGCTGTATGTTACAGCAGCCGACCCACCCGCCGCGGGGATATATTTTGAGTTCGATTCCTCGGTAGGAGCTAACTGGTATGCGAAGGCGTGCGATGGTGGCAATACGACGAGTGTAAATACCGGCGTGGCCGCTACTACCGACTGGATGCTGTTCCGCATCGAGGGCGATGCAACGTCGGCGCGTTTTTATCTAGCCGATACACTTGTTGCAACAATCACCGCGTACCGTCCCAGCGCGGGCTGGATGAGCTTTTCGCCGGGCCAGCAGGCCATTACACTGATAAACACGCCCGGCCTTAGTGTGTACACAGATTATATCTCTTGGTTCCGGGATGTGACGAGATGAGAGCAACCAATACGGCGAATCGCCCGACTGCTAATTTGGGTTACGGATTGCAGGCCATCGCTTTGGCTTCAGACAGTCTTATGCGCGTCATTTCTGTGGACTACTGGGCGGCTTTCCGGGACGTGACGAGGTGACCTAAAGGCGAGCGGAGCGAGCCTATGGCGACCTGGACAACGATTGACGCGAAGGTGGTGAGCTACACCTGTCTGGGGTACTAGCAGCACGCGATGCTGTCCATCGGCGCGCCAGTCGCGCTGAGGATTGTTGAAGCTGGCGGGCTTGCGTCGGACATGCGTTGGCAGACGAACGGGAGGCCCGGGGCGGCGTCACATTGACGTTGCCGGTTCTATCCGGGTACGGGGTAGCGAACTCGCCGCCGGTCGGCAGGTTCAATCAGGCCAAGGGCTGGCTCGTGGAATCGGCGCAATGAAGCTGCCTGACCCAACACGGGCAATCGAAGCGCAGGAAGAGGACGTGCTGCTGGCAATGTGCGTCTTCGGGGAGGCCCGGGGACAGTGCGACGAGGCGAAGCTCGGGGTGGCGAACGTAGTGCGCACCCGGAGGAGAGATCCGCGCCGCCGCTATGGGCACGGTTGGAGCGGTGTCATCCTGCGACCGCTGGCTTTCTCCTGTTTCAACCGGATGGACGCAAACCGGAAGAAGTTGCTGTGCCCGTTGGACTGGGAGAAGCCCGAAGTCTGGCAGGCTTGCTGGGAGATCGCCCGCAAGGTCTATGAGGGCATTGAGCCCGATAACACGCAGGGTGCCACGCACTACTACGATGATAGCCTTGCGGCGCATCCGCCCTTGTGGGCCGCGCGGATGACTCGGACCGTAAAAATCGGCTCACTCAACTTTTTCCGGGAAAACTGAAACCGCCCCGGCAAGCCCGAATTCGGGCAAGCCGGGGCAGCCTTCCGCCGAAATGTGCGCAGCGAAACCGCTTCCGATCTGGCTGGATGCCGCCCTGCCGGAGCCATTGGCGGAAATGGAAGCGGCTCTGAACGCGCGGGTAATTGGCCAACCTGCCGCAATCGCGCAGGTGGTCCGCGCCATAGCCCGTTGCCGCGCCGGACTGGCGGGCCTTGAGCGTCCGGTCGCGGCTTTCCTGCTGCTCGGACCTACGGGCACCGGCAAGACGCTCACCGCCGAAGCGCTGGCGGAGGTCCTGCACGGCACAGCCGCAGCGATGCTGAAGGTCCACTGCGCCGAGTTTCGAAGCGAACACGAACTGGCGCGGCTGAAGGGTTCCCCGCCCGGCTATGTCGGCTGGAAAGAATGCGTGCCTCTCTTACATGAGACCAAGCTGCGTGAGGCGCGCATCTGCGACACGCTGGCGGTCGTGTTGTTCGATGAAGTCGAGAAGGCGCATCCGGCCTTGTGGGACTTGCTGCTGGGCTTGCTCGACAAGGGTGAAGTTGTTCTCAACGACAACACGCGCGCGGATTTCCGCCGCACGATTGTCTTCCTGACCGGCAACGCTGGCGCGCGGGAGATGGCCGATCGGCTGTCCGGCGGCTGGGGCTTCTCGGCCGGAAGCCCGCAGGGCGGGGCCGCAGCCGTGCCGCTGGAAGGCATTGCCTCGCGGGCCGTCGATCGGCTCTTCTCGCCGGAGTTCCGTAATCGACTCACCGCCGTGCTCACTTACCGGCCGCTGGACTTCGAGCAAGTGACTGCCATCTGCTCCATCGAGTTGAAGCGGCTGTCGGCGCGCCTGGCCGCGCGCGAACAGGGAGCAGTCGGGTTGTCGGTCTCGCCGGCGGCGCTTCAGCGTGTCACGCGCGACGGCTATGACCCGCGCTGCGGCGCCCGGCACGTGAAACGGGCCATTGAGCGCCTGGTCGAGGAACCGCTGGCCAATATCCTGGCCGCCGGGCGCGTCGCTTCCGGCGCCACAGTCACGGTCTGCGACGGAGACACGCTCCGCTTTCATTCCGCGGCATACGCCGGAAATTGAGCGCTGGGGCACCTGTGGGCGCCTCTATGAACCGCTTCAGCGTGAGAACTCAGTTATGGACCAGCTAAGCGAGCAACGGCTTGCGGTCATAGAAACGGTCGTGTTGCGGCTTGAAGAGCGCCTGTTCGGCAACGGCCAGCCCGGCGAGATTGCGCAGCTCAAGCGACGAGTGCGCAACCTGGAATCCTGGTTCTGGCGGGCAGCGGGAGCCGGCGGCGTGTTGCTTGCCCTGCTGCAACTGCTCGATCACTCCTTCGCCCGCCTCGCCGGGAAATGAAGTTGTACCGCCGGCGTTCCGCCGGCAGCCCTGTGTCAGGCGCCTAACCTCAGGATTGCCGGCGAGACGCCGGCGGCACAACGGGAGCTGATTATGAATATGAAAAGCCCGTTCTTCTGGCTCGCCTTCACCTGCGTGCTTTGCGTGGGTGTTTACGCATTTGTGAACCCCGGCCAGCCGTCGATGGAAATGTTGAAAGAGGTGACCATCGGCGTGCTGGTGGGCAAATACGCCCTGGCCAACGGCTATGCAAACCCTGAGAAATAGTCTCGCGGCCGCGCTGCTCGTGCTCGGCTGCCTTCTTGGGCTGCAGCTTAGCTGGCTGTTCGCCCAGGCGGGAATGCAGTTGAACCGGATCAGCGAAGAGGCCTGCCGGACGATCCACAACGTGAACCGGACTCTTGACCGGGCCCAGCCGTCGCTGACGAACATCGAGCAGACCACCGAGGAGTTGCGCGACCTGCTCGCCCCTCACAGCAAATCCCTCGCCCGTCGTCTTCTGGAAAAGATTCTTTGAATTGACAAGGAGAAACCATGCAAGCGTTGATAAACGCTGTTCGCATTCTTATCGCCGTTCTGCCGGCCATCGTCCAACTGGTCCAGGCCATCGAGAAGGCGGTGCCGCTGCGCAGCGTCGGCCCCGACAAGCTGCAACTGCTCAAGGAGATCGTGACCGACATCTACGACAGCCTGGAGGCGGGTACCAAGCAGGGCGTCTCCCTGGAAGGAACCCTCAACGCGGCTGTCTCGATCGCCAACCGCTTCGTCGCCCTGTTCAACCGCATCGGCTGGCCGGCGCTTTGAGCGGGTCGCACGGCCCGGGTCTGACCGGCAACCCCTGGCGCTGGATGCCCCGTTCAGCGTTGCCGGCGGGACGCCGGCGGCATAATGATCAAACGGCGGCTATCTTTGCGGGAAGCTGTTGTCCGCTAGCATCACGCCAGCCGAACAGGAGAAGCGGGCTGAGCAACACCAACAGCGCAATGGCGGCCCAGGGAATCGGCAGAAAGTGCCGAGGCGGCGCCTGCCCGGGCTTGACTATCGAGACTGCCCCGGAAGCCCCTTGCCGGTACTCGACCCAATCGAGCGCCCGTTTCGATCCGTCCTCGCGCAGCTCACGGAGCGTAAAGCGGAAGGTGTGCTCTGAGAAAAGCCATTCGGGCCGGCCCTGGCCCGCGGGCGCTTCTCCCATCAACTTCTCGGGCGCCCCATCCATGCTGACCGTCACTTGAACGGGCTTTGCGGCATTCCAGGAAAGCAGGCCGGTTCGATCGATGCTGATCGTGTCGCTGGGTGAAGCGGGCGCCGCCGAGGCGGCCGCCGGAGCATCGTCGGCCGTGACGTCAATCACCCGGTTATGCCGGAACAGGCCGACCACGGTATTCGGCGGCAGAGGGCGTGGAACCTGTTCCGCACTGCTTACCATCCGCGTCTTGATCCCCTCCAAAGAAGTGACGAAGCGGATCAGCCCCTGATCCTGAAAGGCAAACACCGCCCGGTCCACATTCCCTTCATTGATAATGTAAACGACCGACGAATCGTCCAGCGGATGCGCCCTCACGAATTCCGCGGTCGTTCGACAGATCACGCCGTTGCCTCCCACCCACGAACCGTAGAGCTCGGCGCGCGAATCCTGCCATGCAACCCAGGCATGATTCAGGCAGAAGAGCACCGCGACAGCCAAAAAAATGGGGCGAGGAACGCGATTCCGCAAGAGCAGGAAGAAGCCGGAGACGACCAGCGCCAAAGCCGCCAGCGGCAAGTACGGGTGATGGGGCAGGTAATGGGCCAAGGGAAGCATCGGCGACGATGTGATGACGAACCCGAGCAACCCGGCCCTGGCAATTACGTTCCCCCGAATGGCCGCGACAAGAGCGAAACCGACGATAGCGATGGCGAATATGTAGATCACCCAGGAGTAAGGAGGGACGAACACCCAAGCGGTGGTGGCCCACCCGTCCGGAATCTGGAAACACCACCGCGCAAACCGAAGCAGGTTCCGCAGCATCGTCCAGTCAAACGAGAGCGCATATTCGCTCTTCGCCCAGGAGGTCACCGTGCCGCCGCCAACAACCAGATACTTGGAATAAGGCGCCAGATAGACCGCTGCGATTAGCAGAAAGGCCGGCAGCAGCCGGGCATGCTTTTTCCAATCGGCCCGCAACCGCGGAACGACGGCGATCAGAACGGCCACCATCACGGGAAGCGTTATGCCGGCCTCCTTCGAGTAGAGGCAGGAGGCGAAGCAGGCCAGAGAAAGCAGCCGCCGGCCGTCGAGCAGGAACCACATGGCGAGCAAATAGAAAAGAGCGAAGCTGGTATCCGGGAGAAACGCAATGTCATAGCTGGCATAGAAACCGACCACGTGGAAGCCAAAAAATAGCGCGCCGATGTACGCAACCAGGCGCTGCTTGAAGATGCGAACCAGGCCGGCATACACCACCCACGATACGAGCAAGTGCGTCAGGAGAGTGAACGCGTGATAGGGGGCGAAATGTTTCTTGAAAAATAGAAACAGCATGTACGGCATGAGCGATTGAGAGAGGGGGCGGCAAAAGCCGCCGAACTGCGGCTGGAACCAGCGGGAAAGCAATTCCAGTATGCTTCTCGGCCGGAAGTGGAGGACGGAAACATCGTCGCCGCTGAACCAAGCCAGGAAGCCAAGCGAATAGAGAATGACTTCGCCGGCCATCAGAGCCACGAGATACGGGTCCAACCTCCACAGCCGGCGCGAACGGCCGGTGGCGGCTGCAACCGGCGGAGTGGATTCAGCCATTTCCTTGCTCCCGGCATTCAGATCTCTCGGCCGACATCGGGCGACAGGTGCTGCCTGCCGCGGCCTGCCGTGCCCGCTCGGCGAGGGCCGGGCAGCCGACAATTCTGCGCCACATCATATTCCTTTGGTGACCGGAGTCAATCGGCAGGATTCCGGGAAGGTACTTGTAGAATTCGACAGTCGCAAGTGTGCCGCCCGCCGCGGCGGACGGCACAGTCACGGAGTGCTTCCCGGCAGTTTTGCAGGCAGCTCTCCTGACTTCCTTTCGCTAATTCAACGGCGAGATATAGACGATTTCTGCGAAATTCCTGGTGGGCAGCCTGACGGCGATGCCATTCCGCATCAGCTCGGCGCCGCTCAACACCACTGCGTCGCGGCTCTCCTGGAAGCTGACCCGGTAAGCGCCCTGGGGGTTGAGGCCGCGCGGGCAGACCACTTGCGAGGTTTGCGGCGAATCGGGCCGGTAGACGAAGATCACTCCGGCGTCCCGGTTGGCGTCGAACGACTCGATGGCGCTGATGGCATAGCCGTCCGGCGGCCCCAACAGGTGAAACACTTTGCCATCCCGGATCAAGCCGCGCAGCGATTTGTAGAGGGCGATCTCCTGGCGAACGAGCTCGATCTGCTCCGGGCTCCACTGGGTGATGGGCTGCATCAGGATCCACGGCCCGCCGAACATGCTGCTGCGCGTGGTGAACTTGGTAGGCGGCTCCGGCATGTAGCGGCTGATGAAGCGCGGCGGGAACGCGTACGTCATGCCCCACACAGAGCGGCGGCGGTCGAGGTCCTCACAGGCATCGCAACTGGCAAGCGTCGTGTACCGTTTCACGGCGGAGAAGGTAGACATGGTGCCGCCGTCGGCGTTGTTTTCCCAACCCACCTGCGGGAAGGAACGGCGCATGAAGTCCACAAATGCATCGATCCCGTTCACGGAATTGTCCCAGTTGCTGTTGGCTGGGTCGTGGGTGTGGGTATCCTTGCTGCACTCTTTCACCAGGTTCTCCCCGTCCTGAACGAACCAATCGGCGTTGTACTGCAGCGCCACGTTCACTGCCGCCTGGCGAAGCCAGGTTTGGGTAGGAACGTTCGAGATGCAGATGGAGACCGCGTGGAAATATTCGTTGTTGACCGAGGAGGCCCAATCGGGATTCTGTTTCAAAATGGCTGATTCCGAAGCAGCCTCGACGGGCACGAAATGCAGGCCAAGCTTCATGCCCAGCCGGTGAACCAAGTCGGAAAAGGAGCGCAGCCCGTTGGGGAACTTCGCCGGGTCTTCTTCCCATTCACCGATCTGGCGGGCCCATCCCAGATCCACGATAAATGTTTCGACGCCGAGCTGGGCGGCGAGGTTCGCCGCCTGCTCCATCCCATTCTCCCAAATCCCTTCCCCATACCCCCAGGTATCGAACATCATGTAGGGGAAGTTGTCGTCGGGCAGCGGAGTGGCCAGGATCGCTTCGACATAGCGGTGCGTGCGGTAGCTCGCTTCGTCCCAGTCGCCCTGATACAAGCCGAGGAACGCCGCCGGCGCCGAAAACCCTTCGCCAGGAGCAACGGGGGCATGGAGAGGCCACGGCCCGCCCTGGATGCGCACGGCTTGGCTCTGATCGTCGAACGAGGCAGTCGCCGCGCTGCGCGCGTCCGCTTCCCAGCCGAAGACGATGCCCCGGCCCGTTGGATCGGCAATCGCCAACCAAGTGCATTGCTCGGCATATGCGCCGGTAAACAGGCTGACTGGCTGGCCGGGTAACACGCTGGTCTCCCGCGGCTCGAACAACTGCGAGGAAATTCGGTCGAACTCAGTGAAAATCTGCCGGAATTGGTTGACGTAGAATGCCCGCACTTCTTGCCGTTGCGGGTCCAGCGCGATGTTAAGGAATGCCGCTCCTCCGATATAGTGTGCCGTGGCGTCGAGGTTTCGATAGGTGCAAGAAGTGCGGATAAACGGCTGGCCGGAATGCATTTCGAGCCGAACGACAACCTCGGCCATGGCCGCGGCGTTTCGGAGTGTAATGATGTGGCGCAGGCCGTCGCGCCGGGCGCTTTCGACGTGCGTTTCGATCAATTCCCAGGCCGTATCCTGACCCAGTATCGTGCCGTCAATGTCAAACCAGACAGGGCTGGAAACGGGCGTGCCGCCGGCGACCCATTGTTTGCCGTTCTTGCGGCCTAGACTGCTCAGCCGAAACTGGCCTCTCTCGTTCAGTGCGTAGCTTGCTTCGATCTGTTCATTGGAAAGGAGCCAAATCCTCTGATCCGCGTCGTAAACGACTTGCGGCCATCCCTGGGCGCCCAGGGCGGCAGGAAAAAGCAGAGCGAACAGGAGCAGCAGATAGATCATCCCTGAAATACCAACACCTTCACGCACAAGAAGTTGCGGACAGCCCGAGCGAACCCCACCGGGCTTTCAGATGCCCGCAATACCCCCAAAGTCGTACGTCCAACCTTCTTTAGATGGCAACTCCGAACGGCAAGTTTCAAAATTCTGACCTGTTCTTTCCAAAACCCGGTGAATCAAACACCGGTTTTGTGGGGTGCAGCGTGCCAATTTGCCACCACAGGGTGGCTGATTCGCGCGATCTTCACGCGTCACCGCACGTGCCATCAAGGCTCGTGCCTCTCTGTTTCCTCCGTGCCGATACCCATCCACGGCTTTCCACTTGTGCCATGGCGTGCTTGCCAACCGGCTAGTGCCCCTGCGATTCGCCGGCGCCACCCGGCATTGGTGTGAAATTGCGCGGAGCGCTGCTCGCCCCGCATCCGATAAATCGCGAACCCGCGCCCAAAGAAGCGGACGCAAAACAGGCGCGCGTCGTCCTGCATGGCCCGCCACTCCCTTTCCGTCGGCTCGTTATACTCAACGAGGGAAAAACCGTAGGCGGGCAAATCCTGCCGGGCGGCCTCGGAACGGGCCAGGTGGTCGGCAATCACGTCCCGGATCTGGTTCTCGGAGTCGATGCTGGTGTTGGCTGCCAGTTCTTCGATCACGGCACGGGACATGGCGCGGCGCGCTTCAGCGGAAAGCCCGTGGTTCAGGTTGTCTGCCTCAAGGCGCTCGAAGACCCGCTGCACGGTGTAAGACGCCAGCTTCCGCACGCGCTCGGCCTCCTCCTGGCGACAGAGTTTGAGCAGTTTCTCCGCCACGTCGGGATCGTTGTACAACGACACCAGCTTGCTCAGAAATGCCAGGTTCGGATTGTCGAGCACCACCAGGCGGGCAGACTCACCTTGCCACCGAAGCAGGAATCCCGTCTTGGGGAGAAACGCTGCGAATTCGCCTTTGGGATCGGGCAGCGCGGCCTGCACGCAATGGACGGCCGCATCCTCGAATTGCCGGCGGACTTCCGCGCTCGCAAAACAGGTATCCAGATCGGGGCCGTCGGGCCGGCCTGGCGAACTCCAAAACAGGCCAAGTCCGACGCCCAGCGCCATGGCGGCACAAACCACGCGAGTTTTGGCAATGTTTCGCACCTGAGACCTTGAATCGGCTGTCGGCCCAGCATCTTCCGCTCGTCAGCCGCCGGCCAATTCTTCGACAGCCGACAGCCGTCAGCCGATCAATCGCCCGATTCGGCCGCCGCAGCCACCGGCGTGCCCCACCAGGCGCGCATGCGCCCGGCGATATCGTCCAGGAAGGTATACGCCACCGGGACGACAACCAGGGTGAGCACGGTCGAGGTGATCAGGCCGCCGATCACCGCACGGGCCATGGGCGCGCGGAATTCCGAGCCGGCGCCGATTTCAAAGGCCAGCGGCAGCATGCCGAAAATCATGGCCAGGGTGGTCATCAGGATAGGCCGCAGGCGAATGCCGGCGGCCTGGACCAGCGCGGCAGCCCGCGGCTCGCCCCGCCGTCTCAGCACATTGGTGAAGTCCACCATCAGAATGGCGTTTTTCGTGACCAAGCCCATCAGCATGATCAACCCGATCATGCTCATGATGTTCAGCGTGTCGCCGGCCAGCCCCAGCAGCAGCGCCACGCCGATCAACGACAGCGGCAGCGAGAGCATGATGGCCAGCGGGTGGAAGAAACTGCGGAACTGCGAGGCCAGGATGGCGTAGATGAAGACCACGGCCAGGATCAGCGCGCGGTAGATGTAATAAAAGCTCTCCGCCATGTCCTCGGTCTGGCCGCTGTACACGATCGAGTAACCGGGAGGCAGTTCCAGTGTGGCCGCCTCGCTCTTGAAATCGGTGATCACTTCCCCCAGGGAACGCCCGCTGGTGTTGGCGCTGAGCCGGACCTCGCGCATCAAGTCGTAGCGCCGGATGTTGGAGGGGCCGGAGGCCGGCTCGATCTGTGCCACCTGGGCGAGCGGCACCAATCCGCCGCGCCCGCCCGGCAGGTCGATGAGCGCCAGGTCGCGGTCGGCCTGCCGTTGCTCCTCCGCCAGGCGCACGCGCACGTCGTAGGAATCGCCGTCGGCGTCCTCAAATTTGCCGGCCACCTCTCCGGCTACCAGGCCGCGGACGGTGCGGGCCACGCCGCCCAGGTCCAGGCCCAGGTCGGCGGCCGCCTGCCGGTCCAGCCGAATGCGCGTTTCGGGCTTCCCCTTCTCGATGCTGTTATCGGCATCCACCATGCCGGCGGTCTTTCGCGCCAGGTCTGCCAGTCGGTTGCCGTGCAGTTCCAGTCCTGCCAGGTCACTGCCCCGAAGGCTCACTTGGATCGGTTTTGCCGGTCCCATCTGCTCGGCATTCTCGACGCTCAAGCGCACACCGTGGATGCCGGCCAGGCGGCCGCGCATCTCCCGCTGAATTTGCAGGGAGCCGGCCGTCCTCTCCCGCCTGGGCTTCAGCTTGACGTACAACTGTCCCTCGTTGAGGGGCTGCGCACCGCCCGCGCCGATGGTCGCGTAGGTGTAGGCGACGGCGGGATGCTCCCGCGCCACCTCGTCCAGTTTTCTGGATATGGCGATGCTCTCCCGAAGGCTCGTTCCGGGGTCGGCCTTGAAGGAGATCTGCAAATCGCCGCGGTCCGCTTCGGTCATGAAGCTGGTGCCCAGGCGCCCGAACAATCCGAGCGCCAGCGCCACCGAGACGAACCCGGCCAGCATCACCGTGTAGCGGTGCTTCAGCGCCCAGGGCAGCACGCGCTGCAGCACGCGCTGCAGCCGCACCACCTGGTAGTTAAAAACGCCGAGCGCCCTGCCCACCCATCCGCGATGGCCGCTCTCGACGTCGGGGTCGTACCAGCGCGAGCTGAGCATCGGGTCGAGCGTGAAGCTGACGTACAGGGAAACGAAAACCGCGAAGGCCACCGTGATGCCGAACTGATAGAAGAAGCGGCCGACAATGCCGCCCATGAAGGCCACTGGGCCGAACACCGAGATGATGGAAAACGAGGTGGCCATCACCGCTAGCCCGATCTCGGCGGTGCCCGCCGAGGCGGCCGTCAGGTGATCCTGGCCCTGCTGCATATGGCGCACGATGTTTTCCCGCACCACGATGGCGTCGTCAATCAGCAAGCCGATGGCCAGAGACAGCCCCATCAGGGTGAGGATGTTCAGCGTGAAGCCCAGCGCCCTCATGATGATAAAGGTGCTGATGACGGCAACCGGCAGCGTCAGGCCGGTGATGACCGTGCTCCGCCAGCTTGCCAGGAAGAGGAAGACGATCATCACCGTGAGCGCGGCGCCGATAATCATGGTGACCTGAACGTCTTTCACCGCGTCGCGGATGAACTGGGAATTGTCGCGGACAATGCGCAACTGCACGTCCGGAGGCAGTTCCGCGCCGATGCGGGAGACCACGGCTTTCACGCCGTCGGCCACCTCCACGGTGTTGGAGCCCGACTGTTTCTGGATGTCGAGGGCCAGGGCCGGGCGGCCGTCCACCAGCGAAAAACTGCGTTCTTCCTCGATGCCGTCCACGGCGCGTCCCAGTTGCCTCAAGTAGATGGGCACGCCGCCGGGCGCGGCTACGACCAGGTTTTCGAACTCCTCCACCGATCGCATTTTGCCGGCCACGCGCACCAGTGATTCCTGCGGGCCGCGGTCCAGCTTACCGGCCGGCACATCCAGGTTTTCGCGCTCCAGCGCGCCGAGCACCTGCGGGAAGGTCAGCCCGTAGGCCTTCAGTTTTTCCCTCTCCAGCAGCAACTGAACTTCCCGGCGCGCCGGCCCGACCAGGTGGACTGCACCCACCCCGGAAGCGTTCTCAAACCGCCGCTTGATGACCTTCTCGGCGAGCAGCGTTAGCGCCTTGCGATCCCTGGTCGGCGACGTGACGGCCACGGAAACGATCGGCAGCGCATTGATATCCAACTGCTGGATGACCGGTTCTTCGACGTCGCGCGGGAACAGGTTCCGCACTCCGTTGATCTTGCTCTGCACATCCTGCTGCGCGCGCGTCAGGTTAGTGCCCAGGTGGAACAGGACGACGATGTTGGAAAGCCCCTCGGTGGTTATCGACGAGATGTGTTTGACGCCGGAGATAGGGTTGACCGCCTCCTCGATTTTCCGCGTCACTTCGGTCTCCATCGTCTCGGGAGCAACGCCCGGGTACACTGTCCGGACGCTGATCACGGGCAGATCGACATTGGGGAACATGTCGATTTGCAGTTCCACCCAGGAGAAAACGCCAAGTACGACCAGCGTCACGATGATCATCGTGGCGAAGACGGGCTGGCGAATCGATAAATCGGATAAGAACATAAATGAAAATGTGGACTCACCGCAGAGCCCCAGGGAACACGAAGGAAATCAGCGGCTTGGTTCTCCGCGGTCTCTGTGTCCCTGCGGTGATATCACCGCTTCACGCGGACCGGCTCACCCTCGGCCGGCGCCGTCTGTGGGTCGGC